>Ga0134125_10001531_pt1 | contig 28243 bp, 20 predicted proteins | sample KB31751_FD_96464 | JGI IMG/M metagenome (GOLD analysis project Ga0134125, IMG submission 96464) | Terrestrial soil microbial communities with excess Nitrogen fertilizer from Kellogg Biological Station, Michigan, USA - KB3-175-1 | ecosystem: Environmental > Terrestrial > Soil > Unclassified ... | reverse complement strand
GGTGCGCGCGGCGAAATGCATCACGGTGTCGATGGCGTGTTCGCGCAACACCTTCGCCATCAACACGCAATCGCCGACATTGCCGACGATCAATTCCGCGCCGATCACAGATTCGCGAAACCCGGTGGAAAGATCATCCACCACCACCACGCGCTCGCCCGCCTCGACCAGCTGGAGCACCACGTGGCTGCCAATGTAGCCGGCGCCGCCGGTGACCAGGATTCCTTGCCGACCGCGTTCTCCCGTTTGTTTCATTTCCTGTCCTTGTGCTGCGCGCCAGCGACTCCGCGACGCGGCGCTTGTCGCTTCGGCGCCCGGCTTTTACCTGCCTGCGCCACCGCGCGTTGCAGCTTGCAATTCCTGATACAGCTTGTCCGCGGCCGGCTTGTCCGGGAAATTCACGCCGGATTTCTGCAGCGCCTCCAGCGTGGTCCGCGCCCCGGCTTTGTCGCCGGTGCGCGCCTGGGCCACCGCCAGATGATATTGGATGGCTGGGTCTTTCGGCGCGGTCTTCGCGGCCTGCGCCAGGATCGGCAACGCCGTTTTGGCTTGCCCCGCCCCGACCAGCGCCCACCCGTAGGTATCCTGGACGCTGGACGAAGAGCTGGCGAGTTTGTAGGCACGCTCTGCCAATGGCAGCCCCTTCGGATTTTTCTGTTCGGTGTAGATCCAGGCCAGATTGTTGAGCGCATCGATGCTGGAGGGATGCGCCTTCAAAACCTCTTCGTACTGGCCGGCGGCCGAATCGTTCTGCGCGTGGTCCATGTAGTACTGCGCCAACAACAGGCGCGTGGCGGCATCATCGGAATGCTTGGCCAGCCAGTCGCGCAGCACGGCGTCCGGTTGCTTCGCGCCGGATGCGTTCAGTGCCAGATAGCTCTTCACCACCAACGGGCGGTCGTACTGGATCTTCAAGCCTCGCTGGTAAGCCGCGGCGGCCTTGTCGTAGGACTTGTTCGCCATGTACAGGTCGCCTTCCAGAGTCAAGCCCGCAACCTTGGCCGCGTCCCGCTTTTGCAGCGTCTGCGCCAGCGCGAGCGCGCCGGGCAGATCGTGGTTCTGCAGCTTCAGGAATGCCAGCAGCGTCACCGCCTGCAACTGCTCCGGATCGGCCTTGACCACTTGCTCGAGATTGGTTTGGGCACCCTTGCTGTCCTTGTTCAGCACCTGCGCGCGCGCCAGGTTGACCCGGTACAGCGACACTTGCGGCGCCAGCTTCACGGCCTGCTGCAGCGGCTGCAGCGCCTTGTCGTGATGGCCGGCATTGAGTTCGGCCGCACCGAGCGCGTTGAGTGCGGCCGGATTGCCGGGGTTGGCGTCCGACAGCTGCCGGGCGGTGTTCGCCGCCTCATCGAACTGGCCGGCTTCGCTGTACATCATCACCAACGCGACGTATGCGGGGGCGGACTTGGGCGCCGCGGCGATGGCTTGCTTCAACTGCTTGATCGCTCCTGCCTTGTCGCCTTGCACGGCGGCAAGCTGGCCGAGTGCGGTCATCGCCGCCGCGTTGTGCGGATCCTTTTCCAGCACGGTCTTGTAATGGCCGGCGGCATCCTGGTAATGGCCTTCCATCGAATCCAGATTGCCCAGGCTCAGAAGTGCGGCGAGATTCCTTGAGTCCAGCTTGTAAGCCTCGGTGTACTGCTCGCGGGCCTCCGCGCGTTTGCCTGCAGCAATCAATGCGGTTCCGTAAAGCATGTGCGCGCCGCTGTCTTTCGGATTTTTCGCCGCATAATCGGCCGCTGTCTTGATCGCGTCGTCCGGGCGTTTGTCGCGCAAGTAAGCCATGACCAGCAGGGTATTGCGCCGCACCTCGTCGGAGCCGCCGTGGGTGGGCATGTCCTTGAGCAGGCGGATCGCTTCGGCCTGGTTGCCGCTGGTCAGCGCCTGTCCGGCGCGCGCGAACTGGGTGCCTGCGAGGTTGCTCGCTGCGCCCGCCGAGGTGGCGGGATGCGGCGTCCCGGCGTTCTCGGCGGCCGCCCTCTGCAGGACCGCCAGCAACTCGGCGTCGGTCGTGTTGGGGGGGACTGCCGGACGCAGCGTGTTCAACGCCTGCTGCGAGTTGCCCTCGCGGTAGAACGTGAGCGCCAGCAACTTGCGGGCCGACGCATTCTTCTGGTCCAGGCCCAGCACATTGCTGAGGTTCATTTGCGCCTGGCCATAGCTGCCTTGCGCATAGTTGACCGCACCCATCAGCAACTGCGCCTGCGGATTGTTGGGACTCGCCTGGAGCACCTTCTGAAGCTGGGTTACCGCGTCATCCAGGTGTCCTTGCTTGTACAGCACCACGGCGTGCAGATAGTGCGGGAAAGGTTGGTCCGGGGACATCTTCTCCAGCGTCTGGATATTCGCCACGGCCTTGTCGAAATGGTTCTGCCGGACTTGGGCATCGACCAGACGTCCCAGCGCGTAGAAGCGCTCCTGCGGCAGCCAATCGGGCTTCTTGAAGTCCAGCACCTTCTGGTAATCGGATTCGGCACCGGCGTAATCTTGCGCGCGGAACGCCAGATCACCCTTCGCGACCCAGGCCTGCGGATTTTCCGGGGCTGCAGCCAGCGCCTGCTGCACGTAACGGTTGGCGGAGTCCTTGTCGCCCGCGACCTCCGCCAGCTCGGCCAGTCCCACCAACGCACGCGGTTCCTTGGGCTCCAATACCAATGCGGCGTCGTAGGCCTGCTTGGCCTGGTCGAACTGCTTCAGCGCGCGATGGGCATCGCCGCGCAGCACCTCCACTTGCGCCTTGACTGCGGGTTCGAGGGGCTGGTCGACAGACAAGGTCTTGAGCAAGGCGTCGTTCTGGCCCGTCACCAGCAGTACACGTCCCACCGGTACCGCCCAGCGCGCTTCCGGCACGCCGTTTGCCTGCGCGTTTTGCAATTCGCTCTGGGCGTCCTTGGGATTGCCGAGCATCAGCGAAGCGTGGCCGAGCAGCAGCCATGCATCGCCGTTCTTGCCGTCGCGTTGCAGGACTTTCTTGGCCTCGATGTAGGCCGCGCGATATTGGCCATCGGCCTGGTATTTGGCGCCGGCGGCAATGCTGCCGTGTCCACCTGCCAAGCCGCAGCCGCCCAGCAGCAAGGCAGCGCAGAGCAGCACCCAGCCGCGGCCCGCGGCCTTCGTGTTCAACTCGGTCATGCGCATAATCCTCACCCCGATTGTGCAACGAAACAAGCAGCCTTCAGCCGACGTCAGCCGGTTTCTTCAAGTCGTGCTTGTCCAGAAGATCATAGAGCGTCGGCCGGCTGACGCCGAGCAGATCCGCCACCCGCGAGAGATTGCCACCCGCCTTGGTCAGGGCACGCTGGATGGCGCGCCTTTCGGCGTCGGTACGGACCTGGCGCAGGTCGAGGACATCCTCGCCGATGATATCCAGGCGCAGCGCCTCGGGCCCGATCTGCTTGCCCTCCGCCATGATCACCGCGTTGTTGATGACGTTCTCGAGTTCGCGAACGTTGCCGCGCCAGGGGTGCGCCGCGATCGCCTTGAGCGCCTTGGCGGTTAAACCGCGAACGGCGCGCTTGTGGCGACTGGCGGCCTGTTCGAGAAAATGTTGCGCGAGCAGCACCGTGTCGCCGGCCCGATCACGCAGCGCCGGCAGCACGATGTTCACTTCGCTGATGCGGTAAAACAAGTCCTGGCGAAAGCGCCCATCACGAATCAGCATGTGCAGGTCCTGATGCGTGGCGCAGATGATCCGCACATCCACCGGAATCGGTTCGCGCCCGCCGATCCTTTCCACTGACCGCTCTTCGAGGAAGCGCAGCAGCTTGGCCTGCAACGCCACCGGCATGTCGCCGATCTCGTCCAGCAAAAGGGTGCCGCCGCCAGCCAGTTCGATCTTGCCCTTAGTCTGCTTGTGCGCGCCCGTGTAGGCGCCTTTTTCATAACCGAACAGTTCGGCTTCCAGCAGGGTCTCGGGAATCGCCGCGCAATTGATCGCGACGAACGGGCCATCGCGACGCGGGCTCAGGCGGTGCAGCGCCCGCGCGAACAATTCCTTGCCGGTGCCGGTCTCGCCGAGCAGCAACACCGTGGCGTTGGTGGGGCCGACCTTTTCCGCCAGCCGGCAGGCGTGGAGCATCGCTTCGCTGTTGCCGATGATGCCTTCGAGCGCCGTGGAAGACTGGTTTCTGAGCTTGCGATTCTCGGCCTCCAGTTCGTGGACCCGGAAGGCGCGGCCCACGATCAGGCGCAGCACTTCGAGGTCCAGCGGCTTGGAGCAAAAATCGTAAGCGCCACTGCCGATGGCTTTGACCGCGTTGTCGCGATCGCCGTTGCCCGTGGCCACGATGACCTTGGTATACGGCGCTTCCTGCAGGATGTCCGCGATCGTTGCGAATCCCTCGGTGGTGCCATTCGCATCGGGAGGCAAGCCCAGGTCCTGCAACACCACCGGCGGCTGGTGGCGGTGCAGCAGCTCGAGCGCGGACTTCCGGTCGTCGGCCATCACCACGTCGTAGTCCTCGAAGCTCCAGCGCAACTGGCTCCTGAGGCCGGTATCGTCCTCGACAATCATCAAGCAACGCTGCGGCTCGCTCACGACGCCGTCCCCAGTTTGCCGATCGACGCAGACTCCGCGCCGGCGTCTGCCAGCGGCAATTGGATCGCGAACACGGTGCCCTCTCCCGGCACGCTTCGGACAGTGATCGTTCCACCCAGCGAGTGCACGTACTCGCGAGCCTGATAAGCGCCGATGCCCATGCCCCTGCTTGCCTTGGTGGTGAAAAAAGGTTTGAACAGCCGGTTGCGGATGAAGTCCTCGTCCATGCCTGCCCCGTCGTCCTCGATTTCGACCAGGGCCTGCCCGTCCGCGCGCGTCAGCCGCAGCGTAACATGGCCGTGCGCCTGCGCCGCGTCCTGGGCGTTGCGGATCACGTGGCCCAGCACCGTGGCGAGCTGCTCCAGGTCCGCGCGCACCCACCATTCCCCGGAAGGCGGCTGGTACTCCGGCCGGGGCGGTTGCGTGCGGCATTCGCCGAGTGCCTTGTCGATCACCGCGGCGAGCTGCACCCGGCCGTGCACCGCCGGCGCCGCGCCGCCGCGCAATTGCTCGAGCAAGCGCGCGATCCGGCGCACCGAGTTGTCCACGGTGGCGAGCATGTCGTCCACGAACGCCGGATTGTGCTTGTGCCTGGCGGCGTTCTGCAGCAGCAATGACTGTTGGGCCGCGATGTTCTTGAGATCGTGCATCAGGAACGCGGTGAGCCGGTTAAAGCCTTCGAATTGGCGCGCCTCCGCCAGCCGCCGGGCGTTGGCCGCCTGCGCCAGCGTGCCGGCCACCTGGCTGCCCGCGGTACGCAGCAAATCGAGGTCTTCCCAGTCGATCGCGCGACGCGCGCGCGCCTGCGCCAGTACCACCAGACCGATCAGCCGGTCTTCCAACACCAAGGGCACCAGCAGCCACGCGCGCGGCAGGGCAATCAACTCGGCCGGCGCCTTCAATTGCCGCAAGCCCAACGGCGACGGCTCGCTCAACTCGTAAATCCAGCGGCGCTCCAGCATCAGCTCGAACACGGGCAGGCTGGCTGGAAATGCAAGGCCCACCGGTGTCGGCATGTTCCAGTCGGCCACAGGTTCGAAGGCATCCTTTTCGCTGCGCATGAACAGCGCGCCGGCCGGGCTGTCCATGATCTGCGCCAGCGCGCGCACCGCGCGCGATGGGAGCCCGGTGTCGCTTTCGCTGGCCGACAGCGTGGCCGTGAGCCGCAGCCATTCCTCGCGGTAGTCATGCCGGAAACTGAAGAAATTCTTGCGCAGGAACACGTTGAGGCGCGAACGCGCCTGACCGGAGCTGGCCAGCAACAGCACCACCAGCAGCGCCAGGCAGACCAGCGTGATTTCCGCCACCCGCCCCCAGTCGCCTCCGTACAGGCGCACGTAATAGCCGCCGATCGCGGTGGCGATGATGTAGAACGCAACCCCCAGCAGGCTGGTGGTGTAGAACACCGCGCGCCGCGACACCGCCACTTCCAGTTTCCACTCGCGGTTACGCGCCGCGGCCACCACCAGCAACGGCACCAACAACGCATCCACGAAGCCGCGTGCCGCCCAGGCGCTGCCGTTGAATTGCCGATACAGCACCGCGTACGAATACAGGAAGATGTCATAGGCGAACAGCACGCCCAAGCCGATCATCAGAAACTTCAACGCCCAACGCTGGTCCGGCCGCACGTTGCGGTAGACCTGTTCCAGGAACACCACGCCGGCGAGGGCCAGCACCAGCACGCCGATCAGCGGCACGTTGACGCCGAACCGTACCGCGAAGAAATCCTGCAACGCCGTCGCCGGCCACAGGCAGTACAACGCCAGCAGCATCCACAGCACGCGCCCGGTGATACGCAAGCCGCGCAGCAAGCCGCCCTTCGGCCGGGCACCGAACAACGCGCCCACGAACGCCAGCCACGCGCCATAGCGCAATACCTCGGCGAGCATCAGCCAGTTGGCCGCCACCGTGCGATGCCATTCGGCGTACGCAAGGAACACGCCCCAAAGCACCGATACCGTGGTGGCCAGGATCAGCAGCGCGCCGGTGCGCTGGCCACGCCAACCGATCGCCAGCAATCCTGTCGCCGCGAGGAACGCGGCGGCGGCGGTCAGGTAGCTGGCGATGACGATGGTGTGCATGCTTGGGTGACAAAGCTCTTGCTTTGCTCGTCATCCCGGAATCGCGGAGCGCTATCCGGGATCCAGCGCCTCTGTACTTCGACTCGTAAAAGCCGCTGGATTCCGGCCTACGCCGGAATGACGAAAATGATATTAACGTCCTGGCGCCGTACGGTCTCGGCACCCTCGGCCGAGCCCTTGGCCGATTCAGACATGGCCCATTGCGTGCCGTCGTGAGGTTTCGACAACCGCCGCGTCTTCGGCAACGCGGTTTCCCGCGCCCAGCAAGCGGCGGCGAATGTCGTCGGCCACGCGCGCGGCACTGTGTCCATCCCACAGCGCGGGCTTGCGTCCGTGCGTCCAGCGGCCGTCGAGGATGTCGTCCACGGTGCGCTTCAGATCGGCCGCGGTCACCAGCCGATTGGTGCCTTCGGTAATGGTGATCGGCCGTTCGGTCGTGGTGCGCAGCGTGAGGCAGGGGATGCCGAGGTAAGTCGTCTCCTCCTGCACGCCACCCGAATCGGTGATCGCCAGGCGCGCGCTGCACACCAGGTTCATGAAATCCACGTAGCCCAGCGGTTCGGTCACTCGCATGCCGGGCGCGTCGGCGAGTCCCGTCCAAAGGCCGAAGGCTTCCAGATTCTTGCGGGTGCGCGGATGCACCGGAAACACCAGCGGCAAACGCGCCGCGATATCCGTGAGCTGCGCGACCAGCGCCGCGAGCGGCGCGGGCTCATCCACGTTCGACGGACGGTGCAGCGTCACCACGCCGTACTCGCGTTCCGCCAGGCCCAGTCGTTCGCGTTCACCGCTGGCCTGGATGCGTTCGCGCATCAGTTCGTAGGAATCGATCATGATGTTGCCGACGTTGCTGACCTTGTCGGGCGCCACGCCTTCGGCGGCGAGGTTTTCGTCAGCATCCGGCGACGGCGTCCACAGGATGTCCGCCACGGTGTCGGTGGCCAGCCGGTTGATCTCCTCGGGCATGCGGCGGTCGCGGCTGCGCAATCCGGCCTCGAGATGCGCCACCGTGATCCACAATTTCGATCCGACCAGCGCGCAGGCCAGCGTGGAATTGACGTCACCGACCACCACGATCAGGTCCGGCCGATCCTCGACGCAGGCGCGCTCGTACGCGAGCATCACGTTGGCGACCTGCTCGGCGTGGCTGCCGCTGCCGACGCCCAGGTGCAGGTCCGGCGACGGCAGCCCCAGGTCGCGGAAAAACGCCTCGGACATGTTCGCGTCGTAATGCTGGCCGGTATGCACCAACCGCAGGCTGCACCACGGCTGTCCGTGCAGGGCATGGAACAGCGGCGCGACTTTCATGAAGTTCGGCCGCGCGGCCGCGATCAAGTCAATCTTCAACCGCTGCATCGCCCAACCCCGCTGGCTGTCGCGTCCAGTGTAGCAGTCGATATTGCCTGCATTTTGCATGCCCGATGGGTGCGGCGGCGATGAGGTCGGATCGTCGAAGACTGATCGTCGCGGCCGACAGACTCCCTGTTTCCTGCACTGCGCTTACCGCTGGTGTGGCGTTCTGCAGAAAACCCAAGTTGTCATTCCGGGGCCTGCGCCGGTTCTGCCGACGCAAGAACCCGGAATCCATGTGTTTTGCCATCGGGTGCAAAAAGCTGGATTGACTCGCGCCATCCATGGCGTTCGCGTGTCCAGTCCTGCAAACGCAGTCGCGAAGTGATTCCGGGATACAGCGCCTTCGAAGACGAGCACATCACAGCAAAGACACTGGATTACTCGCCGCATCCGCGGCTCGCCTTCGGGCCATCGGCTACGCCGATGTTCGCTACGGCATCCTGCCTTCGCATTCCCGCTTGCGCGGAAATGACGACGGTATGGCTTAATCGAACTTGTTTAGCGTCGCATGAAACGGCGGCGCGCCACAGACAAAAGCAGTCGTTGCAGCAGGTTGTTGTTGCCGCCCGGCCGCCACGTGCGTGCCAGCTTGTTGCGGTAGGCGTCGAAGTGCAGGCCGCGGGGCGCCGCAAGCACCTTGCCCCGGCCAAGCAGAATTTTCAGCGCCTGGGCGCCGGCGATCCCGGCGCAGATTTCACAGGCCATAGGCGTCGATGGTCCCCGCTGATGGGCCAGGTCCACCGCGGACGGATCGACCAGATAGCCTTGATGCAGCAAAGCAGGCGCCAACCCCACCATGAAGCGCAGCAACTGCTCATTCTTCGGCTTGCCCTCCAGCCGGAAATACTCTTCGAAGGTCATCTGACCCGGCAGGAACGCCAGCACCGCCGCGCCCATGCCCAGCGGCGCCGCGGTGATCGCCGGAATGCCGCGTTCGGCGCACAGGGCGAACAACTTGGCGCGGATATCCAGCACGAAGAAATCCAGCCCGTCGATATACAGATCCACCCCCGACAGGAACTGCTCCATGTTGTCGAAGGTGACGCCGCCGGGAAACGTCTTGATGTCCAGATCCGGATTGATGTCCCGCGCCATCCGCGACACCACATCGACTTTGGCTTGACCCACGGTCGACTGGAACGCCCCGGCCTGCCGGTTGAAATTTTCCGTGGCGAAACGGTCCAGGTCCGCCAGGTTGAACGACTGGATGCCGAGCCGGGTCAGGGTCAACAGATGGCTGCCACCCACGCCGCCGAGCCCGGCAATCGCCACGCGCTTGGAACGAAGCTTCGCCTGCTCGGCCTTGGTGATCCAGCCGATCGTGCGGCTGAATGCCATCGCATAGTCGAACGGTTCGGCCGTGGCCGCTGCATCGGACATCATGGGACACCTGCACTCCGCGAGTGCGCCAAGCTATTGCCGAACCAAGAACCATAGCACCTGCTTGAAAACAGTGCATAGAAAAATGGCGCCGCTTGGTAGCGGCGCCATCGATGATCAAACTGCGTGGAGGAGGTGCCTGCTTATTCCTCGGTTTCCTTGCGGCGCCGACGGATCAAGAGAGCCAGCGCGCCCAAGCCAAGGCCCAACAGGCCAATCTCGCCCGGCTCCGGCACAATCGCCGATTTGCCGCTCAAGGTACCCGTTCCCACAATCGGATAGGAGCAGACGCTATCCAGGTTGGTGGTAACTGTCGGACACTTGCTAAATGGATCGAAACTGAATCCCGAACTCAAGAAAAAATCCGCGCCGTCGACTTGGCTATTCGTGTCCACGGCGAATTGCGCCGGGCCTCCCGTCGCATCCAGGAGCCCGTGTCCGGACGAACCCTCCCGTGGTTGGGAGAGCGGGCCCACGACCGTGGAGTAAAGCTCCCCGACGGTCGCAAAGCCGGTAAACGGATTGGCGTGGCCGGTCAGGGTCAGCCACGGCGTGCCAAGGCTGGCCGTAGGAGGATTTGCCTCATCGAAGCCACCCGGGGCGCCAACGTAGAAGTTGAGGGTTCCATTGTCCAACACCACCTGCTGGCCCGATACGTTCGACACCGTGTAACTGAAGGTGAAGGTCAGCTCGCAACTGGGGCAAAACGTCGTCTGGTCCGTCGAGTTGATCGAACCGATTTTGCCGTAGCCCGTCAGCACGTCACCCATTTTTGCGATCGGTGTTTCGCGGAGATCGAGCGCCTGAATTTTCAGGTCGAATCCACTGCTGGAATCCCACGTAACGCCGTTAATGTTGTAGATCGTGGCCGAGGCTGCGCCGCTCGCACACAGCGCCAGCGCGGTTACGAATGCGATTCCAATGCTTTTCTGGGTCAACATGGCTTTCTCCTTCACTGAATCCGTTCAGGTCATCGAGTTTTTGAAAAGCCCCCTTGGCCGTATCAAAGCAAGCAGCGTGCCACGCAGGTAATGCCATGTTTTTCATGGATATTTTCCAGCTTACACCTCGGATTTCACCCGATATCTGTAAGGTATCCCGACGCCCTGCCGCGGTGAAACGCCGACCATCGAATCGGCCCCGCCGTAACGGCTTGTTTTGCTGATGGTTTGCCCGGCTGCACCGGCTGCGGGCTGTTTTTGTAAAGGCTTTCGACACCTTGGCTATTGGAAGTCGCCAAAACTCGCGAGCGCGCGCCGCCCACTGCGATGGCGCACGGCAGATCGCGCATAGCCAAGCCGCAGGAAGACGAGCCCGCAGCCCGGCGCGCACAGCTCGCGCAGGGCCGAACCCAGACGCGCGAGCGACGGCTGCAAGGCCGGCTCGATGGGTACAAGGCCCAAGCCAATTACGCCCGCCGCCGCATACGGCTGGACCGACAAACCGGCGAGGGTGGCCTCGAGCCACACACGCTGCAGGGCGCGGCCACCCGCGAGTACATCGGATCGGGCCGTGGACGGAATCACGATGAGACAAAGGCCGGGCGAAAGCCGGATCGGCAGGGTCGCCGAGCGCCAGCCCAGCATCGATGCCGCGCCGAGCCGGTTGAATGCTCCCATCAGCGCGGGACGGCGCATGGCCTGAAAGACCGGGCGCATCGGTGGTTCCACGGCCAGCGTCGCCGGGGCCAGACCTTCCTCGCAGGCGTCGTGCCAGCCCGCTGCAAAGCGGATGCTCGAAAACAGTTCCGCATGCAGTGTCGGGCTCCTGAAACGCAGCGCCTCGGCCTGCCTGATGAGGCCCAGCGCGGCTTTTCTCTCGCGCGGTATCCGCGGCCACCAAAGCCGCGGTCCGGGAATCGCCTGGGCCTGGGCATCCAGACGCGCCCGCGTATCGGGGGTGATGGGGCCGCGCCAGGGAAAACGGCGATCGGTGTGGCGTTGCTCGATGGCAGCCGCCAACGGCTCGGTTGCTGCGCTCCCGGGATCGTGGCGCCAACGAATGCGGGCGACCCACAGGTGGTCGTCCGGCCGCGGGAAGATCTGCGGGTCCGCCACGAAGTCGAGCGACCGGCCGCGGATGATCATGTTTTCCAGACATGTGCCGGCGGCCAGGTCGCTCAAGACATAGCGGGTGTCGGACACCCGACCGCTGCGGTCCGCGTCGATGCGAAGATCCAGATCGTCGCCGGACCACGCAAACCGCCAAGGCTGCGAATTATCCGCCGAGGGCGAGGCGATGCCCGCGCGCAGGATGCTTGCCTTCGTCTGTGGGTCCACGGCGCGTGCCCTTCGCTATTGCCACCGATTCCGCCGACGACTATACGCGGTAGGTGCCGGCGTGGCGGCGAACACACCTGTGTTGCGGGCCGTGAACAAGGTTGCCGATCATCACAAGCTTTCTCAAGATTCTGTGCTGTGTGTCTGGATTTATACGTAGTTCACACAATCAGCGCCTGCGCGGCTGCACAATGCACGCCGGGGGTTCAGCGGCTAGTACGGAAACTGGTCGTCGTTGAGCGACCGCGGGGAAGGACCTTACCGCGGTGCGCCAAGCCAGGTTTCGTCGCTCAACCCATGAAAGTTTCCGAGAGCTCGCGAACGCGGTTCGGGCCATTGTCCGCAGAGCATCGTGACGTCCACCCCAAGCAACACCAGCCAATTGACCAGACTGACGGCCAACGCCTGCTCGTCCGGCGCTCCGTAGTCGGGGTCATCGAGCTGCATGCATCTGCGCAAACGACGCGACGCTCCGCGTTGGGCGATGCGTGCACCCCTTCGCGTTCGATCGGTCGCGCATTGCAGGCCGCGATGCGATCACGCATCCATTGCAGCGCCCACGTCCCCAGCCGACGTCGGCAAACAGGGGCCACCGTCCATGTCGTCCAGGGAACGGCATGCCTTGCAACAACGTGACACCACTGGGCAATTGAAGCATGGGCCTGATCAGATCATTGGAAATACCCGAGGCAGTCAGCGATATCACGGCGCGCCTCGATCCGCCGGCGATGCGCACCAGCGAAACGCCGTGTTGCTGCGCCAGCAGCCTTGGACAGGTGGAATCCGCCTGGCGGTTGGTCTATGACCGCTACTCGGACATGGGGCTGATCGATAAAAACCCGTTTGGCATCCATGCCGGCCCCACTGGCGTGGGACAGCATGCGTGCGTGATCTGGGGGCCCGAAGGTCCGGTAGTCGGCTATACGATGACGCTGTTTCGCGACAATCCCCAAGGGCTTGCGCTGGATAGCGTGTATCCGCGGCATCTGGATGAAATGCGGGAAAAGGGGCGCCGTCTGCTCGAGGTGGGGATGCTTGCGGATCGCCGCCGGAGCGCTGCGCGCGGCATCGGGGCCTTGTTCAGCATGATGCGCTGGGCCATTCACTACGGGCTGCACACCGATTTGACCGACATCGTCATCGGCGTGCATCCGCGGCATACCCAGTTCTACGAGCGTTGTTACGGCTTCGAGCAATTCGCATCGCCTGCAAGCTACCCGTTGGTGCGAAACCATCCGGTGGTTCCCTTGCGCCTCCGTCTGCGCGAGCGATTGGCGGATGATGTATTGCCACGCGGGCTCGCCGATGCGCGCGACAATCCTGTCCCCGCCAGTGCGTTCTCGCGTCGCTTCGGGTTCGAGCCCCAGCAACTGCGCGGCTCCCTGATCGCGGGCTACATGAAAGCCCGCTACGGCATCGATCCATGCCGAACGGCTAATCCCGTCCAGACCGGTTCCGTCCGAGTCGGTCGCGATCTCGCTTGGTCGGCGGCCTAGGCTCGAAGGTCGGGAGCGAAACTGTCAAACGTTCCGCCATCGTCGGAATCGGAGCGAATCCAAAAGCGTCCGGCGTACTCGTTGCCCCGCAAGAAAAGTCGCTGGGTCCCGATATCGCTTCGCAATTCCGGATGACGAGCAAAATCAGAGCTTCCAAAAAACAACCCCCGTTGCCGGGGGTTGTTTGTGTTCGAATCAACTGCGGTTGGCTTCATGCCGTGCGGCGACGCAACCCCGCGAACAGACCGATCAGCACCAAGCCCAAGCCGAACATGCCGAGTGCCGCGGGTTCCGGAACCGAGGTACCGATTCCACCGCCACCGGTTGCAGCACTGACGATGGTCACGTAGCAGCCGCCCTCCGACGTGCCGCAGAAGGATCTGCCGCCATCCACGTTGATCCCGATCCATTTGGTCGAATCCAGATCGAAGAACTCGGTGTGCGCGGAAGTGCTCCAGTTGCTCAGCCCGGCCGAAGTCAGACCCGTGTTGATCGGGAAACTGGCGTACGCCCCTGGGATCTGCACGTCGTTGGTGCTGTTGCAGTCGCCGCCGTAGCCAGTCAGGCCCAACGCGGGGCCACCGCCACAGTCGGCCAAGCCATCCATCCCCAGTGCCACCAGGCCCATGCCGGTGCCGTTGCCGGCCCAGTTGATGCTGTCGAGCAGGAAGCCCTGCGGGCCATCAAAGGATGAAGGACCAGGGTAGTTCATGTAGTGCCAATCGGCATCCTGCCCGGTCAGCATCAATCGATCCCCGTAGCTGATCGAACCCAGCGACGAACTCAGCGCGGAGTAGTCGGGATTGGACGTCCAGCCCCCTTCCGGCGATGCGATCACCAGGACGTTGTAGCCGCCAGATGGCGCGGTGGGCATGGCCCCGCCGGTCCAGAACGTGACGTTCCAGGTATTGCCGCCGGGAGAGCTCGGCGCCAACGCGGCAAGCGTGTTGATATCAGCCTCGTAAGTGCCTGGCCCGCTTGCCTCGGTGCCGCCGGTGTACCACAGGATGTTGATGGGATTGGCCAGCACTGCGCCGGACATGGCCAGTCCGAATCCCAGAGCGATGAACTTCAACACATGTTTGGGTGACATACACGCCTCCGCTGGTTGACCCACGTGTGCCGCCCACCGCAGGTAGCATTTCCCGTGCCATGCGATCAAATGGCTAATTTCATTGGCATTTTTGCAGTTTCAAACCTTGAATCTGAATCAATGTGTAAGGGTTTCATACGCCAATGTTCACCCCTCATCCCTCTCCTTCGGGCGGACGCCGGCTGCGACCCGCACTGCATCAACGTTTTGCCATGACTCCGGCTGAAATGGCAAAGTCGTAAAGTTTTTTTACGCCCGTTGGAGTCGAAGCGAGCTTCGTCGTGAGCCCCCCCTGCCAGACTCGAGAAATATCCGGTCCAGGCGGAGCATTCGGTGACGTGCCGTCCTTTCAAGCCGCGCATGCCCGACGCGCCTTGGAATACGTTAAGTCGTTCGATGGCTCCAGCTCGAACAGCGCGCGCATTGCCCCCGGCACACATAAAAAACGACCCCCGTTGGGGGGGTCGTTGGCATCCAACGTCTCGAATCGCAGCTCAACGAATCTGGCTTTGCGGACTCCCATAAGCAGGTCTTGCAGGAACAACGGGCGATACCCGAGGGAGCACGGACGGACCGCCTTGGGATGTGCGAATGTTCGCTTCCGCGCTTGCTGGTGCGGGGTTCGCCGCGATCGCGCGGCCAGAAACCGATGCCCCGACAGGTGTTCCGTGACTGACCGTTGCGGGCGCAGGCCGGCTTGGTATCCCAAGCACGAAACGAACGACGGACGCAACACTCCCCAGAGACCAGCGTCCAAAGTACGCCTTCTCACGATCGAGACCCAGCCTCGCCAGCATCGGGCCACCTTGGTTCACACCGGCATGGGAAGGGCTTCCTGCAACCGCAGACGTGCCGACGCCGGAAGGGGTGGGCGCACCCGGGTTCGGGGCAACCGAAGTCGGGGCACCGCCGGGATTCGAGTTCGAGTTACCGCCCGGGTGGAGATTGCCACCCGGATTCGAATTGCCCACCGGGGTCGATCCGACTGAAGTCGAGCCGCCGCCAGGATTCGAGTTCGAGTTACCGCTCGGGTTCGAATTGCCACCCGGATTGGGGCCACCGCCCGAATTCGAGCTACCGCCCGAGGTTGTACCACCGCCCGGTTTTGTACCACCGCCCGGTTTCGTGCCGCCACCCGAAGTCGTGCCGCCGGGCGGTTTCGAACCGCCTGGGACTGCGCCCCAACCCGCGGGCAGATAGCGGGGGATCACGGCCCATTGCGGCTGGTTGGAGTAATCCGGCTGCGTGGTCCTCAAGGCGAACAACTCCCACGCGTCCTTCGCATATGGCACGCCACTATCGACCGATGCCGCCAGACCGATCTGGAACATCGCCGGATAGCCGGTGGGTGAAGACGGATAGCCCGACATCTCGCCGGCCTTTTTCACACCCAATGCGGTGGCCATGGCCGAGCTTGCGCACTCGGCACCGTGCAACGTCGGGAAGTTCTTCTGGTACACCTGCTGCAGGGTCGTATAGAACGGGCTCTTCTGGGTATCGCGCACCTGCAACTCGTACTTGGATGCCACGACCCAGCAAAAGCCCGGATCGGTCATCAGGCCGACCTGGAACGGCGCGAGCCAAGCCAGCAACCGGTCGGCACCGGCGAACCCGAGGTCATTGAGGTTGCCCACCGACCAGTTGAACATCGACTGCTGCCACGTGGGAAGGCCCGTGTTCGCGTTGCCGCCGTTCGGGTACCCGACCGAGTAACCGACCGAGTTGATGTGCAGCTTGTTCGCACCAGGGTTATCGGTAAAGTTCTGGTTGTACCAGGTGATGTTGTTGTCAACGACCTGGTTGAAATACGCCTTCAGGGGATCGCTGTCGGGCAGGATGTAGGCGGCGTCACCCAGGGTTCGCAAGGCCCACGCCTGCCCGCGCAACTGGGTGTCATAGATGAGCCCCGTGGCGAAATTCCGGTACACCGGGTTTTGCTTGAACACCACCCAGTCGGCCCAGTCCTTCAATTCGGACAGGTAGTACCAGTCACCGGTGACCATGTACGCCACGTAGGCAGGCGCCGGATGATGCGCTTCGCTCGGCGCCAGCGGCGACGTGCACTGCGTCTTGCACGCGGGGAAACTGTCGTTGGCAAATGGCGCCACCGGGCAGTGCTTGAATTGCGCGGCCGTGTACAGCGTGCTGCACGGATGGGCGGCCACCGAAACGGGCTGGCCGGTAAGCTGATCGCGATAATGGACGTTGTAGGAACCTAGCGCATCGCTGTTTGCCAGCATCCAGTTGAAGGCACGGTAATCAGGATCGATCACGTACGCGGCGGCCCACTGGGGCAGCGGACCGATCGCGGGCTGGGCCCCGACATTCCCCATGCGCGAGGTCTGGTCGCAGTTCTGCATGGGCTCGCAACTCTGCCTCCGGCTGGCCAGGAACGCGTCCGAAGGCGGTACGTCCTGATAGCGCGGCACGGCCATCGTCGCCTGCAGGTAACTGGAATCCTGTTGCGCATAGACCGGATCGGCGTCGCCCCACCAGAAGACCTTGTGCCAGCGGGCTTGCCGGTAATGCATGAGATCGTTGATCGAATAAACCGTCTTGCCGCCCACATTGATGCTCGCGTCGTAGGCGATACCCTGCGGGTCCGGCGCGTAAGCCCAATCGTTCGCCACGATCACGTCCACGCGCACGCGGGTCACCGGCGCCGGCCCATAAGCACGCACGGCAAAGTAAACCGCGATATGCGGATTCGGGATGCCGGCCGGGCTCTGCACCGGTCCACCCACGACCCAGGCCGAGGTCAGCGGGCCGGACAGCCATTGATTGCAGGTACGGCCATTGGGCGCACACGACCCGGTCAGCACGGCCTCCTGCAGCAGGGTGCGCGCATCCAGGTGCCAAGGTTGGCCGGCAATGGTCAAGTTGACGCCAGCATCGAAATGGGTGCCCAGCACATCGGCCAAGCTGACCGAACGTCCCAGAGCTGTGCTGGCCGGCACGGCTCGCAACGACAGTTTTTCCGACGCGTTGGGGGCCAGTGCAGGCAACTGCACCGTCAGCACGGCGTGACGCATGGAGCCATCGGAGTTCTTGGCTTTGGCGTCCACCTGGGTGGGCAGCGCTTGGGCGCCCAGGTACGCCGCCACCGTCTTGCCGCTCGGAATGTCGCCCGCGCGGAATGGCTGCCCGAACGTCATCGGCACGTTCTGCAAGGTCTGATTGGAAAGATTCACGGCGGAAATGGCCGGGGTCGGAGCCGTCTGTGCGAAACCAACGGCCTGCACCCCCACTGCAAGCGCCAGGAGCATCAACACGTATTCAATTCGTCGCCATGCAGCAGTGATCGTCTTGCTTTGCATCATTGAACTCCTGAAACGTCGGTAGTGCCCCCGATTGGCCCAAAAATTCCGGCAACTCGTTCCTCTCCCTTCGTGCGAAAGGCGCTTTCTGGATTGAAGCCTGATGCTGGGAAGATGGGTTGGGGAACCCTAGCGGACGACGCCCGGATCGAAAGTGACACCGGTCTCAAGACTCAAGCGCAACCTCTTGCGGGGAATGCGGATCTAAGCAGTAGTTCACATTTGTTAACGTGCCGGTCCGGCAATGGATGATGAAACGCCCGGTGTCATAAGCAGCCGCAATGTCGAAGCAGCCATTTCCCCGTCACCTGCATCCGGCGCAGGCCAGATCGGACGCTTTCGTGCAACGGCCTCGTCGCAAAAAACTATTGGGTGCCCGATACCGCCGCACGATTCCGGGATGAGCAAAGATCAGGAACGGCTCAACGGCTGGCGATGTAACAACCGAGCAGGATCAACGCGGCGCCGACAATCCAGCCCGCTGCCATCGTCGCCGCGAACCGGGTAATCCGGATCCGTGTCAGGCGCCAGCAGAAATCGGACAGTAACAGCCACAGGCCCGTAAAAACGGACAACGCAAAAATACCCCAGCCGAGATGGCCGGCCGTCCAGAGGAAGCCGCTCATGGCAGGGTCAATCCTTCCGCGACCCACGTCTCTCCCGCCCAGACACGGTCACCTCGGCGGACCAGCAGTTTTGATGTGGCAGGCAGTTCGAGCACCACGGTACTTCCCAGCAATATCCTGCCAATCCTCTGGCCGCGCGTAACCTCCTCGCCTTCGTTCACCCAGGTTTCGATGCGCCGCGCGGCCAAGCTGGTGATCAGTCGCACCGCGACCAGTCCGGCATCGGTCGCGATTACAAGTCGTTTTTGCACAGGGCAGGTCTTTTCCCTCAGGAAGGCAAATTCGCGTCCTTCGCCATCCATGAAACCGTCGCCATGCGATTCCACGCTGATCACCTTTCCGGCTACCGGGCTGCGTTGCACGTGCATGTCCCAGAAACTGAGCGCAATCACGAGGTAGCGGACTCCCCCGCGCACATCGGCGCTCGTCACCAGACCGTCCGCCGGGGCCAACATGCTGTTGCCGGGAGGCGCCACGCGTTCGGGATCGCTGTAAAAATGACTCAGGAACGCGCGCTGGAACTTCCCGCTCTTCAACCAGCCGCGAATTTGCATTTCGGGCCAACGCTTGCGCGGCGGCAGCCATCGCCGAATCAATGGCGACGGATAGGGGAAATAAAATCCGCCGAGCAGGACGGCCGCGGCGATCAGGCACAGGATCACGATTTGTGCGGCAAGGATCATGACTTCATTCCGGGCCTTGGCTGACGGCGAGGTTCCGGGTTCAAGAATGCAAGGATGGCATTGGCAACACCGCTATGGATGACGGCCGGTTCCGAATAGCGATGACACGCGCGTCAAGGTCCTTCGCAGGCGATTTTTATAGCTTGCATTCGCACGGAATTCGCCCTCGACTGCTCGCTCGACGTCATAGCCGATGAATTCAAGCAGCTTGCGTCGACCACTGGCATCGTTCAACGCAGCCATGGGCAACAGCAGGAACTGCTCAGGAAACCGGGCGCAATATTCCTTTGCAGTGGAGTGATACTGGTCCCAGTACAACCCTAGCGCCTGGCGCTTGTCCGGCTCGGCATAATGCGGATAGCACGGATCCCATTCGGGGTCTTGCGCCCAACCCTTGCCCCCGTGCCGGTACCAGTGGTTTCGCCCTTCGGTTTTCTCCAGATAACTCCGGATTACCTGCTTTCTGTCTCTTTCAAGGCAAATGGCGCGCGAAGTTGGATAGCGTTTGAATATCGCCGGAAGATATGGAAGAAAGTAAAAACCCACATCGCCGTACCACTGGTCGTCGTCGCTCCTGCCCTCAAGCTCCGCCAGCCAGGACCACAGTTGCGCTTCCCCTTGGTACCATGGAATCAAATGATGGGCCCTGCGATCGCTCCCGATAACTCCCTCGTGCAGCACAGAGATACCGGGCTGGCTGTCCAGGAACTGCACCAGCGAAACGGTGCCACAGCGACCGGTGCCGCAGCCGATGACCAGGCGTTTTGCTTCCTTCTCCGCGCTCGCGTTCATCGCTAAATCCCGGGCTTGAAGTTGTCGTACCCGAGGCGCCGATACGCGGCGTCGGCGGGCGGTTATGGGCGCATAATCATCTCATGTGACAAGCTCACGCCAGACGACTTCGATCGCCAGTGCGCGGGCGAACGCATAATCGTCCGGCAGGCATTCCAGATCCAGCACCGGATCCATCCGCCATTCCCCCGGAAGCAGCGAACGGCACCGAGCCATCCTATCAGTGGCCATCATCGTCGGGCGCAACCGCCGCCGCATTGCATTGATGAAGGGACGTGCGAACACGGGACGCATGCAGGTCATCCATTCCTTGAAACGTGCATTTCGATCCGGCCCTTCGGCGAACCGGAAACCGTAGGTCGAAGGCTGCTCCGCAACGCCCCGGTCCAGCGCCGCAATCAGTCGGCTCTCCAGACGGCCGGCGTTTTTCCAGGCCAGCGGAAGCCGGCAGGCGAAACGCACCGTGTCCAGCTCGACGAGCGGGGTGACGTAATGGCCGTGGCGCACGGCCGCACTGTTGTTCATCCCCATCCAGTGGTGGCAGCGGAACAGTGGATAGATCAGTTCCACCTGCTCTCGGCCCAGTCCTCGACGCGCCGTGGAAGGATCCATGCCCAACGTGGATTCAATGGATGCCGCAAGCCTGTCGTGCCAGCGAGCCAAGCCATCGCGACGCCTGAATACCGCGGAATCAAAGCCCCGATAGAACGCCCGCACGATATCCACGGCATGAAAGGCCCCATCCGGCAAATGGAAGAAATTCCGGAAAATTTCGCCGCCACCCCCGTTCGGGGCCAGATAACCTCCATCGGTCGACGCCAAGCGGGTCTGCCGGTCCGCACCCGGATCGTCGATGCCGTCGTTCGGCAGTCCGTCGAAGAACAAGGCGTTCTGCACGAGTCGCTCGAGATCGGGCACCGCCAAGCGTGCGTTCAACGCGCCCTTGTCGATCACGTTGATCGGAATACCCGCACCGCCGGCGACCGCGCGCGCAATCGGTATGTCTTCGGATCCTAGGCCACCGTAGACGAACAGTTCCGGACGCTCGCCGCACGCCAGCAGCGCCGCAAGAATCAGCCGTGAGTCGAAGCCGCCCGAAAGTGCCGTGCGCACGCGCCCGGGGAACGCCGCGGCGATGTCCTTGAAGATCGAGCGCAGGAGCCCTTCGGCCATATCGGCCGCTTCATTGAACGTCTGGGGGACCTGCGCTTCGGTCCAGAAGCTCGCGGCAAGACGCGGATACGTGCGCCTCTTCGCCAAATCGAACGCGTGCGCCAGCGGCAACGTGGTGATGCCTTGTGCGACCGTCCTGTCCAAGTGCGAGGCGCCCAGCAACACGTATTCGGCGGCTGCGTCCTCATCGAGTTCCACCCGCCCCGCGTACGCGCAAGCCGCGAGCCAACTGGTGCTGTAGAACGCCCGATCCGTACTGGCATACACCCGCACGAAGCCCAGCGCGTCGCTCATCAACACACAATGTTTGCCTTTGCGAAGGAACAGGGCGAAATTCCCGCGCAACGCCATCTCGTCGATCTTGACCGTGCCGCCGATTTCATCCAGCAGCAGGCGCAGCGCCGGGTCGCCAAAGCGGCCCCGGTACCACAATGGCCCGACACAGCAGGCGAATCCGTCCGGCGTCCGGGCAATACAATTCTCGACCGCAGACTGGGAGGGACATGCCCATGCATCCAGCACGCCTTGCTCCCAGTCGAAAGTCTCGGCCGCGACAAATCCCTGGTGCGCGAGTGACTTCAGGGCGCGCAGGCGTCCGTCCGGATCACCCCCTCGAAGAAAAACCGAAAGCGCGTTCAGCATCGCAGCGTCCGAGCAAAACCGTGATCATGCCGCTGCCCGACCTTCACCGTTCAGGTGCTGATACGGGCCGCCCGTTGCAAAACCCTGCAAACCTGAGGTGTCATCTACGAGCGCAGCGAATAAATCTTCCCGTTGTCACGGTCCCTCAATTGCCCCTTGAGAGCGGAGTTGTCAAAGGCATACCCGAGCATCCTGATGTCTTCGGCATACGCATCGGCCACGATGTTCCTGCTTTCCTCGTCGTAGTAGTTCATGTACGAGGAATGATCGCTCTTGTTGGATTTGGTCAGCCTGCAACCGAGACCTATACGATCGACTATATATGCAAAATCGGAATCGATATTTTCCAGAAACGCAACGAAATCCAGATGTACCTTCCCGCGTTTTTCCAGCATGTAGTGATACTGCGGACGGAATTGGTGCCATCGCCAGATGTTGGTCTTGTTCACCCATTTCCTCACAAAAACCTTGAAATCCAGGGTGTCGCCGAACTCCTTTCTGAAGCCGGTATGGTCTTCTTGTCCCATGCCTCCGCTCTTCAAGAAGAAATACGCCGACACCACCCGGTCCCATGGGTTCCTCACGACCGTGAATTTGAAGTAATTGGCAATGCGCGCCGGCTCGAAAACGTTCAAATATTCATCGAGCGTCGTATGCCCACCGGCGAGATTGCCAAAAATCGTCTTGTTGATGGCAACGCCGGCACATTTCGGGATATGCACGAAGATCGACTTGGTATCGTCGAATGGCTTGTATGAATATCCATCCTCCGTGGTGGCAATTCGCATGTTTTGCAGCTCTTCAAACCGCGATTTGTGTTTTCTCCTGTAATCCCAGTGTTTTAGCCTGAGGTAAATACTGGGAGGCAGCAATTCGAGTACGCCTTGCTTCATGTCGTTTCCCTTGCAGCCGTCCGTTTCGGGCGGTGGGCCTCATTTCTCGCGGCAGTCGGGCTTCCGCCATCATGGTATCAGCAGCGTTTGGCGAGCCCATTGGTGCAGCTTACTGTGCGGCATCCCGTTTCCCGATGGTGTCGTACGTCAGCAAAAAATGTCGTCATTCCGGGGCCACCCGCGCTACCTGCGGGCGGCACCCGGAATGACGAGATAAAGGGCGCTTGCTGACATATGACGCCAATCAGATCCCATCTTGATCGCGGTGTTCCCCGACTCGTACGCAGGCACTTGCGCTCGAGACAACTGCACCGGCGACAAATTCTCAATGCCCGGTACCTGAAGCGTCGGGAGCTGCCTTCGGGCCGCGGGGAATGATCGCGAAGTTGGGGAAGTTGTCATAGCCTGTCGGTGGCGACGGCTTGATGCTGCGCGATTCAAAGATCTTCCAGGCTCGCTCGGCATTCGGAAGCCCGCTGTCGACCGCGGTTGCAAGGCCTATCTGGAGATTGGCGGGATACCCCGTCGCCGAATCCGGGTAACCGAACATCTCCCCTACTTGCCAGCGACGTTTTTTCTCCTTGCCCAGCGCGGCAATCATCTCAGGGGAGTTGCACCGAAGCCCCGCGACAAAGGGAAAGGTGGCGTCGTAGACCGCGGTGTAGTTGGGGAACCATTTGCCGGAGTCGTCCTTGACCTGCACTTTGTAAGCAGACGCGGCAATCCAGCAATAGCCGCGTGTCGGATCGGCCAGCCAGTCCGTCATCAGGCCGACCTCGAATTTTCCGAGCCAGTCGCGGAACGCTGCGGCGCCCACAAACCCCAGATCCGCCGCGTGGCCCGCCGACCAGGTCAGGAAACTGTGTTGCCAAGGTGTCCCGGCGACGTTCTTCTTGTCGTTGATGGGATATTGCGATCCACTTTTCATCATCCCCAGGGGGTTGGCATTGGGGTTGTGCGTGTAGCGGGCATTGAAGTCGGCGATCGAGTTGTTCACGTCGGCGTTGAACTCGGCCTTCAGAGGATACTCGTCGGGCAGGAGCCACGCGGCGTCCACCATCTCGCGCAACACCCAGGCCTTGCCACGCACCTGGCTGCGCGCATGGTCGATCAGCCCCCGTGAAAATGCGCGATAGGTTTCGCCGGCCGACAGCTCGCTCATCGAGGCATAGAACGCCATTTCCTCCATGTAAAAGTGCGAGCCGGTGACCATGTAGGCAACGTACCCGGCGGCCGGTTGGTGGGCGTTCGACCAGCTATAGGGGCTGCCACTGTTGAAATAAACTCCTGTGCATTTCTTCGTGAGTTCCGAATCCCTCACGCAGGTGGGGAGCAAGTCCTTGCGGTAGAGGGCCGCGTGGGGACCCTTGCCGCGCGCAGCGTTGCGGGCATGCGTCCAGCCAAGGATCGTGACGTAGGGATGCTTCTGGATGCTCAGCGGCCAGCCGGTCGCCTGATCGCGAAAATGCACCGGATAGGTACCCAGCGCATCGGTGTTGGCCAACATCCAGTTGTAGGCGCGCACATCGGGATCAATGATGTACACGCTGGTCCAGCGTGGCAGCGGTCCTATGGCGTCCTGGGCACCCACATTGCCCATGCGCTGGGTTTGATCGCAATGGTCGAGCGGGGCACAGGACTGACGCACCTTGGCCAGAAAAGCAGGACTGGGCCGCAAGGGCGCGTATTGCGACACGGCCAGGCTGTCCTGGAGGTAGCGCGTATCCTGCTGCAGATAGACTTGCGGATCCGAGCCGTTCCACCACAGCACATGATGCCAGCGGGTGTAGGCATACTGGGTCAGCGCCGGGCTGGTATAGCTGGCAGAACCGGAGGTCAAAGTGGCGGTGTATTGGAACTGGGCCTGCGGACTGTATGCCCAGGCGTTCTCGACCACGATGTCGGTGCGCACGTAGGCGATGGAACCGGATGTGCTCCCGGCGTAGGCGCGCACGTTGAAATACACCCGCAGATTCGGGTTGGCCGCGCCCGCCGAATTCGCCACGGGTCCGTTGACGATCCACTCGCTCGCCAGGGGACCCGAGAGCCATACACCGCAAGTCTTGCCCGAAGGTTCGCAACCATCTGAATGTTGCGCGGCTTGCAAAAGTGCGCGGGCGCTGACGACGTAAGCTGTGCCGCCAATGTCCAGCGATGCCTTGGCGTCGTATTGCGTGGCCAACAGTTGAGCAAGCGACAGCGGCGATCCCGTCGATGCCGGAGAAGAGGCGGCGGCAATCGCCAGCGGCTCGCTTGCGCCTCCCGACAAGGTCGGTACGAGTGCGGTCAGCACGGCATGTCTCAGACTGCCGTCCGGGTTCCGGGCCTTGGCATCGACTTGCAGCGGAACGGGATGCCCGTCCAAGGTCGCCACTACGGTTTGACCTTTTGCGACGTCGCCGGCCTTGAACACTTGCCCGAAGGTGACCGGAACGCTGGTTTGCGTGTGCCTGGCCTGGTTGATCACATGGTCGGTCACCACGGTCGCGGCATGTGCGGCACCAAAAAACAGACTTGTCCCCGCGACCGCCAAGGCAAACAGCCTGAACCCATTCCAGTCACGACCTGAGGTGCGGGTGCATACGATGTCCATCTTCGTTGCTCCTCCCATTCCAGACGCGCGCGCCGCGCAGCTTCTGTTCAATGATCAAACCGATGAAATACCAGCATGACGGTTCCGTTGTTCGTCATTCACCATCGGAAAGGTGCGACATCGCCACCGTTCCGGGCTTGGGTCGGTTGAACGGCCACAGGAGCCTGCGCGAGAAAAGCAGGTACTTGAAGGTGTGGGGCGGCCGCAGGCTACCCAGATGACAACGCCAAGCACGCAGGTAATGACCGCGTTGCCAATAGGTCATGGCCAGATTGTGGAGGGTGCGCAGATATTTGCGGTCCGCCGCTTGCCGGACTTCTGGGTCCAGTCTGGCGTCCTCTTGCACCGACCGTAGTAAATCCAGTGCGACTTCGTGATGCCGGACCTGCTTCGACATCGATCCCGGCGTGTCGTGATAACGCACGGTCGGCACATCCATGAAGTGCAACCGCTTGCGTTGCGCGCAAAGTTCGAACGCCAGGTGCGTCCATTCTAAATGACTCCAATCGGCATCCAGCGTGTCGGCGGAAATGCTTGCCGTGCGAAAGACGCACGCCCCCGGAGACAGCCAGCATTCGTTCAACAGGCCCATGGCCGGATGATCGACATGGCGCGCGAGATGGGTGGACGGGTCCAGTTTGCCCCCAATCCGGACGAAGTATCCGTTGTTGATCAATACATCGCAGTCAGGATGGCTGTCGAGCCATCGCAGCGGCTCCAGCAGCGATCCCGCGATCACTTCGTCGTCATCGTCCAGATAGGAAAAAAAGGGCGCTGTCACCAGCTTGCGCCCCGCGGCGCGTGCCACCCTCATCGAGGCCTGCTGCTCCTGGTGCAGGAGGATGCCGGGTCGCTCCTGCAACGCCGCGAGCGTTGCAGGGTCGAACTTCTGACCGTTGACCACCACGATGGGTCGGGCGCTGATGCCTTGCTGGTTCTGGATGCTGTCCAGTGCACGGAACAACAAATGGGAGCGTTGCGCGTCCGCGAGTGTCCGCACCACCACGTCCAGAGACAGCATCATTGCACCCACGCCATTGAGCCCACATCGCAGTCGCACGCGGCGGTCGCGATCATGGTTTCAAGCAAGTTCGACAAGGGCACGACCTGCATCCATTCGCGGGGCATGCACGAGCCGCTCACGAGTCATGCCGGCACTCCCAGTGCGGCGCCGAGATGCTCCACGACCGACTGCTGGGTTTGTTCGGTCAGGTAGGGGTGCATCGGCAAACTGAGGACGCGTTCCGCCACCGCATCGCCAACCGGAAGCTTGGCGCCGGCAGCAACGGCGGGTTGCCGGTTGAGCGGAATCGGATAGTGCACGGCGGTAGGGACGCCGGCTGCGGCGAGGGATGACTGTACCTGTTCGCGATTCGCGACCTGCACGGTGAATTGTGCCCATGCGCTCACGTTGTGCTTGTCCACGTACGGCACGTCCGTCACGCCCGCTGCAGTCAGCAAACGCTTGTAGGTAGCCGCCACTTGTTGGCGGGCGGCAATTTCGTCCTCGAGGACGTTCAGCTTCTGGAGCAAGATGGCCGCCTGCAACGTATCCAGGCGGCTGTTTACCCCCACTCGCACGTGATGGTACCGGCGGTCCTGGCCGTGCCGGGCAATCTGTCGCATGGCCTTCGCAAGTCCGTCGTCGCTGGTAAAAATCGCGCCACCGTCGCCGTAGCAACCGAGCGGTTTGCTCGGGAAAAAACTGGTACAGGCGATCCTCGTCAGATTGCAGCTCTTGCGGTCCTTGTAGGAGGCGCCAAAGCTCTGCGCGGCATCTTCGATGACCGGTATGCCATGCCGTGCAGCGACTGCGTTGATGGCGTCGAAATCGGCACATTGTCCGAACAGGGAGACCCCGATGACGGCCTTGGTGCGCGGTGTCATCGCGGCTTCGAGCAAGGATGCGTCGAGGTTGTAGGTACGCGGATCGATGTCCACGTAGACCGGCTTGGCGCCGAGCAGCGCTGTGGTTTCCGCCGTGGCGATGTAGGTGAAGCCGGGCATGATCACCTCGTCGCCCGGCCCGATCCCCAGCGCCATCTGGACGATTTGCAGGGCGTCGGTTCCGTTGGCGACCGATATGCAATGACGTGCGCCGGTGCAGGCCTCCAGCGCGCGTTCCAGTTCGGCCACTTCCGGGCCCAGGATGAACTGGCCATGCGCGAGCACGCGTTGGATCGCGGCATCGATCTCCCGCCCGATCCGAGCCCGCTGCGCCTGCAGATCGACGAACTGGATCATCCCGAGTCTCCCAGCTTGACCACCATATCGGCCTGCAAGCGATAACGCACTCCCGTGTGGGAACAGGCGGCCTGTCCATCACCCTGCAGGGGCAAATCCAGTCGTTCGCCAAATTCGCTCATCCAGCCGATCTGGCGCGCCGGCGAGCCGACCATCAACGCATAGGCCGGCACGTCCCGTGTCACGACTGCACCGGCCCCCACGAAGGCAAAGGCGCCGATGGTGACGCCGCAGACGATCGTGCAGTTCGCGCCCAGCGTCGCGCCCTTTTTCACGAAGGTGTCACGGTACTCGTTTTTGCGTTCAACCAGCGAACGTGGGTTGTAGACGTTCGTGAACACCATGCTCGGGCCGCAGAACACACCCTCTTCCAACGTCACGTTGTCGTACACCGACACGTTGTTCTGGATCTTGCAGCGATCGCCGATGACCACCCGGTTGCCGACGAACACGTTCTGTCCCAACGACACTCCGCTGCCGATGCGCGCCCCCGCGCAAACGTGCACGAAGTGCCACACGCGCGAATCATTTCCGATTTGCGCGCCTTCATCGACAATGGCGGATGGATGAACGAAATACCCCATGGGATTGCTCAAGCCGCGACATTCTTGAGGAAGGGATGGTAATCACCCTTCAGGCCTATCGGTTTCGCGCTGCGGATCGTGGCGACGGCCGTAATGGCGGTGCGGTTCTCTTCCAGGCCGTAACCCTGCCCCGCGAGAATCCGCTCGTACGAGCGCGTGTGCAGATCCGCGAACCCTCCGGAAAACTCGATCTCGGCGCCATCCACGGTGATCGAACGATAGGTCCGCTGGCCGGCGAGACGCTGCGCCGCGGGCAAATCCGCGATATCGACCGAAAGAAACCAGCGCACGCGCGCGCGTTCGTATTCCAGATAGCCGGCGGCTTTCGTCTCCTCGCTGTGGTGCACTACGTTGTGCTGCAGGTCACCGAAGATGAAATGCAGCATGTCGAAGAAATGCACGCCGATGTTCGTGGCGATCCCGCCGGATTTCTTCATGTCGCCCTTCCATGAGCGCAAATACCAATGGCCG
>Ga0134125_10001530_pt1 | contig 28250 bp, 29 predicted proteins | sample KB31751_FD_96464 | JGI IMG/M metagenome (GOLD analysis project Ga0134125, IMG submission 96464) | Terrestrial soil microbial communities with excess Nitrogen fertilizer from Kellogg Biological Station, Michigan, USA - KB3-175-1 | ecosystem: Environmental > Terrestrial > Soil > Unclassified ... | reverse complement strand
CTCACGTCGAAAATCACAACATCGCGTACTTGTGCACTGTCGATCAATCTCTCTCGGAGCGCTCAAGAGCGATGCTCCGCCAGTACCGTGCACGTCACGTTTGCCAGCCTTGCTGCATCTTGAATAAGGTCGATCGTGCGCGCCAAGCGGTCCTTGGTTGATCGCTGTTCCGCTATATTGCCCTCGCGCTGCGTAAGATCGGGCTCGATCATCCCAAGGTCAGGTTCAATTTCCGTTATCAAAGCCGTCACATGTGCTTCAGTCAGCTGAGCCAACGCAAACGCAAACTTACTCGCATGTCCGGCAGCGTTCGGTGTAGCAACTACAAGTACATCCTTCATGACGCCCTGGCCTCACCGCCCTTATCTGAGGTTCATAACGGTTATCTGGCTACGCGAACTGCTTTTAGCAAGTCGAGCCGCAACGTGAACGGACACAAGGGGACGTCGTCGTCTATGCAAAACACGCCGGAAATCGTCCTAGAGATACGATCGCGGGCATATGTTGTCAGACGAACTCTCTTCTGAGTGCGCGCTTTCGCCGCAATGACCGCGATGCTAAGAAGGAATATGTGATGCATGCTATGATTTACGCTTTTGACGTCGACACGCGCATCCCGCGGCTTTGTCTGCACGCCGGACGGCTCCACTCAGGCGTTTAGCCGGACAGCGGAACTGCGCGCCGTCCGGGTTCTCTTTCTCATCAACAGCTTGGTTTGTGACTTTCCGCCCGGGAGCCAGCTTCGCTTTGCGTTGAACAGAAGGAATGAGCCGTGTTGCCTCTACCTGCTATCGCCCTATCCGCGTCCGATTATCTCCGCCTTGAGCAGCTCGCACGCGAGGCTGCCTTGCAAGGGGACATAGACGCGATGTTCCTACGGGTCGAGATCGACCGCGCGGAGATCGTGCCGGACGATGCCCACGACCTTGATTCGATTGTAACGATAGGATCATGGGTCACCTACTGGTCGAATTGGGGCTTCCCTCGAAAGACAATACAGCTGGTGTGGCCTGAAGACCTTACGTCCGACCTAGCGCAAATTTCCGTACTGTCGGGTTTGGGCGCGGCAATGGTCGGCCTTCGTGTTGGAGACCAGATGCCGTACTTCGTCGCGGGTTGCATAAACGTTGTTAGGATCGAAAGCGTCAATCGATCCGACTCGAATGTCGTGCCCCTCTTTCGCGCTCCTGCCTTCGTTGATGATGAACCCTTCGAAGCCGATCCCGGGCCAACTTCCGCTTAAGTGCAAAGGAGAGAATGCAATGAGCTAGAACAAACATAAGCGCAAGCACGATCCTGTGCTGCCACCAATCACAACGGACGATATACGCCGTTTGAACCAGTTGGCCAATTCAAGCATGACGCTCTTTCCGCGCGTTGCGCTTTTGCTTTTGCGCGAAACCGATCGTGCAAACGTCGCCGCTGACGGGTCCCATTTGCGGGGCGTAGTCCGCATGAGCTGACACGTGAGTTTTCGTGACGAGAGGACTGGCGAGGTCAGGGATGTAGTGCTGGCGTATCCGCAACATGCCGGCATACAGCTGAAACGCATCTCGGTTCTTGCGCCAGTCCGGGTGGCGCTCATCGGTCTATCGGTTGCCAGACCATCGAGTTTCAGACGCCGCCTGTCAAATGCGCTCGCTGAAGATTTTGGGTGTGTCAAGCTGAATGCAAGGGAGTCTTGATCCGCGCATGACCAGAGACGACGCATTAACCACCATAGCCGTCATCGTCGGTGTGGCTAGCGTGATCTCGTGAGTTTGTTCAAGGCTTATATGTCCGAGGCGGTCGCGCTCCGGGTCACCTTGGAGGGCGTCAGCGCTGGCTATGTAGACCGTCCTTGAAATGTCCCCACGGGAACCCGCCGCCTCGCGAGGAGAGCCGCCATGCTCCATGTTTCGTTTAGAGAGGCTTGGACAATTGCGATTTGCGTTACAATAGGGTTACTCGTTTTTTCGTCGGTCTGCACAACTATTTAAAACTCATATGATGCTCGCGGCCCAATGAAGCTGTTTGGGACGGCAGTGACATGCGCACGTTTGAGTGCTGAAGGGGTGCAACAGTCCCACCACCCCGCACCAGAATAGCCTCAAGAGATCGCCGATAGGCCGGATTTCGTTCGCTTCGCGGGCAACCGTCAGCCATTCTGGGTTTCCGTTAAGGGGCCGGGATGATGCGGTCGCCCGCCATAGAAATTGTCGAGAAGCACGTCTCATGATCTAATACGCCTTAGCCAACCGTCGCGGGATGGTCATGAACAAGCAGCAGCAATGGAACATCTTGTACTTCATTGGTGCGTTCGCGCTGGTGATGATGTTTGAGAGTCTCTTTACGACCTGGCGCACCGTCGAGACGATCCCCTACAGCCAGTTCCTGACACTACTGAGCGAGAAAAAGATCGAAACAGTAACGGTGCATCAGGAGCAGATCACAGGTCGTTTGAAAGAGCCGATCAACGGACGCCAGCTTTTTGCCACTAACCGCGTCGAACCCGCGCTGGCCGAACAAATCACGAAGTCTGGCGCCACAGTCACGGGCACAGTTGAGAACAGCTTCATTTCCACACTCCTTTCCTGGGTCATGCCCGTCGTGGTCTTCGTCGGGATTTGGTACTTCGTTTTCCGTCGCATCGCTGAAAAGCAGGGAATGGGTGGGCTCATCAATGTCGGAAAGTCCAAGGCCCGTGTCATGGTCGAACGCGATACTGGAGTCTCATTCGACGACGTGGCGGGCGTTGATGGGGCTAAGGCGGAGCTTCAGGAACTCGTGTCCTTTCTAAAGGACAAGGACAAATATGGCCGCTTAGGCGCGCGTATCCCCAAGGGGGTCTTGCTCGTCGGGCCTCCGGGAACGGGCAAGACCCTCATCGCGAAGGCGGTCGCTGGACAGGCTGGAGTTCCGTTCTTCTCCATCTCCGGCTCAGAATTCGTCGAGATGTTCGTCGGCGTGGGCGCAGCGCGCGTCCGCGACTTGTTCGAGCAGGCGCGTAAGGCGGCGCCCTGCATCATCTTCATCGATGAGCTTGATGCACTCGGAAAGGCGAGAGGCGGCGGCACATTTGGCGGGCACGACGAGAAGGAGCAAACCCTCAATCAGTTGCTAACCGAACTCGATGGTTTCGATCCGCGTGAGGGAATTGTGCTGCTGGGTGCGACCAATCGACCCGAGGTGCTTGATCCGGCGCTATTGCGAGCCGGACGCTTTGACCGACAGGTTGTACTCGATCGGCCGGACCGGAAAGGGCGCGAAGCCATTCTCAAGGTCCATATCAAACGCATCAAGCTAGCCGCCGATGTCCGGCTGGACGAAATCGCCGGCATAACGCCCGGCTTTAGCGGCGCCGATCTCGCCAATCTCGTGAACGAGGCCGCGATCGTTGCAACACGGCGAGGCGCCAGTGAAGTCACGACGCCGGATTTCACCGCCGCCGTCGAGCGGATTATCGCCGGAAGCGAGCGCAAGGGACGTCTCCTACATCCTCACGAGCGGCGCGTTGTCGCATATCATGAGATGGGGCATGCACTCGCCGCTGCGAGTCTTCCAGATACCGATCCCGTTCATAAGGTCTCGATCATCCCCCGCTCTATCGGGGCGCTCGGCTACACGATGCAGCGACCTACCGATGACCGCTATCTGATCACGATGCGAGAGCTGAAGGATCGCATGGTCGTCCTGCTGTCCGGGCGTGCGGCCGAGGAGGTTGCCTTCGGCGAAGTATCGACCGGCGCAGCAGACGACCTTGCAAAAGTCACCGACATTGCACGCCAGATCGTGACGCGGTTCGGTATGACGAAGGCGCTTGGCCAGGCCGTGCTCGAACGAAAGAGCCAGACTTATCTTGGCGACCAGACGATCGGTATCCGCGAAAAGGACTACTCCGAGGAAACAGCGCGCAAAATCGACCTTTCTGTGAAGAAGTTGATCGACGAAGCATATGAGCGCGCTAAGACGATCTTGACGGAACGGCGATCCGTCTTGGACCAGGGGGCGATTTTGTTACTTGAAAAAGAGACGCTCACTCCTGAAGACTTCCCGCCGCTCATCCAAACAAAGGATCGCTCGGCACCTGACGTACTCAAAGAGTCCGCTGGCTGACCGGCTCCGCGGTGGGAAATTCATCACTTCCTTGCCGCTCGCGACTCTTACGAAGTAAAGGCATTCGCGCGGAGATCATGCGTTAAGCCGTGGCAATTCGATGCATCGGCTGAGCCGAAGGTTACGCATTGCCGCAACCTTAGCGTCCGTGAAGATTGGAACAACCTTAAATCGTGAGTACAATTGCCAGCATCGCCACCCTCACGGCCGCAATTCTTCTGTTAGCCACCTTGTGATAGCATGACAGGTCAATTCCGATCCGTCCCCGCCCAGAAGTGCGCTCGGGGTCGAAAAACCACAGGGAGCCCGTCATGGACCGCTTGCGCTTGACGCTCGAAGCTATCATTGCAAATTCCCGCTGGTTGATTGCTCCGTTCCTGCTTGGCCTGATACTCACCCTCGCGGGGCTGCTCTATAACTTCGTGCTCAAGCTGTTCGATTTTTTCGCGCGCCCGGATCGCCGATCCGTCCGAAATCATTGTGGGAAGCCTGAAGTAGGTCGACGTCGCCCTCACGGCCAATTTGATCGTGATCGTGATTTGCTCGAGCTACGAGAACTTCCAGGCGCCAATTGACGTACAGCGGCGCCCTGCTTGGCCAACCGGCCTGGCGAACGGCTGCTCGCATCTATCGTGGCCATCGCGGCGGTGAACGTGCTGGAATGGTTCCTGGATATCGAACACAGTGCGGACAGCACCAAGCTCGGATGGCTCATTGCGATCATGTTGAGGTTTGCGCTGACGATGCTCTTCCTGACGATCGCGGAGCGCGCCGGAGAAACTGAACCGCCGAAGCAATAGTTTCGATGGCATGGGGCTCTCCTGATAGCCGATGCCCAAGCAGTCAAACCAATCGGATGAGCGTCCGATGACCCTTACGCTCTTGGAAGCAAATCGAGTGATTGATGGCGTCCTCTCTCGAGCCCGATCACTGTCTCTTCACGTGAGCGCCTCGGTTTGCGATCCAGTTGGACATCTGATCGCTCACCAGCGGATGGATGGCGTACTTGCTGAATCCTCTTTGGAATCGATGGGGAAGTCGATGGCTGCCGCTCAGGAGGGGTGCCTAGCAGAGAGCTCTTGAAGACGTTCACTCCTCACCCGCGGACGCTCTTTTAAGAGCCATGGGCGCTCCCAACCTCAGGCGGCCCGGGGGCTTCCTATCGGATCAGCTCACTTTTCCGCTGCGGGTCCTCCAAATTCAACTACGAGACAGGCACAGTCAAGTCGGATACGTCGCCGCGAGTCCATGAACTCATGGTTTACCCCCCCAGCAGCTGCTTGGAGAACACCAGCTTAGAGCGCGGTGCGCTTCTTGCCAAGGGCGTCGAGCAGCTTGTCCGCCGCTTTCGCAAAGAGCCGCACACCGTCCTTCGTGAGCTCGTCGGTTACCTGCTGCAGCGAAATCCCTGCACGGGCGAGGTCGTTCAGCACGGCCTCGGCGTCGGCCAGGCCCGCTTCGAGGGTATCGCGGACCTTGCCGTGATCACGGAACGCTTCGAGCGTCGCCGGCGGCATCGTATTGATGGTGTTGGGTCCGATGAGCTCTTCCACATAGAGCACATCGCTATAGGCCTTGTTCTTGGTACCGGTGCTGGCCCAAAGGAGCCGTTGCGGCCGCGCACCTTTGCCCGTCAACTTTTCCCAGCGCCCTCCACCGAAGAGGTGTTTATGCCGCTGGTAAGTGAGCTTGGCATTTGAAATTGCGACCTTGCCCTTCAGTGCGGCGAGCCGCGCTTTCTCATTAGGAGCGCTGGTCTTTGCGGCTATCTGGTCGATCTCCTTATCTATCAGAGTATCGATCCGGCTGACAAACAGGCTCGCTACACTCGCGACCTTCGCCACATTGCCACCGGCCGCAGCAAGCTCTTCCAGACCGGACATGAAAGCGTCGACCACTCTCTCATATACCTCTTGCGCGAACAGCAGCGTGATGTTGACATTGATGCCGTCAGCGGTCAGCACGCGGATGGCGCCAAGTCCGGCTTGCGTCGCCGGTACCTTGATCATCAGGTTCTCGCGATCGACCTCATCCCACAACCGCCTTGCTTCTGCGATTGTGGGTTCGGTCTGCATCGCGAGATACGGCGATACTTCCAGGCTGACGTAACCGTCGGCACCTTCAGTCGCGTCATAGACAGGTCGAAGCACGTCAGCTGCATGCTTTATGTCCTGGATAGCCAAGCCTTCGTACAATTGCTCAACTGAACAATTCGGCTGCAGCAACCGCAGCCGGATCTCACCATCATAGTCGTCGGAATTATCGATCGCTTTCTCGAAAATCGAGGGATTCGAGGTCACGCCGCATAAGCCGTCCTGGTCGATCAGCCTCTTCAGATCACCCCTTACGATGAAGCCGCGCGACAGAAAATCAAGCCATACGACCTGTCCGTGCTCCTTGAGCATTTTAAGCGGATTCATCTGTTCTTGCTCCCTGGATGAGCTCAACCAAGCATGTATTCAAGATTGGCAGCTTGAGATGGATAGGTTGGCACGAGATGCCGAAGCTTGTCGCTTGGAAGCTCGAGCGATATGACCAGTGCAAACAGGTTGATGAAACTCGCGCTGGGGCCAACGATATGGGCGCCCAGAATTCGGTTTGTATTCTCCTCGATGAGGATCTTGAAGGCTGCCGTATCTTCCTTGGACGCGCCGCGCGGAATACCATCCGCTGATGTCCGCTCCGGCAACCCGAAAACGCAAGTGTTGGGCTCGCGCCTGATCCTCGGCGATTCCCACCGAGGCCAGTGGCGGAATGGTGAATACAACGCTGGGTACGCCGTTGTAATCTGGCTGCCGCTGGGGCGTGTTCTTGACGAGATTTTCTCCGACCACGTCGGCGTCGAGTTCAGAGACTGGCGTCAGCATGGGGCCAGCCGCGGCGGCACCCGCCGCGTAAACGGCTGGATTGCAGATGCTTTGGAGAGACCGGTTGAGGCGTAGCCGATGCCCATCGTGTTCGATGCTGCCCGCGGCAAGGTCGAGGTCGTCAATGTCCGGCACGCGCCCGGCGCCATGGACCGCGCCAGCTACCTCGAAGGGGCGATTGATGCCCTCGACCGGACTGTTGAGGCGGATATCGATCCCCGCACGGCGTGAGTTGTTAATGAGCCGATCGACCATATCTCGATCGATTTGGGCAAGCGGCCGCTCATCCCCGTGAAGGATCATCACCTTGCATCCCGCTCGCGCAGCCACGTGGGGATCCTCGAAAGATATGTAGCCACCGCCAACAAAGATCAGGGTATCGGGGAGCTCGTTCAGCTCCATGAAGTCGTCGCTGGTCAGGAGATGCTCTGCGCCCGGTATCGGCAGGGAAGCGGGCGTCGACCCGGAAGCAATCACGAAATGACGCGCCCGCGCGGTGTGGCCGTCGATCGCGAGCTTTCCGGGATCGACAAAATGTGCACGGCCATGAAGGGTCTCGATTCCTGATGTTCGAAAGCTCTTCTCCACCGCTTGGGATGCTCCTTCCAGAAAAGAGCGCTTGAACCGGATCAAGTCCGGCCAGGAGAGCGATATCTCCCTGCCCGCAACGCCGTCCTGTGCGAAACGCGGAGCCTGCTCCACCGCCTCCGCGACACCCCACAGCAGCTTCTTGGGATCGCAGCCTCTCAACCCGCAGGTCCCGCCGTAGTGTCGACGGTCAACTACCGCGACTTGCCAACCCGCGTTACGACAGGTTTGCGCTATCTTGCTCGCTGCGACGCCAGTTCCGATGACAATCAGATCGTATTCCTTGGCCATGATTGTCCCTCTCGGTCAGTCCAATAACGCCGGCTGCGGGCCCTCGTCAGGCAAGGAGCCGCGCCTTCAGCGTGATCTCGGTTCCGGCCAGCGCCTTAGAGACTGGGCAACCCTTTTTGGCTGCCTCGGCCTGCTCGCGAAATTTCACGTCCACGATTCCGGGCACCTCTGCCTCGGTGTCGAGCTCGATGCGTGTGATCTTGAATCCGGTATCGACCCGCTCGATCCGAGCCTTCGCCTTCGTATGAATGCGTCGCGGCGTGAACCCGGCCTGTCCGAGGCCAAGCGCCAGGGCCATCGAGAAGCAACCGGCGTGTGCCGCGGCGATCAGTTCCTCGGGATTGGTGCCCTTCTCGTTCTCAAAACGAGTCTTGAAGGAGTACCGGCCTTCGAAGGCTCCACTCCCAGGCTTCATGGTTCCGGATCCGTCGGCAAGCGAGCCCTTCCACTCTGCTTCTGCGCTGCGTTCCACCATTGCTTCTCTCCGTCACTTTGCCTCTGCGTTCCACATATCGACCATACAACGCGACGACTACGCTGCCTGCTTGAGGAGGCGATTGCTGATCCCCAGCGAGCTGTTGGTCTTTTCGATCGACGCGCGCGGATCCCGCTCCAGTTCGGTCAGCGCACGGATGGCGTCGATCGTTTCGGGAACGACAATAGCCTGATTGTCGACGAGATAGCCGTAGAACGCCTCGTTCCCCTGAACAGTGACCAGGTCCTCCCAGAGCGCGACTTCGTACAGGTTCTCGTGCGGTCGGCCAATATCGGCCATGAGCTCTCGCACGGTGTTAATGCCGGATAACCCATTCTGCCAGGATATGAAAGCAATGCGTGTTGAGCTGGCGAGCGCGGAAAGCACCTCGCTCTTTTCCGCCGGACGGGTCAGTTGAACAGTCCAGTAATGGAGATGTCCGAGGGTCTCGGGCACCTTGACCGCCATCGTTATCACGTCGAGTGCAGGATCGACGCTTTGAGCATCCGGACCCTGGTGGCTCGGAATGTGCGACTCCGGCACGAGCGTGTTCATGATGCCCCCGAGATGACTCTCCCACGGGTCGGTGGCGCGGCGCAGCAAGGTGCCGCGAGCCCGAAGCAGGAGGCCTGCCCGCTTCAGCGCGGTCAACGTGCGAACGATCGAGGTCGTGTTGCACGAGACAATGCGCGTCGCTTCCCGCCCGAGTGCGCTCGTGTAATTGGCCTCGGCGTTGAAGGAGTGGCCGGCAACGGCGTGCGCCTCGCCGCCTTCCACGATGAACTTGACGCCAGCCCGGCGGTACGCCTCCGCGTTCTTGGCACCAAACTTCTTCGGCGTACAATCGACGACAACGTCGACTCGGCGTACCAGATCGTCCAGCGTTCCGGCTACACGCAGGCCAGCCTGCTCCATGGCCCGCGCATGCTCTCCAGTCGCGCCATACAAGCCAAAGCCTTTGCGCGCAACGATGCTCATGCGCCAGTCGGCAGCAACATCCGCGATGCCGACAAGCGTCATATCGCGCTGCAGGGCAATTGCGTCTGCAACCCGCTTGCCGATCACCCCGTAACCGTTGACGGCAACCCGCACCGTTCTTTGCGGCGTCATGTTTGTCTCCGTTCTAACCTAGTTGTGGCCAAGAGCAGGTCCTTTAGCACCACGGCATCGTTGCGCGCCTCGTCATGGGCCGAGAACACAAGAGTAAGGCGACCGTGTTGGGCAAGATTGCGCAACCGATCGAATTGCTCAGGATGATGCCGGATCTCCGACTTATAGCGACGCCGAAATTCCGGCCAGCGTTCGGGATCGTGCCCGAACCATTTGCGCAACTCGGTGCTGGGCGCGATTTCCTTCATCCATTCATCGATCGCGGCATTGGCCTTCTTCACTCCACGCGGCCAGAGCCGATCGATCAGGACCCGGGTGCCGTCGTCCGAGGCGGGCGGTTCATAGGCCCGCTTGAGTTTGATGTGATCTGCCGCGATGTTGTTCTTCATCGATTTCGTCCCTAAAGGGGCAACGTGCGCTCCGGCCGAGCGATCCCATCCGGTTGCCTATCATGTGGGAAACTTCAGCTGCGAGTGCACGATCCGCTGCCGCTCAATCTCGGCCACGCTCGGGAATACCTTTTCGGCGGCCGGCGGCACCGGCTTCCACCCCCGGCCCTGAGCCACGAAATAGTCGAACGGCAGCGAGCCGGGCCCCACTGCCTTGCCGACGATCAGCCGTCCGACCATGCCGGCCATCTCGTGCGGCGCGCAATAATAATCGTACACGCCTTCGACCGTGAGCTTGAGCTCAAAGGTCTGGGCCGGCAGCAGGAAATTGGAAGCCCAGGGAGCCGCGGTTTCAGGAATACGGAGGGAGTGATTGTCGTTCTTCGGACTGTATGCGGTCGTGGTGTGGACGTTTGCGTCGCAGATCCAGCGCACGATCTGACCCGGCTGCAACAAGACCCCAACCGGGTCAAAGCCGACCACCCCGCCTGCAGCATCGCTTTTCATACGAATTTCGACGACTTGGCCGGAGGATTGGGCACCGACTGGTCCGGGCAAGAGGTTCCATGAAAGAACCCCGCCGGCTCCCCCGAGCAAACTGCGTCGTGTCAGGGCCATCACTTCGCAACCAACTGTTCCTGCGCGACCGGCACATGCCAGAGCACAATGTGATAATGAGGCTCGGGCACACCGGGATGGCCCGCGTTGAACAGGATCGACACATGATCCACCTTGCCACTAGGCGCCGCCAGATCGGCGATATTTTTGTGACCGTCCAGGTCCTTCAACGGGATCATGTAGATCGTGCTGACCAGCTTACCCTTGTGATCGTACGCGAGGAATGGACCATCGGGCAGTTTCTTGGGGTCGACATAGAGCGTTCCGATCCCCGGTATAAAATCCGGAAGCTTCACCAGTTCGCTGACCTTCTTATAAGGCGCGGGTGGCGGAGCTTGGTCGAGGCTTCGCGCCGCCGCTGGAACCGTGGAGAGTGCGAGGACACCGCAGGCTGCAAGAGCTAAGAGATTTCTACGCATAGGAGACTCCTGATCCGATCTGTTTGATTACGCGACTGTCGATAACTGCCCCGTTTTTCCGAGCACCGTCTGATGGTGGACGATCAATCAAATCGCCGCACTACTTCCCGTTATTGCGCTGAATCAATATTCTTCGACATAGGTAGTCAGCCCCAGCGCCGGCTCGCGCTGTCTAGAGATCTAACTCCAGAAGCACTCTCGACCGATGGTCGACGCAACAATGTGTCGGAGAATGACTTCCGGTCAGCCATTGCTGCCTTATTGCCTTCTTGGCCGCGGCATTCCTCAGCGATTGAGAACGCTCTTTGCCATCCTTGGAGTGCCAAGCCCTTTGTTGCTTGCCATCCGTCGAACGAAGATCATACAGCAGAGCGCGCGTTCTCATCGCGCATGTCGCTCTGACTGCGACGCAGTCAGAGCTTCTGGACCTCTCGCATCACCACAATCATCGAATTTGCGGCAACACTTCAAACTCGTGGAAGCGCGGCGGCGAAGACAGTGTCCACTCGAGAGTCGTAGCGCCTGCTCCCCACGGGTTGTTGCCGGCCCTCATCTTGCGAACGAAGGCGTAGGCGAGACCCACAAAGAAGACGATCAAGCCGACGGCGGAAATATAGGCGCCAATCGAGGAAATCTCGTTCATGCCCGCGAATGCATCCGGATAGTCGGCGATGCGTCGCGGCATTCCTGCCAATCCCAGGAAGTGCATCGGGAAAAATGCCAGATTGACGCCGACGAAGGTTAGCCAGAAATGGAGCTTTCCCAGCGTTTCCGAATACATGTATCCGGTGAATTTGGGAAACCAATAGTAAAAGCCGGCAAAGATCGAGAAGACGGCGCCGAGCGACAAGACATAGTGGAAATGTGCAACGACGTAATACGTATCATGAAGGGACCGGTCGATACCCGGATTTGCGAGCACCACGCCAGTGACGCCGCCGATCGTGAACACGAAGATGAAGCCAATCGCCCAAAGCATCGGCGTCTTGAACTCGATGGAGCCGCCCCACATGGTGGCGATCCACGAAAAGATCTTCACGCCCGTCGGAACCGCGATCACCATGCTGGCGACAGCAAAATAAGCCTGAACGCTGCTGGACATGCCGACGGTGTACATGTGATGCGCCCAGACGACGAAGCCGATGAACCCAATCGCTACCATCGCATAAGCCATGCCGAGGTAGCCGAACACGGGCTTGCGGCTGAAGGTCGAAACGATCTGGCTGATGATTCCGAAGCCCGGCAATATCATGATGTAGACCTCGGGATGGCCGAAGAACCAGAAAAGATGCTGGAACAGCAGCGGGTCGCCGCCGCCTTCCGGGGCAAAAAAGGTTGTTCCGAAATTGCGATCGGTGAGGAGCATGGTGATCGCTCCAGCAAGCACCGGCAGCGACAATAACAATAGAAACGCCGTTACGAGGACCGCCCACACGAGCAACGGCATCTTATGCATGGTCATCCCGGGCGCACGCATGTTGAAAACGGTCGTGATGAAATTGATCGCCCCCAGGATCGAAGATGCGCCCGCGAGATGGATCGATAGGATGACGAAATCGACGGCGGGTCCCGGATGTCCGGACGTCGACAAGGGCGCGTAGAGGGTCCAGCCGGTGCCGGCGCCGAGCGTACCCGGTTCTCCCTCTACAAACAGAGAGATAATAAGTAGCGCAAAAGAGGACGGGAGCAGCCAGAAGGAAATGTTGTTCATCCGTGGGAAGGCCATGTCCGGCGCGCCGATCATCAAGGGCACCAGCCAGTTGCCAAAGCCGCCCATCATGGCCGGCATCAGCGTGAAGAAGATCATGATCAGCCCGTGGCTGGTCACGAATACATTGTACGTATGAGGATCTGAAAAGATCTCCAGACCAGGCTCTTGCAATTCAGCCCGGATCACGACCGAAAAGATTCCACCGATCAATCCCGCACACATCGCAAACACAAAATACATTGTGCCGATGTCTTTGTGATTGGTCGAATATAGATAACGCCGCCAGCCGGTCGGGTGGTCATGCGCATGCAGAACGCCAGCTTCATGTTCGACAGCCATCATGTCCCTCACTTGCCACTGAGTTGCACCTGCCCGTGTTGGAAACGGGTTTGCCAGGCGAGGTTCGAAACTCATGCTCTTAACCAGCGGGCCCGGCTCCATCCTCGCAGTCCCGCTTTAGCCAACTGCATCTCAAAGATATGTTGTAAACGTATCGTATGATGGAGATCGCCTTTCGGATACCAGACCGCAGCAACCGTCGAAGGGGGGCCGGACACCAGGCACGTCTGACGCAGTCGGGAGGAGTTGCCGGGTGCGCAAATGGAACGGGCGCTCGACTTTCTCGCACTCATCGAGAAACGCATAATCGCCGACACCTCGATCGGGATACCTTGGCTGCACTGCTTCCGACAGTTAATGCAGCGCTCTGCCAATCAGGAGGAATGGCCATACCTCCTCCTTTGGCTCCTCTAGCGCCATGCTGCGACAGCAGTGCTAAAGCGCGTTCGCCTGCGTCGGTCAACGCGTCCAAGCCCGTGTTTCCAGTCTTCGCGCACCGCACGATACTTTGAGCCACACGTTTACGGATGTTGTGCTTCCCGCCATGCGGAAACCGTGCACAGGTTCTGTCAAGCGCGATTTCCATTTTTGCCTGGGTTCGGCGATCAAACTGTTCTACGATCATTCTCGAGTATCCCGCTGATCGACATTCAAGCACCCCTCCTGCCAACAAAGCAATATTTTTTATATATCTTTTATGCAAGAAGCGTTTTGACCGATGACCGAGACAAGCGAGCTATTTGTATCGCGCAACAAATCCGGATCCGGCGCTTCCATCCTGATGATCGCGCGACGCTTGCTGCGCCTCCAGCGCAACTGCGGCACTCTTGACGCTGACCTTCTTACCTTTTTTCTGAGCAAGCTAGCACCGCTTTTGTGCGGAGCACACGACGCCCTCGTGCCCCGCGTACGACAATCATCGTGCAAGCGCCATGGCCATCAGCGAAGGCTTCGCATAGACGTTTCAGACAGGCTAAACTCGAGAAAGTGGGGTCAACCACTCTCGCGTGTCTTCGGTATTGCGCCATTCCGATCCTTAACTTCCGGACTGGCTCTCCACCTCATCCATCGCTGTCAGCGAGATCGCGGTGCGGGCATAAGCGCCCCCTGCCCGCATTTCGGCCGCGACCCAGATCGCCTCCATCAGTTCTTGACGTGTGGCGCCGTGGCGGAGTGACGCCTTGGTGTGCCCCTTGATACAATACGGACACTGCGTCACGTGTGCGACGGCTACTGCGATCAGTTGCTTGGTTTTCGCCGGCAGCGCACAGTCGGCGAATACCTGGTGGCTGAACGCCTGGAAAGCTTTCTCTGTCTCGGGAGCAAGAGCTCGGCGTTTCTCAACCAGCTCTCGCGACGATGGCGGGTACATGGTATCGGTCATTTCGCACTCCTCGTTTCTGACGACGATGGCGGAGCCGGGCTATCGATTTATGGGCCGGAACTGCCTCTCGCAATCGATGATAACCAACGCAAATTACATACTCTCGCAAAGAGTCTTCCTCATACTCGACCTCTCCAAGTAGGGCCTAGAGCGCGTCTCGGGCATTGAGCACGCCTATTGGCCGAAAGCTCTCATCCAGGATTGGCGCGCCGCAAGCTGCCAGCCCATCGTCGCTCCAATTGAATCCGCAGTGATCTGGTGTGAGTCTTGCCCAAACTAGTGAGGAGACTCGTAATGCGCGCCAGCCTTGCGCGCTGTCCGTGGAACGCTCTCATTATTCCGCGATGGGACCCTCCAATCTCAGACCGGGACGTTCGCGCGCGGGTTCAGTTACAGCGACCGGATCGGAGGCCGGAAACGTCCCCTCTAGCCCCTCCTCGAGAGCTGCTTCCAATTGTTCCTTCTTGGCTTTTTGACGCGCCCGATCTGCTCGAGCTTGCTTGGATTTGGTCTCACCGACCTCAGATGCCTGTTGGCTTGCATGGGCGATTGGGATCATTGATGTACCCTTTTCCGATTTCTTCTCGGCCTGTACTCGCATGTGTGAAAGACTCTTGCCCACCGATCCGCACCCCAAGCGTTGGGACCGAGTTCTCAAATTCCAGCTGCCAGCCCTACACTAAATGAGGAACGAATCCTTGCGTGCGGTTATTGCGCATGAGCAGAAATGCAGCAATTGACTTCACCTTCAGGCACCACAATGCTGACTCCGGCAGCCGAACGGCGCTATTTGCTTCGCGGACTCGGTCGATCTGGAGGCCACAAACGGCAGGCCTACTCGGGCCTTATTTGTTTGCGACTTGCGAATGACGTAGCCTCCAGTGCACAGCCAGGTAATAGGCCGCTAGGCCACGAAAGGGCTTGAACGCGGCGAGCGCTTCCTCCATCTTATTTGGCGTGAGCGTTCGACCGCGGGCGAAGTAGTGGCCGAGGACGCGCCTTAGGCCTACATCCTCTGAAGGTAAAGCGTCTGGCCGACCGAAGCCTCGGGATAGGATGTACTGAACGGACCATTCCCCGAACCCCCGCAAGGCTAGTAACTCCTCCCGAATACGCAGGTCGCTTTGCTGGGTGAGTGCATCAAAATCTAGTGACCTGTTAGCAACCCGTGCGGCGAGCGCCTGAATGTAGTCAGCCTTGCGCCGAGACAGGCCGCAACTCGCGAGGGCACGTGACGAGACTCTTGCCAGTTCGTCCGGCAGCGGGAAACGCCACGCCGTGCCGACCGGCCTGCCAAACCGCCGCACCAGTTTCTGCCGAATGTAAAATGCTGCCGCCAACGACAGCTGCTGTTCAGTAACAGCGATGACCGCCATCTCAAATAGCGTTGCGGGGCGCAACGGCTTTAACCCGTCCAAGGATGAAGTTACCGGACCCATGATCGGATGCCCGCTGACGAGCCGGTAGAACGGGCGCAGATCCAGGTCCGAGAAGACCAGCCATTTCGTCATACGCCGAAGCAACAACCGGTCGACATTGGACGTCGCCGACGCATGGACGGAAGAGTGCGCCCGCGGCTGCCAGACGGTTACGGCTACGGAGACACCATCCACATCGACGGCTGCCTCAAGGGCTGCCCTCGACCTCTGGATAGGAAAAAAGCTATCAGCTCCTCCAAGCGAGAGTTGTAGATCGAATGGCCCACGTGTTCGCACCGTTACCGCTTCGGATGGCCTATTGAGCTGCCGCTCCATTTGAAGTGCCCCGCGGCAGGCAGTCAGCTTGGTCATGGCCGTGGTCGAGTCACATGCGAATGCTGAATTATCGGTTTAGCCGGCTCGAGGCCGAGCTTCTCGCGCGACGCGCGAGAATTGACGCGCGAGGCGCAAAGTCGACAGGCCTGGCTCCATCTGCGCAAGTCTAACCTCGGTCTAGTGTATCCCTAAAGATATCCATCAACGCACAAAAACCGTGCACGGCGATCTAGCAGCCGAGTTCCAGGCCGAAGTCACCCCACGCACGGTGAGGCTACATCAACTTTGAAGAGCGGATATTGCGCAGAAGCAATAATTGAAAGTGAAGCGTTCCGGTCTGGGCCTGGGTAGTCTGACCCGAGTTGTCACCGGCCGAATGGCGGTCGCCGCCGTGTAAACGGCCTGCGATGGCGCGGACAGGAGTTTATTTCATGTTGAAGCAACGACGTGACGGCAGACAAAACCAGTGGTGGCTTGTCCTGTTGCTCGCCCCTTTCATCGGCGTTCTGTGGATACCATTCTTCAACAGGATCGAGCCGGACCTGTGGGGCATTCCATTCTTCTTCTGGTACCAGTTTTTGTGGGTTGTCATTAGCGCACTTGTGACGGCGCTCGTGTATTTCAGAGTGGCTCCAAAACCGCTCGCCATCCGGAAGGACCATCGCGAAGGTCGTCGGCAGTAGGGGGACGTCCATGGACTGGGTTGCCATTACCGTGTTCGTCGCGCTGTTCGCGCTGGTGACGGTGCTCGGTTTTGTCGCGAGCCGCTGGCGGCGCGGCGATCTCGATCTCATCGACGAATGGGGGTTGGCCGGCCGGCGGCTTGGCACCCTCATCACCTGGTTTCTGTTGGGCGGGGATCTCTACACGGCATACACCTTCGTCGCCGTGCCTGCGCTTGTCTTCGGCGCTGGCGCGATCGGGTTTTTCGCGCTCCCTTATACCATCATTGTGTATCCGTTCGTCTTTGTCGTCTTTCCGAGACTTTGGTCTGTCTCAGAGAAGCATGGCTACATAACCGCCTCCGATTTTGTGCAGGGCCGCTTCGGCAGCCGGCCGCTCGCGCTTGCCGTCGCAATCACCGGCATCTTTGCCACGATGCCTTACATCGCCCTGCAACTGGTCGGAATCCAAGTCGTGCTCGCCGGCGTGGGCATTTCCGGTAGCGGTTTCATCGGCGACCTCCCGCTGATTATCGCGTTCGTGATTCTTGCCGCTTTCACCTATACGAGCGGGCTTCGCGCCCCTGCGATGATCGCAGTGGTGAAGGACATCCTCATCTATGCGACTGTCTTGACGGCGGTAATCGTGATTCCGATCGAGCTCGGCGGTTACGGCAAGATCTTCGCCAGCGTCCCCCTCAACAAGCTTATCCTTCCAGAACCTCCCACAGGGTCTTTCGGCGCGTACAGTGCCTATGCCACGCTGGCACTAGGGTCGGCCTTGGCGCTTTTCCTGTATCCACATTCCGTGACCGGCGTGCTGAGTGCGAGCAGCCGGCGCGCCATCATGCGCAACTCGGCGCTGTTGCCCGCGTACACATTCCTCCTGGGCCTGATTGCATTGCTTGGGTACATGGCCATCGCGGCGGGTGTCGGCGACATGCCGGACTTCGCATCCAACTTCAAACAGTATGGGCCCAATTTCGCGGTGCCTGCGTTATTCCTCGCTTTGTTTCCATCCTGGTTTGTCGGCTTCGCGTTTGCAGCCATTGCGATCGGCGCTCTCGTGCCCGCCTCGATCATGTCGATTGCCACCGCGAATCTCTATACGCGCAACATTCACCGGGTCTATCTCCGACCGGATTGCACCAAAGCCCAGGAGTCGGAGATCGCCAAGATTGCTTCTCTCGTCGTGAAGTTTGGTGCTCTCGCGTTCATCCTGTTGCTCCCGCAAAAATACGCAATCCAGCTGCAGCTATTGGGTGGCGTCTGGATCATCCAGACACTGCCGGCGGTTGTGCTGGGGCTCTACACCAGCTGGTTTCATCGGCATGCCTTGCTCGTCGGCTGGGCGGCAGGAATTATAATTGGGACTGCGATGGTGGCGTCGCTCGGCTTCTCCACATCCGTGTTTCCGCTCCAGATCGGGGATCTCACGGTTCCTTGCTATGCCGCGCTGGCGTCCCTTGTCGTTAACCTGGCCGTCACCGTGGCGCTCACCTTTCTTCTGAATATCGTGCATACCGCCCATGGTGGTGATGATACCATCGAGGCGGATTACCAGGAGGCAGCTTCATGACCTCTGATGTTGACCGGTTTTATCGAACGCTGGTGCGCGAAGCGCCGGACGCCATCATCTATGCGGATGCGCAGGGTACGATTACTTTTTGGAACAGAGCTGCGGAGCGCATATTTGGATTTTCCGAGTCAGAGGCTGTAGGAAAATCCCTCGACATCATCATCCCCGAGACACTCAGAAAGCGACACTGGGATGGCTTTGCAGAAACCATCCGAACCGGGAAGACGCGCTACGGCGGCGGTGATGTTCTTGCGGTGCCAGCGTTACGAAAAGATGGAACACGTATCTCGATTGAATTCACTATCTTGCCATTCATCGATCGAACCAGGCGCATATTGGGAATGGCTGCGATCCTTCGTGATGTCACTCAGCGATTTGAGGAGCTGAAACGATTGCGCGCGGAAGCAGCGACCCATGTCTTTGGCTGAGCATTCGTCCGGCGCACGATCAAATGAGGCAGGCCTGTCGATGAGCTTTGTCGTGCAAACCGATAGGAGGTCGTCATGATCAAAGACATCTTGGTCAGTTTGAGGGTGGGTAAGCTAGAATCTCCCGCCGAGAAATATGCGATTTCAATGGCCGTTGCGCTGGAGGCACACATCGCCGGTGTCACGTTCGCGTACGATCCAATCGAGCTCATGTCGCAATTGAGCTATATGGGCGGTAATTTGGTTGAAAAAGACCTGCCCGATTATAGAGGTGAGGCAAACGCAACGCTCGACCGATTTAGCGAAGCAGCAGGCCGATTAACCAATTCGTCCGGGCGACTAATGCTCCCTGCGGACCTTACGAGCAGTGGCGGCCAGTTCGGCCGCATCGCACGACGCTTTGATCTCTCCGTTGTCGCTCAACCCGAGGCCGAGGGAGCCGCAGTCGACAAGATGATCGTCGAGGGAGCTCTATTTGACTCCGGCCGGCCGGTGATAGTCGTGCCCTATATTCAGGCAGCGCCGTTCAAGCTCGATCGGCTCATGATATGCTGGGATGGCAGCCGGCCCGCCGCGCGCGCCATAGCAGACGCAATGCCCCTCCTGGGAGTGGCGAAACACGCTGAAGTGGTCATTGTTGTCGATGAACCGGACAAAGAAGACGAGCTGCATGGTATCGGCATTGGTCAACATCTGGCTCGTCACGGGGTTGACGTGAACATCAACCGCATCATCCGCGGGGAAGTTGATGTTGCCGGCGCACTCTTATCGCACTCAGCAGATAGTGACGCGGACCTGATCATCATGGGTGGTTACGGCCATTCGCGTTTCCGCGAGCTCGTTCTGGGTGGCGTGACACGCAGCATGCTGCGTTCCATGACAGCCCCGGTACTTATGTCGCATTAATATTTGCGCTGCAACAGGGAAACTTTCGCGACTACAGGTTCGCCGAAAGACCGCGTGGAAATCGGGTCCCATCCTATTGGTAGTAGACACGTTTTCTGCCGGACGATCGAAGGTTTGTGATTTTCTTTTCGCAGGTCATCTGGAATCATGCCGCTGACTGTTCAGAAAATTCGAAGCAATCCTGCGGGGGACTACGGAATGCGCGTCCAACGGGCTGCCGGCGTCGATCTCACCAAAGATCGGACGATCGAGGATCATCCTTTCGTTGTTAAGCTTAGGTCCCATGGGCTTATCGATCAGGAAGACCTGAAAGCTCTGGGCCGTATTCTCAATCGCAAAGTCACTGTGAAAAAGGGCCAAGACATCATCGTCCAAGGTTACGAGTACAAGACCCTGGATATTGTCGAAAGTGGATTCGGTCTCCGTTTCACGCTGCTGCACCAGGGAGGACGACAGATCCTCAATGCGATACTGCCAGGCGATATCGTCGGATTCCCTGCGTCCTTCTTCAACCGCTCAATCTTTTCGGTTATGGCGGCAACCCCGATGTCTCTGCATCGGGTTTCGTTTGACGCGTTTACCGAGCTCTGCAAGCAAAGAACCAACATCGCGCTCGCCCTCATCTGGTTTGCGGCTCGTGAAGCATCGATATATGCGCATCACCTCGTGGACGCTGGTCGTCGGTCGCCGCTTGAACGGGTTGCACATTTTCTTCTGGAGACACACTTCCGACTGAAAACCGTTGGATGCGCTTCGGAGGATTCGTTCGAACTGCCGTTCTCCCAGGAAAGCATCGGCGATGCTCTCGGATTGAGTGCACCTCACGTGAACCGCATGCTCAGCGAGCTCAGACATCAAGGATTGATCGGCACACAAAATCATACCGTCAACATTCTGGAGAGAGCCGCGTTGCAGATTCTGGCAGAGTTTGAGCCATCGTATCTTGAGCGGACCTCATTCTCTCGAAATCCGATCCGATAGCTAAAGTCCAATTTCCTATTCGAGCTTGGCGATCGGCTGAATTGGTCCTACGACGCATTCGTTCGTGATGTCCAAGATCAAGCCGTCGATCGTTTGCGTTGACATAAGTCGCTTCGGGCGCATTGAGCGATGGTTCGTGATCTCAATCTTTGGCATGAGATGAACGTCTCCACGACAGACCTCCCGCACTCATTTGCCGCTCCGGGTTGGCCCGGCATCGCCCCCACCTGGACGTCGAGCGCGAAGGATATGGTGATGACAGCACTAGGCCCCAGCCGCATTTGGGCAACGGTTGGCCATGGCATCGTCAATGAGGTCTATTGGCCATCGGCCGGTCGACCCCAGATCCGCGATCTCGGCTTCATCATCGCCGGCCCATCGGGTTGGCACGAGGTCAAGCGCATCGCGCGATATCAGTTATCGCTGCCGAAGCCTTATGTCCCGCTGCCACGGATCGTTCATGAGAGCGATGATTATCGTCTCGAAGTCGAATTGTCGCCAGACCCGGTGCGAGATGTGCTCCTCATTGCCTTCCGGCTCACCGGTCGCGACTCCAAGCTGTACGCCTTGCTTGCTCCACATCTGGGCGGGAGCGGCCTGAACAACAATGCGCGCGCCACGGATGGCTTGTTGGCCTGGAAAGGCGCCAACGCGACCTACCTCGCGGCCGATTGCGGCTTCTCGCGCGCCAGCGCGGGGTACGTCGGATATTCTGATGGGTGGCAAGATTTCTCGCGTCACGGGAGCATGCGCTGGACTCATCGTGAAGCCCTAGACGGCAACGTCGCACTGATGGGAGAGTTAGCAGCATCGCAAGGCACGATGGCACTGGGGTTCGCCGACAGCGCTGAGGGTGCCCGCACGCTCGCACGGTCGAGCCTCGGCGAAGGCTTCGATTCGATTCAGCGCGCTTGTGCGTTGGATTGGGAGGCATGGGCCGCGGATCTTGTGATTCCCGACGCGCCTGAGGAGATCCGGCGCGAGGCTTACCTATCAGCTGCCGTGCTGAAAATTCATGAGGGACGGACCTATCCTGGCGCTACTGTCGCGAGTTTGAGTGTCCCTTGGGGAAACACAAGCGATAGCCTTGGCGGCTATCATCTTGTGTGGATGCGAGACGCCATCGAAACTGGCTTCGGCCTGCTTGCGGTGGATCGTATCATCGATGCACGGCGGATACTCGGCTATGCCATCGCCACCCAGCAAACCGATGGCGGCTGGAGCCAAAACAGCTTTCCCGACGGCCGGCCGTTCTGGACCGGCGTGCAACTCGACGAGGTCGGCTTTCCAATCCTGCTCGCGGCCAAGCTCGCGGAACAGGACGCGCTCGACCGGCTGGTAGGAGTTTCGGACATGATCAGCCGCGCCGCCACCTACATTGCGCATAACGGGCCTATCAGTCCGCAGGATCGTTGGGAAGAGAATGCCGGCATTACGCCCTTCACGCTTGGCGTTGAGATCGCCGCTCTGGTTGTCGCTGCCAGCTATTTGCAGACAGGTGACAGCAGTTATGTGCTGTCCCTCGCCGATTATTGGAACGAGCGGCTCGAAGACTGGACCTATGTCGACAGCGGCCTGTTCTCCGGAACCTTCGGTGTTGATGGTTACTACGTTCGCATCGCGCCACCGGCTCTTCAGGGCGGATTATGCGGACGGATCGACATACGCAACCGGCGGGGTAAGAGCATGCCCGCGGTTGCGCTCATCGGTATGGATTATCTGTATCTCTGTCGCCTCGGATTAAGAGACCCGCGAGACCCGCGAATCCAGAGCACGCTGAAGGTCAGCGAAGGCATTCTTCGCGTAGAGACCCCGCACGGCGTCGCCTATCATCGCTATAACGAGGATGGGTATGGCGAGCACGAAGACGGCAGTCCATTCGACGGCGCCGGCATAGGCCGTGCCTGGCCACTGCTGACCGGCGAACGCGGTCACCTCGATCTGCTGCTCGGCATTGATCCTCTTCCGTATCTCGAGATGATGACGCGCATGACGGGTCCGGCTGGGCTCATCCCCGAACAGGTTTGGGATGCGGCGCCCATTCTCGAACGAGGGCTTCAGCCAGGAAAGCCGTCAGGTAGCGCAATGCCACTGGTGTGGGCGCATGCCGAGTTCTTGAAACTCTTGGCTGCGCGAGGACAAGGTCGCCCGCTTGAACTGCTGGCCAGCGTGGAGAGGCGCTATGGCGCCCGGCGCCCCACGGCGGCAACCTGGCATTGGCGACGCTCTGAACCCTTCGATGTCCTGCCGCCTGGGCGCGCCTTGCTGATCGAATGTCTCGAGCCATTCACCCTCCATTATAGCTTCGACGGCTGGCAACACACTTTCGATGCGTTAGCGGAGCCACTCGGCCTGTCTATCCACGGCGTCCGGTTCGATGCGGCTACCCTCGCGGGTCATTCGGCGATGGATTTTACGTTTTATTTTGCCGAACGGATGCGTTGGGAAGGCACGGATCATCATATCGTCTTTCGGGGCACGTAATACGCTATCCGCGCAGCGACGGATCGGGTTTTTCTGATCGCCACGCGACATTGCGCATCTGCTCCTCGACGGCATCGGGAGCGGGCGTAGCGAAGGCTTAAACTGGCCGTTCGCGTACGCCCCCGATGGACCGTCTGGCAACCGGAGCCCCGTGAACAGATCACGCGGATCGCAGTCAAAACGTAAAAAGCAACGACAACATCAACAGTGACCACGACGTAGCGCAAAGTAAGGATGCACACTCAAGCGCAACGGTCGGATGAACCGTGGTGACCATTAGCCGGGTGCTCCTCAAATCCCATAGCGGTTGCTCCCCAAAGACGGGCGACCATCGGATACACGGCCGCGCTGAGACAACACACCACGGCGTCAGCCGATCCTTGCTATTCCGGACTGGACGAAAGTGCTCGGTTCCCTCTCTGTAAGCAGCTTAGGGCCGGGGAATGCATCGTGCGCCGATTCAAGCTGATCCACGGGGGTCTCCTCTGCGCTGGTCACCCGACACGTCGCGTTCGGCTGGACCGCCTCTCGTGAACGATCCGATTAGGCTGGCGGTACGCTCTCCCTTAGCCTGATCGACTTCGATGGTGCTTGCGGGTTCTACTCCCGCTTGATTAGTATTCACGAAGGGAGGCGATCGGATCAACCTCCACGCGATCTGCGTGTAAGGACCACTCATGAGTCGCGTGCATATCACAGAACTTTTGTTTAGCTTTTTGCTCGGCTTCCCGTTCGTTTCGAGCGTCAAGCTCCACCGTTGCCTGGGTGACCTCGCGCATCTGACCGTTTTCGCCCAGCACATTCTTCACAAATCGGACGACAAAGCGCGGCATTGAAAGCTCCGCTGACGACAAGCTGTGGCTCGGCGCGTGGAAGTTAATTTAGGGAAACTCGGCCTACGCGCCAGACATTCCCTGGCCGGCTTCCGTGGCGCGGCTCTCGGTCAGGCTCATTTGCGAGCGGCGTCCGCGTCGTCTCGACGTGCCCTTCCTGGCACGGCCGACCGGAAAAGCGATTTACGACGAGGCGGACTTGCTTTGTCGACGCATCGACCGGCTCGAAGGACTCTGATGGCGGCTGACTGCACGAGTGAAGGAGAGACTCTGCCACGCGATGAAATCCTTTGAGGCACCTCCGTCAGCGGACGCGTACCAGCGGTGTGTTCACAAGATGCTCGGCGACGAACCATGCCCTGCAGTTCATTTGTCCGAATTATCTCTGATACAGTGAGATTGTTTGTTCCGTCATCCCCCATGTCTCCGCTCTTTTGAGCTCCATCATGTACGTCGATCAAAATGACTTCGCGGGCTTCCAAGAGCCGCGACAACACCGCAGGTACTTCTTCGCAGCCGTGAGCGACAACGGCACTATTGGCGGGATCACGTGCAATGTCTTTGACCCTGGACATTGCGCGCGATCAATATCGTTGAGCACTCAATATAATCGTGGTTCTACACTATGGATGGGTTTTTAATCGTCAACAGCCGTGGCCGATCCGCCCGCAGTGCGGTCTAGATCGCCAAGTCGTCCTCAAATCGCGTTTGAGTTGCTCGCAGCAGCTTCACGCATTCATGGAGATCCTGAATGTCAGCGCCCGCCGTCATACGCTCGAGCGGCGCTCCGGCGTCACCCGCCGCCGAGGCCTCGCATAGCGCGGCCATCACGCAAAAATCATCTGGTGACAATGCATTTGCAATTCTCGATCGCGGAATGCACGCAGCCGTGTCCAAAACCACGGCGGGCCTGTCACCAGCCGCGATGCTGGGCGCTTTTTTCGATTGGTGGCTACATCTCGCGGTATCGCCCGGCCGACAGCTCAACGTGATACAGCAGACTATCGTTGCCGCGGCGGACAATCTTGCCTTCGCGGCACGATCCGCGTTCGAGGTAGCGGACGATCCATCAGCGCGAGCGCTACAGCACGACGACCGCTTCCGTGCTGCCGAGTGGCGGACCTTTCCCTTCAACGTTTGCGCCCATAATTTCCTTTCAATCGAACGCTGGTGGGACGCAGTGACAAAGAATGTGCGCGGCGTGAGCCAGCGCCACGACGAAATGGCAAGTTTTACCGCACGCCAGATCCTCGATACCGTCTCGCCCTCGAATTTCATTGCCACCAATCCGGAGGTTCTAGCACGCACACGCGCAGAGTCGGGCGCCAATTTGCTGAGGGGTTATGCCAACCTGATAGACGATTTGAGGCGATTGCGAAATGGCGCGGCACCACGCGGTACAGAAGCATTCGAGGTCGGTAAGACCGTAGCAGTCACACCTGGCAAGGTCGTCCTTCGTACGCGGCTTGCCGAAGTCATTCAATACGCACCGGTAACCGAGCATGTCCGCCCGGAGCCGATCGTGATCGTTCCGGCCTGGATCATGAAATACTACATTCTGGACCTCTCTCCGGGGAATTCATTGGTCACATTCCTCACCCAGCAGGGTTTCACGGTATTCATGATTTCCTGGAGAAACCCAGGAGCAGAAGATCGCGACGTTGACTTCGATGATTATCGTACCGGGGGGCTTCTCCCCGCCATAGAGGCAGCAACCGCCATCACAGGCGCCCGCAAGGTGCACGCGGTTGGTTACTGCCTCGGTGGTACGTTGCTGGCCTATATCGCTGCGGCCATGGCGCGCGACAACGATGAGCGGCTGGCAAGCGTAAGTTTGTTCGCCGCACAGGTCGACTTCACCGAGGCCGGCGAATTGATGCTCTTCATCGATGAAAGCCAGATTATCTTTCTCGAAGACATGATGTGGGAGCGTGGCTTTCTCGATTCCAGGCAAATGGCGGGCGCGTTTCAGATGCTGCGGTCCAATGATCTGATCTGGTCGCGCAGCATTCACGACTACCTGATGGGCGAGCAGTCCTTTGCCATCGACATCATGGCCTGGAACGCCGATGCGACGCGAATGCCCTATCGGATGCACTCCCAATATCTGCGCTCTCTCTTTCTCAGGAACGACCTTGCCGAAGGCCGGTTCAAAGTCGATGGACGACCCGTGGCACTGCTCGACATCCGTGTGCCCGCTTTCTCGGTCGCCACCGAGCGCGACCACGTAGCACCTTGGCGCTCGGTCTTTAAGCTGCATCTATTGACTGATACAGGGGTTACCTTCGTGCTGACCAACGGCGGGCATAACGCCGGCATCCTCTCCGAGCCGGGTCATCCACATCGTCATTATCGGACATCTTTGCGCGAGCCAGGCGAACGCTATGTCGATCCGGACGCTTGGTTTTCTGATCGCCCTCCGCACGAAGGATCGTGGTGGCCGGCGTGGGCCTCGTGGCTTGCGGCGCGCTCCAGCGAGCCGGTTCATCCCCCGGCGCTCGGTAACGCGGCAGCCGGTTTCGCCGCGCTCGAGGATGCCCCGGGAAGGTATGTATTGATGAAATGAGTACCGCGATGGGACGTCGCTTTATCGCTGAAAGATGAACATTCCTCCGGAGCCTTAAGATGGACTTGCAAGGCAAGGTGATCGTGATCACGGGGGCAGCGCAAGGGCTCGGCCAAAAGATGGCGGAAATCATCGCGGCGCAGGGCGCCAAGCTCGCGCTGGTCGATGTCGATCATGAAAAGCTCCAGGACACTGTGCGGCTATGTTCGGAGGCAGGCGCGAAGGCCAAGGATTTTCCAGCCGATGTCACTGATGAGCCAGCCGTTGAGTCTTTATTCAGCAGCATCCGCAAGGACTTCGGCAGCGTCGATAGTTTGATCAACAATGCGGGCATCACGAGCGACGCCCTGCTCGTAAAAGCGGCAGACGGCGAGGTGCAGAGGAAGATGTCGCTGGCCGAATTTGACCGCGTGATCGCAATTGACCTCAAAGGCGTATTCCTTTGCGGTCGCGAGGCCACTGTACAAATGATCGAAAGTGGCCACGGCGGAGTGATTGTCAACATCTCTAGCATCTCGCGCGCCGGCAACATCGGACAGACCAACTACGCCGCCGCCAAGGCAGGCGTTGCCGCTATGACGGTGACCTGGGCCAAGGAGTTGGCGCGCTACAACATTCGTGTGGCCGGTATTGCCCCAGGATTTTCTGAGACGCGGATGGTGGCTGCTATCCCGCCGAAGGTCAAAGACAAGGTCATCTCGACCATTCCGCTGCGACGCTTCGCCAAGCCGGAGGAGATCGCGCGCGCCGCGCTTTTTATCCTCCAGAACGATTATTACGATGGCCGAATTCTGGAGGTGGACGGGGGCTTACGGATATGAACAGGAGCAAGAATCATGAACCAACGCGAAATCGTCCTTTGCAATTCCGTGAGGACCGCAATTGGAACCTATGATGGCAGCCTCAAAGCAGTGCCGGCAACAGACCTGGGCGCAACCGTGGTGCGTGCCGTTTTGACGCGCTCCAAGCTTGATGGCGGGGATATCGGTACTGTCGTGATGGGAAATGTCATCTAGGCCGGCAACAAAATGAACCCGGCACGACAATCGGCCGTCAATGGCGGCATTCCCGTCGACGTCCCGGCGATGACCATCAATCGGGTCTGCGGCTCCGGCGCCCAAGCCATCGCCTCGGCCGCACAGGAAGTCACGCTTGGTATGCTCGACATCGCGATCGCCGGGGGCACGGAAAACATGGATATGGCGCTCTACCTAGTTGCCAGCGGCCGCTCGGGCTACCGGATCGGCGACGCGCAGATGTACGACAGCATGCTGCCCTTTTGTTTTGCGCGACCTTATTGCCAAGAATGGTACCGGAAGAGGAGCTTTGCGATGAGCGAAGTGCAGGACCTCGCCGCGTTTGTCGATCGCGTGCAGCTTGGCCATCTGAGCGAGCGGGCGCTCGAGCAGCTCAAGATCCGCGTGCTCGACACGATCGGCGTTGCCATCGGTGCCCTGACGGCGAGCCCGATTGTCGCCATCGGGGCACTCATCAAGCAGCTTGGCTGGCCGGCCGATCGCAACGCTCATCGGGGGCGGCAAGACGGCTCCCGATCGGGCGGCTTTTTTCAACGGAGCGCTTAGTCGCTACCTCGATTTCATGGATAGCTACATTGCTCCAGGCGAGACCTGCCATCCGTCCGATAATCTCGGCGCGGTGCTCGCTGCCGCCGAAATGGGGGATGCGGCAAGTCTTTCCTCACGGCGCTTGCGGTGGCCTACCACGTGCAAACACGGCTGAGCGACGTTGCTCCCGTCCGCGATAGGGGCTT
>Ga0134125_10001529_pt1 | contig 28263 bp, 28 predicted proteins | sample KB31751_FD_96464 | JGI IMG/M metagenome (GOLD analysis project Ga0134125, IMG submission 96464) | Terrestrial soil microbial communities with excess Nitrogen fertilizer from Kellogg Biological Station, Michigan, USA - KB3-175-1 | ecosystem: Environmental > Terrestrial > Soil > Unclassified ... | reverse complement strand
CCGAGTACATGGCGGCGCTGATCTCCTCGGTGATGTCGACCAAGGACAAGGTCCCGTTCTTCGTCGCCCGCTGCGAGGAGATGGGGATCGAGATCCTGCCGCCCGACGTGAACCTCTCAGACCACGAGTTCACCGTCGAGGCCGGCGGGGGCAACGGGGCTGTCGGCAACATCCGCTTCGGCCTGGACGCGGTCAAGGGCGTAGGCCACCAGGCCGTCGAGGCGATCAAGCGGGCGCGGGAGGACGCCGAGTTCACCTCGCTGTGGGACTTCTGCGAGCGGGTCGACTGCCGGACGGTGAACAAGAAGGCGATCGAGGCGCTGATCAAGTGCGGCGCCTTCGGCTCGACCGGGGCGACGCGACGGGGCATGATGGACGTGCTCGAAGACGCTCAGTCCAGGGGACAGAAGGCGCAGCTCGATGCGCAGATCGGTCAGGGCTCGATCTTCGAGCTCGTCGAAGCGGCTCCCGCGGCCGGGGCCTCGGCCAACGCGTTCGCGAACACCCACCCGCCGATCCTCGGCGAGGAGTACGAGCAGCGCGACCTGCTCGCGGCCGAGAAGGAAGCGATCGGCCTGTTCATCTCCGAGCACCCTCTGAAGCCGCTCAAAGAGGTGCTGCGGACACGCACCGATTGCGCGCTCTCCTCGCTGTCGGACCGGCGCGACAAGGACCTCGTGACGGTCGGCGGGATCATCACCGAGACGAAGAAGATCCGCACGCGCAACGGCGACCACATGATGTTCGCGACGCTCGACGACCTCGCCGGGGCCGTCGAGATGCTCGTCTTCGGGAAGGCGCTCGGCGAGAACGAGGAGGCGCTCGTGGCCGACGAGATCGTGCTCGTGAAGGGCAGGGTCGACCACAAGGAAGCCGGTAGCACCGCCCTGATCGTGCAGAGCGTCCAGCGCTTCGCGCCGAGCGCCGAGGAGATCGAACGGGCCGGCGCCAAGGCCAAGGCTGCGGCCGCCGCCGAGCAGGCCGCGGCCCGTCCCGTCCACCTGCGCGCGAGCGCGGCCGCCCTCGCGGCGGCGATCGACGGCCTCAAGCAAGCGATCGAGGACTTCCCGGGGGCGGCCGAGGTCGTGATCGACGTGGAAACGGCCGAGGGGTCGACCAAGCGGCTGCGGCTCGGAGAGGCCTACCGCGTCGCCCACACGCCGACGCTGCGCGCGGAGCTCGAAAGCATCCTCTCGCCCCGTCGCGTCGCCGCGCCCGCGGCCCTGGCCGGCTAGGTGTTGTGCCTCGGTTGCTTTCGAACGCGGCTGATGGGTGGCCGGTTTGAGAGGGAGCTGTGGTTGCGTGTCGTGTTGTAGTGGTTGAGCCAGATGGGTAGCGCTGTGGCTCTGGCGTCTGAGTGGCGGTAGCGCTGCCCGTAGGCCCACTCTCTGGCGAGGGTCTGCTGGTAGCGCTCGACTTTCCCGTTTCGCTTGGGAGTTCGTGGCGGGATCCGGCGGTGCTGAATCTTCTGTGAGGCGAGGAGTTCAGCGAGTGAGCGGTTGTGGATGTAGCACCAGGCGTTGTCCGTTTGCAGGCGCTTGGGCTGGATGCCGTGGCCGGCGTAGAACTGCAGGGCGCGGGCAACGAAAGCGGTGACGGTCGGGGCCTTCTCGTCGGCGTGGATCTCGGTGTAGGCCAGGCGTGTGTGGTCGTCGATGATCGAGTGGCAGAACTCCCAGCCGACGCCTTCGCGCTTCTCCTGGCTGGTGCTAGTGCGGTTGCCCGTGACCTTGTGCCCTGGCCGGGAGAACCTCGCTAGGCGCTTGGTGTCCATCTGCAAGAGGTCACCAGGACAGGGCCACTCAAACCGCCGGACCTCCTCGCGCTCCGCGGCCGGCATCCTTGAGAGTCCTCGTCGTTTCAGGCATCTCGAGACGGTTGCATGGGCCATCCCGAGCTCCGAGGCGATCAGTCTTGGCCCCCAGCCCGTGCGCTGGCGCACCTCACAAACCCTCTGATGCGTCTGTTCGCTTGAAAGCGATGGCTGACGGTGAGGCGTTGAGGGCCGCTCATCAGCCCAAACCCCCGAGGCCCGGTCAGCCTCTGGGGCGTGGCGGTACCGCTCGACCCAGAACTGAACCGTCGAGACACTCACCCGCCGCCAGGCCGCTGCCTCACGCCTCGTGAACCCCTGCTCCAGACAGAGCTCAACGAGCTCGATTCGCTGCCAGCGGGGCAGCCACCTACGCTTGTTCTGCATCCGGGCTGTGACCTCCGAGAGTCGTGATCTGTGGAAGGACCACAACTCTCGAACTCAGCCCGGATGCCTACCCACCCGTTCGAAAGGACCCGAGGCACGTCAGCTAGCGCGTCAGCCGCGGCGGCGCCGGCGAGCCGCAAGACCCCGCTCGCGCAGGCGCCGGACCAGCTCTACTTCGCTGCGCGGCGGTCCTTCGCGGTTCTCCCCGGGAGTCTCGAGCACGCACGGAAGGCGCTGGATCCCGGATGCCGAGAGGAACGCGGCGCAGCCCTTCTCGCCGAGCTCGCCCGCGCCGACGTTGGCGTGACGGTCGCGGTTCGAGCCGAGCGGCGTCTGGGAGTCGTTGAAGTGAAGCGAGCGGATCCGCCCGGAGCCCATGCGGGTGCGGGCCTGGCGCAGCACGCGATCGGCGCCGCTCGGCGTGCGGATGTCATACCCGGAAGCCAGCAGGTGGCAGGAGTCCAGGCACACCCCGAGCCGCTCGGAGCCGCCGGCCGCCTCGATCAGGGCTGCGAGCTCCTCGAAGGAGCGGCCGAGCGTCCCGCCCGCGCCGGCCGTGTTCTCGAGGTGGAGCTCCGCGCCCTCGCTGTCGGACAGCGCGGCCGCGATCGTCTTCCCGGCACGGGCGATCGCCTCGCCGACGTGGCCCTGCTTGGCCGAGCCCGGGTGCAGCACGACCGACGCGCCGATCGCGTGACCGACGCGCAGGGAGTACGTCAGCGAGGCGAGCGATTTGGCGCGGATCTCCTTCTCCTCGCTGGCGCAGTTGAGGAGGTAGACGGCGTGGATCAGGACCGCCTTCACGGGGCTCTTCGCGCGCGCCTCGCGAAACGCGGCGAAATCCTCCTCGCCGTAGGCGGTCGGTTTCCACATGCGGGGCGACTGGTTGAAGATCTGGATCGACTCGCAGCCCCGCTCGACGCCGCGTTCGATCGACTTGTAGAGGCCTCCGGCGGGGGAGACGTGGGCGCCGATCAGCATCGCCGACGCATTATGAAGACGCCCGCGCTCGGTAGGGTCGCAGAGATGAAGGTCCGCTTCGCCCCCTCGCCCACGGGCGCGCTGCACATCGGCGGCGCCCGCACCGCCCTGTTCAACTGGCTGCTGGCCCGCCACGAAGGCGGACAGCTGGTCCTGCGCATCGAGGACACCGACCGGGAACGCTCCACGCCGGAGAACATCGAGCAGATCCTCGACGCGCTGGCGTGGCTGGAGCTCGACTGGGACGAGGGGCCGATCCTGCAGACGGATCGCAGCGAGCGCCACCAGCAGGCGCTCCAAGCGCTTATTGAGGGGGACCACGCCTACCGCTCCCAGGCCACGGCGGACGAGGTCAAGGCCTACAAGGAGCGCCATGGCTCCGACCGCGGCTTCCGCGGCGAGCCGGAGCCCGAGGGAGCGGTGCGGCTGCGCGTGCCCGACGAGGGCGCGACGGTGATGCACGACGTGATTCGCGGCGAGACGCGCTTCGAGCACGTGCACATGGACGACCCGGTGATCGCGCGGGCGGACGGGACGGTGCTCTACAACTTCGCGGTCGCCGTCGACGACCTCGACGCCGGCATCACCCACGTCGTGCGGGGCGAGGATCACGTCTCCAACACCCCCAAGCAGCTGCTCGTGATCGAGGCGGCTCGGGCGGTCGGCCTGACCGACGCGCCGGACCCGGTGTACGGGCACCTGCCGCTGCTGCACGGCCCCGACGGCAAGAAGCTCTCGAAGCGCCACGGCGCGGCCTCGGTGCAGGAGCTGCGCGAGGCCGGGTACCTGCCCGAGGCGGTCCGAAACTACCTCGCGCTGCTCGGCTGGGGCGCGGGCGACGACGCGACCGTGCTCTCGACGCCCGAGCTGATCGAGCGCTTCACGCTCGAGCGGGTCAGCCGCAACCCCGCGCGCTTCGACGAGACGAAGCTGAACTGGCTCAACGGCGTCTACGTCCGCGAGCTCGACCCGACCGACCTGACGGCGCGCCTGGAAGCCTTCACCGGTCGCGACGGCCTGGCCGAGGCAGCGCGGATCAGCCAGGAGAAGATCCATACGCTGAAGGACTTCTGGCCGCTCGCGGGCGCGCTGCTCGACGGTCCCGGCGAGGATCCCGCGGCGCGGGAGAAGTGGCTCGACGGCGACGGGCGGGCGGCGCTCGCCGATGCGCGCGAAGCGCTGGCGGGCGCGGCGGACTTCGAGCAGGCCGCGATCGAGTCGGCACTGCAGGGGGTCATCGAGCGGCGCGGGGCCAAGCCCCGGCAGGTCTACCAGCCGCTGCGGGTCGCCCTGACGGGGACGACGATCTCACCGGGGATCTTCGAGAGCCTCGCGCTGCTCGGTCGCGAGGAGTCCCTGCGGCGGATCGACGCGGCCCTCGCCTCCACCTGAGCCGGCCCGCCGGGGTCATGCCGGGATCCCGCTCCCAGAGCCAATTTTCAACAAGGCCTAATTTCGTGTCCCCGCTCTGCCGATAGGGACAGGGAAGCGGACTCGCCGGCTCGGATGGCCGGAGAACCCAAGGAAGGGGAATCGACCGAATGCAGGCTACGGCTACGGCCAAAAAGGCCAACGGACCCAAGAAGGCGAGCAGCGCCAAAGGCACACGCACGGCCACGGCCGAGAAGCGTGCGAACGTCGCTGCCCCGGGCTCGGGCGAGCGCCACCAGAACGAGGGGCACGGCCGTCGTCTGACGATGGCCTTCGAGGCGCTCGAGGCGTTCCCCGCCCTCGCCGAGTCTCGCAACCGGCTGCTGTCGGTGATCGCGAAGGACAACGTCGCGACCTCCGACGTCGTCGCCGCGGTCGAGTCGGACGTCGCTCTGATCATCGCCGTCCTGCGCCTCGCAAACCGCGCTCAGAGCGCGGCCGGCAAGGTCGACACGGCCGTCGCCGCGGTCGACGTGCTGAGTCCCCAGACGGTCCAGGCCGTCGCCAACCGCGTGCGGACGTTCGACTTCTTCGAGCGTGCCAGCGTGTGGGACGCGGCGCCCGAGCGCTTCCGGCTGCACGCCCTCGCGACCCAGCACGCCGCCGACCGCCTCGCGACCGAGGTCGGCTACGAGAACCGGGACCGTCTGACCGTCACGAGCCTCCTGCACGACGTCGGCAAGCTCGTCCTGCTGCACGCCTACCCGGGCTACCCCTCGCAGGTCCACCGCGGCGCTCGCACGCCCGAGGAACGGATCCACGCCGAGCGCCGTGAGCTCGGCGTCGACCACGCTCTCGTCGGCGGCGTCCTCGTCCGTCGCTGGGGCCTGCCGTCCTCGCTCGCGACGCCGATCGAGCGCCACCACAACCCCGACGCCGAGGGCGAGGCCGCCTTCATCCGCCTCGCTGACATGCTCGCCCACTACGAGGGCGGGGGCCGCGTCAGCCCGAGCGAGCTGCTCCAGACCGCCCGCTCGATCGGCCTGTCCCCGCAGGACCTGCGGCGGGTCATGTACGAACTGCCCAACACGACCGTGCAGCGTCAGCGCCACGTCGACCCGTGCCCCCTCTCGGGCCGCGAGCTCGGCGTCCTGCAGCGCCTCGCCGAGGGCAAGGTCTACAAGCAGATCGCCCACGAGCTCACGCTCTCGACCAGCACGGTCCGCACCCACCTGCACAACATCTACGGCAAGCTCGGCGCGGTGGACCGGGCGCAGGCGGTTCTGATCGCCACCGAGCGCGGCTGGCTCTGAGTCGCGCGCCGGGCCGCGCAGGCGCGCGGGGGCCGACCAGGGCACCCGTTCGGCGCCCGGTGGCCTAGCATCGCGTCTCAGCGATGATCTCGATCACCACGAAGTCTCCGTACGCGGTGCTGGCTCTGGCTGAGCTGGCACGTAGCGGGGGCGCCGACCCGGTGCCGATCGGCGAGCTGGCACGGCGGCGCGACGTTCCCGTCCAGTTCCTCGAGCAGCTGTTCGCGGTCCTGCGCCGCGCGGGGGTGATCAGCTCCCAGCGGGGCGTCAAGGGGGGCTACCGCTTCGCGCGCCCGCCCGAGGAGGTCACGGTGCTCGAGATCGTCGAACTGCTCGACGGGCCGCTCGGACGCGACTCGGAGGGCGTCTTCGCGGACGCCGCCGCGGCGGCGAGGCGGGTGCTCGCACAGACCACGATCGCGGATGTGATCGAGCGCGAGACGCGCGAGGCCGGGGCGTCGATGTACCACATCTAGTCGCGCCCGTTCCGCGCCGCCGCAGCGATCCTCCTCGCCCACCGCTCCGCATGCCAGGATTGCGTAATGGAGGACAGACGCGCGGCCGGAGAGCTGCTCTGCGACGGGTTCGTCCACCTTCGCGAGGCCCACGAGGACGGGGAGCGCGCCTGGTCGCGCGCCGAGGCCGTCTTCGGGGAGGCGGCCAAGCGGGACGAGCTCGGGTCGGGCATGCCGCCGCTGGAGACGGTCGGCCGCTTCAACATCCCTCCGATCGGCGCGCTCCGCCGCGAGTTCCAGGCGCTGCACCTCGATTTCGGCCTGCCGGTCGAGCCCGCCGAATCGGCCGACGTCGCCCGCTTCACGGCCCTCTACGTCGCCCCCGAGCAGGGACCGACCTCGGCGTTCACGCGCATCGTTCCGTTGCGCCCCCTGCTCGGCCAGCGCACGTGGGCTGAACCGGAGGAGCTGCTCGAGAGGCTCAGCCGGTACGGCCGGGCGAACGGCGCAGCCGGGCCGCGCGGCTACGTCGAGGGCATCTTCGCCCGCCTGATCGAGGCCGCGGACGGCTCGCCGACCCTGCCGACCCCAAACGAGGAAGGCCTTCTGTGCGGTATGGAGTTCGACACGGCCGCCCAGGAGCGAGCGCACCTCGCGGCGCGCGGGTTGGATCTCGAACGGGCCGAAGTGCGGGTCGGCCTCGGTCCCGGAGAGCTGCTCCTGCTCGACAACCTCGCGATCGCCCACGGACGTCTCGGAACCCGCCGGGAGCTCGAGCTCCACCAGCTGTGCGTCGGATACCGCTCGCTCGCCGCGTCCAGCCAGGCCGTGCTGCGAGACCGCGTGCTCGCCGCGTTCGCGGCGGGGGAGCCAGAGCCGAGCGCCTACCCTGTCGCGGCCCGCTAGCTCGGACGGGCCGCCCGCAACGACGCGTGGGGCCCGGAGGCCCCACGCGCTTGCTGCGAACTTCTCACTGACCGCTCACATCGTGAGCGTGGTCAGGCGACGACGCCTCGACTAGTTGACCTCGAGGTATTCGCCCTTGTTGTTGGCGGTGCCTTCCTGGCCGGAGGGCAGGCCGCCTTCGGGCTGCCACGTGTTGCCGGTTTCCGGACCGTTCAGTTCGGTCAGGAGGACGCCGACCGGTTCTTCGCCTTCTTCGAAGGCGGGAACGTTGGTCAGCGGCGTGTAGCCGGGAGCGAGTTCGCCAAGGTACGGCCCGACCGAGAAGATCGAGTGCGCTTCCTTGGAGACGACTCCGAACGGCGTCAGTGCGCCGATGACCGCGCCGTGGACGCGGACTTTGGCGAGACCTTCGCATTCGAAGGTCGCCAGGTAGCCGGTGCCCGGAGCTTCTTCGGACGTCAGCGACTCGCCTGCGGCGGTGTGCGCTTTGTTCAGGTAGCCGAGTTCACCAGCGAGTTTTTTGGTTTCGATGGTTTCCTTTTTGCCACCTTCGGTTTTGCACGGCGCGCCGAGCGATTTGCACTTCTTGAACGTGCTCGTCACGTTGAAGACGCCCGACGGAGCGGCGACGGAACCCGAGTCCTTGAAGGACGCGCATTCGACCTTGATGTCGCCTTTGCCCGGGATCACGTTGTGCAGGATGGCGGTTTCGCCCTTGCCCTTGAATCCCTTGCCCTTGCCGATGCCGGCGACCAGGTTGTACGAACCTTTGCCTTCGGCGCCGACGCTGCATAGCTTGTCGCTGAATTCGCCCGTGCCTTTTACGGCAGCCTTCTGGCAGAATTTCCACACCGGTTTGGCGGACGCGCCGGCAGCCATTAGCGCAGCGAGTGCGAACATGGCCGCCAGGGCGAGTCCTAGAATCCGCGTGCGTGTCATCAGTGCGTTCCTCCTTATTGCCTGAATTTGCGCTTTCGCCTTCTATGGGTTTCTAATCAAGAGGCGGTCGGCAAGAAGGCAGCAGCGCTCCCGTGCCGTCGCGCGCCGAGCGCACGGGCACTGGCGCGAAGAGCTCGCGTCAGATGCCCCTTTCGACAGCACCGGGATCTCCACCGTCTCCTCCCTCTGCCTGTCTCCCACCGTAACGAGCGATCCTCTGCTGTCAACCCCTTTTTGCCCGGAAACGGGAATATTTTTCACCTCTCCAACCTCCGGTCCCCAAGCGCGTTAAAAGCAATGGACGCACGCCGCCACGGCGAGGGAAAGTGGCGGCGCTTCCGGCTACCCCGCGCAGGTGTTCCGCCCCGCTGCGTCGATACGCATCGTGCGCAGCGGGGACGCGGGGACGGAGACCGCGGTCCGAGGTGCGTCGCCGTTCTGCCCGCTCGCGAGCGGGCTCGCGTACAGGCGTGTTTGCTACCGTCGCGAGACCCGGTTCGCGGGTCCAGGGGGGAGCCTGGCGGGGTCCGGGTCTGATGAGGGATGCCGGGCCGGGCCCGGCACAGAACCGAGAGAGGGGAACGAGATGGGAGCGAAACGTCTGCGGCTCGCGCTGGCGAGCCTCGCCGCCGCCGTCGCGTGCGCGGTCGTGCCGGCCGCCGCGGGGGCGATCAACTACGTGTCGATCGGCGACTCGTACACGTCGGGGCCGGGCATCACGCCCTACAGCCCGACCGCGCCGGCCAACTGCGGCCAGTCGGAAAAGAACTACCCGCACCTCGTCGCCAAAGCGCTGAACCTGACGCTGACCGACGTGAGCTGCGGTGGGGCGACGACCTCGGATGAGACCGAATCGCAGTTCGAAGGGCAGCCGCCCCAGGACGATGCGCTCGGCGAAGCGACCGAAGTGGTCACGATCGGCATGGGCGGCAACGACCACGGCCTGTTCGGGACGGTGCTGAACGGCTGCACGCAGCTCGACGCGATCGAATCTGCGCCCGGCAAGGCGCCGTGCCAGGAACACTACGAAAGCTACGTGCAGACCACCTTCGCCGAAGACAAGCCGGAGCAGGAAGCGGCGATCAAACACATCAAAGAACTCTCGCCGCACGCCAAGGTCTTCATCGTCGGCTACCCGGAAATCACGCCCAACCACGGCGTCTGCCCGACGCAGTTCCCGTGGTACGAAAAGGACCTGAAGTGGTTCCGCAACAAGGTCCAGAAGGTCGGCAACAAGATGATCAAGGCCGGCGCCAAGGCGAGCGGCGCGATCTTCGTCGACACGTTCAAGCCCAGCGAAGGCCACAACGCCTGCCAGTCGCCGACCGTGCGGTGGGTCGAACCGCTGCTCGGTTCGCTGACCGGCGTTCCGGTCCACCCGAACGCGACTGGCGAGGAACAGGACGCCTTCGACGTCGAGCTCGCGATGCTGAAGGCGGGCATCCGCTAGAGGCGCACCGAACGGCCCCGCCGGGTCGCTCGTATCCCGCCGCGCAGGCGGGTGCGGGCGACCCGTGCCCGTTCCCGGCGGTCCGCCGCGGGCTCCCGTCGGCCCCCGTTGGTTATCGTCGACTTCACAAGCGGCAGATGAGACACGCGATACCAAGACCAGGAAGGTCAGCCGTCCCGCTCGCGCTCGCGGCGGTCGCGTCGGGAGCCGTGCCCGCGTCGACCGGCGCCGACCCCGGGCGCCGCGCCTGCGTCGCCCCCGACGTGGTCGACGTCAGGCTCGCCCGGGCTCGCGAAGTGCTCCTCGCCTCGGGCTGCGCGGTGGGCACGCGCCAGATGCCGGCGGGCGGCGGCGATCTGTTCACCCCGCCGAGCCCCGACGGGCGCCAGATGGTCGGCGCGCAGAGCCCCGGGGCGGGCGCGCGGACCGGCTCGGTGACGGTGTCGCTGCGGCCGCTCTGCTCGCAGCCTGCCGCGCCCGGCCCGGACACCCGGCGCGCGAGCGTCGCGAAGGGACCGACGGAGCTCGTCTCGGGCCTGTTCGTCGAGGGCGGCCCGCTGCGGATCTCGCCGCGCTGCCGGCACGGAGAGCCCTCGCCGGGGGTCCTGACCGTGATGAGGACCGACGGCACGACGATCTCGACGCGCTCGGTCCGCGCCGGGCGCTACGGCGTCTTCCCGCTGAAGCCCGGCAGCTACCTGATCTCGGGAGCCCTCGCGGGCAAGGGGAGCGCTCCCGCGACCGCGCTGCCTGTGACGGTCGCAGCGCACAGCACGACGCATCTGGACATCGTCACCGCCGTGCGGTAGCGGACGGCCGACGCCGTCCGTGCCGGTGGCCGGGCCGTCGCGGGTGCCGGTGGCCGGGTCGTCGTGGCGCGCCCGCGTAGATGCGCAGTCCGAAGTGGAGCCGGAAGCGTTCGCAGCTCGGCACGCGAGCGAGGTCGGGCCGTTCGTACTGGATCGTCCCGGGCTTCGCCCCGACGTCGGGGTAGCCCTCGAAATGCCCGTACTCGTGCACCATCTCCTTGCAGAAGACGGCGAAGCCCGCGTCCTCGGCCTGGGTCGTCGGCCAGATCGAGCGGTTGACGTGGACGACGCATTCGGTGAACGAGGCGGGCGGCTGGGTGAAGAGGTTGGGGCCGGCGGGGGTCGACCATTCGGCCCACATCGCGGCGACGCCCGGCCGCGTGCCGGGCGCGTTCTCGCCCGCGACAGGCGCGCTCGCGTCGGGTCCGAAGACGACGCCGACGGTGCCGCCGCAGGGCGTGCCCTTCCAGTACTCCACCGCCCGCCCGACGGCCTGGGCCACGGGATCCGAGTAGAACGCCCCACGCTGCGCCGCGCTCGCGGCCGGCGTGGCACCCAGCAGAGCGAACGCGAACGCGAGCGCCGCCGCCGGCACGACGCGCGCGGACTTGAGCTGCGATCGCCTCACCGACCGCAAGCTACACCCACCGGGGCCGCTCCAAGCACGCTTCGAGACGCTCGCGCGGCGGGCCTGAGTCTCGGCGCCGGCGCCCTGTGAGCCTTGCGGCCGTGCGCTCGGGCGCCGAGACTGCCCTCCTCCATGCGTGCGCTCCGTGGGGACATCCATCCCCGGCGAGGGAGTGTAATCGCAGGCCGGATGGATTCGCACCGGTCAGTGGGCGGCGGGCGTGTCATATTGAGCGCGATGCCCTCCTGTTCGCACCTCGACACGGTCGCGGTCACCGAGCTGCCGGAGGAGGTCGCGGGCTGCGAGGACTGCCTGCGCGAGGGCGGCGTGTGGCTGCACCTACGGATCTGCTTGCAGTGCGGCCACGTCGGCTGCTGCGACGACTCGCCCAACCGACACGCGAGCGCGCACGCAGGCGGCACGGGCCACCCGCTGATCCGCTCGCTCGAGCCGGGCGAGAGCTGGTCGTGGTGCTTCGTCGACGAGCTCGGGATGATCATCCCCGAGGTCACGGGCAGCACGCGCATCCCGCCGTCCCCGATGCTGGGCTGAGCGGGTTGCCCGAGCGACGTCCCGCGATCCTCGCCGTCGACGACGAGCCCGCGGTGCTCGCGGCCGTCGCGCGCGACCTGCGCCGTCACTTCGGGGAGCAGTACAGGATCCTCCGCGCGGGGTCGGGGGCGGAGGGCCTCGAGCTGCTGAGCGAGATGCGCACCCGCGGCGATCAGGTCGCGATGCTCGTCGCCGACCAGCGGATGCCGGGGATGGACGGCACCGACTACCTGCTCGGCGCGCGCGTCATCTACCCGGAGGCCAAGCGCGTGCTGCTGACCGCCTACGCCGACACCGACGCGGCGATCCAGGCGATCAACGAGGTCGCGCTCGACTACTACCTGCTGAAGCCCTGGGACCCGCCCGAGGAGCAGCTCTACCCGGTCGTCGAAGACCTGCTGACGACATGGGCCGCGGGCAGCGCCCTGGACGCGGGCGGGGTGAGGGTGATCGGCCACCGCTTCTCGCGCGAGACGCACGAGCTGCGCGACTTCCTCGCCCGCAACCGGGTGCCGGCGCGGTGGCTCGACGTCGAACGGGACGCCGAGGCGCGCGAGCTGCTCGCGGTCGCGGGGATCGAGGAGGACCGCCTGCCCGTGACGCTGCTCGAGGACGGGACGGTGCTCGAGCGACCGACGGTGCTGGAGCTCGCGGAGCGGATCGGCGTCGCGGTGGCGCCGGCAGCCGACCACTACGACCTCGTGATCGTCGGCGGCGGCCCGGCGGGCCTCGCGGCGGCCGTCTACGGGGCCTCGGAGGGCCTGCGGACGGTGATGGTCGAGCGCGAGGCGCCCGGCGGCCAGGCCGGCCAGTCGAGCCGGATCGAGAACTACCTCGGCTTCCCCGCCGGGCTGTCCGGGTCGGATCTCGCGCGCCGCGCGACCGACCAGGCGCGGCGGCTCGGCGCGGAGCTGCTGAGCGTGAGCGACGCGGTCGCCCTGCGGGTCGAGGGGGCGGGGCGCTTCGTCGAGCTGACCGGAGGCGGCCAGCTGAGCGCGAACTGCGTGCTCGTGGCCTCGGGCGTGTCCTACCGCAAGATGGAGGCGCCCGGCTTCTCGGAGCTGACGGGGGCGGGCGTCTACTACGGCGCCGCGCTCACCGAGGCGCGCTCGTGCGCGGACCAGCACGTGGTCGTGATCGGGGGCGCCAACTCGGCGGGACAGGCGGCCGTCTACTTCAGCGGCTACGCGAAGAAGGTGACGATGCTCGTGCGGGGGGACTCGCTGACGAAGTCGATGTCGCACTACCTGATCGAGCAGATCGCGGCGCTCGAGAACGTCGAGGTCCGCACCCGCTCGGAAGCCGTCGCGGCGCACGGCTCCGACGGGCGCCTCGAGAGCATCGAGATCCGCGGCCCCGACGGCGGCGTCGCGCGCGAGCCGGTCGACGCCTGCTTCATCTTCATCGGGGCGGCGCCCCGCACCGACTGGCTGGAGGGCGTCCTCGCGCGCGACGAGCGGGGGTTCATCCTGGCGGGCGCGGAGGTTCGCGACCACGGCTGGCCGCTCGAGCGCGAGCCCTATCCGCTGGAGAGCAGCGTCCCGGGGGTGTTCGTGGCGGGCGACGTGCGGTCGCGCTCGATCAAGCGCGTCGCGAGCGCGGTCGGCGAGGGCTCGATGGCGGTCTCGCTGATCCACGAGTACCTGGCGAGCGCATGAGCCCCGCCCTGACGATCGCCGACCTTCGCCCGATCGACCTCTTCGACGGCATCGACGACGAGCGGCTCGGCGAGATCGCGGCGCGCGCGGAGATGCGCCGCTACGGCGCGGGCGAGATCGTCCGTGAGGAGGGCGCGCTTGGGGACGGGGTCTACCTGCTGCTGGAGGGGGTCGCGGAGACGTTCCGCGAGGTGTCCGGGCGCGAGGAGCCCTCCGGCGATCACACCGCGCCGACGTGGATGGGTGCGATCGCGGCGGTGACGGGCTCGCCGCTCGGCGTGAAGGTCCAGGCCAAGACGGACCTGCGCCTCGCCGCGATCGACCCCGAGGTGTTCGTCGAGCTGGCCGTCGCCAACCGCTCGATCATGCAGCTCGTCCTCGCGCAGGTCCGGCCCGTCGTCGGGCGGATCACGGCGATCGAGCAGAACCGCGAGCGCCTGGAGTCGCTCGGGACGATGGCGGCCGGGCTCGCCCACGAGCTGAACAACCCGGCCGCGGCCGCCAAGCGAGCGTCCTCCGAGCTGGCGGACGCGCTCGACGTGCTCAGCTCGACGATCGGCGTGTTCGTCGAATCGGGCGTCTCGCGCGAGCAGGCCGAGCAGCTCGTGGCAATCCAGCGCGGCGTGCTGGAGGCGTGCCGGGCGCGGGCGACGATCTCCCAGCTCGAGCTGGCCGACGCCGAGGACGCGCTCGGCGGGGCGCTCGAGGACGCCGGCGTCGCCGACGCCTACCGGATCGTCGAGCCGCTCGCCCAGGCGGGCTTCGGCGAGGAGCAGCTCGCGCGCGTCGCGGAGCTCGCCGGGCCGGCGACCGATGCGGCGGTCCGCTGGATCGCCGCCTCGCTGCTGGCGCGGGAGCTCGCCGCCGAGCTGGCCGAGTCGACGGAGCGGATGAGCAAGCTCGTCGGGGCCGTCAAGACGTACGCGTACATGGACCGCGGGGGTCTCGTCGAGGTCGACCTGAAGGAGGGGATCGACACGACGCTGACGATCCTCGGTCACAAGCTCAAGCACACGACGATCGACGTGAGGACGCAGTTCGATCCGGCGCTGCCGAAGTTCCTCGGGTACGGGGCGGAGCTGAACCAGGTCTGGACGAACCTGATCGACAACGCGATCGACGCGCTCGGGGACACCGGCGGGATCGCGATCTCGGCGAGGCGCGACGGGGAGTGCGCGGAGGTCGACGTGGCCGACGACGGTCCCGGGATCCCCGACGAGGTCCGCGAACGGATCTTCGACCCCTTCTTCACGACCAAGGAGGTCGGGCGGGGAACGGGCCTCGGCCTCGACACGGCGCGCCGGATCGTGGCCGACCGCCACGGGGGGAGCCTCAGCGTCGAGTCGCGCCCCGGCCGGACGGTCTTCCGGGTGCGCCTGCCGCTCGACGCCGGGAAGGAGTGAGCGCCGCCGGGAGCCCGCGGGCCCTGCGGGTCGACGCGGCCGCGGGCCGGGCCCTGCGGATCGCCGTCCTGCGCCCGCACGAACCGGACGCGCTCTCGATGTACCCGCTGGAGGAGGACCCCGAGACGCTCCACTTCGCGGTCCTCGGGCCCGCCGGGGCGCCCCTTTCGGTCGGCAGCGCGATGGCCGAGCCCCACCCGCGCGACCCGCGGCCCGGGGACTGGCGGATCCGGGGCATGGCGACGGTCCCCGAGCGGCGCGGGGAGGGCCTCGGCGCGGCCGTGCTCGACGCGATCGAACGGGCCGCTGAGGAACGCGGCGCGACGCGGCTGTGGTGCAACGCGCGCAGCGGCGCGGTGCGCTTCTACGAGCGCGGGGGCTTCGTCGCGGAGGGAGAGGAGTTCGAGCTTCCCTCGATCGGCCCGCACTTCCTGATGAGCCGCAGCCTGGGCTGAGCGCACGTCGGGCCCTCGGCGGCCTGCTCTATTGTCGGGCGATCGCCGGAATCCCGATCAACATTGCGGAGCTTGTGGGGAACACCCCGCTCGTCGAGCTGGGAATGATGCTGGAGGGGGCGGATGAGGCCCACCCGCCCCGCCTGTTCGCGAAGCTCGAGGCGTTCAACCCGGGCGGGAGCGTCAAGGACCGGATCGGCGTCGCGATGATCGAGGCGGCCGAGGCGGAGGGGCGGATCGAGCCGGGCCGGACGACGATCGTCGAGGCGACGAGCGGGAACACGGGAATCGCGCTCGCGTTCGTGTGCGCGGCGAAGGGCTACGACCTCGTTCTGACGCTGCCGCAGGGGATGAGCCGCGAGCGCGAGAGCCTGCTGCGCCTATACGGCGCGCGGGTCGACATCACGGAGTCGCTCGGGGGGATGGGGGAGGCGGTCGCGGCGGCCCGGGAGATGGCGCGACGCGACGACGTCTTCCTGCCCGACCAGTTCTCGAACCCCGCGAACCCCGAGGCGCACCGCCGCACGACGGGCCCGGAGATCGCGGGCGCGCTCGACGGGGACGTCGACGTGCTCGTGGCGGGCGTCGGGACGGGCGGGACGATCACGGGCGTGGGGGAGTACCTCCGCGAGCGGTGCAACCCGAAGCTGAGGATCGTGGCGGTCGAGCCGCAGGGCTCGCCGGTCCTCTCGGGCGGGCGGCTCGGCCCGCACCGGATCCAGGGGATCGGGGCGGGCTTCGTGCCGCCGGTGCTCAACAGGGATCTGATCGACGAGGTGATCCCCGTCTCCGACGACGACGCGATTCAGACGGCGTGGCGCTGCGCCCGTCGCGCCGGTCTGCTCGCCGGCATCTCCTGCGGGGCGGCGATGCACGCGGCCCTGCAGGTCGCCGCAAGGCCCGAGTCGGCGGGGCGGCGGATCGTCGTCGTGATGCCGGACTCGGGCGAGCGTTACGTATCGCAGGCGTTCTTCGCTCCCTGACGCAGGGCCGCGGTGGGCCGCGTGCGCATTCGTATCGACACTGTGAATACCATCGCTACCGCGCACCGTTTCCGACGCCATTGCTTCCCGATCTCTCGCGAGGGCGCCGCGTTTCGTGAAGGTTGGTCAACATCAGTTGCGCGCGCAAGGATCATCGCTACGCTGTTGCCATGGCCGGCTTCAGCGGGTTCGCCCGGGTGGCACGTGAGGTCAGCCGCGACGTGCTCGCGGCGCGTGACCGGGATCCGGCTGCGCGCGGGGTCTCCCGGGCTGAGATCCTCGCGACGTGGCCCGGCATCCACGCGCTGCTCGCCTACCGGGTCTCGCACGCGATGTTCGAGTCGGGCGTGCCGCTGCTGCCCCGGCTGATCGCGATGCTGACGAGGACGTTCACGGGCATCGAGATCCACCCCGCGGCGGAGATCGGCCACGGGCTGTTCATCGACCACGGGACGGGCGTCGTGATCGGGGAGACGGCGGAGATCGGGGACAACGTGACGCTCTACCAGGGCGTGACGCTCGGTGGCACGGGGTTCCAGACGGGCAAGCGCCACCCGACGGTGCAGGACAACGTCACGATCGGCTCGGGCGCGAAGCTGCTCGGCCCGATCACGATCGGTCACGGCGCGAAGATCGGCGCGAACAGCGTCGTGATCACCGACGTCCCGCCGAACTCGACCGTCGTCGGCAACCCGGGTCACCCGGTCCGCGTCGACGGGCGGCGCCCAGAGGGGCCGGACGTCGACTGGATCCACCTGCCGGACCCGATCGCTGAGGCGCTGCAGGCGCTCTCGGGGCGGATCGCGACGCTCGAACGACTGGTCGCCGAGCTCTCGGATGAGCCGCAGCCTGTCGCCGAGGTCAGGCCGCTGCGGACGGTGCGGGGGCCCAATCCGGCAGGAGGTTGAGGTCGTATGCTCGGCTGGCTGACACGACGTTTTCGCCGTTCCAACGGAAGTGACCTCAAAGGAGCTTTCGCGGGCGTGGTCGTGTGCGCATGCGACGAGGACGATCTGTTCTCGACCGACGCTCGTTGGAACATCGGCTGACGACCGTGTAGAGGCTTTCTGCCGCGCGCGTCGGCTGCCGCGCGCGCATCTATCCTCAGCCCAGATGGCCGCGAACCCCCACGCCGCGCACCTCCAAGAGCTGCTGGAGGGCCTGAACGAGCCCCAGCGGGAGGCGGTCACGCACGGCGAGGGGCCGCTGCTGATCCTGGCCGGGGCGGGGAGCGGGAAGACCCGCGTCCTGACCCACCGGATCGCGTTCCTGATCTACACCGACCAGGCCCAGACGGGGGAGATTCTGGCGATCACGTTCACGAACAAGGCGGCGCGAGAGATGCGCGAGCGGGTCGAACGGCTGCTCGGCCGCTCGGCGCGGGGGATGTGGGTGATGACGTTCCACGCGGCCTGCGCGCGGATCCTCCGTGCGGAGGCCGCGCGTCTGGGCTACACCCGCCAGTTCACGATCTACGACCAGGCCGACGCGCGGCGCCTGGCGAAGCGGAGCGCGGACGCGGTCGGGGTGGACCCGAAGCGCTACACGCCCTCGGCGGTCCTCAACCAGATCTCGGCGGCGAAGAACAAGCTGATCGACGCGGAGACCTACCAGCAGCAGGTGGGCTCGCCGTTCGAGGAGATGATCGCGGAGGTCTACTCGGTCTACGAGCGTGACCTGCTGCGGATGAACGCGATGGACTTCGACGACCTGCTGTTTCGGACGGTCAACCTGCTGGAGCTCTTCGGGGAGGTCCGCGAGCGCTACAGCGAGACGTTCCGCCACGTCCTCGTCGACGAGTACCAGGACACGAACCACGCGCAGTACCGGCTGTTGCAGCTGCTCGTTGGGGGCGGGCCGCCGCCGAAGCGGGGGGGAGAGGTGCCGGGCGACAGGCCCACGTATGCGGGGCCGGTCGGACATCGGAACCTGGCGGTTGTGGGGGACGACGCGCAATGCCTTCCCGCTGGCTCATTGGTCACAATGGCGGACGGTTCAGAGAAGCCGATCGAGTCCGTCACTGCCGGCGATCTAGTCAGGTCCTGCTACGGGAGCGGCGATCTACGAGCTGCTCGAGTGCTCCGTACCCACCGGTCGCGGCGCGACACGGCAGTTGCGATCCGTCTTGCCAGCGGGCGACGCATCGTCAGTACTCCGGAGCACACGCATTTCGCCGGTTACCGGGTCGGCTCGACTCCGCAGATGCACATGACGTACGTGATGCAGCACCGCGAGAAGGGATTCCGCGTGGGCACCTCCCGCACATACACAGCGGGTCAGCCCCGGTCCGTTGTCGGAGTTCAAATGCGGACGACTGCTGAGTCGGCAGACGCGGCCTGGATAGTGGGACTACATCCGAGCGATGCGGAGGCGCGTGCTCAGGAGGCTGTGCTGTCGCTGCAATACGGTCTCCCCACACTCCCGTTCCGAGCTCGTCGGCGCGGCGTTGACAACGGTCTCGTCTGTGACCAAGAGCTGATCGACGACGTTTTTGCATCGATTGACTCCGTGGGCGGGGGTCACGCGCTGCTCGCCGATGAAGGACTCGATCCTGACTGGCCACACTTCTTCCCTCGGTCGCACGAGGGTCATCGGAGGGTTCTGACCGTGACGCTGTGTGCCGACAGGCGCGGGTCGACACCGATGCACCTCGTCGCGCTCGGGGGTCGGGATGCAGAGACGCGCGCCTCACTTGAAGGCATCGGGCTCAGCGTTCGCCCAGCGAAGGCCGGCTCGATGAGTTGGCGTTACGAGTCGGTCTTCAAGGACTTCGGTGCCGTGATGAAACTCGTCGAGCAAATTAGCGCGACGGTGCCAGTCCGGGTTCGGCTTCAGGCGCGTCTCGGAGCACCGGGCGATCAGAGAGAAAGGAACACGCTCCCGTTTTTGCCCGCAGACTCCGTCCGTCCGGGAATGGTGATGTTCAATGACCTCTGTCAACCGGATCTCGTGAGGAGCGTGGAACTGATCCCGCTCGATGTCGACGTCTTCGATATCGACGTCGAGGGCACGCACAACTTCATTGCGGACGGGGTGATCACCCACAACTCGATCTACGGCTTCCGCGGTGCGGACATCCGCAACATCCTCGACTTCCAGCAGGACTTCGAGGACGCCCGCGTCGTCAAGCTCGAGCAGAACTACCGCTCGACCGAGACGATCCTGCAGGCGGCCAACTCGGTGATCGTCAACAACCGGGGCGGGATCGCCAAGCGCCTGTGGAGCGAGAACGGCCAGGGCGATCAGATCCAGCTGCGGGCGATGAGCGACGAGCACGCGGAGGCCCGGTACGTGATCGGGGAGATCCAGCGCCTGGTCGACGAGGGCGCGTCCCGCTCGGAGATCGCGGTCCTCTACCGGACGAACGCGATGTCGCGCGTGCTCGAGGACGCGCTCGTGCGGGCGGACATCTCCTACCAGGTGATCGGCGGGACGAAGTTCTACGAGCGGGCGGAGATCAAGGACGCGATCGCCTACCTGACGCTGCTCGCGAACCCGTACGACGTGGTCAGCTTCACGCGCGTGGCGAACTCGCCCAGGCGGGGGATCGGCCAGACGTCGCTGGCGCGGATCACGAGCCACGCGACGGCGATGGACATCTCGGTCTGGGAGGCGGCGGCCGCGCCGCGCCAGGTCCCGGGCCTCGGCGCGGCGGCGATCAAGGCCCTGGACCGCTTCATGACGACGATGGCGGAGCTGCGCGCGATGACGGGCGCCGAGCCGCTGGGCGGGGAAGACCGTGAAGAGGGAGAGGACCAGGCTTCTCAGCTCAGCGCGATCGCCCCCGGGGATGTACCGGAGGTCGGCCTCGAGCCGGCGTCGATCGCGGAGCTGATGGAGGCGGTCCTTGCGCAGACGGGCTACGTCGAGGCGCTCGAAGCGGAGCGCTCGATCGAGGCGCAGGGACGGATCGAGAACCTCGAGCAGCTCGTCGAGGTGGGCCGCGAGTTCGACGCGGCCGCCGAAGGCGACGGCACCCTCGAGCGCTTCCTGCAGGAGGTCGCGCTGGTCGCCGACGCCGACACCCGCGCCGACGACGAGGGCCTCGTCACGCTGATGACGCTCCACAACGCGAAGGGCCTCGAGTACCCGACGGTCTTCATCACGGGCCTCGAGGACGGCGTCTTCCCGCACTCGCGGGCGGTCGACGAGGGGGGCCTCGAGGAGGAGCGCCGGCTCTTCTACGTCGGCGTCACGCGGGCGATGCGTCACCTCTACCTGACGTACGCCCGCCGCCGGGCGGTGTTCGGCGCGCAGAGCTACGGCCTGCCGAGCCGCTTCCTCGCGGAGATCCCGGGCGACCTGCTCGAGGAGGGCGGCGACGCCGGCTTCCGGCCCGGCGCGATCATGACCCCCTCGCTCGCGCGGGGTGCGGGCTCGGCGACGAGCTGGGGCTCCGCACCGTCGCGAGTCCAGCCGCGCCCGCAGGATGAGATCCAGGCCTTCCGGCTCGGAGAGGACGTCGTCCACGCGGCGTTCGGAGAGGGCGTCGTGACCGGGGTCGAGCCCGACGGCGTGATCGTGGTGCGCTTCGCGGGCGACGGCACGGAGCGCAAGCTGATGGCCGAGTACGCGCCCGTCAGCAAGCGCTGAGGGCCGGCGAGCGCTGCCGTCGGCGCACCTCGTAGCATCCAGGGCGTGACGGCGAGTCTGATCGACGGCAAGGCGGTGGCGGCGCGGGTGCGCGCCGAGGTGGCCGCGGAGGTCGCCGTCTTCGCGGAGTCCCACGGACGCCCGCCCGGCCTCGCGACCGTGCTCGTCGGCGAGGACCCCGCCTCGGCGGTCTACGTCGGCGGCAAGCAGCGGGCCAGCGCCGAGGTCGGGATCGTCCCGTTCGACCGCCGGCTCGGAGCCGACGCGACCCACGAGCAGGTCGCGGAGGAGCTCGACGCACTCAACAACGACCCGGCGGTGAGCGGGATCCTGCTGCAGCTGCCGCTCCCCGACCATCTCGACGGCCCGTCGCTGACGGGGACGATCCTCCCGGACAAGGACGTCGACGGGCTGACGCCGATCAACGCGGGGCTGCTCTCGCAGGGCAGCCCGGGCCTTCGCCCCTGCACGCCCGCGGGCGTGATGGTCCTGCTCGAGGAGGCGGGGGTCGAGCTCGAAGGGGCCGAAGCGGTCGTCGTCGGCCGCTCGAACCTGTTCGGCAAGCCGATGGCCCAGCTGCTGCTCGCGGCCAACGCGACGGTCACGACGTGCCACTCGCGGACCCGCGACCTCGCGGCCGTGTGCGCCCGCGCGGACGTCCTGATCGCGGCGATCGGCCGGCCGCGGATGATCGGAGCGGCGCACGTCAAACCGGGGGCCGTCGTGATCGACGTGGGGATGAACCGGCTGACGCCCGAGGAGGCTCACAACAAGAGCGGGCTCGTCGGCGACGTCGACCACGCGGCGGTCGCGGAGATCGCCTCGGCGATCACGCCCGTGCCGGGCGGCGTGGGGCCGATGACGATCGCGATGCTGCTGCGCAACACCCTGCAGGCGGCCCGCTACCAGGCCGAGCTCGAGGGAGCGTGGGGGGCGGTATGAAGCTCCGCGGCGGTGAGCTGACGGCGCTCGCGGGGATCGGCTGCGTGCTCGCCTCCCTGTTCCTGTTCTGGTACGAAACGCCGACCGGGAACCTCGACCTGTGGGACAGCTTCGGGCCCGCCGCGGCGCTGCTGCTAGCGGCGCTCTGCGCGTCGCTTGCGATGGTCCTCGCGGCGCTGCTCGAGCGCGACAGCGTCGCGCTGCCCGTCTCGACGGCGGTCTGGACCGTGCTGCTCGGGCTCGCGGGCTCGATCGCGACGCTCGTGCGGGTGCTCGAGCGCCCGCAGCACGCGACGGGCCTCTGCGGCGGCGCGTGGCTGGGCCTGGCGGGCGCGTTGCTGATCTTCGCGGGCGCCTGGCTCACGCTGCGCGACGAACGGCCCTCGCGCTACAGCCCGGCCCGGCCCGCGCCGCGTCCGCGTCCGTAGGGCGTGGGCACTCCCTGGGACGCCCGCACCTACGACCGCATGAGCGCGCCGCTCGACTACGTACGGCTCAACATTTCGGCGGTACGTGAGGTCGGTTGAGTCCCGTACCGGCAGGGCGGCGTCGCGGCCGGCGCGGGCTCGTCTCTAGACTGCGCGGCATGATCAGCCGCGAGGAGGTCCTGCACGTAGCCCGCCTGGCGCGCCTGGCCCTCTCCGAGGAGGAGGTCGAGCCGATGGCGCGCGAGCTCTCGGCGGTCCTCGACCACGTCGCGACGATCGGCGAGCTCGACCTGGCGGACGTCGCGCCGACCTCGCACGTCATCGAGGTGACCGGCCGCCTGCGTCCCGACGAGCCGCGACCCTCGTGGCCGCGCGAGCAGATCCTCGCGGCGGCGCCCGACGCGAACGACGACGGCTTCCTCGTCCCGAGCCCGCAGGCCTAGTGGCTGACGTGCTCGACCTGACGGCGGCGCAGGCTGCCGAGCGGATCGCGGCGGGCGAGCTGTCGGCCGCTGAGCTGTTCTCGTTCTACCGCGATCGCGCCGCCGCCGACCGCGCGGCCGGCGATGACGGGCTGAACTGCTTCACGTGGGTCGCTGAGCCGGGCGAGGCGCCGCCTGCCGACGGACCGTTGGCGGGAGTGCCGCTCGCCGTCAAGGACCTGTTCTGCACGCGCGGGGTGCCGAGCCAGTCGGGATCGCGGATCCTCGAGGGCTACGAGCCGCCGTACACCGCGACGGCCGTCGAGCGCCTCCAGGGCGCGGGCGCCTCGCTGCTGGCGAAGACCAACCAGGACGAGTTCGCGATGGGCTCCTCGAATGAGAACTCCGCCTACGGGCCGGTCCGCAACCCGTGGGACCGCGGCCGCGTCCCGGGAGGCTCCTCCGGCGGCAGCGCTGCCGCAGTCGCGGCGGGGCTCGCGCCGTGGGCGCTCGGCACCGACACGGGCGGCTCGATCCGCCAGCCCGCGGCGCTGTGCGGGATCGTCGGGCTGAAGCCGACCTACGGCGCGGTCTCGCGCTACGGGATGATCGCCTTCGCCTCCTCGCTCGACCAGGCGGGCCCTCTGACTCGCGACGTGCGCGACGCGGCCCTGATGCTTGCCCAGATGGTCGGCCAGGACCCGTGCGACGCGACCTCGCTGCAGTTCCCCGGTCAGATCGCCGTGCCGAGCGCGGAGCGGCTCGACGGGGTCCGGCTGGGCGTCCCCTCCGAGCTCGCCGGCGACGGGATCGGGATCGAAGCGGGGGTCAAGGAGGCCTTCGACGCCGCGCTCGCGCAGGCCGAGGCGCTCGGCGCGCAGCTGAGCGAGGTCTCGCTGCCGCACGCCCCGCACGCGCTCGCCGCCTACTACGTGCTGGCGCCCGCCGAGGCGTCCTCGAACCTGGCGCGCTTCGACGGGGTCCGCTACGGCCTGCGCGCCGAGGGGGCGAGCGACCTGATCGACATGTACACGCGCACCCGCCACGACGGCTTCGGGCCGGAGGTCAAGCGGCGCGTGATGCTCGGCACCTACGCGCTCTCCTCCGGCTACTACGACGCCTACTACGGGCGGGCTCAGCGGGTGCGGACGAAGATCGCCGAGGACTTCGCCGCGGCGTTCTCGCAGGTCGACTACATCGTCACGCCGACCGCGCCGACCGTCGCCTTCCGGCTCGGCGAGAAGACCGGCGACCCGCTCGCGATGTACCTGAACGACTACTGCACCGTGCCGATGTCACTGGCGGGGATCCCCGCGATCTCGATCCCCTGCGGGCTCTCGGGCGGCCTGCCGGTCGGCCTGCAGCTCGCCGGTGCGGCGTTCAGCGAGAACGGCCTGCTCGACACGGCCCACGCGCTCGAGCGGGCGCTCGGATTCGACGGGAGCGCCGCGCGTGTCTGAGCTCGAGCCCGTCATCGGCCTGGAGATCCACATCCAGCTCGCGACGCGGACGAAGATGTTCTGCGGCTGCGAGCTGTCGTTCGGGGACGAGCCGAACACGCACACCTGCCCGGTCTGCCTGGGGCTGCCCGGGAGCCTCCCGGTAGCAAACGCGGGGGCCGTCCACTACGGCCTGATGATCGGCCTCGCGCTCGGCTCGGAGCTCGCGCCGCGGTCGATCTTCCACCGCAAGAACTACTTCTATCCAGACCTCCCCAAGGGCTATCAGATCAGCCAATACGACGAGCCCCTGTGCCTGGGCGGGCGGCTCGGCGAGGTGCGGATCCACCGGGTCCACCTCGAGGAGGACGCCGCCAAGCTCACCCATGTCGGCGCGAGCGGACGGATTCACGGATCGGACGCGAGCATCGTCGACTTCAACCGCGGCGGGACGCCGCTGGCGGAGATCGTCACCGAGCCCGACCTGCGCAGCGCCGAGCAGGCGGGGGAGTGGCTGAAGCTGCTGCGCACGACGATGCGGGCGCTCGGCGTCAGCGACGTGAACATGGAGGAGGGCTCGCTGCGCTGCGACGCCAACATCTCGCTGCGCCCCGCCGGCAGCGAGCAGCTCGGCGTCAAGACCGAGCTGAAGAACATGAACTCCTTCCGCTTCATCGAACGCGGCATCCGCGCCGAGATCGCCCGCCAGGAGAAGATCATCGAGGGCGGGGGGACCGTGACCCAGGAGACCCTGCACTTCGACCCCGCCTCGGGCGCGATCACCTCGCTGCGCTCCAAGGAGGAGGCGCACGACTACCGCTACTTCCCCGAGCCGGACCTGGTGCCGGTCGCGATCGAGCAGGCGATGCTCGACGCGGCGCGCGCGGAGATGCCCGAGCTGCCCGCCGACCGCGCCGCGCGCCTCGAGCGCGAGCTCTCGCTGAGCGCCGAGAGCGCCCAGCTGCTGGCCTTCCGGGGCGAGCTCGGCGACTACTTCGAGGCGGCCCTGGCGGAGGGCGCCGACCCGGCCCCGGAGCCGCAGGCGCTCGCGAACTGGGTCACGGGCGAGCTTCTGGGCCGGCTCGGCGAGATCGACGACCCGGCTGAGTCGAAGGTGAGCGCCGCGGCGCTCGCGCAGCTCGTCGGGATGGTCGGCGCCAAGCAGGTGACGGTCGGAGCTGCGCGGACGGTGCTCGAGCGTCTGATCGCCGAGGGCGGCGAGCCGGGCGCGATCGTCGAGGCGGAGGGCCTCGGCGCGATGGACGGCGGCGAGGAGCTCGCGGCGATCGTCGCGGCGGCACTGGCGGCGAACCCCGACGCCGCCGAGCGCGTGCGCGAAGGGAACGCCAAGGCGATCGGGCCGATCGTCGGCCACGTGATGCGCGAGACGAAGGGCCGGGCGGACGGGACCGAGGTCTCGCGCCTGGTCAACGAACAGCTCGGGGTCTGAGGGACAGGAGCTCCAGACCGGGGTCGGCGGTCCACGAACCGCGTATCGCCGTTCAGCCGAGTACGTGCCGACGCCCTGACCGGGGCATCCCGCACAGGCCTCACGGGCACATTTTGGACTCCCGTCGAATGGAAACGGGGCGCCGCGGAGCCATCATGCTGCTCATGGACCGGTCAGCAGGCAACTCCAACTCCTCGAGACTTCCTCGGCGGTTCATCCTCCTGCCCGAGGTCGGGGCGGACGCGGGACGGCACGGTCCCCGCGTCCGTCGTTATCGCCTGACGAGTGTCGGGCTGGGAACTGGTTCTCAGCGCTCCGGTTCGAGCGGCGCGGGTTTCGCGATGGCACGGACGGCCCGCGATCTGGGTCCGCTGGGCCGCATGAGCTGAGGATCCAGAAACCCAAACGCAGGCGCGCGCTTCCCTCGGCGGGCGTCAACGGTGTGCGGCCGGACAGGGGATTCCCTCTCTGTCCGGCCGCATTGCCGTTAAGATCCCTATCGAGATGAACGAGTCCTCCTCACGCTCCTTCGGTCGCACGGCCGTCGCCGCGCTGATCCTGCTGGTCGCGGTCTGGCTGCTGTTCGGCGTGATCATCCACGTGCTGTCGTTCCTGTTCAGCACCGCGATCCTGATCGTCGCCGTGATCGCCGTGATCTGGGCGCTGCGCGTGCTGCTCTAGCGCGGGCGGTCGGCCGTGGCGTACATCGTCATCGCGGTCTGCTTCGGTCTCTCCGGCGGCGTGATCGGCAAGCTCAAGGGCAGCTCGTTCCTGCTCTGGTTCCTGATCTCCGGCGCGATCCCGTTCTTCGGCCTGCTGGCCGCGATCGCCTACCGCTTCGAGCGCGACGAGCTGCGCCGTGAGTGTCCGCGCTGCGGCAAGGTGACGAAGATCTACGATGCGCTCTGCACCCGCTGCGGGGAGGAGCTCGAGTACCCGGACGTCGCGATCGCGCCCGAATCCTGGCAGCGCACCCCCGCTTCCGGCGGCTAGCCGCATTCGGCTGCCCTAAGCCGGATTCGGGCGGCCTAAGCTCCTCGCTCGCATATGTTGTGAGGATGAGCGCAGACGCGGAGGCGGCCGCGCGGCGAGGCGACTCGCTGATCGCCCGCATCATCCATCGCTTCGGCTTCGAGGACGAGGCCGACTTCGTCCTGCGCGTGGTGCAACCGGCGCTCGTCGGGATGATCGACGGGGCGGTCTCCTCGCTCGCGCCGATCTTCGCCGCGGCCGTGCAGTCGGACTCGCGGACGGCGCTCGTCGTGGGCCTGGCGACCGCGCTCGGGGCGGGGGTCAGCATGGGCTGGTCGGAGGCGCTGTCGGACACCGGCGACCAGACGGGCCGCGGCTCGGCGGTCGTGCGCGGCTCCATCACCGGCGGCATGACGACCCTCGGCGGGCTCTTCCACACGCTCCCCTTCCTGATCAACGACGTCAACAAGGCGCTGGTCGTCGCGGGCATCGTCGTCGCGATCGAGCTGTTCGCGATCGCGTGGGTCCGCAACCGCTTCCTGAAGGTCTCGCTGCGGTCCTCCTTCCTCGTGGTCACGGTCGGCGGGGCGATCGCGCTGGCGGTCGGCCTCGGGATCGCGTTCAGCGTCGGCGGCGCTGCCGGCTAGAGGCACGGCGCGGGTGACGCCCGAGCGTCGCAGCAGCCCGGTCGAGCTGTTCTGGGACCTCGTCTTCGTGTTCGCCGTCACGCAGGTGACGACGCTGCTCCGCCACGATCTGACCTGGGCGGGCTTCGGCCGGGCGATGCTGATCCTCGCCCTCGTCTGGTGGGCGTGGTCGGCGTACGTGTGGGTGATGAACGCGCAGGACCCCGAAAGTCCCCCCGTCCGTGTCGCGCTGCTCGCCGCCGCCGGGCTGATCTTCATCGCGGGGCTCGCCGTGCCGGAGGCCTTTCGCGGCGAGGGCACCCTGTTCGCCGTCACCTACGTCTGCGTCCGCGTCGCCCACCTGGCGCTCTACGCGGACGCTTCCAGGCGCGGCAACGCGAACTGGGCTGCGATCGCCGCGTTCGGCGTCACGATCGCGATCGGCATGGGCTTGCTGCTTGCGGGCTCCTTCGTGCACGGCGGCTGGCGCGTCGCGCTCTGGACGGCGGCGGCCGCGATCGACTACGCCGGGCCCGCGTGGCTGACGCGCGAGAGCCTGCGCGGGCTGCAGGAGGTCGCGGTCGAGCACTTCGCCGAGCGCTACGGCCTGTTCGTGATCATCTGCCTCGGCGAGTCCGTGGTCGCGATCGGGGTCGGTGCGCAGGGACGGCCTCTCGGCGCGGCGCTGCTCGCCGCCGTCGGCCTGACGCTGCTGATCACCGCCGAGCTGTGGTGGGCGTACTTCACCCGCTTCGCGGCGATCGCCCAGCAGAGCCTCGCGGCCGCGCGCGACCCGGTGCTGGCCGCCGCGGACGGCTACAGCTACCTGCACCTGCTGCTCGTCGCCGGCGTGATCGTGTTCGCGGTCGGCGCCCGCGAGGAGGTCGCCCACGCCGCCGCGCCGCTCGCCGGCCCGGCTCGGCTCGCGCTCTGCGGGGGCCTCGGGATCTACCTGCTCGGCGGCGTCGCCTTCCGCCTGCGGATGGTCGGCACGGTCGGCTGGATGAAGATCGCCGCGGCCGGCGCCTGCCTGGCGGTGTATGCGGTCAGCGCGCACGCCGCCGCGTGGGTGACCGCGGCGGTGCTGGCGGGGCTGCTCGCCGCGCTCCTGGCCTGGGAGCAGTGGCGCGGCGCGCTCGCGGCGCCCGCCGATCGTGCCCTGGGCGCCTAGGAAACTGGCGTTTCGGGCCGAAAACCCGCTGGTAGACTTGATTGCCCGCGCGGGGAGAAGCCCCGCGATATTTCGTTCTGGACAAAAGTGAAAGGAGGTCGGTGAGATGCGCGCAGT
>Ga0134125_10001528_pt1 | contig 28269 bp, 38 predicted proteins | sample KB31751_FD_96464 | JGI IMG/M metagenome (GOLD analysis project Ga0134125, IMG submission 96464) | Terrestrial soil microbial communities with excess Nitrogen fertilizer from Kellogg Biological Station, Michigan, USA - KB3-175-1 | ecosystem: Environmental > Terrestrial > Soil > Unclassified ... | reverse complement strand
AGGAGTAGCCGTAAGGGTTCCCTGGGTACCCTGACATATAATGGCAGGTCCGCTTAAGGTAACTGACACCGCTGTGGGTTGGGTAAGGGTGGCCGATGCAGTAGTGGTACATGCCCTTGCATCGGTAACTGTGACTGTATAGCTGCCGGCTGATAAATTGCTGGCTGTACCGGTGGTTTGTGTATTCGGGTCAGACCAACTGTATTTATATGGACCTGTACCTCCGGCGGGGGTAGCTGTAGCACTACCATCGCTTAATCCGTTACATAATACATTTTTGACTGTGGTAGTGGCTGTTAGCACTACAGGCTGGGTAATAACGGCAGTACTGGTTGCACTACATCCGTTAATATCGGTTACAGTAAAAGTATAGGTTCCTGCGCACAGGTTATTTATTGCATTTGTAGTTTGTCCACCGGGTGACCATAAATAGATATAAGGTGTTGTTCCGCCGGTAACATTCATGGTAGTAGCGCCATTGCAATCGCCATTACACTTATCGTTGCTTGTGAGGGTATCACGTGGTTTTAAAGGTTTTACAGTTTGGGGCAATGTGTCGATAATCGTGGTATCGTGGCAGGATGCATCCATTACCGTAATGGTATATATCCCTGCACAAAGGTTACTTGCGTCTGAATCGTTACTTACATTAGGTGACCAACTGTAAGTGTAAGGTGAGGCGCCTCCATAGGCGCTTACGTGCATACTTCCGTTACAAAGACCACATGTGGGGTTCACTTTTGTAACAGTAGCATCTAAATTACCGCCGCCACCGCAAAGTGGGGGAGGAATAGCTACCAACACCAGCACCAATCCGCCGCAACCATTGTTAGGAAGCGCATTATTGGTTACTGTAAAGGTATAGGCAGCAGGCGTAGGAGCCGGTTCATAAGCATGGCTGGCATCAATTCCATTGCCTTCGTGCAGTTGGCCCATTTTAGTGGCACCTGTCCAGTTGTCGGTAAAAGGTCCGAATTGTCCGTTGTTATTTTCCCAGTTGCAATAAATCATCGAATTGGGAATGGTAGTAGTCAGGCTACTGGTAATAGTTCCGCCTGTGGTACATGTAATGGTAGCAATGGTAATATTGGTAAGGCTCGCAATAGTAAGCGGATTGCCGCTACCGGTTACATAAAAGTCGGCAGCAAAGTTTAATCCATAAGGCGGATAGCTGTAATTGGTTTCAGTACATACAATTTTATGCCTTCCCGCAGCAGGAGCAATATAGGCGTATGTTTCCGCTATACCGGAATTGTTTTTATCAAATCCCGTTGCAATGTGGGTTGCCGGGTTTCCGTCTACCGTAACAGGGCCTGCACCTGGCTGTGACCAGCCGTCATAGGAAATCATAATCAGTTCTTTACAATAAGAGGTCATGATGCTGCAGGTATCACTGCCATTAAAACCTACGGAATTATCGTAATTGACTGTGCCATAGCATTGGGCCTTCAGCTTAGTGACATTTCCCAGCAGTAAAATTGCACACGATAAGAGTAATATTTTTTTCATTCGTAAAGGGGTATTTAAATAGCGTACATCCATTTGTATAACCAACAAATTTAAGGAAAATAATTTTAACAAAACAAATTTCAAAGCAACAAAATAAATTGAAAGGTAGCTACTCGGTGCCATTCAATCAGTTCCGAAGGCTTTCATGGAACATAAACGAAGGGTACTGCAAAAACGTTGGGAAGGCAGGCTGAAAATAGGTTCACGGCATGATAATTTATAATTTTTAGCGTGTGTTTCATTATTTATTACCTTTGCGAACCTTTTTTGATAAGGTCCTGTGGCCGAGTGGCTAGGCAGAGGTCTGCAAAACCTTGTACGGCGGTTCGAATCCGCCCGGGACCTCCCCAGAAAGGAGTAAACAGCATCCCCTTCGTATTTTTAATTAGTTGGGCGTGTCCCCAAGCTGCCCAAGGGGTCGGGCTTTCGCCTTATAGCCCTCCTATCGTCGGGGCTGGTTCCGGCTCTATCCCTCACGCAGAGACAACATACAAACACCAACCTGATATTTCTTTACTTCACATTGCTTCACGGTTTTTTTCATTTATATATAGCCAATATAAATTTATATACTTAAGTACAATTTAAAAATCAGTCGCTTATGGGCATTTCGCAACTCTGAACGATAAAATTGGAAGTTTGATATAAATTCTGTGTCAGACAAATGCCTGGCATTTATAAAACAAAGATGAGTGGAACATTCAATGAAACTTCATCCCTTTCTTCATCATATCAAGGATCATTTTCATTCGTTTTTGCCTTGTTTCCTCTGTCTTTGCAGTTTGCAGTCGAAAGCCAATGCTATATTGGTTAGCTTTATTGAGGGTTTTGAAAAATGCTTCAGCCTTTTTATTTTTACTAAGCTCCTTAAGAAAATCCTCCGGCATTGTCATTTTACTACCTGAAGAATATGCTTTTTCCCATCTGCCATCCGCTTTAGCTTCCTCCACTGCTTTAATTCCAGCAGGCTTCATCTTTCCATCTCTGGTGAGCCGTTCTATATGTTCCGTATTTACTTTGGACCATATACTCTTTGCTTTCCGTGGAGTAAACTTTTGAAGCCATGATTGTGCATCATTACTCATCTTTTGTCCGTCAATCCATCCGTAACAAAGAGCTACATCAAGTGCTTCTGCATAGGTGAGAGTCTTGTTTCCTGAATCTTTTTTGAATATTCTAAGCCAAAGGCCATTCGAATTAGCATGGTTTTTTATCAGCCAGGATTCCCATTCCTTATCAGAGGCAAAACTAAGTATCGGTATTTCAGTTTTATTTGACATTATGTTGTTTTTCCGGTAGTTTTTTAGTATTTTCCAACCTACCTTATATTTAATTTCTTGATTTTAAGAAATCCTACGCTCCCTCTTGTTGTACAATTTCTTAATTCCATACATGCTTTTCCCTTGTAGTAATAAAGGGAGCACTTAAATGTAATCATACAATCTCTAAAGAAATCCTTATCTATTGTACTAATATATTCCCTATTATTTATAAAAAAAGCAATAGGTATGACAACAGTATCTATGCTAACTTGATTCTCATTTATTATATAATTGCTACCAGTATCATGAACTTTTATTAATTTATAACCATCAAGAACAACACTATCTATAGTTAATGCATGTGTGTGTTTATATAGCCCTTTTGCATTTATCACTAATATCTTTTGTTGACCGTATGCAAAAGAAGAAAATAGAAGTAAGATAAAAAAACTATTTTTTTTGCGGACTCTATTTGGTAGTAGGAATTGCAGATTGCTGACTTTGTGTAAAAGCTTGTTTTTTTTGTTTATTACCATTACTGGGAATTGCATTTGCTCCATTTTGGCTTATCGTAGATTTAGGTTTGCCATCTGAGTAGTATTTGAAAACTACTATTAATCTTTGTATTTTTTATTCCTCTTCTTTTTAAAAAACTCTTCCCATTCTTTGACATCATTAGTCTTATTTTGACCAATCCAATCGTTACGACTTTTAATGACACAATTAAAGACTATCGCATCTTTCTTGTATATATAGTAAAGCAACAAATTTGCAGCCCAGTCTGATTTAGCACTATTCAGTAAAGTTTGCCATTCACTCCACTGGAATTTACGAAGACTGTCATAACAAGTCGCACTTATTTCTGCCAGAATAAGATACCGAGATATAGATAATGGAAGAATATCTTTTTCATTATAGTCGGCTGCAAAAACGACATGATATTTGATATTGTCATTATTGATCCATTTTAAATTGGAATCTTTTTGCGCAATAAGGGAATGAGTAATTAGTATAAAAAATAGTAAACCGATTATTTTCCCTGAATTCATATGTGAAAGATTGATTCTTTACTTATTTCAGTATGAAGGTAACCATATTTACTAATTAGTACACAAAAAAAGCAATAAACTATACCTTGCTACTAAGTTGTCAAAAGCTCTTCCAGGTTGTTTAATGCCATTGTCATGCCTTCCTTGAAGCCCATTTCAATCATCTTCTCCATACGTGCAAGAGATTCATTTTTAATAGTAATACTCACTTTTGTTGTTCCGTTTTGTTCGCTAAAATTAAAATCCCAATCAGAGCCCGGCAAATCAGGGTTCTCATCCTTGTCTGCAAAAGCATTCATCATTTTGAAATTCGTTTTTGGGCTAATGGAAGTATATTTTTGGACTGACCAATGCTCCTGTCCTTCCGGGCTTACCATAGCATAAAATCTGCGTCCACCCACGTTGAAATCCATAAATTTTGTTTTCGATGCCCAGGGATGAGGTGCCCACCATTGGTCAAGGATTTCTTTCTTGGTAAAAGCATCCCATACCAGCGAAAGGCCGGCAGCAAATTCTCTGTTAATGAATACCGTTTTTGCTGTTTTGTCAACGGTAAAATCAAATTGCAAATTGTTTTTCATTTCTTGTTTTTTTTGATGGTTAATAATACGTTATCTAATTGACTGAACTGAGTTTCCAACCTGTTTTTGAATTGCGCGATCCATTTGTCAAACTCTTCCATTTTGTTTTCATTGATGTGGTAATAAATTTCTCTCCCCTTTTGTTGTTGCTTCACCAATTTACATTCCGTAAGAATTTGAATATGCTTTGAAACCGCTTGCCTGCTTGTATTAAATTCTTCAGCAATGGCATTCGGTGTCATGGCCTGGGCCGCAATCAATAATAGAATTGCCCTTCGCGTGGGGTCTGCGATTGCCTGGAATATATCTCTTCGTATTTTCATAAAATTACGCAACTATGTGGTTGCAAATATATGCAACTATTTGATTGCGCAAGTTTATTTTTATTATTTTTTTTGCTGGGGTGAATTAATACTTATTCTTTCATATATGCTAACGTATTAGGTTTAGGTAATTATGCAGAGGTTTGCAATCCTAATGCGCACTATAGCGTATCGTTTAAAAATATTTTCGTATATTGTCTAAAGTTACAATGGAATAAATCTCTAATTAAAACAACATGGAAGATAAACAAATGTTATCAGAAATAATGAAGCTTACAAATGAAGAAGAACGTTTGTATGCGAAAGAAGATTTGTCTGCCCAGGACATTCAGTCCTTGCAGAAAATAAAGGTTGAATTAGACCAGTGTTGGGATTATTTGAACCAGCGAAGGGCCCTTAGGGAAGCCGGAAAAAACCCGGATAAGGCAAACTTGCGCCCTCCCGGAATAGTTGAAAATTTTGAACAATAAAATAGAATAGTATGCTATCCATAGGAACAAAAGCCTCGGAATTTGAATTGAATTCAACTCCTGACCAAAAACTTAAATTGAGCGAATTGCTTGGAAAAAATGTAATCATGGCATTTTATCCGGCCGATTGGAGCCCCGTTTGCAGCGACCAAATGGCCCTCTATAATGAAATGTTGAAATTATTTACCAAACATAATGCACAGCTGGTAGGAATTTCGGTAGACAGCAAATGGAGCCATCTGGCTTTTAGTCAAAGCCGTAATTTGCATTTCCCATTGCTGGCGGACTTTGAACCTAAGGGCAAGGTTGCAAAATTATTTGATGTGTATGATGAAGTGGAAGGTGAATCGATGAGGGCATTATTTGTGTTGGACGATAAAGGAATCGTCCGCTGGAATTATTTATCTCCTGTGGGTATAAATCCAGGAGCCGATGGTATACTGGAGGCATTGGAAGAATTAAACAAACAATAAATTAAATACCATGAGTTCGCATTTAATCCCTGCTGTAAACAGCAATGATCACGTTATGGGCGACCATAAAGCGGCTGTAGAATTGCTTGAATATGGAGATTATCAATGCCCCTATTGCGGGCAGGCATATCCTATTATAAAGGCCGTTCAAAAGAAATTGAAAGGTGAGTTAAGGTTTGTTTTCCGGAACTTTCCTTTGTCGGAAGTGCACCCCTATGCCTTTAATGCGGCTGTGGCTGCTGAGGCGGCTGCACTGCAAGGCAAATTCTGGGAAATGCACGATGTTATTTATGAACACCAGAACAGATTAACTTCGGAAGCATTGTTTGGGTATGCCCAAAAGATAGGCTTGGATGTAGAACGTTTTAAAGAGGATATTCAAAAAGAATCACTCTCTAAAAGAGTAGAAGGTGACTTTGAAAGCGGTGTGAGGAGTGGTGTTAACGGAACACCGGGTTTATTCATTAATGGACTTAAATACAATGGGCCCTGGGGTGAAGAAGATCTTCTGGAGCAGTTGAAATCAGGTCTCAAATAGGGTTAGCCAAAGTTCCTTACTTTTGGAGACATAAACGCACTATGCACAATAGCCTTTCTTTAAGAACAGTAAATGTAACACGCTATCTTCAGCCATTACGCGAGGGTGGATCGCTGCCTGCATTGGCCGAAGCCGACGATAACCTCAAATATGTTCTGAAGTTTAAAGGCGCCGGGCACGGAGTAAAAGCTTTAATTGCAGAATTAATTGGAGGAAAAATTGCACGTACCTTAGGTTTGCAGGTACCTGAGATAGTTTTCGCCAATCTGGATGAAGCCTTTGGCCGTACCGAAGGCGATGAAGAAATACAGGATTTGCTTAAAGGCAGCAGGGGATTAAATTTAGCCTTGCAATTTTTATCGGGGGCCATTACTTACGACCCCGTTGTTCAAAAACCAGACCCCAAGCTTGCTTCGCAAATTGTGTGGCTCGATGCGTATATAACCAATATCGACCGTACGTTTAAGAATACCAATATGCTTATATGGCATAAACAATTATGGCTCATTGACCATGGTTCATGTTTGTATTTCCATCATAATTTGGCAACATGGCAAACGCATGCAAAAAGTTCTTTCTCCCTCATAAAAGATCATGTATTATTATCGCAAGCCACTTTGCTGGAAGAAACTAATATTGAATTCAAGAAACTATTAACCGAAGAAAGACTAAGGAACATAGTTGCTCTTATACCTGATGAGTGGCTGAATTGGGAAGGGAGCAAGGAAACACCTCAATCCATCCGGGAAATATATTTGCAATTTCTGCAAATCAGGCTGAACTATTCTGAAACGTTTACAAAAGAAGCGCAACATGCACGAGAAATACTTGTATGAATATGCTGTAATTCGTGTTTTACCTTTTGTAGAGCGTGAAGAATTCATCAATGTAGGGATTATTCTATTTTGCAAAGAAGAAAAGTACATCCGGGTGCTCTTTACCCTTAATGAAGCTAAGCTTCGCTCATTTTCCAACGACCTGGATCTGGATCAAATAAGACTGAATTTACAATCGTTCGAAAAAATAGCAACCGGTACCGAAAATTGTGGTCCGATAGGTCAACTTGATGTTCCATCTCGCTTCAGGTGGCTAACCGCAGTAAGAAGTTCGGTTATTCAAACATCAAGGCCGCATCCCGGTCTGTGCAATGATTTAGAGCAAACTGCAAAACGTTTGTTTGATGAGTTGGTTTCCTAAAAATAGTGCCCTTTAGGACGTTTGCACACGATAGACTGCTAACCATCTGCTATTGTGATGCACATGATATTCTTCTATCTTTTCTACTTTTACATATTGCCTGTATTGGTCTGCTGTAAGAACAGCTTTAATTTTTGCATCCCTGCTTTTGCGCAGTTGTTTCGTTTGGGTTTTCATAACTGCTTTACTGGTGACAGTATTTTCGACAGTTAGCATGCTGTTTGCATGTTCCTCTTCAATTATTAAAAGCTGGCTTTCCTCGTTAGAGGTAATTTCAGGTACATACGTTTTCATTTCGACTGTTTGCTTCTTGGCCGTTTGTTTCGGATCCATAGTTTTGGCGGAAGCATTCAATCCACCAATAACCAATCCGGCTGCTATTGCTAATGATTTTGTGATTTTCATATAAGATTTTATTTTAAAGATTAATAAATTTCAGGGTGCAAAGTTGCGTATATCCAGGCGTTAAAATATTACAGAAGCAGGTATAAAGATTACATATATCACAGGCTTTTTAAGATGTATGTGCGATTTTATTTATAACGGATTAACCCCCCGTCACTATAACATATTTGTTTGAAATTTGTAGCTTTGTGGTATGGTAAAAGACATACTTGATAAATATCAAAGCGCCAACGATGCGTTGATTAAAACAGCAAACTTATTTTCGGAGGATAATTTTTTTAAACGCCCTTCGGAAAAGAAATGGTCGGCAGCTGAAAATGTGGAACACCTTGTGCTGGTTACTAAGCCCATGGTGGTACTATTTTCAAAGCCTGAGGTAATGGTTGAGCGTTGGGGAACAGTTGAAAGGCCTTCTCGCAGCTATGATGAACTTGCCAATGCATATATAAAAGTAACCAATGGAATAGGAAAAGCGCCGGACAGAGCTGTACCACAAGCTACGGAGCCAACGCAAGCTGCGCAGCTTAATAAATTTAAACAGGTTAACGAAGAATATGTAAAAGCGGTGGAATTACTTACCGAATTTCAATTAAATGCTTACCAGATACCTCATCCATTTATTGGAAATATAACTGTTAAGGAGTGTTTGCATTTTATAACTTTTCATGTAAACCACCACCATAAAGCTATTACGGAAATTTTAAAAGGCCTTGACTAAACAGCAACATCTCGAACCTTAAGATAGTTCGAGATGTTGGAAACATTTAGTAATTACAGGGCCTTTAGGACTGTACACGATAGACTTCTAACCACCTGCTATTGTGATGCATGTGATATTGGGCTATCCTTTCTTCCTTTCGATACTGCCTGTACTGGTCAGTGGAAAGAACAGCTTTGATTTTTGTATCCCTGCTCTTGAGCAGTTTCTTTTCTGTTTTCATGTAAACTTTGTCGGCTACAGTACTTTTGGCAATCATAATGCTTTTTGCATGTTCCTGTTCAACTGATAAAATTTTTCTTTCCTCGTCAGGTGTAATTCCTATTACATAGGTTTTTATTTCAGAAGTTTCCTTCCTGGCGGTTTGCACCGGGTCCATGGTTTTGGCGGAAACATTTAACCCACCAATAACTAATCCGGTTGCTACTGCTAATGACTTTAAGGTTTTCATATTGATTTGTTTTTGGTTTAAGACTTATTTTATGAGTGCAAGTTAGCCTCATCAATCTTGTTTTTTTTTAGATTTTCGTCTAACCTGAATATAGCCCCTGTCAATGTATCAAATGGGAGGTCCGATTTTTTTCGGAACTTGAGTAAATCAAGTGTTATGGCAATAAATTTTTCCGGCTGCGGTACTTCTTTCAGTCCAGCAACTTGCCAGATACCCACTAGAGATTAAGCGGTATGGGTACAATTTTATTAAATTACTATACAAAGAGGAATCAGAAAAGCTCCACACTTACAGTTATTTTCAGCTCCTTTAGTGGAGTGGCTTGCGCAGTTCACATGCATGTTGGATGGATCTATTTCTGATAATTTTGTTTCCTTTATGGTTTCTTCAACAAATCCTGTGTTATCCATTTGATTTTGATTTAATAATTTTAAGCGATAGGAAATATGGAATTGGAATAACCGCACTTCCATATATATCTATATAAAGAGTAAGACGGGAAATAAAATCATTTGTTTTAAATTCTACTTCCAAATTATTTATTTATAATAGGCTAAGTGTCATTGCAAGGCTATCCTGCTTTAGTATGAGGTCTCACGTATCAATCTCTTGTAAGAATACGTTTATCTTTAATTCTGGCCCGTTTATCGATTATGAAAGCAGATGGTGGGCATTTATAGCTAACTTGTATATAACAAGATGCGACATAATGAATTGGACCGCACATATTAACCCAGCCGACATCTTTGGGATGGCAACTAAAACTTCTAAAAAAATCATTGGTAAAATGATAAAAGCAAGAAGGGAGGAGAAAAAAATGACCCAAAGTCAGTTAGCCGCTCTCCTGCATATTGATAGACAATACATATGGCGTATTGAAAACGGAGTGATAAACCTAACCTTGGATTATCTTGATAAAATAATTCAGGCACTTGGTTGCACCCAAAGAGACTTCTTTGCTATTTAAAAATTTACGTGTACTCTTAGTATGGTTACGCAAATTTGAACCGTACATGGTTTCTTTGCATTATTAGATGATTTGTTTAAAAGATAATAAATGCAATGGCTTCGGTTACTATCGTAAAAGATGTGAACTTTCCCAATTGTACATGTACTGGTAGTCATAGTTGGTTAGACCATTGGGAATTCTCCAAGAGTATCCAGTGTATATTTTGCAGGGGGTGTTCACAAAAAACCAGTTTAAAAGGTGTCCATGTTTTAAAATCGGAAACAAGAGACGGTATTCAATATATCGTACCCTTGTGTAATTCATGCAGCAAAAACAACTCGGAGGTTGCCATATGGTCATATGATGAATTGGTGATTGCTATTTGCCCACCTCCTGTTTAAGCTGGGCCGAGTTAAAGAAGACGGTAAATTAACTTTTAGTTGAACTCTTGCTTGATTTTTTACCGGGTTTTTGTGATTGATTCTCAGTTCCGCCGTCTTCTCCTGCCACCGGTGTACTGTAATCATGTCCATGGCCTTCTCCCTTAAATTCTTTTCCTTCATTGTTATTACTATCGTTACGGGTTACAGTTGACTTTTTTGCAGAAGTGTCTTTTTTTGAAGGGGTCTGATTAAGTGAACCCGGTTTCTTTTTTTGAGTTGATTTCATGTTGGTTGGTTTAGGGTTAAGTTTATTTGTTCTCTTTCGGCGTTTATTTTAATTGATAGTATAATTTTCTACTAGGAAGGGTGCAAAAGTGGACTCATTACTGCCATGCAGTGTTACACAGTTTTTAGAAAAACTTACATTATTCTCACATTTTAGTAAAGTGGGATATGTGTAAGATTCATCTGCCGGAATGTAACAGCGTACATGCTATGCCCACCCATCTTTGTGCCATATTTATTAGTACCCCTTTATAACCGTCCCGTAATTCTTTATTAAATGAAAAAGTTAGCCCTATTAATTATCATACTATTCTCCCTTGTTGGAGTGAAAAAAGCCGATGCACAAGTTGCAGTAAGCGTTGAAATAGCTCCTCCCGAGCTTCCTGATTATGCACAACCACCATGCCCTACTGATGGGTATTTATGGTCGCCCGGTTATTGGGCGTATGGTTCTGATGGATATTACTGGATACCCGGCGTGTGGGTGGCCCCTCCCGAAGAAGGGCTTCTTTGGACTCCCGGATATTGGGGCTTTGTAAACGGAGGCTATTTTTGGAACGGAGGTTATTGGGGAGAAAATGTAGGTTTTTACGGAGGCGTATGCTATGGATACGGTTATGGTGGTTCGGGCTTTTATGGCGGAAGATGGCAAGGTGGCCGATTCCAATATAATACAGCGGCTTGGCATGTTGGCCGGGGAATGCATAATACGTATGAAGATAGAACAGTAATTCATAATAATTCAAATCGTAGCAGTTTTAATGGCCACGGTGGAACTGAAGCACAACCCACAGACAGAGAAAGGGGCGCTATGAGTGAGCATCACACACAACCTACTTCAGCACAGCAAAATCATCAACAAATGGCAACCGCAAACAAGCATCAGCTTGCTACTGCTAATGGAGGCCACCCTGCCACCACAGCAAGAAGTAACGTTGGCGGAGAAAGGTTCAATTCTTCCGGACATTCTATAAGCACTATCCATGCAGCAAGGAATGCCGGCCCTGCTGCAACTGCAAATCATTCTGCAAATAATAATCATACTGCAATGCAACAACCGGCAAACGTTTCTCATGGAAGCGCTCCAAGGTCGCAACCGCAACCTCAACAACGTAGTGCTGCGCCAAGCAGACCGGCGCAACAACCACAACACCAAAATAGCGCTCCGCAAAGACAAGCCCAACCAAGCAGGGGTGCACAAGGAGGAGGCCACATGGGCGGTGGTGGCGGTGGCGGACATGCAGGCGGTGGTGGTGGAAGACACTAAAAATGATATGTTAAATAAAGAAATAATTAAAAATCTATACGTATCTTTATATTTTAATAACCCTCAATAAAAAAACACATGAAAAAAATAATCACCCACTTAACATTATTTACTCTTGCGGTAGTAATTCTTTCCTCATGCAGTAATTCACATGGAATTTCAATTGCCAAAAGGCATTATAGAAGCGGTTATTATGTCGATTTTGGCAGCAGAAGCCATACTAATACAGCAGTAGCTTCAGCCGCTAAAGCGCCTGTAAGCGTAAAGCATAAAATAACGCCTGTTGAGATGGTAAATACAGAAAGCTTTGTTACCATGAAAGCTCCTGTGGTTGCATTCGAAAATCCGGCTATGGCTTCAAGAATAGCGGTTCCGAACAACAAACAATCAGCTAATCATGCCATTCTAAACTCAACTGCTGCAGAGCAACCTACTTTTAATTTAACTACCCGGAACAATAATGATGTTTTAGGTTCAGCAGGAAGCGGTCGCCGTGATGAAGTAAGCGTTCCTTTTGTAGTAATTGTTCTTTGCGCTATCTTCATCCCACCACTGGGAGTTGGATTAATGTACGGAATCAATAGTTATTTCTGGATCGACCTGATTTTAACATTGCTTTTCTTCTTCCCGGGAATGATCTTTGCCCTGATTGTAGTATTAATGTAAGTGCCGCGCACATACAAATCTATTTCCTAAGGAGCTCATCATCTGTGAGCATAATGAATCGCATAAATAAGGTATCGTTTTGACAAAAACGATACCTTATTTTTTCCAATCGACTCTGTTTTAACTGGTTTCGCAGGATAATAATGCACGTTTATCGAATATTTAGCCGGTAAGGGCATTGCCATGGGTAGCTTTGGATGAAAGAAGCTATTTCTAAATGTTCTAAATGAATGTGTGAATGATGTAACTTTTTGAATCAGGTATGTAACATATTCCCCAATGAAGCTGCGCACCTTTGTCATATTAAAACTTAACTCATTCTGAATGAACATGAAAATAACAAAATCTACTGCATCTAATTTTATACCGGGTATTACTAAAACGCTACTCTGCATTTTTAGTATTCTGATTTTTAGTGAGACTTCTTCTAGCCAGACAGATGGTACTCCGAAGCCAAGAAAAAAAATCTATCATGTAAATTATATCACCGGGAGTATCATAATAGCTGTAGGATTAGGCACAGACTATCCATCTATTAGCAGGATAAAAAACAAACCAAACCTGACGAGTGGCGAAATACTTAACCTGAATACAAGCATAATTAATCCTATTGACAAATGGGCATTGCATCAAAGCACAAGTCAATACTCGCTATTCAGTAAACTTTCCGATGAGGTAGAACCTCCCATATTTGTTATTCTTCCTGCCCTGTTTGGCTTGGATAAAAAAATACGCAAAGACTGGCTTGATTTATTCTTTATGTATTGCGAAGGACATGTTATAACATTCACTTGCTATAATTACAGTTGGCTCGGACCTACGTTTGATAATAAATACCGTCCTGTTACGTATTATACCAATCTTTCAATGGCTGCCCGGACAACGGGCAACAACCGCAATTCAGCATATAGCGGACATACTGCTTCAGTTGCATTCACTTCATTTTTTCTTGCTAAAGTATATTGCGATTATCATCCCGATGCAAGTAAATTATTTTGGTATTCAATGGCAGTAATTCCGCCTTTGGCAATGGGGTATCTGCGGGTGAGGGCCCTGGCGCATTTCCCATCTGATGTGGCAACCGGCCTTTCGGTGGGTGCATTAGTAGGCATTGTACTTCCTCAGTTACATAAAAATACGATAAAAGGCGTTACACTTGGATTGATGACCGTACCTGGTGCAATGGGCATGAGCGGGCTATGGACAATCCCTTCTCACAAGTTTTCTAATAAAGATAAATTAATTACGGCAAGCATTCCTTCCATCAAATAAACAAATAAAATTATGGGAAACCTATTATACTTAGTGGCTGTTGTATTGGTAATACTTTGGGCCATTGGCTACCTCGGCTACCATGCCGGAGGATTAATTCACGTACTGTTGATTTTAGCAATCGTTTCAGTATTATTCAGAATCATTCAAGGAAAAGGAGCAGATTTAAAATGAAAAAAACATACATATTAACATCGTTGCTGCTCGCAGCAAACATTTTATTCGGACAATCCGATACGCCTAAACAAATTAGCCAGGATACCGCAAAGCATGTTGCTAAATTGGATACCATTAATCCGAATAAAGGCAATGTAAAAGAGCAGTTGAAGGTTATTAAGGAAACAAAGGTAAAACTTCATTCCGACTCTGTTGGTCCTGATTCCATCGGCAATCAGCCTAAAGTAACGGCAAAGATTGACACTGTTAAGCAAAATAAATATGGTGACTTATTGCGCGACGATTCTTTGTACAACAAAAAGTATTCTTTGTTTATACCATTTGCAGAGGGTATAGGAGATAATGTGCTTTTAAGTTTAATTGATAGCAGAATTTTAAAATATTCATGGGCCATGGTTAATGTAAAAACATGGAAAAGTAATTTGAGCGCAGGACCTCCATGGGGACCAAATTGGGATTGGGATCAAACCCGTTTTGGAAATGACTTTATGGGACATCCTTACTTTGGCAACCTGTATTATAACGATGCCCGTGCTAATGGCTATAATTTTTGGGCATCGGCGCCCTTTGCCTTACTTGGCAGTTATGAATGGAAGATATTCGGAGAAAATGTAACACCTGAAAGAAATAGTTTAATTGCTACCACCATTGACGGCATTGTACTTGGAGAAATACTATACCGTATAAGTTCTAATATACTGGATGACCGCACCAGTGGCGCAGATAGAACTTTCCGCGAGATATTAGCTGCGATGATTGACCCTATGAGGGGCTTCAACCGGTTGTTACAAGGGAAAACATCCAGGCATACCAACAAAGAGGTTTACCAAAAAGAACCATTGAATATTACGCTTTATGCCGGGGTACACAAAATAAATGACCACACCAATGCTATTTTATCCGGACGTACGTCGGAAATAATAAATGTTCAGTTTGATTATGGCAACCCTTTTGAAATACGTACGCGTGATCCATTTGACTTTTTCAAACTAAGACTAGAAACCGATTTAGGAGTAGGAAGAAAATTTATTAGCAACATAACAAGTTATGGTATTCTATTTGGAAAGAATGCGCAATATAAGAGTGTAGCCCTGCTCGAAGGAGTATTTTTATCGTACGATTATTGGGATAACCCGATTTTTGAATTGTCAACTGTTGGCTTAGGTCCAAGCGTATTCTCCAAACTGATCTTGGGTAAAAAAAGTTATCTCTATACCAATGTACAGTTGGCAATTGTACCCTTTGGAGGAACCAGCACAGGTATTGTTAGTGATACTTCACAATCTCGTGATTTTAATTTCTGCTATGGTGCGCAGGGTAAAGTTGAAGCCTCGCTTGTGCTGGGCAATATAGCTACCATTGGCATTACCTATTATTATTTCTGGCTCCATTGCATTAATAGTGTTGGCCAGGACGAACCGGCAGGCTTGGCTAGCCTTGGAAATAATTCGTTGGGTATTTTACAACCCAAAATTACCGTGCAGATTTATAAAGATTTAAGCATAGGGGCTGTATATTATTTGTATGCCGAAACACATAGCGCCCCCGGGTTCCCTGTTTATTCAACAACTCAAGCTGAACAAAAAATATTTGTCCAATTTTATTTTGAAGATCCGCAACGCAGAGGACATTATGATTAATTTAGACTAGAATATTAATTTAAACCAAAAACAAACACTATGTTAAAAAGATATATTCTACTGCTGCTCTTTTGCGCGAGTACCGGCTCTATTTTATTGGGTCAAGGTATCACAAAAGATACTGTTTCGAAAAAGGATACTTCCAAAGTGGGAAAAATAGTTCAGGCGATTGTGAAGGATACTGTTCCCAGGAAGGAAAGTAAAAATGATACCTTGGTAGAAAAGAAATTAGAAAAGCACTTTTATGGTATTCGCCAATTCAGTTATGAAACCTATCTGTGGGCAAAAACACCTTTCCATTGGCGACCCACTGACTGGGAAAGGTTTGGAATAACATTGGCATGTACCGGTGCATTACTTCCATTCGACCAGCCGCTCAATAAACTGTCTCAAGGCAACCAGCGTTTTTATTATAGTGCTCCGGTCGTAGGTGGTCGGATATATGGTGAATGGTATGCCATTGGCGCTGTAACTGCCATTTTTGGAGGATACGGAATATTAGCACATGATACGGGAGCCAAAAAAATAGCCATTGAATTATTCCAGGCAGGGGTATATGCTGAAGCCATTACGGAGATACTTAAATTTGGTACGGGCAGAGCAAGGCCATTGCAAAATGATGGAGCTTTTTCATTTCGCCCATTTAACATACATAATCTTTATGAGTCATTTCCCAGCGGGCATGCTACAAGTGCCTTTGCATTAAGCACTGTTCTGTTCCGCCATGCCCACTCCACATTCTGGAAAATAATGGCATTCGTGCCGGCGGGCTTCACTGTCTTCTCCCGTTTTTATCAGGATTGGCATTGGCCATCCGATTTATTCTTTGGAGCTGCTACAGGATTTTCTACGGGTATGTGGGTTGTAACTTTGCATGAAAAGAAACTGCACAAAATCAATATTCCGCCAGATAGTAAGTAGTACAAGCTTTAAAGTCTGAAGGAAATCTTCAATCATACTGTGTGAATTATGTAACTATTTTCCATTGCTGTGTAAGATAGCTCTGGACTAAAAATCCGATTTTTATACAGATTATTCTATCCATGAAAATAGCCGATACACGATTGAAAAAAGCATTACTTATACTTGGGGGCATCTTTATTATTGTGCCTGCTCTTGTTATTATATTTATTTCACCTATTGCAAAATACGTAGTTGAAAAATATAGCGTAAAGTACACCGGGAGGCAAATAAAAATGGACTGGGCCTATGTAAACCCGTTTACCGGATATGTTCATTTCGATAAACTTAAAATTTATGAGGATACAAGCAAGAGCGTATTTATTTCAGCCGAAGGCTTAAGTGTAGATATTAGCTTACATAAACTATTTTCGAAAGAATATATAATTACAAGTGTAACGTTAGACAGGCCAATAGGTATAGCCATACAAAAAACAAAAGACACTTTTAACTTCAGCGATATAATTAAGCACTTTTCTTCAGCCCCGGCAGATAGCAATGCACCACCCAAACCACCTCTTCGCCTCAGTATTTTAAATATAAAAATAATTGATGGCATATTTTATATTCATGACACATCAATGCATATTAATTACTTTATAAAACATTTCAACTTTAAAAGCACCGGAAACCGATGGGATGCCGATACCTTTCCGGGCACTTTTTCTTTTTCTTCCGGAACAGATTCCGGCAGTATTAATGGCGATTTCACTTTTAATACGAAAAATCCCGGGTATCGGTATGAGGTTACTGCCCATAAATTCAGCCTCGATATTATTGCGCAATACCTGAAGCAGATGACTAATTACGGAACCTTTTCCGCTTATTTAGACGGCCATATAAAAACAGAGGGAAATTTTAAAGATGTAACAAATGCAGATACTAAAGGGCGTCTTGCTATCAGCGATTTTCATTTTGGCAAAAACAGATGTGAGGATTATTTGTCCTTTGACAAATTTGTAATGGTTATAAATGAAGTAAACCCCGAGCAACACATATACCACCTTGATTCCGTCATCCTTACACACCCCTATTTTAAATATGAAGAATATGATAAGTTAGATAATATAGAGACCATGTTTGGCCAGAATGGAGCTAATGTAAAAGCTGTAAGTGCAGATGGCAAACGTTTTAACCTTATTATTGAACTGGGGCATTACTTAGTAAATATCTCAAAGAATTTTTTTGAAAGCGCATACAGAATTAATAATCTGGCACTCAACCGGGGGAATGTTGAGTTTAATGACTTTTCTAAAAATGAAGAATTTTCGATAGCAGCCAATCCATTATTCATTTCTGCCGATTCGGTTTACCAGGATAAGGGAAAAATAAAAATGACGCTGAAAGCGGGAATTGAACCTTATGGAAATGCGACTGTATATGCCAGTGTTAATCCCAGGGATAGTGAAGATTTTGATGTGAATTTCCATATTCAAAAAATTCCGATTACCCTGTTTAATCCGTATTTAATTTCCTACACATCCTTTCCCTTTGACCGTGGAACCATAGATTTTAGTGGGCAATGGAAGGTTCGGGGAGGGATTATTAAAAGCGAAAACCACCTGCTTATAATTGACCCAACCGTAATAGATCGACTAAAAAATAAAAATGATGGCTGGATTCCCATGCGCTTGATGATGTACTTTATTCGCGATAGGGGGAATGTTATTGATTATGAAATTCCTGTAACAGGCAATATAAAGAGCCCCAAATTCCACCTGCACGATATAGTATTCAGTACGCTTAAAAATATTTTTGTAAAACCTCCCACTACTCCGTATCGAATTGAAGTAAATAACAAGGAAAATGATATTGAAAAATCGCTTACGCTGAAGTGGGGAATGAGGCAAAATAATATATCGCCAAAGGGACAAAAATTTCTTGAAAAGATTGATAAATTCCTTACCGATAACCCTGCTGCATCTATTGTTGTATCTCCGATGCAATATGCAACCAAAGAGAAAGAATACATCCTGTTTTACGAGGCTAAGAAAAAATACTATTTATCGCTCCATGCCGGAAACCGGGAAGCATTCAGCACAAGTGATTCTGAATACATAGATAAAATGTCGATAAAGGATCCTTTATTCGTACAGTATTTAAACAAGCACCTTACCGATACGCTTGTATTCACCATCCAGGATAAATGCAGCAATTTAATCAGCCCCGCCTTTGTGAATACCAAGTTTAATCAATTAAACAAAACAAGAAAGAATACTTTTCTTTCTTACTTCACCGGAAAAGGGCTTGATGGCAAAGTAACATTCAATGCTGCGCAAAACACTATTCCGTACAATGGCTTTTCATATTATAAGATAACATATAAAGGGGAATTACCGGACTACCTGATAAAGGCATATGATAAAATGGATGAACTAAATAACGAAAACCCACGGGAAAAGTATCAAAAGGAAAGAGGGAAAGCAGCCTCGTCACTTACTAAAAACAGTACTAAATAATTCGAATGAAAAAAGCTTCCAACATAAAATACATTTTAGTACTTGTGCCATTTGTTCTTTATTTAACTTCATGTGTAACGGTAAAAGATACAAGAAGCCCCAATACGCAATTCTTAACTAAGAGGGGATATACATTTCCCGACTCTACAAAAGAAAATAATACATCCGGTAAACCCAGCCAGTGGCCCGATACGTTGTACTACAATACCATGTATAAAGCAAAACATATGGGCTCTTTAACCATTCCTATTACTTTCAGCAGTATACAAATAAGCAATGGAGATGCTATTGTAAGCCCCAATGTGAGTTTAGGTATAGGGTATACCTGGTTTTATGGAGACTTTATATTTGACGAAGATGATAAAATGACCGTCGATCCAACCTTTTTCTATGGAGTATTGGCCGATGCAGGTATTGAAAACAATTTTAGTTTAAATAGACTCGCAGGTTTTTTTGCAGGCGGATTTGTTGGCGTTGGCGCATTTACCTTATTTGCCGGGTACGATATAATAAACAAATATCCTTTAGTGGGTATAGGCGGAAGGGTCGATTTTTTTACCATCTCACAAAAGTTTCTGCATGTATTTGGCAAAGTGCATGAAGTTAGGAGGCATAAATCAATTACACAACCTATTACCGGGGAATAACCTAAACAAACACATGAAAATAGTTGCCTATAGTAATAAAGCTGTGATACATACAAAATCTTCATGTCAATATGTAAAGCTAAAAAGGTTGTATAGCAGGACCTTTGCATTGTAATTATTTATTAATCATTTAAAATAAATTAAAATGACAACAACAGAAAATTCATCCAAAAAAGAACAGCCAAATGGCTCTTCATCGGAAAAATCAAACAATTCTTCTAAGAAACAATCAAGCAGCTCTTCATCTGAAAAGCCAAGTAATTCTTCTGAAAAGAAGTCAAGTGGTTCCTCTTCTGAAAAGTCGAGCGGTTCTTCTTCTTCCAAGAAGCAGTCAAGCGGTTCTTCTTCTCAAGAGAAAGAATAGATTGATTAATATCACAAGAAAAGGTTAGTGAAAAATTAAAGTGCCCTGATAAGATTTGACTCTATTTGGGGCACTTTTAAATAAACAATACAATGGATAATATAGAAGCAAACTTAGTTTCCAAAGAACAGAACGGAAAGAAAGCATCGCCGATACTTCCGGCGCATATTAGAAACTATTTGGTAGATATTGACGGCACTATATGCGAAGATATCCCTAATGAAGAGCCCGAACGTATGGGTATAGCAGAAGTATTTCCGGGTGCAGTGGAAGCTATTAATAAATGGTATGATGAAGGGCATATTATTACATTTTTCACTTCGCGCACGGAAGAACATCGTACAGTAACGGAAGAATGGCTAAAATCAAGAGGATTCAAATACCACGCCCTGCTTGTATGTAAGCCACGTGGAGGCAATTATTATTGGATAGATAACGCACCTATACAGGTTATTAATATGAAGGAGGATTTTTGGAAATTTAATCTCACCAAAAATAAACCAATTGGCTATAAACCGCCGAATTAAATAGCTGAAACTCCTAAAGAAAAGTTTAATGAAGAAAAACATATACGCCTTCAATAAATGAAAAAAGCGAAAGTTAATGTTAGCCCAATTAAACAGAATTGGCACGATGCATGGCATAATAAAGCATTCAGATGGACTTTAATTTCGGTGTTCATCGTACTTGCTATTGTAATATTTTTTACGTACCATTTCTTTAATTATATTGAAAGCAGTACAGGGGGAGAAGTCTTAAATGATTGGATACTAAATATGCTTCCGCCAAAAGATGTTTCAATTCCCATCGTATCGTTTGAAGCAAGCGTAATCATTTTATTCTTCCTGCGTTGTATTAACAATCCTACTATGTTTATTACCTTCCTCATTGGCTTAATATTTATAGTAGTTTCCCGTTGTATCACAATTGACATCAGTCAGTTTCGGGCTCCCAAAGGAATAATAGAGCTCAAAGACCCCATCGCCGGCATGATATATAAGACAAAATTTATAAATAGAGATTTGTTTTATTCGGGCCATGTTTCCATTCTTTGTCTCTTTTATCTGTGTTCCTCTAAAAAAGCAGATAAGTACTATATGCTGTTGGCTACAATTTCCCTGGGTATTTTAGTTCTTATACAGCATGTGCATTATACAATTGATGTTATAAGTGCACCCTTTTTTGCCTTTGGATGCTATTGGCTATCAAAAAGGGTGCTGCGTGTTTGCCTGAAAAATAATCACCGTAAGCGAGAATTAACCAATTCACGGCAGCCTTAAAACGAGATATGATATATGTAATATCTTTCCGGCTTTATGTAAGGCATAAGGGATTTGGTATCCGCACTTTTGCATTAGAAAATTAGTTCGCAAATAAATTAAAATGAAGCCAATTTTTCTCCGGCTAAATAAAAATATATCCACAATAAAATTATGAATTTAAAAAGAATTTTTGGAGGGCTGCTTACCTTACTTGGAATAGCGGGACTTATTTATGCGGCCATATTGTTTGTGCATACTCCCGGTGGCACGCGTGATATTAAAGCGCTCATTATTTATGGTATACTGGGTACCATATTCTTCGTTTCCGGCATTAGCCTGATACGAACAACAAAGGACGAAGCATAGGCTGGAAATAATCTAAGTAACCTTCGGGCAGGAGTTTAATAAAATAGCATTAATTTCGGTCGCAACCTGGCAGTACTTCCAAGGGCATAACAAGGTCAAAGGTTGGATTATCTATTCACTATTACAGCCACCGTTCTTCAAGTTTTGCACCAATACAAACGGTAGTATGCGGAACGCTAAGCAGTCTTTCTTTTGGAATCAGGTTGCCTGTAATTCGGCAAATTCCGTAGGTCTTATTCCCAATGCGAATCAATGCATTTTGAAGGTTTTGAATAAATTTATCCTCGCGCAAAACAAATTGGGCTATTTCTTCTTTTCCATCAACATCGGCGCCTCCCTCCATCATCTTAAAGGCCGGTGAAGTATCCTCGGTACCATGTTCGTCAGCCCGGGAAAGGGTGCTCTTAAGGAATTCTTTATTCTTTAGTGCAGCATCCAACTTAACTAAAATAACCTTACGGAATTCCTCTAATTCTTTTTCGGAATATCGTTTCTTTTCAATTGGATCTGCAGGTTTCGTGGTTGAGGTCTTTGTATCGGGCTTGTTTATCTGTGCTTTTTTCATAATTTTTTATTAGTGTCATTAAACAGGTGCAAATTACTCGCTTCATAGTATCACTGTTTTATTATTCGATGAATAACAGTAATAATCAGTCGGAGTTACAGGTAGAATGGGTTAAAGATAATTAAATATAGCTGAAACCCATCTTAGAGTTGTTTCAGGCACTTTGATAAGTCTATTCCTTTGCCCAGCACGCCTGAAAAAAGATCTCCTTTTTTTTGTAACCTTTGAGCGATATTATGTATCGTAAAATCTGCCGGGCTCACTCCCTTTTTTACCTCATTCCATTCTAATGGCGTAGATACGGTTGCTCCCGGGAAGGGCCGTGCACTGTATACAGAGGCAATAGTTTGGCCTCTCCTGTTTTGCAGGTAATCAAGATAAATTAATCCTCCCCTTTTTTGCAGGTTGCGTTCAAGGCTTGTGAATTTGGGCAACATTTCATGCGCATGAATACAAATTAAATGGGAAAAATCTTTCAACTGGTCGTATGTATATTTCTGTTGAGTAGGTACGTATATGTGCATGCCCGTTGCTCCTGAGGTTTTACAAAAGTGAGGAGCTTTTATTTTTTCAAATATCTCGTGGATAGCTAATGCCGCTTCTATTACCTGCTTAAAAGTGTTTTTTTCAGAAGGGTCGATATCTATTATCAGGTAATCGGGTTTATCCAAATTCTTAATAGTGGAATGCCAGGGATTCAGTTCTATGCATCCCAGGTTGTTCAAATAACAAAGGGTAGCTTTATTATTGCAAAGTATATAATTGATTTCTTTATTGGCAGAATCGGAGTGTATTTTACTTGTTTCCACCCAGGATGGTGTTTCTTGGCTTGCATCTTTTTGGAAAAAGCCCATATCTAAAAGCCCATTGGGATTTCTTTTCAGTGATTGTGGCCGGTTTTTCAAGTATGGAAGAAGGGTGTCTGCTATCTCCTGGTAGTAGTTTATTAACTCGCCTTTGGTAATACCATCATCGGGCCAAAATATTTTATCCGGGTGTGTAATGGGTACTTTATTTTTCCCGAATGTGTAACTATCTTTATTTTTTCCGGATGGCTTTGTTTCCTTTTTTACAGGCTTTTGCATTTTTTCCATGGTTACTTCGTTTTCAGGTTTGTCCTCCCGCAATTTCAAAAATACAGGATGGCGTAAGCTTCCGGCTTTTGTTTGTTGGGTATATTTCACTTCACATACAAGTTTGGGTTCAACCCAGGTTACAGGCATATTTGTTACCACCCGTTCATTAAAGGGAGAAGATTTCCGGATAAGCGGTTTTAGCAAAGCCAGAAGATCTTTTAGCTTTTCTTCATTAAATCCTGTGCCTGTATGCCCTATGTAAGTAAGCGTATTGCCCTTTTTTACAGCCAGTATTAATGCCCCGAAATGTTTCCGTGCGCCCCGTCCCTGGGTAAATCCGGCAATAAGGGCATCTTGTGTTTTATGTTCTTTAATCTTAAGCCATTCATTTGTTCTTCGTCCCGGGTAATAGAGGCTTGTAGCTTTCTTCGCCATAATTCCTTCCATTTCCAGCTTGTTTATTTCTTTAAACAGGTCCTTGCCTTTGGTTTCTATATGGTCGGCATATTTTACAATCTCACCTCTGGGAATTATTTTTTGCAACAACTTTTTTCTTTCTGTCAATGGCTTGTTGCAGATGTTTTTACCATTCAAGAAAAGCAAATCGAAAACATTATACTGAATGAGGTGGGAGCTATCAATTTTATAATCTTGCAAAAGCTGAAAATCGGGCATACCTTTTGAATTTAACACCACTATTTCCCCGTCAATAATGGCATTCAGATTTAATTTGCGAAGTTCATTTATAATAATTGGATAGGCGGCATTAAAGCTGTTTCCGTTGCGCGAATACAAAAAAACAGTATCATCCGATAGCTCGGCAATGGCACGGTAACCATCCCATTTAATTTCAAAAATCCATTCTTTATCATCAAAGGCTTTGTTGGTCTCTTTAGCCAGCATGGGCTTTATTAAGGAGGCCTCCTTCTGTTTTTTTATTTCCGGAACCTTTTTTTTTCGGGATGTTTAGTAAGCTCCTTCCATTTATTTATAGGAGAATTCTTTGGGGTATTTTCTTCGCTATCGTAAGGGTGGTGCACAGCATAGGCATCGTTATGCTTTATGAGCAGCCATGCATTTTTGCCCATATTTTTCATTTTTACGAGCGCAAATTCTCCTTTTAGTTTCTCACCATGAAGTACAAATTTCAAGTTGCCTGCTTCCAGTTCTTTTAATAATTTTTTTTCCGCCAGTCCTTTCTTACTTGCTTCATCTATATCCGTGTAATACCCTTTATCCCAAATTTCAACCAGGCCGGCGCCATAGTTGCCTTCGGGTATGGTGCCTTCAAAATCTTTATAATCATACGGATGGTCCTCTACCATCATAGCAAGCCTTTTATCTTCGGGATTCATGGATGGCCCTTTGGGCACTGCCCAGCTCTTTAATGCTCCTTCCATCTCAAGCCTGAAATCGTAATGCAGGTGAGATGCTTTATGCCTTTGAACTACGAATAGTAGCTGCCCTTTTGCATTTGCTGCTTTACCTTTTGGCTCTTGTGTTTTTTTGAAGTTTCTCTTCTTATTATACAACGCAAGAGACATCAGGAGGCTTTTTTGTGTTTTACATTAAGGCTTTCTTTTAATTGCTCCATTAAATCGCGGGCCTTGCTATGGACAACCTTCAATTGAGGCCCTTTTATTTTTTGTCCCTTGGCTTTAGCTTTTATCAGCGTTAAAAGTTCAGCCGTGTATGTATCCTTATATGCTGAAATATCAAACTTGGAAGATAACTGGTTAATTAAACTAACAGCCATCTGAAGTTCTGCAGGCTTTATATCTTTTTTGCCCGGTAATGAGAGTTCTTCGGTTTCCCTTATTTCTTCATTGAAACGGATACGGTTTAATACAATAACATTGCCCGAAGGCTTTAATAAGGCAAGGCTCTCTTTATTGCGCATAACAAAAGAGGCAACGCCCACCTTATGGGTTTTAATAAGCGCTTCTCGGAGCAGACCGTATGCCTTCATTCCATTTTTATCAGGTTGCAGGTAATAGGGCGTTTCGTAATAGATACTGTCTATTTCATTTTCATTAACAAAATTAGACAATTCAATCATTTTTGTCTTTTTGCTATTGGCTAATTCAAAATCAGCAGGCGATAGCACTACATACTGGTCATTATATTTATAGCCTTTTACAATGTTCTCCCACTTCACTTCCTTACCTGTTTTTTCATTTACCCGCCGAAATTTTATATTAGAGTGGTCGCTTTTATCGAGCATATCTAAATCTAATTCGCTTGCTTTTGTGGCGCTGAACAAACTTACCGGAATGTTAACCAATCCAAATCCTATTGCACCCGACCAAAGAGGTTTCATATGTTATGATATTGTTTTCAAAATACTAATGCCGTTCCTCAAAAGGTTTTTGATATTCTCCCTTGTGGTATCCTTTTGGATAGCTTTTGTGGTACGCCCCATGATTTTCCCATGGATGTTCACCATGATAATCTCTAAGTGGAACCTTATATTCCTTATAAAAATCATAGTGCCTATACCTGGCGGGTAATGTTGTTGTATGAACCCAGGTACCACCGGAAAAATAAACGTACTCCCCCGAATTTACATCAAAATACATCTGAATATCGGGCATGTAGTAAAATCGTATGCCTGAAGCTTCTGCAGGCCCCCAAGGAGGAGGAGTTCCAACAGTAACTGAAACTTGTGCAGATAACAAACCTGAAAAAAAGATGGCTATGCCTGCTATTACTAATTTAAGTGTTTTCATTTTATTGATGGTTGTGAGTTAAAATTCTTGATCAAAGTTAATTTCGGTTCAAAAAAAAATGGTGGTTATTCGTTTAATCCTCCTTATTAACAGATAAAGTAAGCCGGAAAATGGATAAACATTCTTTTTGTTGCAATCTGAACGAGATACTTAAAGTTCCCCATTAGCGTTTACCAGCAGTATGATTTTCCCCAGTGCTTTTCCCGACTGGCTTAGTTCATGCGCTTTTTTTACTTCTTCCAGGTTAAACTCCTTCTCAATAATAATACGAATCATTTTTTTATCAACCAAGCCTGCAATTTGCTGGAGGCGGGCGCCATTGGAATTTACCATGAATGATTTTCCCACCACACCATATTTAGCTGCTTTGCTCTCATCTGCGCCAACAGTTGATACAAGGATACCACCCTTGCGAAGCAGTTGCCAGGAGCGTTCCTGCGTTTCTCCTCCAATGGTGTCGAATACCATGTCTAAATCTTTTACCCTTTTCCTGAAATCTTCTTTTTCATAATCAATAACTTCATCGGCTCCCAATGATTTTATAAGTTCCAGGTGAGTTTCAGAAGTTGTTCCGATTACGTATGCTCCGGCAATTTTTGCAAACTGTATGGCAAAGGTTCCCACACCGCCCGAAGCTCCATGAATCAGTATTTTTTGATTGGGTTTAAGTCCTCCAATTTCAAAAAGTCCTGTCCAGGCAGTTTGCGATGCAAGCGGAATTCCCGCAGCTATTTTCAGTGGAATATTAGGGGCGTAGGCTGTATCGGCCGCTTTTGCAAGGGCATATTCTGCATACGCTCCATTGCGCATGGTATCAAGCCGCGCAAAAACCTTATCGCCTTCCGAAAATTGTGTAACAAGTGCTCCTCTGCTTACCACTATTCCTGCTACATCCCACCCTAAAATAAGCGGCAGCTTGATACTGCCTTTAGCGTGCCCTTCCCGTATTTTCCAGTCTACAGGATTTACCGCTGTAGCGGCAACACTGATTAGAATTTCGTCCGGAGCAGGTTCAGGAACAGGTACGCTCTCGTACATCAACTTTTCAACTCCCCCGAATTCATGAATTTGTACCGCCTTCATGGTTGCCGGTGTTGCAGTATTTTGTTTGTTTCCAGGGCTTATAACTTCGGTGGAGAAGTCGTTAGAATTTTCATTTTTCACAGTATGGAGAATATGGGAAATTATTTAATAATGGGGGAACGCTTTAACAGGTGAGGCTAATCTGAACCTATATCATCCTTGGGCAAGTTCTTTTTTATTTTTTTGTATTGGGTGTACTGGTCGGGGGTTAGAACCGTTTTTATTTGCGCGTCCGAACTTCTTCGTATAGAGTCTTTGGCTATGCTGTTGTTTGCACTTTGCATAGCGTTTGAGCAACTCTGCTCGATGCTCAAAATTTTCGATTCCTGGTCGGGAGAAATATCGCTTACGTGCTTTTTTATATAGTTTGTTCTTTGCTGTGGAACAGGTGTATTGTTGGGCAAGGTAACCGAGCCTTGTCCCACAGTACTTATTGCTATTGAACATAGACCCGCAAAAACTAAGGTTTTTAAGATTTTCATGTTTAGGATAATTTGCTTTTATATTTTTTGTTGACAATGCAAAGTACACCCGCTTTATTCCATTTGCATAATTTTTCGGCGAACTGCAAAAATGAGTCCGGGAACAGTTAGATAGGGACGCCTAGTTTTGATTTACTGTGACAATACCCATTTTTAGCCGTTTTTTCCGTAGATTATTCATATAGGATGCTTGCCGACTAATAAGATATATTCAACCCGCCTATATCTGCACTGTTCGAAAATTTAAAAAAGAGACTGTTGTTATAGACTATCTTGTTTGTTAATCAATACATAAATTGAAATGAATAAGTTAAAGAGTAATTATAAACATAGCAAGCCCTTGAAAAAGAAGAACAGTGAAGAAGAAGAAAACGATGTTGATCAAAACGTTAAGCCGGGCCAGCAACCGGGAAAACCTGCACCACCGGATAAGCCCGGTAAGAAATCGGATGGATCGGAAAAAGATGTAAAAGAAGAGGATTATGATGATACAACTCCACCTGGTGAACTCAAGTCGCCGGGAAAGGCCCGTAAAGAAGCCCGCAAAATTTCAGAAGCTGAGGGGATTCCACAGCACCATAAAAAATAATAGTGCCGGGGACAAACGAGCATCGGTATTTGCCTAATTGCGCTGAAAGTGTTCGAAGTTTTGACACAAGGT
>Ga0134125_10001526_pt1 | contig 28309 bp, 21 predicted proteins | sample KB31751_FD_96464 | JGI IMG/M metagenome (GOLD analysis project Ga0134125, IMG submission 96464) | Terrestrial soil microbial communities with excess Nitrogen fertilizer from Kellogg Biological Station, Michigan, USA - KB3-175-1 | ecosystem: Environmental > Terrestrial > Soil > Unclassified ... | reverse complement strand
GAGCTGCGACCCTACTAACACCACCGCCAAATTAGAATCCGACCTAGATCTAGTTAGGCGCGCTCAAGAAGGCGACTCCGATGCGTTTGCTTCCCTCTTCCATGCGCACAAGGCCCGCATCTATTCCGTTTGCCTGCGCATGACCAACAACACCGCCGAAGCTGAAGACTTGACCCAAGATGCATTCCTGCAGGTCTTCCGTAAGCTCGCCACCTTCCGGGGCGATTCCGCTCTCTCGACATGGCTTTACCGCATCGCGGTCAACACAGTTCTCATGCACTTCCGCAAAAAAGCGCTTCGCCAGGTTTCTCTAGATGAACCTTACAATCAGGATGCGCGCCAGGTAAAACGAGAGTACGGAAGCCGTGATGATCGTCTTACCGGTTCCGTGGACCGCATTGCCCTGGCCCGCTCCATCCGCGAATTGCCCGACGGCTATCGCACTATCTTCTTATTGCATGAAGTAGAGGGCTTCGAGCATCAGGAAATCGCGCAGCTCCTCAATTGCTCCGTGGGAAATTCCAAGTCCCAGCTCCACAAAGCAAAGTTGAGGATCCGCGAGCTCCTCGGTTATCCGCGTCCAGAAGTCGCCGAGACCGAAACTGCCCCGTCGCTTTCTAACGCATCGCTCCGCAAGTGGTCCGAACAGAACAACGTGCTTCCGCTCGAACCCGCGTTGACCCGCGGCGCCGTGGCTGAATTCGTTGAGAACCGCGCCTAAGTGACACGAATGAAGCCGGGGGAGCCGATGATTGGAGTCATCATCACGTTGGGCGAAGCGGAAGATGGCATCGCTTCGTCCGCCCCGTCGCGTGTCAATCCTGGCGCGGACTTGATCAAGTGGGACGTTCTCGGTGAGAGCGTCCTGCAAAGATTTCTCCGCAATCTGGAAACTATCGCACCTCGCCAGGTAGCGTTTCTTTCCGACCCGTCAGATACGGCCAAGGGAAACAGTCTGCATGTTTCTAACTCCGGCCTCACACAATGCGCGCCCTTTTCCTCTTGGGAGGAAGCGGCACAAGCTTTTCTTTCGCAGGGAATTCAGACATTGTTGCTCGTGAAGCTCAATCAATATGTGGAGCTCGATCTGGCGGATTTCCTTAAGTTCCACGAAGCCACTGCCAGCAGGTTGACGCAGGTTTTTCTTGGCAATCAGCCAATCAGCTTTGTGCTTGTCCAAGCATCAGAATTACGCGCCAAGGGGACTTCGTTGCGCAGGCAGTTGGCGGAGACCATTCCGCAACGCCGCCGCTACCAATTCAGCGGATATCTAAATCCTCTGCGCGGTCTCGATGACTTTCGCCACCTATGCAGCGATGCCTTCGCCGGCCGTTGCCGCCTTCGCCCCGTTGGCCAGGAGATCTCTCCGGGTCTGCATGCAGGCGAAGATACCTTCATTCATTCTACGGTCACCGTTACAGGGCCAGCCTTCATTGGGACACGAGTAACAGTCGAAGCGGGATGCTCAATCTCCGGTCCCGTCGCTCTGGAGCACGGTTGCCAGATCGATTGCGGGACCTCTTTGGAAAATTGTTTTGTAACTCACAACACTTACGTAGGTCCGGGGTTGAACTTGAAGAACGCGCTCGCCGGACCCGGTTGGCTGCACAGCCTGGAACATAAGACTGTGCTGAGGATCCACGATCCTAGATTGCTGGGAGAGACGCGCTCGCTGAATTTCTTGAACCGGGCAAAATCTCTTCTGGCGCAAACTTGGCCACAGCGTTCGCTGTCAACCTTCCGTTAACAGAGCGCATCTGAAAAGAACGCCGGGTGTCGCTCCAGGGCGCCACTCGAAAAGTCGCTAACAGTTCCATTGGTGCAGAAAGAAGCAACAAGGAGAACCCGTCTCGATGATTATTAGGTTGCCAGAGAAACTTACGGAAGAAAATACGCGCATTCTTAGAACGAGATTGGAGTCCAGTCTGGCCTCCAAGTGCCTCACCATCGTGCTCGATTTTTCAAGTGTCCGTGAGATGAACAGCGCGGCGCTCGAAACGCTTTTGCATTGTATGAACCAGGTGGTGCAGCACGACGGCACCATCCGCGTCTCAGGGATGTCGCCCGAGGCGGAAATATTTCTGGAGTTCACGCGCATGGATTCGATTTTCGCCATGTTCCAAGAGCAACCGGCAGCTGTACCGCCTCTCGCCGTTGCCGAGTTCGTGGGCTCGCCGGTGCGCGATCAGATGCAGGTTACCGCCGCGTAACTGGAAGGAACCGCGAATGGCATGGGATCAAAAACCCGGGTTCTGTAAAGCTGGCATCGTGCTTTTTCTTGTTTGCTCGGTGGCCCCGCTGCTCGCGCAGCAAGCAACGCCGTCCACGCAGACCGGCGCGGAATCTCCCGCGCAAACCCTGGCTCCCCCTGCTTCGCAGTCAATTCAAAAACCAGAACTTCCCGATAGCCCCGGCGCCGCCGCGGCACAGCAGCAGACGCAAAATGCGCCCCAGGTTCAGCAGCCAACCGGGACAGCGGCCGCGCAAAAGGGAAAAATCAGCGGTAGCGCCCTCTCTGAACCGGCAGGTATTGCGATTGCACCAGCGAAACAGAAAAGAGTGCGATCCATTCTAATCAAGATGGGATTCATTGCCGGGGCCGGAATTGCCTTGGGAACCGTTGCGGCGCTTTCCATGGCCAGTCCTTCAAGGCCGCCCGGCGCACAATAGTGCGTGCGAGAACCAGGGTCATCGTTATCACCACCCATTTCCATGACGAATAAGAACGCATCTCAGGCCACCCGCCCTGCCACCCCAATCCTGCTTAGCTTTTCCGGTATGGATGGCTCCGGCAAGAGCACTCAGATCGAACAATTGTGCGACGATCTCGCCAACTCGGGTTTTACTGTTCGACGAGTGGAGTTTTGGAATAACGTGGTGGCTTTTTCTTCACTGCGCGCGGATTTCAGCCGCAAAGTTCTGCAAAGCGACGGAGAAGTGGGACGTCCCGATAAACCCGCGCATCGCAATGACAAGAACGCGCGTAAGTGGTATTTAACCTCTGGTCGTCACGTTCTCTACCTCCTCGATGCGATCAAGCTCCGGCGTCTGGTAAAAAAATTGTTGGCCCGCGAGACCGACGTGATTGTTTTTGATCGCTACATTTACGATCAGCTCGCGACTTTACCCCTGGAGCGTTCGTTCACCAACGCGTACGCAAGGATCATTCTCAAGTTTGTTCCCAAACCAAGTATTTCTTTTCTGATCGATGCCGTGCCCGAGGTCGCCCGTGCGCGCAAGCCCGAGTACCCCCTCGACTTCATGCATCGCTACCGTGAGGCATATTTGCGGCTCTCCACCATTGCGGGTATGACGGTAATTCCACCTCTCAACATTGAGGACGCGCACTCCACAATCGCGCGTGAGATTGGGCCGCGGTTACAGCGTCTCATCACAGGCAATGATTTTGCGTCCGTTGTTTCTGCATAATTTTTTCCTCGCGTTCTTTGCTTCCCGTCACTCTGCTTTTTCACTAAGGTCTTCCCCTCAACTTCCTATAGGGAAATGCCTTTGATCACTTAGTGGAACCAACGTCTCACATGGGCAAACCATCGAAGCTTTGCTCTTCGGAATTGTTGCACTTACGAACATGGATTGCCGACAATGAAAACTTCAAATCCCCCAGAGAAACTTGCTGTTGTCATACCGACCCTGAACGAAGCTGGAAATATTCCAACATTAATTGACCGCCTGCAAGTCGCACTTTCCACCACAAACGTTAACTATGAATTGATCGTGGTAGATGACGACAGCCACGACGGCACTGGCGACGTTGTACGTCAGTACGCGCGGCGCGATCCACGCATCCGTCTGCTGGTCCGCACCGGCGAGCGCGGCTTGGCTGGCGCCGTGCTGCATGGTTGGAGCCATACCGATGCAACACTGCTGGGAGTGATCGATGCCGACCTACAGCATCCACCTGAAGTGCTGCCCGAATTGCTGCAAGCCGTCCGGAATGGAAACGATATCGCCATCGCCAGCCGCTACGCGGTCAAGGAACTAGATTGCGTCGGCAACTGGAATGCAGCAAGGCGTTTTATTTCCAAGGTTGGCACTTGGGTGACCGTGCCACTGCAGCGCAGCAACGTGCGCGTCAAGGATCCTCTTTCCGGTTTCTTCGTGGTCCGCAGCGCCGCTATCGGCGGACTGCATTTGCAACCCGAAGGCTTCAAGATTTTGTTGGAAATTTTAGTTAAAGGAAGAATTCAAAAAGCAGCTGAGATACCGTTTCAATTTGCAACCCGGCACTCCGGCAAGAGCAAGGCTGATGTGCGCGTAGCGCTGCAATATTTCTCGCTGCTGGGAAAATTGTCCCGGCACGCGATTTTCCGGCTGAACTCATGAACGTGTGTCTGGTAACGGCGTTTCCCCCTAGCCACCAAGCACTGAACGAATACGGATTTCACATTGCCAGCGAGCTTCAAAAGATTCCTGGCATTTCGTTGACCATCCTTGGCGATGATTTGGAGCCGGGACAAAGCGAACTTCCCGAATTCAACGTGCTTCGCTGCTGGGCTTTCGACCGTCTGAATAATGCCAGCCGGCTCCTTCGGACTATCAAGCATTTGCAGCCGGATGTGATCTGGTTCAACCTGGCTTTCGCGAGTTTCGGGGGTAAACCTCTCCCCGCTTTCATGGGTGTCTCCCTGCCTGCGCTGGTTCGCATGCGCGGACACTACACGCACGTCACGCTGCATCAGTTGATGGAGACCGTGGACCTGAAGGACGCGCATGTGCGCTTCCCGATTTTTTACCGCGTTGGCGGATTTCTGGCCACGCAGGCTTTGCTTTTTTCCAATTCAGTCTCTGTGCTGCTGCCTGCCTACCGCGATGTGCTACGGAAAAAGTATGGGCGCGGAGTCGTTTATGTCCGCAAACACGGCATCCTCACGGGAAAGCCAGAGTACCCGGCCTTCGCGCAGCGAGGTAATCCTACTCATCGAATTTTGGCTTTTGGTAAATGGGGAACTTACAAGAGGCTTGAGCCCATGATTCAGGCCTTCAACATTGCTTCCCAGAAGGTCCCCAACATGGAATTGTTGATTGGCGGCATGGACCACCCGAAAGCGCCGGGATATTTGAGTTCGCTCGCGAAGCAATGCCGCAACCTGCACAACATTAAATTTCTTGGCTACGTGCCTGAAGATGCCGTCGGCCCGCTTTTCCAGAGCGCCAGCGTAGCGGTCATGCCTTACACATCCTCAGCGGGATCCAGCGGAGTAGCCCACTTGGCTTGCGCCTATGGCGTTCCGATGATTGCCTGCGACATTCCGGATTTCCGCCAGCTCCGCGATGAAGAGGGGATCGCCATCGATCTTTTCGAGCCAGTCAGAGTCGACCGGTTGGCGGAACGGCTCGTCAACTTGTTGGAAGATCCCGTGAAGCAACGCGAAATGGCGCTGCAAACTTTTTCCGCCGCGTTGCGCATGAGCATGCCGGAAATCATGCGGGAATATTTAAGAAGCTTCCAGTTGCAGAGAAATCTGGATGGCTTGACGTCAGTTTCTAAACTTCGCCGTCTGCCGCGCTGGTTTCCATTCCGCTCATTCCTCATGAACCGCGCGGTGCGTAAGCTGGCGCGTGTCCATTCGACCTACTCGCTGCCCGATGACTTACCGCCGTATGATCAGCGTCAGAGTAGCGGAAGCGTGCTGGGCGCCCGAGTCGCCGTTGACGGCGACATTGAAGACACCATTCGGCGACTCGAGAGCGGAACCGCGCCCACCAGCGGCGCCGCATGATGCCAGGCAAATAGCCACGACAGCCACAATGGCCACTGCCAGCAGACGAAGCATCCTCTTGCGGGTCCCTCGCCCCGCGACGATCGTCACGCCAGCAATGCCGAACCCCGGGAAGAGAAAGATCATTCCCAGATTTCGTTTCTGATCAGGAGCGCGAGTATTCAAGGACTCGATGTGGTTTGAGGATAGAGTAAGAGTTGAAACCACCCCTCCGCTGCCTGGGACCACGTGCGCGGGGCTAAACGTACAATTTACTCCAGCCGGCAAACCAGAACAGGAAAGCGCCACAACGTCACGAAATGAACCTGAGACGGGAACCACGGTTACCTTTGAAGCAACATGACCACCCCATTTCATTGTCAGTGCTGCAGGTGTGGCGCCAACATGGATATTGGCCGTTGGGCCTCCGCAAGTGGACTGAAACTCCACTTGGCTCGACATCTGGTTGCGAATCGTAGGTTTTCCTACCGCTTGAACGAATAACGAATATTTTCCGTTGGCGGGGGAATAGCTGCACACATCCAGCGAATGCGAACCTGGCTCCAGACGTTCCAAAGGCATCAGATTTTTGCCGTCCGTGCTGATGAAAACCTGGTAATGGTCAATCGTGTCTTCACTCCCCTGTCCGCTCAGGCTCCACTGCAGGGAATTTCCTGACATCTTTGCCGAAACGGAAATGCAATTATCAATTCCTGACTCTATTTCGGTGGCCTCTTCATAATCGTTCCAGGTAGGCAGTTGCAACATTTCCAGCTGATTTGTGGAATTGTAAATATCGTTGATCTTTGCGAAAGTCTGCAGCCACGTTTGCCCGCACTGCTGGGCCATGATCCGGTTTAATCCCCACGAGGCTTTCGTATCGTTGAAGCCTTTGTACGCGGCACCAATGGTATGCATTTGCGGATGCGACAACCCCGCTTTGTAAAATTGGCTCATGTAACTCATGCCAAAATCGTGAGTGGTCGGCCGTACCCACGAATAACTGCCGTCCGTCACCGGATGGGTAAAGCCATTCGCGTCTTCGAAAACCAACAACGGATTGGTGCTCATAGTCGCGGCGGCTGCTTTCCAGTCCACCGGAAAGTGCAGCTCAACGTCGAAATTAGTCACCAGCGGTCGCCCATTAATTCGCATGTAGGAAGGCGACGTGATGAAAGTCTGCTCAACATAGTGTAGAAGCGAAACCAGCGTCTTCTGCGTCGTGCAACCCGCGCAAGGGCTCAACTGGATCGCGCCCTTGTCCACCATGATCACAAAGGTGAATCCCGGATGCTTCTCCACTTCATCCATCACGCGCAAGGCTGTAACGTTGGTGTCATCCGCCGGCCCGTACCAGTCAATGATGAGCCCATCCACGCCGCGGCTGATCATGTCCATGACTTGGCGGTGAATTTGCGCCTTGTCCCACGAGAGATATCCAACCTGCATGTGGCGCTTATCACCAAACCAGGGCATTAAGTGCGCAATCACTTTGGTCCGCGCGCCCGGATACAGCAAGGAATGAATGTCCAACTTGCTGACGTTGGCCGCGCCAGCGTTGCCATTGCTTTGCGTCGTGAAGGCGTCGGCCGCGCTGGTGTTGTTCGAAGTGAGAGCCTGGAGGGTCGTCGTGGGGACGATCTTAAGGTTCCCGGCAAAAACTACAGCCGGGAAAAACAATAGAGCAGTGGCGATTGCAAGGATCCCCTTTTGCATCTCTTCTCCTGCGCAAATGGCGGCGGACGTTGTGGGATCCCGTCACCACAAACGCAACCGGCAGTATGTTTGCCTTGCAACAGAACTCACGCTCTCAGTGCCCTCAATTAACAGGGCAACAAAGGCATGTGGAGAGGAATGCGTACCCCAACGCGAATCGCGGTACGCCTAACAAATTTTTACGTCCTTACGATCTTTGCTTTTTCTCTCTCGCCCAAAGGTCGTTCAAGGGTCGGAATCAATATTTGCTTTGAGAGTAGAGAGAACTTAAGGGAGAGTACCCAGATCACCTGACAAGAATCAATAAGGCTTAACTCTTAACTCACAAGTTCACAAACGAATGTTTTCAGTAGTTTAGGGAAAGGACATGTACCAACGTGAGTACTTAGTCTTCGAGTGAAAAACCGTTCAGTTACTGATTGGGAGGAGTATCAGGAAGCGAGGTTCCCTCAGGCGGAGGTGTCATCTGTTCCGGCGAAGTGCTCTGCGGGCGCGGCTTAAGCTGCGGTTCGGGAATCGGAGTGTTGTCACGACGTTTCAGGACGATAGGACCGTTTTGTTCTTTTAGTCTTCGTTCGCGGGCCACATTCAAATCATGCTCTGAATCCTGACTGTTGGCGTTGGCCACTTCGCCCAGTCTCATGCCCTGCATCTTACGGTCTGTTGCCAGCGTCACCGCATCCGACGCGCCGCTCGACGCCGCAGCCTCGCGGTACAACTCCTGCGCCGTTTCTTCGTCTCCGTTCATTTCGGAAACATATCCCATATTGTTTAGGGAGAATGCATTGCGTGGATCCAGCTTGTATGCCTGCTGAAAGTAATCGCGCGCTGCGGAGACGTCGTTGCGATTCAACGCGGAGACTCCCTGCAAATTCAGCCGCGCCACACGCGCTTCCACGGATTCTTCAGTATCGATGCGCTGCCGTACGGCTTGCGCATTTTTGTCGGCTACTTCGCTAATCGGCTTGCCGCGCCATTGCTTGTCCGCCGAAACTACAATCTTGTCCGATGAATGCACGTCCGCCGCCTGCTTGTAAAAGCGGAATGCGCCCCCTAAATCTCCTTCGGCTTCCATGGTGTAGCCAAGATTGTTGAGGGTGAACGGATTTCTGGGATCGAGCCTCAGCGTCTGCCGCAGCATTTCGTCCGCTTCGGCGGTGCGGCCTTCGGCGAGCAGGCTCATGGCATGAATGTTCCCACGGTTCACGCGAAGGTCACGGCTGGCATAGTTGCCGGTCACCTCTCGCAGCGAACGCCCTTTCACATCATCCACACTCGCCGTTTGAACAACCGAATCAGATTCCTGGCGCGAGGCCAGTTCATAAAATTTCTCAGCTCGCTCAGCATTCCCTCCCAACTCCGAAATATAGCCAAGATTGTTGAGCGTGTAGGGATCGTCAGGATCAATTAAATAAGCCTTGTAAAAAAGCTTTTCCGCTTTATCCAAATCCCCTTTTCTAACCGCCCTAACGCCCTGCTGGTTCAGAAATTGCACTGGCGTCGCCTTGCTACTGCGAGGCAATGGGAGGTGAAGATCACCCGCCCAGGCTGGCAACGACAACAAAATCAGCCAGATCATAAGCGCGGAAGCTGTGTTGGATTTAGGCTTCATACTTCGCAGAGACGCACACAATACGACAGGTGCGCCAAGGCCTTTTCGTCAAATCTTGGATGCGGCTTAAGACCTTAGCGTTTGTACGCTTCCCTCCTCCGAAATCTAAGGCCCAGCAGCCTACCTCTAGGTCGGTACGAGCATCCAAACCGGCGAATTTAAACCTTTTACTATTGCAAATGGCCCTAACCTTCAAAATCTCTTCCGCAGTGCTGCTATTGGGTGCTGTGGCAGGCGCACAGAACCTGCCCAGCGTGACCCCTGTGCCGCAACCCCCCGCGAACCCCACAACATTGGAACCGGTGCACTCCAAAAATTACGATCCGTTGCTCGATTTGCCGCCGTTACCACAAAACAAAGTTTCCCTGATGGGCGGAACGGTCACCAAACTTGACCGCGTACGGGATCTGATGGCTTTGCGGGTTTTTGGTGGCGACGAAACCAGGATTGCTTTCGACGTGCGCACAAAGTTCTACCGTGACGGCTCCGAAGTGAAGGACCGCGATCTTCAGCAAGGGCAACGCATTTACGTTGACACCATGCTGAACGGCACCACCATATTCGCAAAAAATATATGGATCCAGAATGGCCCGGTCTCCGGCAATGGAGCAGGCCAAATTGTTGCGTACAACGAAAAACGAAACATCCTGAAACTTCGCGATGAACTGACCTCGCAAACGCTGGATTTTCAACTCACGCCCACAACCACGATTCGGGAAGGAACTGCCGTTCGTTCTACCAACGTCCTCGTGCCCGGATCGCTGGTCTCGCTCACCTTCGCCCCCGCGCAACAGAACCATGGCGTAGTGCAGCAAGTGACCATACTGGCGCGGCCCGGATATACCGTCTCATTTTTTGGATCGGTCACATTTCTTGATCTCTCAACCCAAACCCTCGCAGTGCGGAACAACAACGACGGCAAGACCTACAAAATCCGCATTGACGGCATTCCCAAAGATACAATTCGCCAGTTACATCCCGGTTCCGTCATTGGCGTTTCCGCTGTCTTCGACGGCAAAGATTACATGGCCCGAAGCCTGGGAATCGCGCCGCTCGCGAATTCACATTAGAACGATTTCGAACCAACCTTGATGGGCGGGCGAGTTGAGCAGTCGCTGGATCATTACGCTCATCAGTCTGCCGCGCGTAAAGCGCAGACCTTACCCTTCACCCGCATCCGAAAGTTGTCCTTCAAAAAGATGGGGCATGGCCTTGGAAATGGCGCTGTCTGGATCTTCGAAGAAAAAAGCCATCGTATTTTTCGCGTAGCGCCAAAGCGTTGACAGATCCGTCTGGTACCAGCAGCACTCAGTCATGCGCGGAGAAAAGCCGCACAAGAATGTGAAATACCGCGGGACTTCCATGGGTTCCAGCAGACTTGCGGCCGCCATGCGATGATTGCCCTCGATGATGGTAAGCGGATTGTTTTCATCCACGCCGATCATCAAAATCGAACTCGGCCTGGCGCCCCGAATCAACTTTTCGCGCACCTCGATCAATTTTCGAGAAAAAGGATTTTCCGGATCCGACGATACCTTCGCCTGCAGGCGCTCTATGATGTCGGAGAGATAATAGCTGTCGTCGGCGACCTTGCGCCACTGCGAGCGCGGAAATACGCGCAACTGGTACATGTCTTCGCGCTGCAGTTTAATTTCCCACCACTCCGTGTCCGCGGGCAGTTCGCGCCACATTCTTCCCCGGCGCTTAAAGAGGAGCGCTTTGCGAATCACATTCTCGTGGTGATTGTTCAGGTCCGGGGAATGGACAACATTGTCAAATTTCTTGCGGTACTTGGCAAACTCCGGCATGTAAAACTCGCTCTTCAAAAACTCCGAAATCACATGGTCTTCGGCAACTTTCCGGAGTTTAACAATGCCGGCATTTAGGGACTCGGCGTTTGCCGCCCACGGTTCGGTCTTACCACCCGATTGGAGAGAACGCAGGAAAGGAATGGAAACGATCGCCAACAATAGCGACATGAGAACCAGTTGCACTTCGATCACGTTTTGCAGGTTCCCGTGGAACATGTAAATCCCGGCGATAATTGCGCCGCTAAAACCCAGCTGCAGCCAGCTCACGTTACCGATCTTCCGTGAAATCTCATAGCTCATCAACACCACGCTCAGCGAATAAATGCCGGTGGTGGCTGCATAGAGCACAAGCAGCGAAGCATACGGATTCTGCGCCCCCAGCGGAAATCCGGCGCCCAGCACGGCGTGCCAGAGCCGTGTCGGCGCCATCCACACGCAGAACGTGAACAATGACGTCACGCCGATCACGATCAGCAACGTCGCGCGCAGCACTGCGCGGCCATCTCTTTCTTTGGAGCGCACTCCTGCGGAAATCGGGAACATGCTGCTCACCACCGACCATGACAGCATGTAAACAATGCGTCCCACCAGCGCAACCGCGGCGTAAACTCCAGCTTCAGTTGCACTGAAGAAATGCTTGACCAGCACAATGTCGAGGTTATTGATGATGACCTGGCCAATAAAAAATACCGACGCCTGGATGCCTTCCCCAATCGCCAGGTTCAAGCCGAGCCTGTTCTTCGTGCGCCGCAGTTCACGCGGCGGGCGCGCAAGGAAATAGGGCACGATGATGGACGCCACAATCGACGCAATCACTCCCGGTACTCCATACCCCAGATGGATGAGTACCAGCGTGCCAACCAGCTTTACGACAACTTCCAGGACGTAGTTGACTCCCAGATGAAAGAAGTCATACATGCCCTGCATCAGTCCGCGGCGCACACCGAGCGGAACGTAGAATGTGGTGCCAATGCTTAGCAGCACGACGTAATGACGAGTGGGAAGATTCAGGTACCCCGCCAGCACGCCACTGGCAACCACCAGCAGCACGCTGATGCCGATGCCCCACAACCAGGAACGCTTAAGCAGCAGGCGGTAAATACCCGCCTTGGCGTCAAAGCTGTCATTTTGGGGAACGAGTTTGGAGCACAGGAGCTGGAAAGAAAGAGTGACCGCGGAAAGCAGCATCAACAGGGTGTAAACCGCCGTTGCGTGTCCGAAGCTCGCGGCGCCCAGCGTATGCGCAATGGCCAGGTTGTAAACAAGGTTAATTGCACCCACCAGCCCCGAGCTGATGAGCATGATCATGCTGCCGCTTACGAGCCGCGCGCGCAGGGCCCGAGACGATCCTCTTCCCCAGCGTTGCCTGCCTGTTTCCTGCACAGACTCCGTCACTATGAGCGGATCAGTTTCCACGAATCGTCATGTCCTCTTCTCGCGCACTCGTCCCTGCGCAATCTTTGTCTTGCCCAGTCTTGGATGGCAATGTGTGTTGTCGGGCTTTCCAGCGCCTTCCCCGGGCGACGGAAGATGAGTTCCCATGGACATTAGAAGATCGTCAGGCGGATTACCGGCAGAAACGTGTTCCGGCCCTTCCCACTGAAGTCGTAAAACGTCTGCTGCTGCATGCCAAATGAAAAACTCATTGGATAGCTGACTGGAACGTTCCCCACGCCGTCGTGTAACGACCGTTCCACCGGACGTACATAGGTAACCAAAAATTGATCGTTTATGTTGTCGTAAGCATGAAAGCCATTGCCTCGCGACCATATTCCCGAACCTTGCACGTTCCAGTGTTTTGAAATCGTATAGTTCATGCGGAAAGCGGGACGTACGGCTTCGGCATTCGCCCAGAAAGTGTCCTGCACGCGCCAGGAGCGCAGATATTCAGCGAACGCGGAAACTTCCAGGTTCTCGCCAAATTTTCGGCGTACGCCGACATAAGCGCTGGTTGTGTAGTATTCGCTGATCACGGGACGAAACTGCACGTCGCGGGCCTGATAACCGGTAATCAGCGCGGTCTTTCCCCACGGCCTGCCCACAACAAAATTCAATGAGGCGGAATTGTCGCGCGAACTAAGGTTTTGTTCGGTAAAGGGCCCGGATTCATGAATCGCGTCTCCGGAAAAAGAAAGCCAGTTCCAGAACGGACTGCTGTACACGTACAAAAATTGCCGGAACAGGTTTTGATTCAACTGCACCGGGCTGTCCATATCGCGGCGGACCGTAAACTGAAGTCCGGGACTGAAGGCAACCGTATGGTCTCCCCAATGCAGCATGGGATTGATCGCGCCATTGACGATCGTGTCATACGTGTTGTGACGCTGGATCAAAAGCTGGCTGGGAATGGAAATCGTTCCGCGCGCATTGCGCTCTTCCACCAGCCCGCTGATGCTGGGGAAGCTTCCGAAATGAACGCGGTAGCGTCCATCTATACGAGACTCATACGATGAGCGCGGCGGAGGAAGAAGCAGAGGAGAATTAGTCACCCCGCGGAGCCTCGCATCCAGCACATAAATGTTGATGTCCTCAAAAATGGGCGCGAAAGATGCATCCGGCTCCACGCTCACATTCGGAGTGACCTGCGCCCCTTCTTCCTGCGCCAGTGCCATCTCCGCACGCTCGGCCGACTCGTTGTTAAGCACCAGGCGGTTCGCACGCGCAAAGGCGGAAAGCGCCTGCACCGTGTCCTGTTGCTGGCGGTAAACGTTGGCCATCGCGATCAGGTATTCATAGTCGTCGTTGATATCGGGATTGCTGCTGATGTGCTTCAGCAACTGCTGCGCGCTGTCTGTTTGGCCCAGTGCCAGGTAGGCGTTCGCCAAGCCGATGTCCACCACATCGTCATCCGCGCCGCTGGCCTGCGCCCGTTGGAAGTACTTTGTCGCCAGATCGTACTCGCCTACCGACATCATGATGTGCGCGGCGGCCAGCAGATTTTCCGTCGTGATCGGGTCCGCTTCTCCTACGCGGGATTCCGCAAACCCAAGACTCACCTGTTGTTCGGCGTCCGCGTACCGGCCCTCGCTGGCAAATAGGTTGGCAAGAGCGAGACGCGTTTCCACCCGGTTCGCGTCGGTCGCTTCGAGCGCGCGGCTGTAGCGGCTCATCGCCGCATCGCCATCGCCTAAAAGTAAAAATGTTTCGCCCGTGATCAGCAGTACCTTGCTCTTGTCTCCGCCGAGTTTTTCAGCGGTGGTTACCGCTTTGACGGCGTTGTCACCGTCGCGCAACTGCGCATAGTTGCGGGACATGTCCGCGTAAATCACGGCGTCATCTGGCCCCTTGCCAAGCGCATCTTTCAAAGTGGCCAACGAATCCGCGTAACGGTGCAGGCTGTACTGCACATCGGCAAGCGCAAGCCGCGTGGGAACGTCATTGGGAGCAATTTTGAGCGCGGCCTGGTATTCCGTTTCCGCCTGCGCCAGCATGATTTGCTGCCGGTAAGCTTCCGCGCGCGCTAGGTGTGTGGCCTTCGACTCTCCCAGAATTTTCGCCGCTTCATCCACTTCCTTCAACGCGGGACGAGCGCGGCGCATTTGCAGGTTGGAAAATGCCAGGCCGAGATAAGCCTCGCCATAGTTCGGGCGCAGCTTGATTGCCATTTCAAAATCCTTTGCCGCACGGTCTCCCTGCCGCAAATCGTTCAGTACGTAGCCGCGATTCAGATAAGAAGTCGGCACGTTCGGCGCCAGATCAATGGCCTTGGTAAACTCATCAACCGCCTCGTGCAGTTGTCCGTTCTGCGTGTTCACATATCCCGCGATCAGGTGCAAGTCTTTGTCTTTGGGCAGCAGCGGCTCAAACTTTTGCACGATGGCGTAGGACTCCTGATACCGGTTCAAGTAGAGCAGGTCGTACGCCAAATAAACCGGCGCTTCCGGATCGTGCGGAAGTTTCTCGATCACCTTGTAACCCAGCGCCGCAGACTCTTCGTATTGCCCCATGAATGTTAAATAACGCTCGTGTTCGCGCATGACCTGCGGGTTCTGCTCGATGGCCGGATTCGCGGTCGCACGCCGTACCCAGTTGCCTGCGACCGGCAACTTATGCGCCTCGAGCGCCGAGTTAATGCCGCCCGAAACCACCAGCGGATTATTCGGCGCAAGTTGATGGGCCTTTTCGTAATTCGATTGCGCTTTGTCGAACTCACGTTCCGAGGTATAAAGGTCGCCCAACGCGAGGTAGGCTACGAAGTCCTTTGGATAAAGCGTCCGTACTTTCAGGAAATATTCTTCCGCTCCTTTGGGATTCGCCATGTCCCGCGACAAGTATCCCAAGGCAGTGAGTGCGGCGTGGTTCGAAGGATCAATTTTCAAACCATCGTTGTAAACCTGGAACGCCTGGTCTTTGCGGTTCGTCCGCCACAAAAGATTCGCATAGCTCAACGTGATGTTCACATTGCCCGGGTCGAGCGACATGGCTTTCTTCAGATCGGTTTCCGCCGCGTCCATTTGGCCCAGCGCCATTTCGACCACCGCCCGCAACCGCAAATATTCCGGCTGAATGGTGGGATCAATCTGCGTGATCTGGCTGATGGCCGTGCGGGCCGACGAAACTTCCTGGGTTGCACCCGCATCGTTGCCCGTCGCTCGATACGCCTCGGCCAAACTCAAGTGCAAAGAAACGGGATACAACGGTCCCTCAGGCACCGCCGTGGGCAAGTGTTCCAGCGCCGCACGATATTGTTTGATCGCTTCGTCCTGATCGTTTCTGAGGCTGGCGATCTGCCCCCGGATCGCGAACAGCCGATAGTGCTCCGGATCAAGCTTCTCCGCCCGTTGCGCGTACTCATTCGCGCGGTCCAGTTGCCCAATATTCACCAGCGCCTGCGCCGCACTAAGCTGCAGGCTGTCGCTTCCCGGCGTACCGTCCGCCGCCCGGGCATAATTTTCAGCCGCGTCTTTTCTCTTCCCCGCTAACTGATACGTATAGGCAAGCTCGCCCAGAATGTCGGGCGTCTTTTTCGGAATTTTCTGTAGCGTTGCGATGGCCACGTCGTATTGGTTCGAATCGCGATAGTAAGAAGCCACCGCTCGTAAAACTTCCGGATCCGTCGGCGCTTTGCTCTCTGCGCGCTGCAGGTAAATTTTCGATTGATCGGGTTGATTCAAACGCTGATAAGCGCGGGCGATCAACAGTTCGTTGCGGGGCGTTCCCTGCAAGTTCTCTGCGCGTTGCAGCAGGCCTAATGCGGCGCTGGGATCGGTATTCAGCGCCAGTTCACCGGCAAGCTGAAGATCATTCACGCTCTTTGGATCCGCCGCGAGAATCTGCTTCAGTAAATCCTGCGCGTCCGTATAGCGGCCCATCTTCGCGTAGGTTTGCGCCAGCCCGGAAAGTCCTGGAATGGACGATGGATCATTCTTCAAACCGCGCTGGAAGGCGCTGACCGAAGCCGGGTATTCCCCGGCCAGGCGCGCCGCATAGCCCAGCAGAAACCACAACGGCGTGTTCTGAGGAGCGGCGTTGGCCGCGCGCGTGGCATAGAGCACCGCCGATTTGTAATCGTTGCGTTGCAGCGCTTCTTGCGCCGCGCGCGCATTGCGCGCTACCTCAATGCCGGAACCCCAACCGATTCCCTGCTCGGGAGCCGCCGCCTGCGGCGAGGCTGCTTTGGGTTGTTCCTTCTTTTTCGGCTGAGGGCTTTTGGGGTTGTTGGAAGGACTCGGGGTAATCTCAAACGTCTGCCCAAATGCAAAACCACTGCTTCCCAGGAGGCCGATCCAAAATGAAAGAACCAACCCAATTTGTAGACACTTCTTTTTCATGTGTGGTGTGGTGGGCGACGGGGCCGTACAAGACCTACGTCGCCGACCGCTCTGATGCCCCGGCAATTCCTCTGGTTGGATATAAACCTTAGATGGAGAAAACAGAGCCGATTTGGCATTAAACCTGCACCAATCAGCCGTTCATCAACAGCAAACCTTCCCGCCCAAAGCTGAATCCAACTGCTGCTCAGAAAAACCCCTTAGAGAGGACGAGCACAATCGTGGATACGAGCTATTTCCGGCGGCCGATTCCATTGACAGCGAGCATTCTGGTGGCGCTGGCGATACATGGCCCGCTCTTGATGATGGAGTTGCCGTTAAAGACTTCCTACGACGCCAACTTTCACGTCTTTTTTGCTTCTCACTACGCTCAACATTGGTTCAATCCGTGGAATGAAAAGTGGTTTGCCGGCTTCTCGCAGACTACTTATCCTCCGCTTGGCCACCAATGGGTGGCGATGTTTTCCTACCTCCTCGGTTTGCCGCTGGCGTGCATGCTGGTTTACCTGATTGCCATTCTTCTTTTGGTTGTGGGCGTGTACCGCTTTTCGCGCTTGTGGGTCAGCGAACGCGCCAGCAGCTACGCGGCATTTCTTACGGCGTTCCTGGGAACCATCACATTTCTGGTTTATTCCGCCGGACAGCTTTCCACGGTCCTTTCCGCGCCACTCTATTTGCTCGCGCTCCCATACTTTTACGACTGGTCGCGTTCCGCGGATGGCCGCGCATTGTTGAAGGGCGTAGTCCTGACGCTGGTGGCGGCAGCCGTCCACCACGTCACCCTCATCTTCGGTTCTTTCATGTTCGCGCTTCCCGTTCTTTGGCTGGCGTGCCTTGACCGGGATGAAGAGAGTTCTATCGCCAAAGTCGTCGGACGCGGTATCGTTTTCGCCATTCTTGCTGGCGTCGGTGTGGCGGTTGTTCTGGCCCCTTACTGGATCTCGCTCATCAAGCATCCGATTGAACAGGTCCCCATTCCCCACGCAAGCCGCTCGAACTTCCTGCTGAACATTGATTACGCGATCAACTATTTCTTCATTCCTTACGGAGCGCTGCTGTTGGCCATGCCGTTCGTGGTTTGGATTGGGGCCGCGAGCCGGAGACTGCGCCCGTTGATGTTGGGATTTTGGGTAGCGTTCCTTTTCAGCCTGGGTGGAACCACTCCGGTGCCCAGATGGTTGCTGGGCCGGGCATTTGAAGTCTTGACCTTTGAACGCTTCACTCTGCTCGCTGCAGTCCTGGCTCTACCGATCGTAGGCGTACTGGCCGAGATGCTGCTCGACCGCTATAAAGCTGCGGCGGCAATCGGATTGTCAGCGGCCGCCGTTGCCACAATGGCCTTCGCGATGGGCTGGATTACATGGAGTCCGTACCGTCCTGATTCTTCTCTGGACGTGGATCCCGTGATCAACTTCATGGACCGCGACGGGCACGACAAATTCCGTTATCTGACGCTTGGGTTTGGTAACTCAATCCCGAAAATTTCGACCTACTCCCATGCCAACAGCGTGGACGGCGAATATAACTCAGCGCGTTTGCTTCCCGAGTTCACGCACTATGGAACGGCCCAACTGACCAGCGCCAAATTTTTCGGCACCGCCGGTATGGAATCGCTGCGCGCGATGCTGGAACACGCAAATAAGTACGGGTTGAAGTTTATCTTCGTGCATGATCCCTACTACATTCCGTTGCTGAACTTCGCAGGATGGCGGCAGGTGGAAATTTTTGATTCCGGCCAGATCACCGTATGGGCCAAGGATGATGTTCCTCCCGCCCATCCCATTCCTTCTGACGCGAAACCCACCGAACTGGAAGGAATACTGTGGGGCACGCTGCCGTTTGGCTTCAGCCTGCTGGCAATTTTGCTCGCGTTCTTCGTACGCGACCGCGCCAGCGCCTCGCACAATCTCGTGGAGTTCCCGAACGTCACGCAGGAACCTGTCTTCATTCCGGAGGCACGCTGATGAAACGGATCCTCGCGATTGCGATTTTTGCCACAACCATTGTGTTCGTCATCATCAGTTGGTTCCAGTCCGGAGGAATTGAACGGCAACGAATTTCTTCCGCCAATACTCCTGAGGAGGCCGTGCGTCTTCTTCTTTCGCACGTCCGGGCGCGCAACTGGGACGCCGCCTACTCGCAGCTCGCCAACTCGTCTTATGTGGACAAGAACAATTTCATCCATACGTTTTCGGGCAACAACGGCAGCCTTCGCACCTACGCCTCGCTGGAAAATTACGACGTTTGGCCGCTGCATTCCAACGGGCGAGAAGCCACCGTGCGCGCCAAACTGCACTACTCGACCGCGGTGGGGCCGCTCGATGACGTTCGCGACATTCAGGTCGAACATGAAAACGACGCGTGGAGGGTGGTTTGGTCCACCGCTGCTCTTCCCAAACTCGCGCCGCAGGTCATCCCCGTTAACTATTTGCGTTGGGACGTCATCAATCGCGGCGCGGCTGACGACTGGGGCGTGCAGAACGTTGACTCCCCGCGCGTGCGCATTGTGTCCATGAACGCCGTGCAGCGTCCCGACCGCATCGTTATTGTCGGTGAGATTGTGAATGAAGACACTGTGCCTGCATATGTGGATGTCAATGCCACTCTGCTTCGACCCGACGGCTCGGCCATCACGCAGGAAAACAGCTTCGACAAAATTTCTCACATTCTTCTGCCGAAGCAGGTCTCCCCGTATCGCGTTGATTTTCCCGGGCGCCGCCTGACCCAGATAAAGAGTGTTCGCATGGACGCAAAGTCCATGCTCGTTCCCGCCAGCGCTGACCCGGTTGTTGAAGTCACTCAACAGAAATTGCAGAAAGACGCCTTGGGCAAAATGGTTTTGAGCGGCGACCTCGTGAACCAGAGCGGCGCTATCGTAAACATCCCGCACGTGCTGGTTTCTTACTACGATTCCAACGGAAAAGTGATTTGGGTTTCCGATGGTTACGTGAACCAGGCGTTGTTGCCGCAAATTCCGGTTTCATTCGCCGTTGATTTGCCTGATGACGTCGCCTCACAGGTGCATACCTATCACGTTGTGGTGAATACCTTCGTGAGCCAACTTTCCTGACCATGCGCACTTTACTTACATGGCTCCTATGCTCCCTTGCCGCGGCAATTCCCGCCGCCGCAGCGGAGCTGCACACGCCCAAAGACATCGCCGCCGGAACGGATTTTTCCATCGCCGTTGACGGCAATGGCCACGGCACGTTCTATCTGATCGGCCCGGCGACCGCAAAAAAACACACCGTCGAGAATGCCAGTGAAATTTCCGTTCCCGGCACCGACATTGAAAGCGCCGGGAACTATCAGGCGATTCTCTGCTCTGACGAATGCGTTTCCACTGACTTCTATGTGCATTCGGCGGAACCCGATCGCTTAAGCCTGTTGGTCCATCCCTCGCGCGTACCTGTCGCCACCACCAACGCCATCAGCGCGGTGGCCATCGCGCTTGATCGCTTTCGCAATATTGTTTTCTCGCGCACGGATGTAAATTTCAGCGTCAATTCCAGCAATGGAAACGCGGCCTCCCATGCGCAGCCCACGAACCGCGGTATCGCATGGATCAGGCTCACCTCCGCGGCCAAAGCAAGCTCGGCGAAAATTAGCGCATCCGTTGGAGAAACCACGGAAACTCGAGTCGTTGAGCAAGTCGCATCCGAGGCCTGCAACCTGCACATTAAATCCTATTGGGAAGCCAACCGCTTGGTCGTGCAGACCGATCCAGTGCGCGATTGCAGCGGCAACAATGTTCCCGACGGAACCATCGTGAGCTTCACCAAAACCGACGCCAGCGGCAAAACCACGGTGGATGCACCCATAAAAAAAGGAATCGCCAAAGCGGAAATGCCTGTCGTCGGCAATGCCCGCATCTCGGTAGCGTCGGGTGTTGTTCTCGGAAACGAACTTAACGTGGGAGGCGCGCGATGAAGCGATCTCTTCGTCTGCTGGCCGCAGTTGCCGTTCTGCTCGCAGCGAGTGGCTTTTCCGCTGCGCAGTCGTCTCCCGGCGTGGAATTCAACGCCGCCAACGCAGGCCCGCGCACCTTGGAAGACCTCACCAGCCAAAGCGTCCCTCGAGATTACGCCTTCGCGTGGCAAAACATGTCGCAGGCGCTCAACGAAAATCGTCCCGACCTACTTGACGCTTATTTCACCGGCTTCGCGAAAACCAGCCTGCAGCAGCGCATCAAACAGCAAGCGCAGGCTGGGCTCCACGTGCGTTACACCGACCACGGCCACAAACTCAACGTCCTCTTCTATTCTCCCAACGGCGACGTCATGCAGATTCAGGACGACGCGCAATTGGAGAGGCAAATCCTCGATGGCAGCAGGGTCATACAGAGCCAGACACTGCACGTTCGATACATGGTTCTTATGACTCCAGGCGCCGACCGCTGGATGGTCCGCGATCTGGAATCCACTCCCGCGACTCAATCAGGGGAGTAGCCATTCTCTCATCATGCAAACACACTTTCCCGAGGGAGTTGCATCGAATTGATTAGTGCACGAAAAATGAGGTCTTCCCCTAAACTTCTCATCGGCCTCGCGGCCATCGCTGTGCTCATTCCGCAAACCAGCGGATGCTACCGCAGCAGCGTCCAGACCTCGCTCAAGGCGAATGTTCAAACGCTTGATAACTCACCGAAAGTCCTGGCTGACTATCAGCCATGGTTCGGCGATCCCCGCCACATCAACGTTGGATATTCCACGCAGGACCCCGCGCAACTTCGCAAGCAAGTGCTGCAAGCCAAGGATCTTGGCATTTATGCTTTCGCCGTGGACTGGTACGGCACACGCCTTCCTTTCGAAGACCACAGCTACGCTCTGCTGCAACAAGTCGCCAGCGAAAATCACTTTCATGTAGCGCTGATGTACGACGAAACCGAAGAAGACAATGGCCGCGCCACCGAAGACGCTTTAGACGCCATGGAAAAAGCCTACACCTCCTACATCGGCCCCACCGCGCGCTTTCGCGATGCATACCTCACATATCAGGGGCGGCCGGTGATTTTTATCTTCCCCAAGCGCGGACATACCGATTGGAACCAGGTGAGGCAAGCGGTAAACGCGTGGGAGAGTCCTCCGATCCTCATCTATAAAGACCATCCACCCGCCGAATACGCGCGGGCGTTCGACGGGATCTATGCCTGGGTCCATCCCGGCCCCAAAGGATGGGCTGCCAACGGAAGTGAATGGGGCGAGGGATATCTGCAGAACTTCTACCAGAAAATACCGGAATTGTACCCCGGCAAAATGATCGTGGGCGGCATTTGGCCCGGCTTCGATGACAGCAAAGCCTCATGGAGCTTGAACCGTCGCATGGACCGCAGGTGCGGCAAAACTTTTGAAGATACGCTGCATTTGTTCCGCCAGTACGACAATCCACAGGACCCCATGCCATTTGTGCTGATTGCTACATGGAACGACTACGAGGAGGGCACAGCTATTGAAAATGGCATCTCCTATTGCAAACAGTCCGAACCTCGCGCCACTCCTACGCGGTAAAACCACTTATTTATAAGTGGTTTACAGCATGTACCGGATAGATTGACTCGCTTCGTGCGCGCTAACATGTTTTGTGGCGAAGATTTCACCTTCGAATGCGTTTGGGTTGGCTATCACCTACGGCTAACCATTTCGCTACGCAATATTTCTTCGATCCATACTTACATCGTCGTTATTTAATTGCTGCTCCTTCTGGCCGCACACGATCCAGACTGGGGCCCCTTTGAGGACTCTAGATGAGAATCGCGCAAGTTTCGCCTTTGTACGAAAGCGTTCCACCAAAGCTCTATGGAGGCACGGAACGAGTCGTCTCATGGCTTACCGAAGAACTGGTGCGCCAGGGGCATGACGTCACTCTTTTCGCCAGCGGCGACTCTTGCACATCCGCAAATCTTATTCCCATGTGCCCGGAAGCGCTCCGGCTTAGCCCAACTTGCATTGACGAGATGGCCCACCACGCCTTGATGATGGAGCGTGTGTTCAGCTATGCGGACAATTTCGACTTAATCCACTTTCACACCGACTACCTGCAATTTTCGTTGTGCCGTCGTCACACGGTTCCGCACGTCACTACATTGCATGGCCGTCTCGATGCCCCTGATCTGGTTCCATTGTTTGAAACTTTCAGCGATATTCCCGTCATCTCCATTTCAGACGCTCAACGGACGCCACTCCCATGGTTGAATTGGCAGGCTACCGTGTATCACGGACTCGACCCACGGGAATACCGTTTGGGCGAAGGGCGCGGCAACTATCTGGCCTTTCTTGGCCGTACCTCCCCGGAAAAGGGTCTCGATAAGGCCATCGAAATCGCGAAACGTGCGGGGATGCCGCTACGGATCGCCGCTAAAATTGATCGTGCTGACGTCAAATACTTCGAATCGGTCATCAAACCTTTGCTCAAACATCCTTTGATCGAGTTTATTGGGGAGATTGGAGATTCCGAGAAAGAGAAATTCCTGGGCGACGCCGCGGCTTTGCTCTTTCCGATTTGCTGGCCTGAACCTTTTGGTTTGGTCATGACTGAAGCCATGGCTTGTGGTACCCCCACGATTGCGTACGCTCATGGCTCGGTGCCTGAGATTCTGGATCACGGCCTGACTGGCTATATTGTCAGTGATATTGCGACCGCCGCCACTACAATTGGAAAAATTTCCAATTTTGATCGGCGTTTGTGCCGCAAGATTTTTGAGCAACGGTTCAGCGCCACTCGAATGGCGAATGATTATTTAGCTGTTTACGAGCGACTGGTACGAGGAGAATCCACCTCCCTAACCCTGACTCACGGAGCATTTAATTGGCTGAAACTAGCACCCTCGCGCAGCAGCAGTACTACATAGCAGCGCGGTCTTCTCCTGCCGATGACCGTCCGCGCGTATTGAAGTATGGGAAGTTGTTCGCCGTCTTTGACCACTACGGCGACATCAATGCGGGAGAATTCGGCGATAAAGGACTCTTGTATCACGGCACGCGTTTTCTCTCCAAATTGACCTTCCAGATGTGGAACGCGCGCCCACTCCTGCTCAGCTCAACGGTCAAAGCGGACAACTCCCTTTTTACCGCCGATCTCTCCAACGCCGACGTCTCCCGCAACAACCACGTCGAAATTCATCGTGGCACGTTGCACGTTTTACGCTCCCGCGTCTTGTACGATGCCGCATGTTTCGAGAAGTTCGATATCTCCAATTTTGGCGCTTCGCCCATCAAAATTCCGTTGAGCCTGGAATTTGCGGCCGATTACGCCGATATTTTCGAAGTCCGGGGCATGCATCGCGAGCAAAAAGGCAGGCAATTCCCCCCGCAGATACGTGACGGAAGCGTTCTTCTTTCCTACCAGGGCTTGGACGGAGTGCTGCGTGAAACTTCCATCGAGTTCGAACCAAACGCCCTGGATGTTCAGCCCGACGGCGAGGGAATAAAGCTCTATTTCGAAAAGAACCTCGAGCCCAGCGAGAAGACCGAGTTGCTCTTACGCATCCGTTGTGCTCCATCGAGCCAGCCGCGTGCTGTGCACTACCATCAGGCACTGAAGTCGGTGAAGTATGAATTGGACCGCTCGGAAGAAATGATCCCGCAGATTTCCAGCCCCAACTCGCGTTTCACCGATTGGATGAAGCGCTCCAGCTCCGACGTGCACATGATGATTGCCGGCAATCCCGAGGAGCACTATCCTTACGCGGGCGTCCCCTGGTTCAGCACCGTCTTCGGACGCGATGGAATTATCACGGCTCTGGAAATGTTGTGGGCCAGTCCTTGGATTGCGAAAGGCGTTCTGCAATTTCTTGCTGAGACGCAAGCCACCGAAGTGCGCCCGGAGATTGAAGCCGAGCCGGGAAAAATTCTGCATGAAATGCGCGGCGGAGAGATGGCCGCGCTCGGGGAAGTTCCCTTCGGCAAATACTACGGCAGCGTGGATTCCACACCTCTCTTTGTCATGCTGGCAGGGGCCTACCTGGACCGCACCGCTGACATCGGATTCATCCGCCACCTGTGGCCGCATATTCACTTGGCCCTGAAGTGGATGGATGAACACGGAGACTGTGAGGGCGATGGCTTTATTGAATACGTCCAGCACGCGCGCAAGGGCCTGGTGCAGCAGGGATGGAAAGATTCGAATGACTCCGTCTTTCACGCCGACGGTACGCTGGCAAAAGCGCCGATCGCTCTGTGCGAGGTGCAAGGTTACGCGTATGCAGCCAAACTAGCCGCAGCCCGCATTTCCCATGCCTTAGGGGACCATGAAATGTCGCGCCGCCTGTACGACCAGGCGCAAAATCTGCGAGTCCGTTTTAACGAGGCATTCTGGTGCAACGATCTTTCCGTATATGCCCTGGCCCTCGATGGCGACAAAGTCCCTTGCCGGGTCCGCACCTCCAACGCCGGGCAATGCCTCTATACCGGCATCGCTCCTCCGGAAATCGCCGCACGCGTAGCCAACGAGATGCTGAGCCCGGATTTCTTTAACGGCTGGGGAGTTCGCACCGTCGCGGACGGGGAGGCGCGCTACAATCCGCTGTCTTATCACAACGGCTCCGTTTGGCCCCATGACAATGCATTGATCGCCAGCGGCATGGCGAGCTACGGCTTCAAAAATCTCGCGGGTCAAATACTGTTGGCGATGCTCGACGTCAGCGCCACTGTGGACCTGCGCAGACTACCCGAGCTTTTTTGTGGACTTGAGCGCCGTCCGGGTGAAGGGCCTACGCTGTATCCGGTGGCCTGTTCTCCGCAAACCTGGGCCGCGGCAGCAAGTTTTCTGCTCGTACAAGCCTGCCTGGGGATTTCCGTGCATGACGGCGAAAAGAAAATCATTTTCGACCAGCCCTGCCTGCCCGAAGGAATTCCCGAGTTACTCATTAAAGATCTTCGCAGTGGCGATGCTTCCGTGGACCTTCAACTGGAGCGGAGTCAGGACTCGGTCTCCGTTCGCGTGCTCAGCCAGCGGGGAAAAGTAGAAATCGTGATGAAGTGAGCTTTCATTCCGTTCTGGTTTTTCTCAATTTGCAACGCACGCCTACCTGCCCGCATCCCCCGCCGTAAAGCATGTCCCCCGCCTCATTTACATACAACACAGGATGGCAGCCTGAGGGCGCTCCGGCTACGATCATTGCGGCATGATAACGGTGACATTCATCCCCAGCAAAATGAGGCCCTCTATGAAGAAATGCAGCGCAAAACGAATCAGCAAATATGTCCTGCTCTCGCTCACTTCCGTACTGCTTGTGCTCAGCACAATGGCGTGGGCGCAAAACGACAAAGACAAATCAGATATTGAAAAGCGTCTGGACACCGCCGCAACCGTCCTGACCGAGATTATGGGAACGCCGGACAAAGGAATCCCGAACGGTGTTCTTGATTCTGCGGAGTGTGTCGCGGTGGTGCCATCCATGGTCAAGATTGCCGTGGGTTTCGGTGGAAACCATGGCAAAGGCGTGGCTACTTGCCGCACCGCGCAGGGCTGGAGCGCTCCTGCTCCTATCACCATCACCGGCGGAAGCTGGGGTGTCCAACTTGGCGGACAAGCGACTGACCTTGTAATGTTGGTCATGAACGAGAAAGGTATGGATAATCTGCTTTCCAGCAAGTTCAAGGTTGGCGCAGGCGCATCCGCCGCCGCCGGTCCAGTTGGACGCGATGCTGCTGCGGGTACCGATTGGAAGATGAAAGCGGAAATTCTCAGCTACTCGCGGTCGCGTGGAGCCTTTGCCGGAGTTGACATTAACGGCTCATCCATCACGCAGGACAAAGACGCGACCCGTCTTCTCTATGGGAAGATGGAAGCTTTTGCCGACCTGTTGAAGGGAAAAGTTGCCCCGCCGCAATCCGCGGAAAATTTCCTGGGAACAGTTCGCAAGTTCTCTGCACAAGCCAAACAGTCGGGATCCATCAACACGCCCGCTCCCAATCACGGACAATAACGAACCACCGTTGCGAATCCCGGGAAAGCCAGTTTTCGAAAGGAAACTGGCTTTTCCCTTTGGGTTTAACTCCATTGGCGGTGGGCCCAGAAGAAGGACGACAACCGCAACCCCGAGAAAGGACATCGAAGCACGACATGCCGGAGCAGCACAATCCGCCGGAAACATCTTCGATCACTTTCTCCGAGCCTCAGATATTGGTGCCCCGGCAGGAAGCCCTATATCGTGAAGTGCTCATGGAACTCGAAGGACACCGTATTCCGTATGCGGTGTCGGGGGCATTCGCCCTACGCGAGTACACCGGCATTTCCCGTATGACGAAAGATTTAGATATCTTTCTCACCGCTGAAGATTCCTTGCGGGCGCTTGGCTATTTGCGCAAACGCGGATTTCAATGCGAAGTATGCGACCCTGTCTGGCTCTCCAAAGCGCACCGCGATGGATACTTCGTGGACCTCATCACCGGCATGAGCAACGCTGTTCTGGTGGTCGAACCTTGCTGGATTGAGCGCGCCCGTCCCGCGACCATCGTCGGAATAAAAACCCGCGTACTCGCGCCTGAAGAATTACTCGCTTCAAAACTGTTCGTCACACGCCGCGAACGCTTCGACGGCGCCGACATCGCGCACATAATTTACGGCACGCGCGGGAAAATCCAATGGAAGCACGTTTCGGAACTCGTCGGCGAGCATTGGGAGATGCTCCTCTGGGCGCTGCTCTTCTTCCGCTATGCATATCCAGCCCAAACTAGCTACGTCCCCGCGTCGCTGTGGCAGGATTTGCTCGGCCGCTTCTCGTCTGACATTGCAAAAGATCAGCCCCAAGCCGCCTTTCGAGGCAGCCTGGTGGACGAGAACATGTTCGCCATTGATCTCAAAGAGTGGGGTCTGGAAAACATCCTGGAGGACTATCGCAGCAGGCGCATGGCCCAGATCAAGAAGCCAAAAAAAGCAATGCGTATGAAACGCGCCGGTTGAATCATTGAGAATTGCCGCCACCGCCGATCTTCACTTCTCACTGCAGCGTCAAATGATGCTGCGGGAACAACTGAGCCGTGTCCGCGACGAAGCAGACGTTCTGGTCCTCGCAGGCGACCTTACCAACTACGGACAGCCGCAGGAGATGGAATCCCTGCTGAACACGCTCGTGCGCATCCGCGTGCCCACCGTCGCGATTCTCGGAAATCATGATTACGAAAGCGGGCAGGAACAGGAATTGATGCGCATGATGAGCGCCGAAGGTCTCAAGGTGCTCGACGGCAGCGCATACGAACGCGACGGCGTCGGTTTTGCTGGCACCAAAGGGTTTGTCGGAGGTTTCGGACGCGGCGCGCTCACCGCATTCGGAGAACCGGAAATCAAAGCGTTCGTTCGCGCTTCCATTGACGAAGCCTTAAAGCTCGAGCGCGCAATGTCGCAATTGCGCACTCCAAAACGCATTGTGGTCTTACATTACGCTCCGATCGCCGCCACCGTGCAAGGCGAAGCGCTTGAAATTTTTCCATTTCTCGGCTCATCGCGCCTGTCGGAGGTCATAGACCGCAACGGCGCCGATTTCGTCGTCCACGGCCACGCGCACAATGGTTTTCCCGACGGCGCCACCACCGCCGGAGTTCCCGTTCACAACGTGGCCATCACTTTGCTTCAATCGCAAAAACCTCCCGCTGCCTATCGCATTTTTGACGTCTGAAGTTTTATCCGAATTCAGCAGGATCGTTCAGCAGGGTTGTATCAGCAGGGTTGTATCAGCAGGGT
>Ga0134125_10001525_pt1 | contig 28318 bp, 25 predicted proteins | sample KB31751_FD_96464 | JGI IMG/M metagenome (GOLD analysis project Ga0134125, IMG submission 96464) | Terrestrial soil microbial communities with excess Nitrogen fertilizer from Kellogg Biological Station, Michigan, USA - KB3-175-1 | ecosystem: Environmental > Terrestrial > Soil > Unclassified ... | reverse complement strand
ATGAGATTGTCACGTCCGAACTTTGTAGCCGGAAGCTGTCCATCAACGATCATTTGGCGTACCCGGCCAGCGGTCACTCCCAATTTCTCCGCCGCCTCTTGCGTGGTAAGGAATCCTTGCATATCGTTTCCTTACTTATCATAAATACTAGCGCACATGCAAGTATTTGTTTGACAGAACCATAGCGCATGCGCTAGAATAACGGTACTGGCTCGGACTCCCAAAGGCTCGGAGGTTCTCGACATGGCATGCCAAATCATCAAGCGAGGCAAAGATACATGGCTCGTTCGCATCTTTCAGGGGCGAGATGAGAATGGTAAGCGGCAATACTCGAACAAAACGATTCGGGGCACGAAGAAAGATGCGGATCGATATCTGACTGGTAAGCTCCATGATAAGGATCAGGGATTAAATATCGAGCCTTCGTCCATTTCTCTAGACAAGTACCTCACGCAGTGGCTTGAGAACGCTGCCAGAGCAAGGGTAAGACAGCGAACGTTTGAGGATTACGAAGCCTTACTCGAACGGTATGTGCGGAAACCACTAGGGACAATCAAACTCTCAAACCTCCGCGCATTGGACATTCAAGGCTTGTATAACTCGATGCGAGACCGAGAGCTCTCGCCGTGGGTGATTCGCTACACTCATGCCGTGCTTTCTTCATCTCTCAAGCAGGCCGTTAAGTGGGGAATGTTGCATCGGAATCCTGCCGAGCTTGTAGATCTGCCCAGGTTGGAACGCAAGGAAATGAAGGCGATGAGCTTGGAGGAGGTGGGACGCTTTCTCGACGCAGTCAAAGACACTCGACTTGCTGCCCTGTTCACTTTTGCGCTCGCGACCGGAATGAGACCACAGGAATATCTTGGTCTGAAGTGGACAGATCTCGACTTCAAAAAGGGAACGGCTACGGTACGTCGAGCCTTGGTTTGGTCGCACAAGAAAGGTGGAGGCTGGTCTTTCGCAGAGCCGAGGACCTCACGGTCCCGACGCACCTTGCCGTTGCCGGCTTCAATGGTTAAGGCATTGGGGCAACACAGGCGAAGACAAGGCGAGGACAGACTCAGAGCGGGATCTGAGTGGCAAGATCATGGGCTTGTGTTCTGTTCCCGTTTAGGAACACCTCTGAGCGTTCCCTCATTGACAAAGGCGTCGTTCAAACCCGCGCTTGTTAAGGCCGAACTTCCCACTACGTTTCGGCTTTATGATCTCAGACATACGCACGCAACAATGCTACTAGCCGATGGCGAGAATCCGAAAGTAGCAGCTGAGCGATTGGGCCATTCGACCATCGTGCTTACATTGGACACCTATTCTCACGTCTTGCCAGACATGCAAAAGGAAGCAGCAGAGCGCGTAGAAAGACTCATGTTTCGTCGGGGCAGGGCATAGAGTGCTTTAAGAACTCGTCAGGGAACTTGGCTTTTCGTCTGGTTGCTTAATGATTGCTAATCTAATCTAACAAATCTGAGAAGAGGTCAACCTGCCAAGGCCGCTTCTTAGATTTCTACTGATCGTGAACCTCAGGAATTGAATCTTCTCGGAAACACCTGTATGGACGCCTAGCGTGGATTCACAGCGTTGATTCTCAGCGTTTCTGCAGTGCGACGATATCCAACAAAAAATCCATTTATCTTTTTTCTGACATAAGATGATCTCCTTTCACCCCTCATCGAGTATTCGCCGGACGCTTTCAACCAACGCATAGACGTTCTCTATTTCGACGAGTCTCTTTTGGGATCGGGGTCATGATGTCCTACTTTGGCTCATTGCTGAAGTTGCCGACTCTCGTGAAAATAATCAGGGAAGGCTGAGTTTGCGATCTTTTGAGCGTCTACCGTACAGCAGTCACTCTGCATTCGCGCAGGACAATCGAGTTGCAGGAGATTCTCTATCTCTTGAGGTTTTCTACATCTCTTCAGCAGATTGATGTCATGAGTGCGAGGACTGCAACTCTCCTCTCTCTATTAACGCGGCAAGGCCTCAGAAAAAGAGGACAAATCCGCATCAGCTAATTCTTGACAGCGTTGGTTTTGGGCTTTCCCTCTTTGGTACGCTTCTTTGAAGTCTCAATCGTACGGAGACAGAGGCAGTGGTTGTATGGATCCGTGAATGTGACTTCGGATGAACTGGTTGCAGTAGCAGTGATTCCCTGGTGACTTAAGATATTCTGGGCATCTATCAGTAGTTCCGCCGGAATTGTGAAAATAACGTTCTGAGCCGGAAAGCTCTGCGTAGAGTGAACCAACGTTATCCTGCCCCATGATCCCACTTCTAACTCCGCTTTATGATTATCCAGAGAGCCGATAGCGAATCCAAGTTTGGAATGATAAAACGCGCAGGCGGCGCTTAAGTCGCTCACGTTGATTTCAAGGTGTAGACCACGAATTGGTAATCTTACTCCAGCGTTTGCCATTCGGAAGAAGTAGTACCACCACATCAAAATACCAGCAAAGACCGATAGGATTGTTGAGAGTCTTGGATTCAACAGGGCAACAGCCAGAACGAAAGACGTTAGCAGGAAGTACCACGACCATATGTCTAAGTAGAGGGCTTTTCCAACCAAGTCAGCTTTCTCAGTTGCATCCCAGTTGAAGCGACTCGCGTAGTCGTAGCAGACCATTGAAACCAGTAGCAGAAGAATAGTAAGTAGGAAGCCGGCAGTTGATAGGGCGGAAACCAGGCGCAGGTAACCTGATTGCTCTCGAAAAAAAGCCTGGATTACGATAGCCAGGATGGAAGCTATCGTTGCCAGAACCGACTGTTTAGTCATTGACGCAGAGATAACGTCGGTCTCCAAGTTATAGGCACGTCCTCCCATCTCTGTCGTAAGGTGTCTTATACCTCGACCATTCTTGCGGCCATCGACGGCATGAGCCACGGCCGCGGTTACCAATAAGACGGCGGGCGTAATCAAAGAAATCCACTGTTGGGCTGAAAAACCTTCTAGATCCGTTTCCCACCTTATTATGGAGAGTAAAAAACTTTCAAAAGACAGTCCCTGCGCACCAGCGAGAAAAGAGAGCGAGATCAGAATGCCGCCCAATACGACAATGACAGTGATAAAGACTGCCCGTATCGGCTGTTGTTTATAGAATCGCGAGACCTTTCGAAGTGGCATGAGATCACTCCTGTTCTGGTTGAGTAGGCTAGAAGCCCGAGGCTGGATTGGACGACGCGCTGGGATTAGGAGGCTCGTGAGAATTCAGCCTTTACGAACGGGCCGAAGATTAGTCGCGTCATAAACAAAAGTCAATCTCTTAATGTTCGCTCCAGTGCGCCAAGAAAAGTAGGAAGTCTCCAAAACCATGCCACCGCCTTGCCGTGATCGCTCACGCTGCTGGCTAACCGAGGAGGTCCCGCATGTGCGCTCTTTAGTCACGACTTCTTAAACCTTTCAATTCTTGTCGATTCGTAGTCACGACGCCACATTCGTTAACGTAGACTTCATGGACGGATGGAATCTCAGATGTAGAAGAAAACCAACTATGGTTCTCCTCATTTTTTTGATTTGGCACACTATAGGCACACAAAACAAGAAAAGGTAGTCAGTCATGATAAGACCAACTACCCCTAAACCATTGATATTAAATGGTGCCGAGGGCGGGAGTCGAACCCGCACGCCCGTTAAGGACAACGGATTTTAAGTCCGTAGCGTCTGCCATTCCGCCACCCCGGCAACGTCAAGAAAATAACGCGAACTCATAGCAAACGTCCAACGCGCAGTGCCTTTGTCCTGAAGCTACTCATAGCAAACGTCCAACGCGCAGTGCCTTTGTCCTGAAGCTACTCATAGCAAACGTCCAACGCGCAGTGCCTTGTCCTGAAGCGCTCTTGGTTTTTAGCCAGGGCCTAAGTATAGAATTGTTTTCCAGTCTTGGCGCCATTCATCGTCAACTCTCGCTCGTCGATGATGCTTACGTTTTTGGCTTCGAGCCAGGCTCTCTCAACTGTATGAAAGTAGCCTGCGCGGTCCGCCCATTCACCGCGGCAACACACTCGCTAATACAACTGCAGGAAACGAGATACCGTGTGAGGTCAGGAGAAAAACATTGACTTCGGTCAGCAGATTGGAATAGCTTCCGCGTGAATTTTGCACCGAATACTTCTCACGTGTACATGGCCTCGCAAAGCCGAAACAGAATGAAACGTTTTTGCCTACTGATACATTCATATTGGCAACCCGGTACACCAGCAAATTCTGTTTATGGAGAGCCCAATTTTTCATCGTAGAAAGGTTAGTCCATCATGGCAGATAACGTAACTTCGAACCCACCCGCGGACGGAGCACCAAACAAGCCCGCAGCACCTGATAAGCAAGCCGGAGCAGCCGACCCGAGCCAGGCTGCTAACCCGCTTCTAGCCGACGTCATCGACATTCCGACGCCGGAAACTCGACCGCTTAGGTGCTATGCCTTCGATCCGAGTCACGGAAAATTCTTCGGCAATGAAATGACGCTGCATGTGAAGTATGAAAAACTTCTGCCCGGTCCGATTGGTGAGCGTGTCGCGGTCATCGACTACGATGGCGAGAACGAGACATTTTACAAGCCTGTCGATCTCGAGAATCCGAACCTGCTGATTCGTTCCGGTTTGAATCCCTCTGAATCCGATCCACGCTTCCACCAGCAGATGGTGTATGCAGTGGCGAGTGAAACGATCCAAAATTTTGAAGCGGCACTCGGGCGACGCATTCGCTGGCGGCTCGATGAGCGAATACATGACGAAAAGGGCGAACTCCTTCCCGGCACTGGAGACGGCGATATTTATCGCCTGAATTTATATCCGCATGCGATGGTCGCCGCCAATGCCGCCTACTCACCGTCGGCCAAGGGGATTCTGTTTGGATACTTTCGCGCCAGCACAAACGATCCCGGGCGCAATCTCCCAGGCCAGACAGTCTTCACCTGTCTCTCTCATGACATCATTGTGCACGAGATGACGCACGCAATCCTTGACGGCATTCGCACGTACTTCTCGGAACGAACTAGTCCCGACGTCGCCGCGTTTCACGAGGCGTTTGCCGACATCGTGGCGCTGTTCCGCCACTTCTCTCACAAGGAAGCGTTGCTCGATACGATCCAGAAGACCGGCGGCAAACTCTATCAATACCACCTCGAACCTGATGCCTTTCTCGCTGAAGGCAACCCGGTAATTCAGGCCCAAAAACTTCAGGACAATCCATTGATTGGCCTGGCCCAGCAGTTTGGCGAGGCACGCGGAACCGGAAGAGCCTTGCGCTCAGCGTTGAGTGAATTGCCTAATCCAAAGAAGATCAAGGATCCGAGTCTTGAACCGCATGAGCGCGGCGCCATTCTCGTGGCTGCAATTTTCGATGCGTACTTCACTGTCTACCTGCGGCAGACGGCCGATCTGTTTCGCATCTTTCACGCCGGTGGCGGCAGCACACATTCGAGTGAATTGTCAGGCCCAATGGCAAACCTGCTCGCGAAAGCCGCCAGCAAGACAGCAGAAATACTCTTCAAAATCTGCGTGCGTGCCATCGATTACTGTCCGGCAGTGGACATCAACTTTGGCGATTACCTGCGCTCCCTGATCACGGCGGATCGCGACAACCATCCGGCAGATCCTTTGGGAATTCGCGACGCCTTCATGCAGGCATTCCGTCTGCGTGGCATTCTGCCTGACGATGCGCAGTATTTCGCGGAAGAATCGCTGAGTTGGTCGCCGGTCCCGCCCGGTGAATTTCCGGCGGTGAAAGATTTAAAGTTTGGAGATCCGAATGGTCTTACGGAAGACGAAAAAGATCACAACGGTGACGTCTTGCGACAGTATGCTAAGGACAACGTTGAAAAGCTCGGCTTCCGTCCCAACAATCCTTATCCGATCACTGTCCCGTCCTTTCATCCTGCGTGTCGGTTCACTCCGGACGGTCGAATGCGTATCGACATGGTTGTCGAGATGGCTCAGAAGACCGATATTCCATTCGATCCGAAGAGGCCAGAGTTGGGAACATTTCCCATGCGCAGCGGTTCAACCCTGCTGATTACCAAGCCGCCACTTAAGAATGGCGAATTTCAGGACGGACAACTCCGCTACCTGATCAGAAAACGACTCGATGGCAAAAACGGTGAAAAACGACAGTCTCGCCAACGAGATTTCAGTCTCCGCGAGGGACTGCTCGAAGGAAACGAGCCCAGTCGCTTCCAGATGAACTTCAACATGCTGCATTCGGGGTTGTGATATGACTACACGAACAAAAACAAAATCCGCCCGCAAGCCAACTGCGCGAAAGATAACGAAGAAGGCAACGAAGAAGGTCTCGAAGAAGGTGTCGAAGAAGGCGACGAAGCGAACCGCAAGTCGCGGCAATGCCAAGGGTCTCAAGGTGCGCATGTATCGCGTCGGCTTTGGCGACTTCTTCCTCGTCACTGTGCCCACCGCTCGCGGCGATCAATTCATCTTGATCGACTGCGGAGTGTTCAAAGGGAGGTCGGGCACCGGTGACCTCGGGTCGATCGTGGAAGCCGTCGAGGACATGTATAAAACGACGAAGAAAGGCAAACTCGCGTTGGTGATCATGACGCACCGTCATGCCGATCACATCGCCGGCTTCAGCAAGGCCGATTTCTCAAAATTCACTTCGAGCATGGTGTGGATGCCTTACTGGGAGCAGTTCAACGCCGACAAGGGCAAGAAGACGAGCGCCAAAAACTTCGCCGCATCTGGCAATCAGAACCTGGCTCTAGATGGCAATCAGAACGCAGCCGCCACCGGAGCGCAAACGGCTGCGGAGGAAGACGAAAACGAAGCATTTAATCTTCAGCTTGATATCCAGGCGTTAGCAACAAACCTCGCCATGCAGTTCGGCAGCAGAAAAGATCCAGAGGCAGAAGAAGCACTGGCCCAACTCGGAAACGCCACCGGCATTGAGGACTTTAGTGCGGTCGCAACGGGTAAGAAAGGCGTAGGTGGAGGCAATGCGGGGGCGCTCGACGTGCTCAAAAACCACCTTGGTAAGAATGGTGAGAACGTCCGGTATTATTCCGCAGGCGATGAACCGGAACTGCCTGCCGAGTTGAAGGGACTGAAGGCGACGATTCTTGGACCACCGCCGAAAAAGGCCAAGGCGTTTTTGGCGCTGACCGATCTTAAAAAAGGCGTGGGCCAGTATCTGGACTCAATCGAAGATGGTGAAGATGGACCCACAGCTATCAATCCTTTTCGCGGCGAGTGGTCGAGCAAAGAATTACCGACGGAATATAAAGCAAAGGATTTGCGCGGCAGGGATATCGATTACGACGCGGCCAAAAAGGCGGTCGTAGAGTCGCAGCCCGATATGCTTGCGGCCGCAGCCGCAAAAATCGAAACCTTCCTCAACAACCAGAGCCTGGTTGTTCTGTTTGAGTTTGGTGGTAAGAAGTTGTTGTTTGCGGGCGATGCGCAAGCTGGCAATTGGGAGTACTGGCTCTACAAGATCAGCGGGCCCATCAAAGATCCAACTAAAGCCGGCGACATCGTCGAAGAGAGCAAAGAGTTGTTGCAGACGATCGACTTCTACAAAGTGGGACATCATGGGAGCACCAATGCGACCCCGATTCAGATGGTAGAAGCGGCCATCGCGCGACCGCCGGGGAGCAAAGGTTTTGTCTCGATGTGTTCTACCGAAGATGAAGTCTACGGTAATCCTGATAAGGCCACGGAGGTGCCCCGTACTTTATTGATGGACGCGTTGCGCAAGGATAGTTGCCTGCTTCGCAGTGATGCAATTCCAATTACCATTAAGGATCCAAAGCTGACGGTTAAGGCGCGCCAAGGAGTAACGCTTCCCAAGCCCAAGGTCGGGAAGATCAAGAAAGCCAGTCTCTATCTTGAGTATTCGTTCTAACGGCGCTTCACGTCGCTCGGAGCGAGGTGTTATGATCTCGCTTCGATGACGACGGCAGAACCACTAACTGAAGAGCAGGAAGTTTTTCTCAAACACATCCAGAAGCAGGGGCTGAAGAGAACTACCCAAAGAGATCTAATTCTGGAAGTCTTTCTGCGCACTGAAGCTCACCTCTCCAGCGAAGATCTGTACCGGCTGGTACAAAAAGAAGATCCCAGCATCGGCCACACGACTGTATACCGAACTCTGAAGCTGCTCACCGAAGCCGGTCTGGCGCGTGAAGTCCGATTCGGTGATGGCCGAGCTCACTACGAACACAATTACAAGCACCAACATCACGACCACATGATCTGTTCCGAGTGTGGAAAGGTGATTGAGTTCTTCTCGGCGGAGTTGGAAGCGATCCAGGACGCGATGGCCGCGAAACACAGGTTTGAGATTACTCAGCACCTGCTGCGCATCATCGGCATCTGTGCAGAGTGTCGCCGAGCAAAGCGAGAATCCAAGTTGAAGACCCAGACAGCAGGCACGTAATGCGCAGGAAGCGAAAGCGTCGAACGCGTGAACAGGTCACCTTCGCTGCCCTAAGCACTTAGCCCTTTGCGGTTTGCCGGCGCCTTGCAGGACAGCACGGACAGTCAACGTCGAATTTTCAAATCCATGAAAGCGAAATTAATCTCATCGACCTTAATCCTCGTCCTTTCACTCTCCTTCGCCTGTGTGCGACGTCACAGCGGCGGTCCAACGGATACTTCCGGTCCAATCCTCGTCGGTTACTACGGAGACCTAAGCGGCCGCACCTCAAACTTCGGACAGTCGGCAAAGAAGGGCGTCGAAATGGCGATTGCCGAAGTGAACGGATCGGGCGGCGTGCTGGGTCGCCAGATAAAACTTGTGGCTGAAGACGACGAGGGGCGACCTGAAAGGGCAACTACCGTTGTCACTAAGTTGATCGACCAGGATAAAGTGATCGCTTTACTTGGAGAAACAACTTCGGGCAACACTCTCGCGGCTGCGCCAAAAGCTCAGACCGCGAAAGTGCCAATGATCTCACCTGCGGCTACGAATCCTGCTGTCACCGAAGTAGGCGATTACATTTTCAGGGTCTGTTTCATCGATCCATTTCAAGGCGAAGTGATGGCAAAGTTTGCCGCCAACACGCTCAAAGCAAAGACAGCAGCCATCATGCTCGACTTCAACTCTCCATACAGTCGCGGTCTAACGCAGTACTTTGAAAAAAGCTTTACCAAGCTGGGCGGCACCGTGCTCGACAGACAGGCCTACACTCAGGGTGATCGAGACTACAAAGGACAATTGACGGCGATTCGTTCGCACAACCCCGATGTTATTTATGTTCCTGGCTACTATGGCGAAGTTGGAGTAATCGCCAAGCAGGCCCAACAACTCGGTATCAAGAAACCGCTACTTGGAGGCGATGGCTGGGATGCTTCTCAATTGTGGGAATTAGGCGGCGATGCTCTTGATGGCGATTACATTTCCAATCATTACTCTGTTGACGATCCCGCGCCTGCGATTCAGAAGTTTGTGGCTGCTTACAAAGGACGCTACGAGATCGTTCCTGATGCAGTGGCAGCGCTGGGATACGACGCCATGATGTTGTTGGCTGAGTCGATGAAGCGCGCAGGCACGACGAGTGGACCGCAATTGCGCGACGCGATTGCGCAGACGAAGAATTATCCGGGCGTGACGGGAACTATCACCATCGACGAGCAACGCAATGCCGTGAAGCCCGCAGTCGTGCTCAAACTGCTGCAACAGAAGTATGTCTACATGGAAACCATCCAACCCTAAACGAATCGGCACTAACCCCGTACGGGTTCATTTTCGGCCACAGATGAACGCGGAGTAACACAGATCTACAATTCTGACTTATTCCAGATCCGTTATATCCGTGTTCATCTGTGGCCTAAGATTAAATCGCTCACCGCTCAGTCAACGTCTACGCCTCGAAAGATTGGAGGTGTAGCCTCAATTACTCAAAATTCAAAGCTGGCCGGAAAGGCACAGGCTTTCCGCACTGTGGGGACGGCAAAGACGCACCAGCTTTTATTGAGTGTTAACTGCTTTGACCCTGGCTGCAATTCACAACAGCCGTTTGCGTTAGAGTTTCATTACGGTGTACTTTTCTATCACTATTTATCATGAGTGTTCTGGTCACATTTGAAGTCGATGGTGGAACCGGTCTGATCGCTCCCGGAGCTACGTTATGGGACGCAGCCAAACGACTCGGAGTCCGCTTGAGTGCAGACTGCAAAGGAGCAGGTGAATGCGATGGCTGCGCTGTCGAGATTACCAAAGGCAGTGAAGCTCTCTCACTTGCCACCGAAGCTGAGCTGAAAACGCTCGGAGCAGAGCGATTGCTCGCCGGACAACGTCTCGCATGTCAAACGATTCTCGTAAGAAACGGCGAGGTCGCTGCCAAAGTCGCTTCGTCGGTGCACTCGAGCGAAGGCCAGGCGGCCAGTTCTTTGCCATTTAAGGAGCAAGTCGGCGCCTTTATCGAGACCGAGGCCAAAGCCGTTTCTGAAACGATAAATATGATCCGCGGAAAGTCGCACGCTCTGGTTGCCAAGTTTCTCAATCTCGATCAGGAGAACACGAGTTCATCTCAAGGGAAGGACAAGAGTTAAGCCAACACTGACTCCGAGAAATCTAATGTTCAAGTTTTCGCGAAGAGTTGATAAATCCCCCGGCACTCTTAACAGGCCCCGCAGCTACATGATGCTGAATGTGGTTTTGGCTTTACCGATTCTGCTCGCGGCGTGTCCGAAGAACGAAATCCCAGCCAGCCCGTCTCCTTCGACTGCCGGAACAACTGCTTTTAGTGGCGACCGAGCGATGGACCACGTCAAAAAGCAGATGGACTTTGGACCACGGCCGCCCGGCACTCCTGAGCTTGCTAAAACTCGAGCATACATAATCGATCAATTGACTTCGTACGGCTTGAAAGTCACCACGGATGAGTTTCCCGTTGCGACCCCGATGGGCGAGAAGCGCATGGTGAACGTCACCGCGGAGCTTCCGGGTGAATCGAAAGACGTAATTCTTCTTTCCAGCCACTATGATTCAAAGTTCTACAAAGATAAGCGGTTTCTTGGAGCCAACGATCCGGGATCGTCAGTAGGCGAGCTGCTTGAGTTGGCTCGAGTCCACGCGGCCAGCATTCCAAAGCCAAAGTTCACGTATTGGTTTGTATTCTTCGACGGTGAAGAAGCTTTTTGTTCCAGCTGGGACGAGTGCAGCAAGCCCGGCGCTCCGGACAACACCTACGGCAGCCGTCATTTTGTCGAACAACTCAAGAAGACAAATGAAACGAGTCGAGTTCGCGCAATGATCCTGTTCGACATGATGGGCTTCAAGAACCTTGAGCTCGGCCGCGACACGATGAGCACAAGATGGCTGCAGAATATTGTCTGGCAGACTGGCCGCGAGCTGGGTCATGACAAAGTCTTCGTCGATCGAGATGAAGGTGTCGGCGGCGACGATCATGAACCGTTTCTGGGCGCGGGCATCGATTCGCTCGACATCATTCAGTTGAATAGTTACGAATACTGGCATACCGAGCAGGACACGATCGATAAGGTCTCGGCAAAGAGCTTGAAGATCGTGGGCGACGTAGTTCTGACAAGCCTTCCTAAGATCGAACAGTATCTGACCGCACACCCGCGCTGAACGAGCAAAGGGCATAGTGCAAAGAGCAAAGGGGCGAACCTCTCAGAGTCATCGGAAGTGTTCTCTGCTTCGTATGACGGAAGTGGTCAACGCTACCTCGATTCAACCGACGTCTGTGGAATCTGCGTAATCCCTGGATAGGTTTTTGAGCCCATGATGAAACGAATTGCAGTTATTCCCGGCGACGGTATTGGTCCAGAAGTAATTCGCGAGGCCGTGCTCGTCCTGCAGCACTTACACGAGACTCACGAAGTCAATCTTCAATTCACGGATTTTGATTGGGGTGCGGAGAAGTTTCTTCGCGAAGGCGTTTCGCTTCCTGAAGGGGCTCTCGAAATGTTATCTCGCGACTTCGACGCCATCCTCGCCGGAGCGTTTGGAGATCCACGCATTCCGTCAAACAAAGTTGCTGAAGACGTCTTGCTGGGCATGAGACGGGGACTGGATCTTTACATCAATCTGCGGCCAGTGCGTTTGCTTGACGCCCGGCTAACGCCTCTCCGCGATCGCAAAGTTGAAGAGATCGATTTTGTAGTGTTTAGAGAGAACACGGAAGGAGCCTACTGTGGCGCCGGCGGTTTTCTGAAGAAAGGAACCGCGGAAGAAATAGCTACTCAGGAAGAGCTGAATACTCGTCGGGGCGTTGAGAGAATAATTGTCGCTGCGTTCGAGTACGCGCGCGCCCACCGTCGCAAGCGAGTGACGATGGCGGACAAGTCGAACGTACAGCGCTTCGGCGGCGACTTGTGGCAGCGAGTTTTCAAGGAGACCGCCGTTCGTTATCCCGAGATCGAAACCAATCATCAGTATGTGGACGCCATGACCATGTTCATGGTGCTGGATCCGGGGCAGTACGACGTGGTAGTTAGCAACAACCTGTTTGGCGACATTCTTACCGATTTAGGCGCCGCGATCGTTGGTGGTCTGGGTTTGGCTGCTTCAGGAAATATTCATCCCGGCAAGGTGTCTTTGTTTGAACCGGTGCATGGCAGCGCGCCGCCGCTGGCAGGAAAGGGCGTTGCAAATCCTATCGGCGCGATTTTGACTGCGGCGATGATGCTGGATTATCTGGGCTTTGAAGCAGCGGGTGATGCGGTGGAAGAAGCTGTTCGCCAGAGTGCGCTCGCCGGCGAGACAACAAAGGATCTGGGCGGGAGTCTTTCGACCTCCGAGGCTGGGGCAGCTATTCGCAGTCGAATTACTGTAGCTTAGACGTCAGTCTGAGCAATCGTGAGTACCATTCTCCTGCGAGGGGACCGTTAGCAGATCAAGCTACAAAGTCACTGGCCGATACGGAATTGCAAGAGCAGTTTTGCTTTCGACTTAATGCTAAACAGGGGTGAATGCTGCTTGCCTAGGGAGTGACCAGCTAGCTACAAACAGACTGAAGTCCGTTCTACATGAAAACCTTCCCACGAGAACCGCTGACGGCCGAAATCATCGCGATCGGTTCTGAGCTGTTAGCTCCGGATCGTACCGACACCAACAGTCTCTGGCTCACTGAAAAACTCAACAGCATCGGTATCGAAGTTAAGCTCAAGACGATTGTTGGCGACGACGATGCACGTCTCGAGGAAGCCATTAGCGACGCCGCCCGGCGCTCGCGCGTAATCATCACGACGGGCGGCCTGGGCCCAACCGAAGACGACATTACTCGAAAGGTTGCTGCGCGAGCGCTTGGACGAAGGCTCTTGCTGGATGAAAAGGTTCTCGAATGGATTCGAGGACGCTTTGAAAGCTTTGGTAAGAAGATGCCTGAGCGCAATTCACGTCAGGCCATGGTGATCGACGGCGCGGAAGTGCTGGATAATCCGAACGGCAGCGCCCCTGGACTGTTGCTTGAGCACGACAAGGCAATTATCGCTCTGCTGCCTGGACCGCCGCGCGAGATGCGCCCGATGTTTGAGAATTTTGTGCTGCCCCGGTTGGCAGAGAAATCAGGAAATCTTCGCGTCGTGCGTCGCGTGTTGAAAGTCGCAGGTTTTGGCGAATCAGCTTTGGACGAGATGATCGCGCCGATCTATCTTCAATATGAAAACCCGCAGACGACCATTCTCTTCAATCAAACTGAAGTCGAAGTCCACCTGGCAGCAAACGCCAGGACCACTGAGGAAGCGAACGCGTTGCTCGACCGCCTTACCGAGCAACTCGAGGAGCGATTAGAGAAGGCGATCTTTTCCTTCGCGGGCGAGACGATGGAAGAGATCGTGGCTCTCAAGCTTTCAGTAGGAAGGTACACTCTGGCGGTGGCTGAAAGTTGCACGGGAGGATTGATAGCCGAACGTTTGACTTCAATTCCCGGGTCTTCAAAGTTTTTCATCGAGGGTGTGGTGGCCTATGCGAATGACGCCAAGACAAGAACGCTGAATGTCGAACCGATTTTGTTGCTCGAGCACGGCGCTGTGAGCGCTGCAGTCGCCGAAGCAATGGCCGAGGGTGTGCGAGAACGAGCGGGAACTGACTTTGGTTTGTCTGTTACCGGGATCGCAGGGCCAGATGGCGGCAGTGAAGAAAAGCCGGTCGGGTTGGTTTACATCGCGTTAGCGGATGACGCCCACGTTGAGCATCGCAAGTTGATGATACCCGGCGACAGGCATCTCATTCGCTGGCGCTCCTCACAAGCCGCGCTCGACTTACTGAGGCGAAGATTGATTTAGCGTGCGCGTGAGGCAATCAGATAAGCCACTGGGACAGTGGCGATCTCCTCTTCAATAAGTCCACTGGCACTGAAGCGCTTTCCGACCCCAATCTTGAGCGCTCCTCAGCCAATCAAGAGGATTTGAAGGATTTGACACTTCCTAGTTGTTCCCGTCCGAAAAACTTGGTTTAGACAGCAGCGGAAATTTTTCTGGGTGCACTAGAGATTCAACCGCCAGGTCAACATCTATGTCAGGCCAGTAGAGATGGTCTGCGTTCAATAACTGCACATTCAGAATTGCTGACACTGGTGCACCTTTGAACCAGGGAAAATTTGCAAAGGAAAGAAACAATTCCTTTTCTTCCAACAAAAGCCAAAAGCCATGTTGTGAGATATTTGTTACCTCAACTTCCAAAGTGCTCGTTCCATGCAGCGGATTTCATCTTCATGTTCCTCGATTAGGCCCTTAATCGTGGTAATTTCTCCACTCCTTAGACTGTAATTCTCCGCTAATTCGATTTCCGGTTCAATCCAGAATTTTGCCTCACCATTTCCGCAGTGCACATGTATGTGTATTCGCGGTTCCTCCCGTGAAAAGAAGAAGAAACGAAAGCCCAGTTCGCGAAAAACCGTTGGACTCAATTGGCATCTCCCAGACCAGGTTTGTATCTTGCTTGTGGGTCATTGTGACGGTTGCTATAGTTCCTGTCTACTACACGCCGTCTCCGATCCTGTTCAATGCAAGCCTTAATCACAATCGCCGTCGCCTATCTGCTGGGTTCGATTCCGTTCGGTTACCTAATCGTGCGGGCGGCCGCAGGAGCCGATGTGCGCGAATCAGGTTCAGGCGGAACCGGCGCCACCAACGTTAGCCGTCGTGCCGGCAAACTCGCTGGTGTTCTGACGCTGGTACTGGATGCGCTGAAGGGGGCGGCGGCGATCGCGACTGCTCGCTGGCTCCTTGGATCTTCGCCTTTCGGTGTTCAACCAGTCTTCTACGACTCGTGGGTCGTGGCGATGGCTGCTGTCGCCGTGATTGTAGGACATTGCTTTCCGGTGTGGTTGAAGTTTAGAGGCGGCAAAGGCGTGGCGACCGGCGTTGGCGTATTTCTGATGCTGGCTCCCCTGGCCGTGCCAGGCGCTGGACTCGTCTTCGTCATCATTGTTTGGCTAACTCGGTATATTTCGCTCGGATCAATTGTCGCAACCGCTCTTCTTCCAGCAATAATTTTCGCAACGCACTTGTTGCTAGCGCCGGTACCATCATTCCAGCCGGTGTTGACTGCCGCTGTGGTCGGAGGCTCACTGATCATTTTCATGCATCGCGCGAATATTCGGCGATTGTTGAGTGGCACCGAAACCAAGTTCAAGTAACGACCACATAAAGTTAACTTGAGAGCGGCGCAAAGAGCGGCAAGCCGTAGTTATCGCTATGAAAAACATTACTGTTATCGGAGCAGGGAATTGGGGAACTGCGCTGGCCGTGATGGCGGCTCGCAAAGGACACCATGTAGCTCTCTGGTCACGCAATGCTGCGGTAGTCGATGCCATAAACAATACACATGAGAATCCCTTCTATATCGCCACTGTTCCCATTCCTGAAGCAGTAACTGCATCAAGTGATTTTCGCGACGCCTTGGCTGGAGCAGAATTTGTAATCCTGGCCGCACCGTCTCACGTGACTCGCGACTTGCTCAACGAGATGCTGCCGGCTCTGCAAAGCGAGACAATTCTCATCAGCGCCACCAAGGGTATTGAGATTGAAACTGGTAAACGAATTTCGCAAGTCGTAGATGACGTTGTTGGCTCGAGATTTAGACCGCGCTTTGTGTGCTTGTCGGGTCCTTCTTTTGCAAACGAGGTTGTTGTTGGTCATCCCACCGCCATCGTAGCCGCGAGCGCTGATGAAGAAGCTCGCCGGCTCGTACAAGCAGAGCTGAGTTACGAAAACCTGCGCATCTACGCGAACGACGACGTGGTTGGAACCGAGTTGGGAGGTTCCGCCAAAAACGTCATGGCCATTGCGGCCGGAATGGTCTCAGGCCTTGGCTTTGGAACAAATAGTATAGCGGCCTTGATTACTCGCGGCCTTGCTGAGATGTCGCGGCTGGCCATACAGCAGGGAGGCAGGCTTGAGACGATGATGGGCCTGGCCGGACTTGGTGACCTGGTGCTGACGTGTACAGGTGGTCTCTCGCGCAATCGCCGGGTTGGTTACGAATTAGGAACCGGCCGCAGTCTTGAGGAAATCACGCGAGAAATGAATGGCGTGGCCGAAGGTGTGAAGACAACGCTCGCGATTCATAACCTCGCCTCGAAGCTTGGTGTGGAGCTTCCCATCACCAATCAAGTAAAAGACGTACTTTACGACGGTAAGAAGGTTTCCGAGGCAGCGCGTGAACTCATGTCGCGCCCTCTCCGCGACGAAGACGTGGCACGGGCGTCCGGCCCGTGAAGGTGATTTACCTCAAATAAGAAAAAAGTAAGTGGCGGTGGCGACCCATGGGCGGGACGCCCATGCCACACCCACGCCACATCATCACTTGACACTTGGGTATACATAAGGCTCACTAAGTCTTTATCGGAATCCGTACATGGTGGCTGAAAAAGAAGAGAAGGCGCTCGCCTCCAATCGATCCGCCTTTCACGAATACAACATTTCCGACAAGTATGAAGCCGGAATTGCGCTGACTGGAACAGAAGTGAAGAGCGTGATGGCCGGACGCATTCAGCTTAAGGAGTCATACGTGGCTGTCCGTGAAGGCGAAGCGTGGTTGTTTAATGCCCACATTTCACCTTATTCTCATGGGAATCGCGAAAACCCGGATCCACTGCGGACGCGAAAGCTACTGTTGCACCGACGCGAAATCGAGAAACTCGAGTCCGCCGCTGCGAGAGATGGAATGACTCTGGTTGCAACTCGAGTTTATATGAAAAACCGCCACATCAAATTGGAGATTGGAGTCGCCAAAGGCAAGAAGCTTTATGACAAGCGGGAAACTGAGATGCGTCGCACGATCGACAGAGAAGCGCGAGCTCAGTTGAAAGAACGCAATCGATAATATCGAAGCTTAAATAAGAGGAGCAGAATTTCTAATGCAGATCGAAGGAAGTAATGGGCACTACCGCGATTTGGATGTACAAGCCTTAGCCATTGCCGTTTTTAAAGACGAAAAAGCGAATGATGGATTTTTGAAAGAACTGGATGGACTAACCGGCGGTGTCGTTAGTTCCGCGATCGATTCCGAAGAGCTGTCAGGCAAGGAAGGTGAATCTGCTTACTTTCACTTGATTGGACAAAAGTCAGTCAAAGCGACTCGGCTTTTGTTGGTTGGCGTCGGGAATCGCGACGACTATCGCGCAGCTCAGCTAACGCAGTTCGGTGGCACGGCGGCCAGGTTCTCGCGCTCAAAGGGAATTAAGTCGGTTGCGATTGTCCCGCGTTCCGAAGGTGATGCTGAGACTGAAGCGTCAACTGTCGTCGAAGGCGCGATCATGGGGCTCTTTGAGCCCGATAAATATCGAACGGTTGATAAGGAAAATCGACTGCTCGATAAGATCGTTGTTTCGTTGGCAGGCGCGGACGCCGCTGCGATCGACCGTGGCGCCGAGCGCGGACGCATCATCGGCGAGTCCGTGAACTTTACTCGGGACATGGCCAATGAGCCTGGAGCTTACCTGACCCCGACTGACATGGCTGATCGGGCGAGGGAAGTTGCTTCGGAGTTTGGTCTCAACATCGATGTGCTCGATGAAGCTCGGATGGAACAGGAGGGAATGGGATCTCTCTTGAGTGTCAGTCATGGTTCCGAGCAGCCCGCGAAACTCATCATTCTTCGCTACACACCAGCAGATGCTCCTGTGAGCGATGGCGAGCTACTGGCGTTCGTAGGCAAGGGAATCACTTTTGATTCCGGCGGGATCTCACTGAAGCCGGGCGAAAACATGGAATTGATGAAATACGATATGACTGGTGGCGCTACCGTCATCGGAGCGATGCGAGCGGTCGCACAGCTCAAGCCGCCCATTCCAGTACTCGGCGTAGCTCCGTGCTCCGAAAACCTGCCCTCCGGCAAAGCTACCAAGCCGGGTGATGTGGTGCGCGCCATGACCGGCAAGACTATTGAAATCATAAACACGGATGCTGAAGGCCGCTTGATCCTGGCTGACGCGATTGCCTACGCAAAGAAGCTCGGTGCGACTCGCGTTGTAGACCTGGCGACATTGACCGGCGCCGTAAGCATCGCGCTTGGCGATGTTCACGCAGCGATCCTCGGAACGGATCAGGAACTGATCGACGAAGTAATAAACGCCGGCAAGGACGTTGGCGAGAAGTTCTGGCAATTACCGCTCGATGCGGAATACACGCGCCAAATCAAGTCAGACATCGCGGACATTAAGAATGTGGGCGGCCGTAAGGCTGGAACGATCACCGCAGCGGCTTTTCTGAAGGAATTTGCCGAAGGATTGTCGTGGGCTCATCTCGACATCGCCGGAACGGCGTGGGCCGATGACGCCAAGTCTCATCGATCAAAAGGACCAACCGGTATCGCGGTCAGAACTTTGATAAGAATGGTTGACCGCGCGTCCAGATCAAAGGCTGAGAACTGACCCTGTCTAGTTTTGTTCACAAGGCTGTCCACATTCGTTAACACTCGATGGGACGGCCTTTAGTTTTTGTTAGCAAAATTCATTACAGACTCGCGGCACGGCGCTTGATATGAAGAAAGCACCCAACCAGAGGGCACCGGCCGCCAAACGGAATATGTCCTCGCCCCCCTCGAAGGCCGCTCGAGGTGCTTAAAGGGCCGACCCTCTGGTCCCTCATCTAAATCTTCCACAGATTCCACTGATGTCTATCGATATCGTTGCCCTGCTTGACTAAAGGCGAGAGCGGCAGTCCTCGCCTACTGCCGCTCGCCCGGAGGGAGTGCAAAAGCAATGCCAAAAATGCTTTCCGGGCTGCACTCCCTATGCTATAAGAATCTGCAGAAATCCCAATGTCAGTTAATGCGCGAGGACAATCCGGCTAATGCTCTGCGCCCGAAGCAATCGGGCGTTATTGGCATCCTCTAAGTCGGCGCTCAGTCTAGTACGGACTCGTCCTAACAGCAAGCAAAAACCATTAGAAGGGAAGTCCTTCTAATGGCAAGCAGGCGCCGTCCTTATCCTCTCAAACTAGCAGAGAAGCTAACCAAGCTGAGGCTTGATCTAGGGCTGTCTCAGAGTGACATTGCCAAGCGGGTAGGCGTGAAGGATCGATCAACTATTTCTGGCTATGAACGGGAAGAGCGTGAGCCACCGTTACCCGTTCTTTTGGAGTATGCGAGATTGGTGCCCGGCGTGACGATGGAAATTCTTTGCGATGACACGTTGAAATTGCCGAAGTAAGAATCAATCTCACCCGACACTGGAGCTGTTATCATCTTCGGTCGGTTCGGCTGGCTTAAGCCGCTCTACCTGAAATATGCCCTCTTTCATAGTGCGTAGAGGATCGCGCAATCTGAATAGAGCCGCAACGATTGCTTGACGTTCAAGCGTTTTAGATTGGTCATTATTTAGCATGCACTACCCAGCCTACTAATTCGTAGCCGTAAAAGGTCAGATCGTCTATAATTTCGGTCACCTGATAGTCCCCAGGCGGGATTAAGAAATTGTCTTCCGCACCCCAGGAGACTCAACGCCGGTGATCGATTACTACAGAATCCTGGAAGTTAAGCGAACGGCCTCAAACGCCGAGATAAAGTCCGCTTATCGCAAGCTCGCGAGGGAACGCCATCCTGACTTCAATGGCGGTTCACCAAAAGCCGCGCGCGAATTCGCGGTCTTATCCAAGGCTTATCATATTCTCATCGACCCGCAGGAGCGTGCCTTCTACGATCAGAAGCTGAAGGTCCAGTCGACGCGCAGCTACTCGATACTTCATTCGGAGAATCCCCATGCACAGCGAGCTCGGAACGTCGCTGTTCAAGCTCGTTGGGATCGAATCGTTGACCAGGTCCTTGAGAGAGACCGGCGCGAGAATACCGAACGTCAGCGTGCTGTCTTCACCACCGTTTCATTGTTTCTTTCGACATTCTTTGTGGCCCTAATCAAGCCGCGTCTGTGGGAGTACTTCAACTACCCGATTCGGGCTATTGTGGTCACACTCTTTGTGATTGGCATATGGCACTTATTTACGCGGTTAAGAGAGTATTTGGCGCATTACACTTACGCGCCCAAGCCAATCCAAGTATCTCTGATGGATCAGACGGAGAAGCCAGAGCAGCCCTACACTCGATTTTCGGCATACTCGTTTCTTATCTTGGGATACGCCGTCAGCATCGGCGTGGGTCTCTTGATCGGCTGGCATACACAGGGATACTTTTCCGATATCAACATGCTGATGAGATATCAACCGCGGGTTGCGCATCAAATGCTACTCTATTCGCCAAGCATTTTGCTGATTCCGGACTTAATCCTATATCCTCCAATCGCGGTGCTGATCGTGGACTCCGTGCATACCCTGGCATCGCGTATTGATTCGTTTACGAACTAGAGGACATACCAAAAATAGATGTTCAGAAGACTAGATTGGGCAAGACTCTTGCCGGCTTTGAGCGTGGTTTGCCTCACGTTCGGGGTTGCTGTATCAACTCGCGCGCAGGATTCCCGAGCGCTCACTCCGTTACAGATTGAAATAGAAAAACAGCGACAGAGGCTGGGCTCTACGGAAACGGAGGACCGGCGTGATGCGTTGATGCGGCTGGGACTGCTTCGACGTGTCGAAGCTTCGCGAGTGTCGCTGGCGGGGTTATCCGATGCGCTGCCAATAATCCGAGCCACAGCAGCAGCTGCAGTTGTCTCGCTGCCTCCTGACGAAGCTGCGGCAGCGTTAATTCCGTTGCTGTCGGATATGGACGAATTTGTACGTCAACAAGCTGCTTACGCGCTGGGAGCGACGGGGAGCCGGAGATCAGTGCCACCTCTCGTTGAGCGTCTCCAACTCGACAAAATGGATTCGGTGCGAGCAGCGGCTGCTGTCGCGCTTGGCCAGGTTGGCGACGAAGGGGCTGTTGTTCCCCTCGCCTCAATTCTGTCGGGAACCGTGGCAGCAGCTAGTAAGCAAAAAAAGGAAAAGAACGAGTTCATCCTGCGCTCCGCTGCGAGATCGCTGGGCCGGATTCGCAGCCGAGCAGCCGTCCCGTCATTGATCGAAGCATTAGGAAACGAAATGATGCCGGTCGATGTTCGGCGCGAGGCGGCTCAGGCGTTGGGTTTGATCGGTGACTCTTCAGCTTTGTCAGCATTGCGCGCCGCTTCAGCTCATGCTGATGTGTATCTCGCACAGGCCGCGCTCGAAGCGATCAAGCGAATCAGCTCCAGACCTCAAGGTGCTTTGCTCAAAATTGAACGCGGCTTTGCCGCCGCACAGTTCGGAAAGGCTCTGCCTTTCCGAACGTAATCGAAGCAAGAATCTGGAGGCTATACCTTTCCGCACTGTGCGGCGGCAGAGCCGCTTCCATTTTGCACACCAAAAAGTAAAAGCGCCGGACGTGGTTAACACGTCCGGCGCGGTGCTGCTGGGAACCGGTTCGTCTTAGCTCTCGCTCTTCTCACCTTTACTTTGGCCTTTACGAGCTGCCTTCGCGGCTGGCGGAATTGGCAGGCCAACACCTCCGGACAAACTCTCGAGCGTTTCAGGCTCGTCCTTTTCCACCGGCAGTTCCTGAACGAGCGCGCCTCCCGATCGTTTCGAGAAGATCAGCTTGTGTGTCAACTCATCCAAATCAACATGCACGAGGTCACCCAGGCCAACTTGATTGGTAGCCACGAGATTCGACAGCGGGTAGACCAGGAATCTCTCGACCGCTCTCTTCAAGTGACGAGCGCCGTATTTGAAGTCCAGCCCTTCCTGTAACAGCATGTCTTTTGCAGTCTCAGAAAGCTGGAACACAAACTTGGTTCCCGCCGAAGCCATGATTCGATCCTGAACAGCTTGCAGCTCGAGATCGAGAATCTGACGCAGGTGATGTTCCTTCAAAGAACGGAAGACCACAACCTTATCGATACGGTTCATGAATTCCGGTGAAAATTTTCGTCGCGCAGCTTCGACTGCGGTGCGATAAATCTTCTGATCGACTTCGGTGTCAGAGTTGGGCCGCGCACCTTTGCCAGGAGCGAAGCCGATACCGCCCGAAATCAACTCGGACATTTCGCGAGCGCCGAGGTTCGATGTCATCACCACCATGGTGTGCGAGAAGTCCACGCGTCGATTGTCGCCAAGCGTCAAAGTCGCTTTGTCCAGAATGCCCAGCAACAACTGCCAGAGACTGTCGGAAGCTTTTTCGATTTCGTCGAACAGAATCAGCGAAAGTTTCAGGTCGTCGGTATGCATGCGATCCAGGTTTTCCTGAGTCAGCATCGGCGAAGTCTCGCGATGGCCCAAATATCCTGGAGGCGAGCCGATTAGCTTCGCAATTTCGTGCGAGTGCTGGAACTCGGCACAGTCGATCTTTACGACTGCGTTAGCGTCGCCAAAGAGTACCTCAGCCGCGGCTTCGATCACGCGCGTCTTACCTGAACCCGTTGGTCCCAGAAACAACATGGTGCCAATCGGTCGGTTCGGCGGATTCATGCCGGCTAAAAAGATCTGATAGAGGCCGCTCATCCTACGGACGGCGCGCTCCTGGCCGACTATTCGGGCTGAAAGTCTCTCCTCAAATTCCTGTGCGCGAGGACTCTTTTGATCGGGATCGAGGAAGACTGTACCCATAGTTTCGTTAAGTTTCTCGATTTCCATTTCGCTAATCATGGTCGTCCTTCCGGTCGGGGCAAGTTTCTCTGAGGGACGCTCGGTGGCGATGTTTCCGTCTGCCGGTTTCTCGTCGCTGCCTTTCTCGGCTGCGTCCTCCTTTCCCCTCTTACGCAAAGGGCGATCCGTTCGTTCAATTGATGCGAGGGCGTCGATCGGAGTTTGCTTTCGCCGGCGTTGAGCCGAACTACTCTTCTTAGGCACGACAGCTATATACACAAGTGCGCAACCTTTTGTCACCACAAAAGATTAAGGAAATCATAAATTGCCGTACTTGTGTAAAGAAACGTTGACAATTCATGTCACGCGCCAAGTGACATTAATTGTTTGGGAATTCTTAGCGTTGAGGCTGGTGAGATACGCTCATTTGCACGTTTTGCCGCAGCCATCGACCAAACTGTGGAGCGTGGCACGGGCATCCTGCCCGTGAAGTTGCATTAGCACTCAAGTAGCGCGAACGCCACGTCCTTTTCGCTCCTGATCAAATCTTCACCACCCAGTCACACGGTTAGTTTCGACTGTAAGAGAGTTGGTATTTGAGCGGCTGTTGCAGTTTCTCGCTGGTGATCGTTACCTGCATCGTCAGCGTTTTATCATCGTCAGCGATGCTGTAAGTGTTGACGCGCTGGCCATTGCTTCCCTGAAAAACTTGGCGCAGCTTTCCATATTCACATACGGTACTCACCTTGAAGTTCTCGCCGTCCTCTCTCGTCCAATCTGAAGTGCTTCCAGTACTGGATGTTCGTATTGGCGCGCGCTTGTCGGTGGTAATGCTCACCCCCGCTTGACTACACGAGATCACAATCTTCTGGTACGGGGGAATATTAGTCTTCTTCAAGTAGTAACGCGCCGGTACTCGAACTGAGAACTTCAGCGGCTTAACCGCTTCTTCGATTGCTTTTTTGACTGTGTCGCTTGCCGTCGTGGCATTTACGAGAGCAAAGCTGCCTTGGACGCTTGGCGGTGGAGTTGGTGTCGGAGTTTGTGACGGCGCTGACTTGGGCTTCGGTGTCGATGACTTCTGCTTCTGAGCGGACGTTGAGCTCAGAAATAGCAGTAGGCTACCGCATAGCAGCGCGAGGCAAGAAGTTGAGGTTTTGAATTTCATGAGGGCCCTCCTTCTTGTGGTGTAATCCGGGATCAGTTCTTTTCAACCTTCACCACACAACCGCCAGAATCAGTCTTTATCTTGTAGCTGACTCCCGCATTGTTGGATCTGTAAAGGGCTGCACGCGTGGCGAGAAGCGCCAGCAAAGTAATGGCGAGAGGCCAGAACATCCGGAACCAAGCCATTTTCTCTCGCCTTGACGGAGTCCGGTGTTCCTTAGCATATGTCTTGTCTTTGTCTGGCAAGTCCGCTTCCTTTAAGATTGCCTGCAGATGCCTTCCTTCTAACTTTTCGCCTTTCGGCGGCCAGCCAAATACCAGAACATCTAAAGCCAGCAGATATTCGTCGGACCTCTTTTCAAATCGCTTAATCCGTCTGAAGTAGATGGTTGTGAAGACAGAACCAAAGGCGCCGACCAGCGCAACAGCAACGGTGAGCGGCCAATCGTCGGGTTTAAGGCCATCTTGCGCGATGACTCCAATGAGGGCCACGGTCGCCAGCATGATGATATTCGAGATGGTCGCTCTTTGGTCTTCATAGTGGCGCGCATGCGCCCGATTTTCACAATACATTCCCAATAAGACATCCTTCTGTGCTTCCAGTAGATTGTTGGGATCAGTCGATTGATTATTGTGGGACACGAGGGGGATCGCTCCTTTCGTGAAGGCTTGAGCGTCTTTGTGAGAGCGAGAGATCCGGTTGAGGAATCACACTCGCGTTATGGTCCAGGCACGCTTCCGAGCTGTGGGAAAGACGAGAGGATCGCGCAAAGCATACACCCGAAACTGTGGCTGTCAAACAAAATCTTCCGAGTGATTCTTAGGCTATTTGAACGTCAGGCGAGGTTGAGACTTAGCGCCCAAAATTCATTTCCCGGCGAGAATATGAGTCAATCGTAACAAGGTTCATTGTAGCCCGTCACCATGGCAGGGCGATGGTTCTCGCCGTGTCGATCATGTGCGCGCATGTGCGCGGAATTCAACTCCACAGCTCAAACCCCGGTGGACTTCAGTCGTAATACTCGAGCCCTAAGTGCGTGATCAAATCTTCACCACGCAGGTGGCGTAGCGTGTTCTTCAGCTTCATCAGCTGAATGAAGACGTCATGCTCGGGATACAAGCCTGGTGCTGTCTGCGGCGACTTGAAGTAGAAGGATAGCCACTCTTGAATACCGCGCATCCCAGTTCTTTGCGCTAGATCGAGAAAGAGCGCCAGGTCCAAAACTATCGGCGCCGCCAGAATCGAGTCGCGACACAGAAAGTCGATTTTGATCTGCATCGGGTAGCCGAGCCAGCCGAAGATGTCAATGTTGTCCCAGCCTTCTTTGTTGTCGCCGCGCGGTGGGTAGTAGTTGATCCTTACGACGTGCGAGAAATCCTTGTAGAGAGTCGGATAGACTTCCGGCTGCAAGATGTACTCGAGCACCGACAGCTTTGATTCTTCCTTCGTCTTGAACGAATCCGGATCGTCGAGCACCTCGCCGTCGCGATTGCCGAGAATGTTGGTTGAGTACCATCCATGCAGACCCAACATACGAGCCTTGAGCCCCGGGGCAATGATCGTCTTCATCAAGGTCTGGCCCGTCTTGAAATCCTTACCGCAAATCGGAAGACGATTTGTTTCTGCCAGCGTTCGCAGCGCCGGAATATCGACAGTCAAATTAGGCGCACCGTTGGCGAAGGGAATTCCGGATTTCAGCGCCGCGTAGGCGTAGACCATCGAGGGCGCGATGGCTTTATGATTTTCACGCATCGCCTTCTCGAAAGTGTCGAGCGTCTTGTGGACGGCGTGCGGCTTTAAGAAGATCTCCGTAGAGGCTGCCCAAATCATGACGACTCGCGCGACTTTGTTTTTCTTTTTCCAGTCGGCAATCTCCGCGATGAGCTGCTCAGCCAACTCGAATTTATTCTTGCCTTCTTTGACATTAGTGCCCTGCAGACGCTTCACATAAGTCTGATCGAAGACAGCCTTCATGGGCTTGATCTTTTGGAGGGGAGTGCGAATTTGCGCGAGTAAATCTTTTTCAAGCACGCCTGCGTGAGTGGCAGCTTCAAAAGCAGAGTCCGGGAAAATGTCCCAGGCGCCGAAGACCAGGTCTTCGAGTTTAGCGAGCGGCACGAAGTCTTTGATCAACGGCACGCGATTCTCGGTTCGTTTGCCGAGTCGAATCGTTCCCATTTGCGTCAGGCTGCCGATGGGCTCGGCAATACCTTTCTTGATCGCTTCGACGCCGGCGATGAAGGTTGTGCTGACGGCTCCAAGGCCTACGAGTAAAACTCCGAGCTTCCCCTTGGCTGGGGCAATTTCCGCTTGCTTCTGAACTGGCATTAGTTTCCTCCGGACTCGATTGAATGATGTGCTGAGATGATAAGTCCCCGGGACGTTCTAAGGGCGGCAAATGTTGCTCAATAGTATCGCTGGCTTGCGGTTATGTAGTTATTGAGGGTTAGAAGCCCAACCCCGGTTCCAACCGCAACCAAAAGTGTTGTCCCGTGGTACTCACGATGAGAAGCTACAAAAAGTCTGACTGCGATTCTGGATGCCACCGGCTTGGCCCGTGGTTTTTCACGCTCGCTGCTACTGGAAAGCTTCTAATCAGCAGCCAGCGTGAACTACCACGGGCCAAGCCCGTGGCATCCCACCAGGTGCGCACAGTTTGCTTTAGCTTCCAGCATGACGCTCCACCGGGCAAGCCGGTGGTATCAATCGAAACTCCCTCTACCTGGTTTTGGTATTAGATTGTGATGATCATAAAATTAGATATAACTTTTGCCATAGTGCAACGTTACATTTTGGTGTCTTCGTGGCGGAGCATGTTTCGCAACTGGAGTCGTCCGGTGTCGCATGATTGAATTCGCGCTGAGTCGTCAACTCTGCCGTTCGAGACTTCGTCTTGAGACGAGTATTGGCAGTCTGGGGAAAAGGATTAGAAACATCTGAGGAGAATTTATGGCTATCAACGAAGAAAAATTGAATCAGTTTTTAGGCAACTGCATCACGGATTTCGGCGCGACGATGCACGCCGGATTGGTCGTCATTGGCGAAAGCCTCGGACTTTACAAGGCGATGGCCCAGGCAGGCAGGGCAATTACGCCCGCCGAATTAGCCGAACTGACGAATACAAACGAGCGTTACCTGCGGGAGTGGCTCAATGCGCAAGCAGCGGGCGGATATGTTTCCTACGACGCGGAAAACCAAACCTACTTTCTTTCGGAAGAACAAGCCTTCGCGATGGCTGATGAATCGAGTCCGGCTTACTTACCCGGTGCTTTTCTACTCGCCGTTTCCGCGATTCGAGCCGTGCCGCAACTTACTGAAAGATTTCGCACGGGCGAAGGTTTTGGCTGGCACGAACACGACGCGGGACTTTTTCGGGCGACCGAGATGTTTTTCCGTCCCGGCTACGCCGCTAACTTAATCAGTTCGTGGATTCCGGCACTCCACGGAGTTGAAGAAAAACTGAGAGTCGGAGCAAAGGTTGCCGATATCGGTTGCGGGCTTGGTGCTTCGACCGTTCTGATGGCACAAGCCTTTCCGAATTCAACTTTCGTTGGCTTTGATTATCACGACCAATCAATCGAGATGGCGCGTCAGCGAGCCAAAGAAAGCAAAGTCGATGAACGGGTTTCATTTGCGGTGGCAAAGGCGAAGGATTTTCCGGGGAAGGATTACGATTTTGTTACCTACTTTGATTGCCTGCACGATATGGGCGACCCCGTAGGCGCAGCCGCGCACGTCAAAGAATCTTTGGCTGCTGACGGAACCTGGATGATTGTTGAACCGTTTGCTCACGACCGAGTCGAAAACAATTTGAATCCAATCGGACGCGCGTTTTATTCGGCTTCCACGCTGCTTTGCACTCCGGCTTCGCTGTCTCAAGAAGTTGGGCTGGCCTTGGGAGCGCAAGCCGGTGAAGCGCGGATGCGAGATGTGATAACCAAAGGCGGTTTTTCAAATTTCCGGCGGGCAACCGAAACGCCTTTTAATTTAGTGTATGAAGCCAAACCTTAATTTTGATAGCCCGACCTTCATCCTAACAGTGAACCGAAGTCCTGATGTGTCGGGCTGTTTCTCAAGCTGATTAAGTTGAATCGACGATTTGATCTAATCGCCGTGCCGGTCAACTGCTATGTGAATGTCAAGCCCCTTGGCAAAGAAGAGTGGTTTTTTCTTTTCGTTTTTCCATTTATTTAGAATCAGTAGTAGTGGCTGTGGTAACTGTGGAAAACTCGGAGCGTT
>Ga0134125_10001524_pt1 | contig 28328 bp, 28 predicted proteins | sample KB31751_FD_96464 | JGI IMG/M metagenome (GOLD analysis project Ga0134125, IMG submission 96464) | Terrestrial soil microbial communities with excess Nitrogen fertilizer from Kellogg Biological Station, Michigan, USA - KB3-175-1 | ecosystem: Environmental > Terrestrial > Soil > Unclassified ... | reverse complement strand
CTTGCGTGTCGCGTCGGCCTCGGCGGCCTGCTTCTCGCGGGTCTCGTTGGCGATCGCCTGCGCGTTGGCGCGAGCGTCCACCAGCGCTTTCTCGTAGGCCGCGACCGCCTCTTCCGACTGGCGTTTGAGCCTGTCGGCCTCGGCGAGGTCGTCGGCGATGCTCTTCTGGCGGCCCTCGATCACCCGGGCCACCTGCGGCAGCGCCCACTTCGCCATCAGCGCGTAGAGCAGCACGAAGCTGATCACCAGCCAGACGAACTGCGAGGGGAAGGTGTGCGTGTTGAACGGCGGGAACCCGCCGTGCCCGCCCGGCGCCTCGGTGCTCGTGCCGTGAGCCTGTTCTGCCATCGGTCGCTCCAGCGCCTGGCTGCTTTCCGCTTAGAGCGCGAACAGCAGCAGCAGCGCGATCAGCAGCGAGAAGATGCCGAGCGCCTCGGTGATGGCGAAGCCGAAGATCAGGTTCGCGAACTGGCCCTGCGCGGCCGACGGATTACGGATCGCCGCGGCGAGATAGTTGCCGAAAATGATGCCGACGCCGACGCCGGCGCCGCCCATGCCGATCGCCGCGATGCCCGCGCCGATGTACTTCGCTGCCACTGGATCCATAACCAAGCTCCTTTTGCGTTAGCCTTTTGGCGTCGGGCCCTCAGTGGCCCGGGTGAATCGCATCGTTGAGGTAGATGCAAGTGAGGATCGCGAACACGTAGGCCTGCAGGAAGGCGACCAGCGCCTCCAGCGCGAACAGCGCGACGATCATCGCGAACGGCAGCACGCCGCCGATCCAGCCGATCGCGCCGAGCGCGGTGCCGAGCAGGATGATGAAGCCCGCGAACACCTGCAGCGCGATATGGCCCGCGAGCATGTTGGCGAACAGACGCACGCTGTGCGAGATCGGGCGCGAGATGAACGACAGGATCTCGATCGCGACGATCATCGGCAGGATGTAGATCGGCACGCCCTTCGGAATGAACAAATTGAAGAAGTGGAAGCCGTGGCGGATGAGGCCGTAGGCCAGCACCGTGAAGAACACGGTCAGCGCCAGCACCGCGGTGATGATGATGTGGCTCGTGACGGCGAAGCCGTACGGGATCAGCCCGAACAGGTTCAGCAGCAGCACGAACATGAAGATCGTGAAGACGAAGGGGAAGAAGCGCATCCCTTCGTTGCCGCCGGTCGAGCGCAGCATTGTGGCGACGAATTCGTAGGTCAGTTCGGCGGCCGATTGCAGGCGACCCGGCACCGGCCGCGCGCCGGCCGTCCCGAAGACCAGGAAGCCCGTCAGCATGATCACCGCCAGCAGCATGAATGCGGCGGAGTTGGTGAAGAAGATCTCGGTGCCGCCGATCTTGCCGATCGGGAAGAGGTTGACGATATGGAACTGATGGATGGGATCCATGGCGCAGTCTTAGTCTTTCAAATTCCTGTCGGGCGCAACGCCCGCAGCCCGCATCACATTCAGAATGCCGGCAGCGAAACCGAGCAGCAGGAACAGGATCAGTCCCCACGGCGTCGTTCCGAGCCAGCGGTCGAGCAGCCAGCCGAGCCCCGCTCCGACGAGCACACCGCCGACCAGTTCGCTCGACAGCCGGAAACCGCGGGCGAACGCCGAGGTGTCGTTGGTCTGCCGAGGACCGGAGCCTGTTTCGGAGGGCCGGCTCGTTTCATCGAGCCGTTCGCCGAGACGCTTGAGCCTCGCGGAGAGGGCGGCCTCGTTGTCCGGCGGTTCTGTTCGGTCGCCTTTGCCCCGCGTGTCGTCAGCCATGCTTTCGACCCGCGTAGAACAAGACCCCGTGTGCTACCGCCGCCCCTCAAAGCCGCGCGGACCATACTGATGCGGTCCCCTCAAGTCAAGAAACGGCCATGTGTTGCTAAGTCCATGGAATGACGGGACAAACGCAAAATTTTTCAGAGCCGCGGAGGGCCTCTGCGTGCATTGCGGCAAAGGCCCGGGGATTGCCGCCGGCGATCCATGTTCATGACCGGGAGACAGGTTTAAGGTTCGCCCGTTGATGGCACACCGACAATGAGGAATTCGGCCATGCGCATGCCGGTGCTCGCGATCGCGATGCTGCTCGGAGTGACGTCGGCGGCGTGCGCCGACGACGTGCCGCAGCCTGCGGCGCCGGAGGCTCAGTCACCGGCGCCCGGCGGCCCGGTGAAGATCATCGACGCGACGCCCGCAATGCCCGCACCCGCGGCTCCCGCCCCGAAAGCCGACCAGGCGCAGCCGGCGGCTCCCGCGCCGCCGCCGCAGGTCAGCACCCAGGCGAAGACGCAGAAGGAACCGGAGCGCTCGCCCGACGGCGTCGGCGGCCGCTTCAGCTTCGTGCGCGTCGACGACGGGTTCCTGCGCTTCGATCTGAAGACCGGCCAGGTCGCTTACTGCAACGCGCATGCCGACGGCTGGAGTTGCCAGGCGGTGCCGGAAAACCGCTCGACGCTTGAGCGCGAGGTCAAGAGCCTCAAGGACGAGGTTGCCGGGTTAAAGCGCGAGCTCGAGACCCTGCGCGAGCCGCCGCCGCCGCGCCCGCCGGCGCCGATCCCGCCGCCGGCGGCGCAGGGCGACATCACCCGAGACATGCCCTCCGGACATGAAGACATCGCCCGCGCCAAGGCCATGCTCCAGGACGTGTGGGACCGGCTGGTCGCGACGATCGTCGGCATCAAGAACGACGTGATGCGCAAAAGTTGACCGCGCGCCTCACCGATATCGCGGCCGGCGCGCCGCAGTTCATCGCCCGCGCCAGCCTGCATGTCGCCACGCGCGGCGCCGGCATCGTCGAGTTCACCCGCGACGCCGCCGAGTTCCTGTCCAAGGCCGGGGCAGGCGAGGGCGTGCTGCTCGCCTTCCTGCGCCACACCTCGGCCTCGCTCACCATCCAAGAGAACGCCGACCCCGACGTCAAACGCGACCTGATGACGGCGCTTTCGCGCCTCGCGCCCGAGGACGCCGGCTGGGTGCACGATACCGAGGGGCCCGACGACATGCCGGCGCATGTGAAGGCGATGCTCACCGGTATCTCGCTGAGCGTGCCGGTGGCGGACGGCCGCATGATGCTCGGCACCTGGCAGGGGCTCTATCTCGTGGAACACCGCCGCCGCCCGCACGAGCGCGAGATCGTGCTCCAGTTCCTCGGCCAGCGGCGCTGAAAGGCCGCGCCCGCGGCATTTTCGCAGGGCGAGACACCGCCTCTCAAACGATAGTATAAGGATCGGCATGCGGTCCGGGTGGGGGCGCGTTCGTGGCTGAAGAGGTCCGTGCGTGAGCGAGGATGTGCAGTATCGGCTGATGATCGCCGACGATCATCCGTTGTTCCGCGGCGCCTTGCGCGAGGCGGTGAATGGCCTGCCCGAGCACACCGACTGCGCCGAGGCCGGCAGCTTCGACGAGGTCGCGGCGCTCCTGGAACAGGGCAGCGAGTTCGACCTCGTGCTGCTCGACCTGTCGATGCCCGGCGCGCGCGGCTTCTCCGGCCTGATGTATCTGCGCGCGCAATATCCCGGCGTGCCCGTCGCGGTGGTCTCGGCCAATGACGATCCGACCGCCATCCGCCGCTGCATGGAATTCGGCGCCTCCGGTTTCATCCCCAAGACGCTCGGCGTCGACGGCATGCGTCACGCCATCTCGCGCATCCTCGGCGGCGGCGTGTGGACGCCACCGGACGTCGACCTCTCCTCCGGCTCCGACGCCGAGGCGGCCGAGTTGATGGCGCGCATGGCGACTTTGACGCCGCAGCAAGTGCGCGTGCTGATGATGCTGTCGGAGGGCCTGCTCAACAAGCAGATTGCCTACCAGCTCGGCGTCTCCGAGGCGACGGTGAAGGCGCACGTCTCGGCGATCCTGCAAAAGCTCGGCGTCGAGAGCCGCACGCAGGCGGTCATTGCCGCCGCCAAGATCGAAGCCGGCCAGTGGCCGCAGGGCGCCGCCGCGGCGGGGTGACGTGCCCGGCGCCGCCGCGATGACGAGGTCGATGCGGCGTCCGTCCGACTATGTTCTTGTCGTCAAAGTCGAGCACGACCAGAAACCAATTTTCCCCTGCGGGCGCGGTATGAAGGAACCGCGAAATCCGAATCTCTTCAATCGGCAGCTTCGGATGGCGGATGGCAGGAATGTGGCCTTCCGCGCCCGCACGCTTTGGGCAAAAAGCCGACATAATCTGGGTCTGTGCTAGCTTGAGCGGAATTCGCATGCCCGGCCGGCAGAGGGGCGAGCCTGCGACCTTGCGGACGACGAGGCTTCCTTTCGATGGAGTCTTGAAGACATGCGCGGTCTCTCAATCATAGTCGTGGTCGCGGCGTTCGCGACAACATGTCTGGCGCAGGACGGTCCGGATGCCGGTCAGTGCGAGCAGGTGCGTGCCGCGGTCGCGCAATACGGCCTGCAGGCCGCACGTGCACATGCCTCCGAAAACTACGGCCTGACACCCGCTGATCTGCGTCGTGTCGAGCACGAGTGCGGCGTCGATAATCGCAATCGGCGGACCAAGAAGAAGCAGGCCGGTTGAAACGAAGTACTGCCAAGGCTGGTCAGGTTCGATCCGACTCGCCGGTTACCTAAAGCGTATTTCCTTGATTTGATTTCGAGCGCTTCGCGCTGCAGCCGTCGCGCGAAGAATTGCCCGTGCCAAGTCTGGCTACTCCGCCGCCGCTGCCCGCAGCACGCGCCATTGTGCCAGCAGCGCGCGCAGCGCCGCTGGCTTGAGCGGCTTGTTCAGCACCTGGATGCCCTTGGCGCGCGCCGCCTCGCGCACTGCCGGCGTGCGGTCGGCGGTGATCAGGATCGCCGGCAACTCGCCATACTGCGCGCGCAGCGCGGCGATCGCTTCGAGCCCTGTGCCCTGATCGAGGTGGTAGTCGACGAGCAGGCCGTTCGGCGGCGCCGGATGTGCGGAGAGCGCCGCCAGCGCCTCGGTGAGGTTCGAGGCCTTGATCACGTTGCAGCCCCAGCCGCGCAGCAGCGTCTCCATACCGTCGAGCACCGACGGTTCGTTGTCGATGCACAGCGCGGTGACGCCGGCGAGCTGGCCGTGATCGACACGCTGATCCTCGCGCGGCGGCAACTCGACCGGCGCGGCGTCGGAGCAGGCGACCGTCACCGAGAAATGCGAGCCGCGGCCGACGGTCGAGCGCACGGCGATCTCGCTGCCGATGACACGCGCCACGCGCTCGACGATCGACAGGCCGAGGCCGAGCCCGCGCGCGATGCGCGCGCCATTGTCGAGGCGGTGGAATTCGACGAACACGTCGCGCAACTTGTTCTGCGGAATGCCGACGCCGGTGTCGTAGACGTCGATCCGCAGCGCGCCGCCCTGGTGGCGGCAGCCGACCAGCACGCGGCCCGACGGCGTATATTTGATGGCATTGGAAACGAGGTTCTGCACCAGCCGGCGCAACAGCCGCCGGTCCGAGCGCACCACCAGCGAGGAGGGCACGTAGGTCAGCGTCAGGCTCTTCGCAGCCGCCATCGGCGCAAATTCGAGCTCGATCTGCCGCATCATCTCGTCGATGCGGAACACCGACAGCTCCGCGCGCATCGCGCCGGTGTCGAGCCGCGAGATATCGAGCAGCGCGCCGAGGATCTCCTCCACCGCCTCGAGCGAGGCATCGATATTGTCGACCAGGCGCCGGTCGTCGCTCTGGCCGCGCTCGATCAGGCTGGTGACGTAGAGCCGCGCCGCGTTGAGCGGCTGCAAGATGTCGTGGCTCGCCGCCGCGAGGAAGCGCGTCTTTGAAATGTTTGCGGCGTCGGCCTCGCCCTTGGCGTGGGCGAGCTCGGCGTTGAGTCGCGTCAGTTCCTCGGTGCGTTCGTGCACGCGCCGCTCCAGCGTCTCGTTGGAGCGCTCCAGCGCCTCGGCCGCCTCGACGCTGGCGGTGATGTCGGTGAAGGTGGTGACGAGGCCACCGTCCGGCATGTGGTTGGCGCGCACCTCGATGACCGTGCCGCTCGCCGCGAAACGCTCGAGGAACGGCGCCTCGGCGCTGACATAGCGCTCGATCTGCTCCTGCACCAAAGGCTCCACGCGGTCGGCTGGAATTGTGCCGCGCCGCGCGTTGAACTGGAGAATGTCGGTAAGCCCGATGCCCGGCCGCACCAGCGACGGCGGAAGATCGACGATCTCGCCGAACTGCCGGTTCCAGCAGATGAGTTGCAGGTCCTTGTTGAAGACGGCAATGCCCTGGCGCACGTGGTCGAGTGCCGTCTGCAAGATCTCGCGGTTGTACTGGATCGCCGCGTTGGCGTCGTCGAGAAGGCGCAGCGCCGCCTTGGTCGACACCGTGCGCTTGCGCAGCAGGAGCGACATCACCAGCCGCGAAGACGCCGCGCCGATCGCCGAGGCGAGGATGTGCTCGGCGTAGCGCACCAGCCGCATGTCGGCCTCGTCATTGGGATCGAGGCTGATGCGGTGCGTGGCGGCGAAGCTGTCGAGCGCCGAGCGCGTGCGGTCCTCGCCGAGATAGCGCGCGACGGTTTCGGTCAATTCGGCGACGGTGATCGATGAGAGCCACAGGCGGAAGCCGGGCGCCATCGGCGCCAGCTCGGCGGGCGCGAACGTGTTGGCCTGCATCCGCTCGATCGGCGTCGGCTGACGCAACAGCGACACGCCGACATAGAGCAACACGTTGAGCCCCAGACTCCAGACGACGCCGTGCACCAGCGGCGACAGGTCGAAGCCAAGCATGTGCTGCGGTCGGAACAGGCCGATGCCGAATGGGCCTTCGGTCAGGACACGCTGGCCGAGCACGCCGATGTCGGCGAAGGTGGGCAGCAGCAGCGTGTAGCCCCAGATCAGGATGCCGGCGCTCATCCCGGCGATGGCGCCGGCCGCGGTCGCGCGCCGCCATACCAGGCCGCCGAAGAAAGCCGGCGCGAGCTGCGCCACGGCCGCGAAGGCAAGCAGGCCGATCGAAGCGAGCTGCGCGTCGCCGGCCGAGCGGTAATACATGTAGGCGAGCAGCAGGATCACGAAGATCGACACGCGCCGCACGCGCAGCAGCATCGAGCCGAGGTCGTCGCGCCGGTGCAGCTGGCTCTCGCGCCGCTGCAACACCAGCGGCATGACGATGTCGTTCGACACCATGATCGACAGCGCGACGGACTCAACGATCACCATCGCGGTCGCCGCCGACAGGCCGCCGACAAAAGCGGCAATGGTCATCACGTTCGAGCCGTTGAGCAGCGGCAGCGCCAGCACGAACATGTCGCTGTCGACCTCGCCCGGCGCGAAGGTCAGAAGGCCGGCGAAGGCGATCGGCACCACGAACAGGTTGATGAGCAGGAGATAGAGCGGGAACAGCCAGGCGGCGCGCCTGATCTCGTTCTCGTTGTTGTTCTCGACCACGGCGACGTGAAACTGCCGCGGCAAGAGCAGGATGGCGAAGAACGACAGTGTGGTCGTGGCGATGAACGTATCGAAGGGCGGCTCGCGCGTGAACAGCTTGGTCGCCCAGTCCTGCGTGCGTGCCGCCTCGAGCAGGGCGCCGGGCCCGCCGAACATCCAGAAGGTGACGTAGACGCCGACCGCGAGGAAAGCGAACAGCTTGATGATCGACTCGGAGGCGACCGCGAGCATCAGGCCGTCCTGGTGCTCCGTCGCGTCGATGTGGCGCGTGCCGAACAGCACCGCGAAGGTCGCCATCGAGATCGCGACGAACAGCGCGATGTCGCCGAGCACCGGGTTCGACAGATGGCTGCCCGGGTCGACGTGGGCGAGAATCGTCTCGAGCGACGACGACACCGCCTTCAGTTGCAGCGCGATGTAGGGAATGGTGCCGACGATCGCGATCAGGGCGACCAGCGCCGCGACCGGCTGCGCCTTGCCGTAGCGCGCGGCGATGAAGTCGGCGATCGAGGTGATGTTCTGCGCCTTGGCGAGCCGCACGATGCGCACGATCAGCGGCGAGAACAGGCCGACCATCAGCACCGGGCCGATGTAGATCGTGAGAAACTCGTAACCCGTGCGGGAGGCCGAGCCGACCGAGCCGAAGAAGGTCCAGGAAGTGCAGTAGATCGCCAGCGACAGCGGGTAGATCAGCACCCGCATGCGGCCGCCACGCGCGCCGCGGCGCGTCCGGTCCCCGTAGCTCGCGATGAGGAACAGGAGGCCGATATAGGCAAGCGCCACCGCGATGACGACCCAGCCTTGCAGCATCTAGTCTCCGACAGTCTCCCGCGCCGATCGAACGTCTCCGATCGCCGCTTATGCCTTTAAATCAGCACAGTTTTGACCGCGGGTCCAATATAGCAGATTTCGATTATCTGCATTTGACCGCGGCCCGCGCGCGGGGCATTGATCGCGTCCCGCGAAAGTCCCCGCCTTGCCCGCATCGCCGACCCTCTTCCCTCTCATCGGACGCACAGTCGAGACGCTTGTGCTCGCCGCCGTCGGCGGCGTTGCCCTCGGCCTGACCGGAGTTCCCGGCGGCTATCTGTCCGGCGCCATCCTCACGGTCTCGGCCGCCGCGCTTGCCGGCCGGCCGATGCTGGTGCCTGTGCCGTTGATGCGCACGATCTTCGTGCTGCTCGGCATCTCGCTCGGCTCGGTGATGACGCCGGAGATGCTGCACGGCATGGCGAAGTATCCGTTGAGCATCGCGGTGCTGCTCGTCGCCATGGCCTGCATCGGCCTTGCCTGCGCGGCCTATCTCCAGGTCGTGCACAAGTGGGACCGCATCTCGGCCTATCTCGCCTCGGCGCCCGGCGGCATGTCGCAGGTGCTGGCGGTCGCGGCCGAGGTCGGCGGCGACCTGCGCGCCATCGCCATCGTGCAGAGCATGCGCGTCGTCATCATCGCGGTCGGCCTGCCATCGGGTCTGTCGCTGCTCGGACTCGCTTCGCACGTGTCGCGTCCGCTCGGCTCGCCGATGACCTGGGCGAGCCTCGACGAATTCGGGATGCTCGCCGCCGCGGCGGTCGCCGGCGCGATCGCGTTCCACAAATTGCGGTTTCCGGGCGGGCTGTTGTTCGGCGCCATGTTCGCGTCCGGCGCGCTGCACGCCACCGAGATCGTGCACTTCGTGCTGCCGTGGTGGGCGACCAACACCGCGGCGATCGCGCTCGGCGGCATCATCGGCGCGCGCTTCGCCAACATGTCGCTCAGGCTCTTCGCGCACTTCATCGGCGCCGCGTTCGGCTCGTTCGCGGTGGCGGTGACGATCGCGACGGCCTTCGGCGCCGTGATCATCCGGATGATGACCTTGCCGGTGCCGGAAGTGATGATGGCCTTCGCCCCGGGCTCGGTCGACGCGATGATGCTGCTCGCGCTGGCGCTGCACCTCGACCCGGTCTATGTCGGCGCCCACCACGTCGTGCGCATCTTCTTCGTGGCGCTGGCGACGCCGTTCATGGTCCGGCGCGAGGCGGGCAAGCCGAAGCGAACCGCGGCGACCGAAGTGCCCGAGGCGATGCAGGCGCCGATGGACGAGTGAAGTCTACTCCGCCGCCAGCGGGTGCTTGCGGCGCGGGAGCTGCAGCTTCTCCCAGACGTCGACCAGCGCCTCGGCGAGGCGGTCGACGAGGCCGTCGTCGTGGTAGGGCGACGGCGTGATGCGCAGGCGTTCCATGCCGCGCGGCACGGTCGGATAGTTGATCGGCTGGATGTAGATGCCGTGCTCGGCGAGCAGCAGGTCGCTGGCGACCTTGCACTTCTCGGCGTCGCCGATCAGCACCGGCACGATGTGCGTATTGCTCGGCATTACCGGCAGGCCGGCGGCATTGAGCACGGCTTTCACCCGCGCGGCGCGGTCCTGGTGCCGCTCGCGCTCCCAGGTCGAGGTTTTCAGATGGCGGATCGCCGCAGTCGCGGCGGCGCAGATCGCCGGCGGCAGCGCGGTCGTGAAGATGAAGCCCGGGGCATAAGAGCGCACCGCGTCCACCATCTCGGACGTGCCGGCGATGTAGCCGCCGAGACAACCGAACGCCTTCGCCAGGGTCCCCTCGACGACATCGACGCGGTGCATCGCGCCCTCGCGCTCGCACACGCCGCCGCCGCGCGGGCCGTACATGCCGACCGCGTGCACCTCGTCGCAATAGGTCATCGCGCCGTATTTTTCCGCGAGGTCGCAGATGGCGTGGATCGGTGCGACGTCGCCGTCCATCGAATAGAGGCTCTCGAACACGATCAGCTTCGGCCGCTTGGAATCGGCGGCTTGCAGCAGCTCTTCCAGGTGAGCGAGATCGTTGTGCCGCCAGATCTGCCGCTCGCAGCCCGACTGGCGCACGCCCTCGATCATCGAGTTGTGGTTGAGCGCGTCCGACAGGATCAGGCAGCCCGGCAACAGCTTCGCCAGCGTGGCGATGCCGGTCTGGTTCGAGACATAGCCCGAGGTGAAGAGCAGCGCGGCCTGTTTGCCGTGCAGGTCGGCGAGCTCGCGCTCGAGCTCGACCAGCGGATGATTGGTGCCGGCGATGTTGCGCGTCCCGCCTGCGCCGGTGCCCATGCGCGTCGCCGTCTCGACCATGGCGCCGATCACCTTGGGGTGCTGCGCCATGCCGAGGTAGTCGTTCGAGCACCAGATGACGACCTCGCGCGGGCCCTGCGGCGAGTGCCAGGTGGCGTGCGGGAACCGGCCGGCGATGCGCTCGAGGTCGGCGAACACGCGGTAGCGGCGTTCCTGCTTCAGGGCGCCCAGCGCCGACGCGAAAAAACCGTTGTAGTTCATGTGCTTTACTTTCCCGCCCCCGGCGGCCGAGCCTTTTTAGAAGCCTTCCAGGGGGTTTGTCGAGGCGGAGATTGAAGGGCGGCTGTGTTCAGGCATTGACGGACGTCAAACGTCCGTGAAATGCGGCGTTCCGCCGGACGGAGCCGTTGGGCACTGCGCTGCCGCGGCAAACCGGCCGGCGCAAGGCGGCCCTGCGCCGGGGAGACCCGCCGCTGTTCTACACGGCGGCGGCGCGCTATCAGTGCGTTCCGGATTCCTCTTTCGCACAGCGAGTTCTTCACGATGAGCGACAAACCGACCGGCATCGCCAACGGCCTGACGAATTACGGTGACCGCGATTTCTCGCTCTACCTGCGGCGGTCCTTCGCGCAGTCGATGGGCTATTCGCTCGACATGCTGAAGAAGCCGGTGGTCGGCATCGCCTACACGCCGTCCGGCTTCAACAACTGCCACCGGCACTTCCCGGAGCTGCTCCAGGCGGTGAAACGCGGCGTGCTCGCCGCCGGCGCGCTGCCGGTCGAATTCCCGACCATCTCGCTCGGCGAGGTGTTCCTCAACCCGACCAGCCTGAAATTTCGCAACCTGATGTCGATGGACACCGAGGAGATGATCCGCGCCCAGCCGATGGACGCGGTCGTGCTGATGGGCGGCTGCGACAAGACTGTGCCGGCGCAGCTGATGGGCTGCGTCTCGGCGGCAAAGCCCGCGGTGATGCTGATCGGCGGGCCGATGATGACCGGCCGCTATCACGGCGAGCGCTTAGGGGCCTGCACCGACTGCCGCCGCTTCTGGGCCATGTACCGCGCCGGCAAGGTCAGCGACGAGGAGATCAATGTCGTCGAGAGCCGGCTCGCCACCACGGCCGGCAGCTGCGCGGTGATGGGCACCGCCTCGACGATGGCCTGCATCACCGAGGCGCTCGGCATGTGCCTGCCGGGCACCGCCGCGATCCCTGCCGTGCATGCCGACCGGCTGCGCGCGGCGGAAGCGACCGGCGCGCTCGCCGTGCGGATGATCGGTTCGCAACTGACGCCCGACAAGATCGTCGACCGCAAGTCGATCGAGAACGCATTGCGCGTGCTGATGGCCATCGGCGGTTCGACCAACGCGGTTATCCATCTCACCGCCATCGCCGGCCGTGCCGGCGTGCCGGTATCGCTCGAGCGTCTGAACGAGCTCTCCGACACGACACCGGTGCTGGTGAACCTGAAGCCGGTCGGCAACGGCTACATGGAGGATTTCTTCGCCGCCGGCGGCATCGGCGCGCTGCTGCGCGAGTTGAAGGACCTGTTGCATCTCGACGCCATGACCGTCACGGGCGAGACGCTGGGTGAGCGGCTGGCGCAGCCCGAGGGCGACGGCTTCGTCGACCGCACGATCATCGCCGAGCGGAACAAGCCGCTCGAGCCGCAGGGCGGCCTCGTCGCGCTGTTCGGCAACCTCGCGCCGCAGGGTGCGATCCTCAAGCGTTCGGCTGCCGACGCCAATCTGTTCGAGACCGAGGGCCGCGCGGTGGTGTTCAATTCGCTCGAGGATCTCGCCGCGCGCGTCGACGATCCCGCGCTCGACATCACGCCCAAGGACATCATGGTATTGCAGAACGCCGGCCCGCATTCGGCGTCGGCGATGCCGGAGGCCGGCTACCTGCCGATCCCGAAGAAGCTCGCCGCCGCCGGCGTCAAGGACATGATCCGCGTCTCCGACGCGCGCATGAGCGGCACGGCGTTCGGCACCATCGTGCTGCACGTGACGCCGGACGCCGCGTCCGGCGGCATGCTCGGCCTCGTGCGCAACGGCGACCGCATCAAGCTGTCGGTGAAGAACCGCCGCATCGATCTTCTGGTCGACGACGCTGAATTGAAGAAACGCGCAGCGGCAATGCCGAAGCCGGCGGCCGCGCCGGTGCGCGGCTATTCGAAACTGTACGCGCGGGAAGTGCTCGGCGCCGACGAAGGCTGCGACTTCGGGTTTTTGCGCGGGCGGTGACGTCAGTCGGTCGGCATCGGCCCGTGGCACAGCCTGCCCCCTCTCCCCGTCGGGGAGAGGGTTGGGGTGAGGGGGTTCTCAATTCTCGGCTACTGTAACCCCTCACCCGGATCGCTTCGCGATCCGACCTCTCCCTATGGGAGAGGTGAAGCACGAACTCAGCCGTTGAGGTACCGCTTCTCGATCATGCAATGCACGCCTTTGACGCCGTTGACGATCTGGGTGACGCGCAGGTCGGCGGTGAGGCTCGCCATCGCATAGGCCTGATAGCGGTCGATGCCGTTGAGCGTGCTGATAACGTCGATCATCTGCCGCAGCGCGATCTTGGCGCATTCGTCGAGGTCGGGATCGAAGCCCATTGTGATGAGGTGGGTCGGCGTCTCGGCGCGCGGCCATTGCAGCTTCATGTCGTCGCGCACGGACAGGCGGAACGTGCCGACGAGCCCGGTCTCGATCGCGGTGATGCACACCTCGCCGTCGCCCTGCGCGCCGTGGCCGTCGCCGACCGAGAACAGCGCGCCGTCGGTGAACACCGGCAGATAGAGCGTCGCGCCGGCAACCAGTTCCTTCAGGTCCATGTTGCCGCCGTTGCGGCGCGGCGGCGGCGTCGGGATCGTGCCCCATTCGGCCGGCGGCGCCACCGCCATGACACCGAAGAAGGGCTTCAGCGGAATCTCCTGGCCCCAGGGCATGCGGCCTAGCATGCGCTGCTTGTCGATGGCGACGTGGTAGAGCCGGTACTCGGGGAAATCCTCGGGCAGGCCGCCGGCCTGCGGCCGGATCAGCGTGTAGCCCCAGTCGCAGAACGGCTCGATCGCCTCTATGTCGATCTGCAGCACCTGGCCCGCTTTGGCGCCGCGCACCGCCACCGGGCCGGTGCACATGTGCACCAGGAAGCGCTGCCCGGCATTTGCCGCATGGATCGCCGGCAGCGCTGGCGGGATCGTGAAGGGCGGCTTCGGCATCACGTCCGGCTGCCCGGACACCGACGACATGATGACGCGCGCGCCGCTGTCGACGGTGAGCACCGGCTTCAGCGCGGCGCTGAAATGGCCCCAGTGCACCGTGTCGGCGCCGGCATCGACGCGCGGGATGGCTGAACTCATGCTGGATCCTCCGGGGCGGCCCTTACTCGCGGCGGGCGGTCCGCTACACTAGGGCAAAGCTTCACGGGGAGGCCAGCACCCATGCATGTCTTCGATCTCGCGCAAGAGCAGGAGTGGAATGCGAAACATCATGTCGAGAAGATTCTCGGCCGCGAGGCTGACGGCGACTTCACCGTCGCCTGCTGGGAGCCGGGGCAGGTGAGCCCCAATCACTGCCATCCCTTCGCGACCGAAATCTATTTCTGCGTCTCCGGCGGCGGCACCATGCGCACGCCGGACCGCACGGTGCCGGTGACGCCGGGCGCGTTCGTGGTGCACCCGCCGGGCGAGGTGCACGAATACGAGAACGGGCCGCAGCGCACGCTCCTGTTCCGCGTGCGCTACGGCGGCGACATGGCGGCGCGGCATTGCGCCTGGCGCGGCAATCCGGCATGGACGCAATCGGCCGAGGACGCGGCCTATTACCGGCGCCATCCGCTGAGCTGAGCCGCGTCGATCGCATGAGGAGTTTGCCGATGTCCCGCCGCCGCTTTGCGCTCGCTTTGGTCGCCGCGCTTGTCGCACTGGCTCTTCCGGGCGCCTCCCGCGCCGAAGACTTCGTCGGCAAGGTGACGCGCATCGTCGTGCCCTTCGCGCCCGGCGGCGGCACCGACATCATCTCGCGCACGCTGGCGCTGGAGATGCAGAAGCAGCTCGGCGGCAGCGTCATCGTCGAGAACAAGCCGGGCGCCGGCACCATCATCGGCACCGAATACGTCGCCAAGGCCGAGCCCGACGGCCATACGCTCGTGATGGCGACCTTCGCGCATGCGGTGAACCCGAGCCTGCGCGCGAAACTACCCTACGACGCCGACAAGGACTTCGCGCCGGTGGCGCTGATCGCGCGCTCGTTCAACATCGTCGTCGTCAATCCGAACTCCGGCATCAACTCCGTCGCCGACCTGATCAAGGCGGCGAAGGACAAGCCGGACGGGCTCAACTACGGCACCTTTGGGCCCGGCACGTCGGCGCATCTCGCCGGCGAACTGTTCAATAGCCTCGCGCACGTGAAGATGACGGCGGTGCACTACAAGGGCGCGGCGCCGGCGATCACCGACCTCATGGGCGGCACAATCCAGGTGATGTTCACGACCGTCGCCAGCGCCACCTCGCTGGTCAAGGCCGGCAAGCTGAAAGCGCTCGCCGTGACTTCGGCGAAGCGCACCTCGGCCTTCCCCGATCTTCCGACCGTCGCCGAAGCCGGCGTCGCCGGCTACGAGGCCGAGAGTTGGTACGGCCTGTTCGCGCCGGCGAAGACGCCTGCCGCGACAATCGCTGTGCTGAACAACGCGGCCGGCGCGTCGCTGCATTCGCCGGCATTCAATACGCTCGTGCAGAACGAGGGCCTGATCATGGTCGGCGGCGCGCCGGACGTGCTCGGCAAATACGTGGCCGGCGAAGAGGCGCGCTGGCGCAAGGTCGTCAAGGACGCCGGCATCAGGATCGAGTAAAGGCCCATGACAGCACTCGTCGAACTTTCAATCGAAGACAAGGTCGCCATCGTCGCGCTCAACCGGCCCGAGGTGCGCAACGCCATCAACGACGCGATGCGCAATGAGCTCGTCGCCGTGCTCGAGAGCGTCGGCAAGGACGACGCGGTGCGCGCGGTCGTGCTCACCGGCAAGGGCAAGGCGTTCTGCGCCGGCGGCGACATTTCCGGCATGAAGGAGCGCCTGAAGGCGCCGCCCGGCGAGGTCGGCTACAACGGCTGGCGGCGGCAGGGGCAAGTGCACAAGAGCGTCGCGCTGCTGCACGGCATGCCGAAGCCGGTGATCGCCGCCGTCAACGGCGCCGCCGCGGGCCTCGGCTGCGACATGGCGCTCGCCTGCGACTTCATCGTCGCCTCGGACGCGGCGCTGTTCACGATGAGCTTCGTCAAGCGCGGCCTCGTCTCCGACGGCGGCGGCATGTATTTCCTGCCGCGCCGCGTCGGCTTGCCGAAGGCGAAGGAACTGATCTTCACCGGCCGCAATGTCGAGGCCAAGGAGGCGCTGGCCATCGGGCTTGCCGATCGCGTGACGCCCGCCGCGACGCTGATCGTCGACGCCGCGGCGTGGGGACGCGAACTCGGCCAAGGCTCGCACGTCTCGATCGCCTTCTCCAAGGCGATCCTCGACCGCACCTTCGAGACCAGCGAAGAACAGGTGTTCGCGCTCGGCCGCGAGGCGCAAGCCGTCTGCTACACGTCGCAGGAGCATCGCGAGGCAGTCGAGGCCTTCCTCAACAAGACCGCTCGCTGATGGTAGCCGTCGACACGCTGCTCAAGCCGCGCAGCGTCGCCATCGTCGGCGCCTCGGCGGATGCGGCCAAGCTCACCGGGCGGCCGCTCGTCTATCTGGAGAAATACGGCTTTACCGGCGCGATCTATCCGGTCAATCCGCGCGTGGAGGCGATCGGCAAGCACCACTGCTATGCCGACATCGCCGCGCTGCCGAAGGCGCCGGACGTCGCCATCGTCCTGCTCGGCGCCGAGCGCGCGATCGAGGCGGTGCGGGCGCTGGCTGCGCGCGGCACGGCCGCGGCAATCGTGCTGGCGAGCGGCTTCAGTGAGAGCGGGCCGGAGGGCAAGGCGCGGCAGGACGAATTGAAGCGCGCTGCCGGGTCAATGCGGCTGCTCGGCCCGAACACCATCGGCCTCGTCAACGTCACCGACGGCATCGTGCTGTCGGCGAGCAACGCGCTGGTCGCCGACGCGCTCGTGCCGGGCAAGGTCGCGCTGGTGTCGCAGAGCGGCGGCATCCTCGGCTCGGTGCTGTCGCGGGCGCAGGCAGCGGGCCTCGGCTTTTCCAAATTGATCGCCACCGGCAACGAGAGCGATCTCGATGTCGCCGACTTCATCGATCATCTCGCCGGCGACGGCGCGACGCGCGTGATCGCGCTCTATCTCGAAGGCCTGCGCAAGCCCGACGCGTTCAAGGCGGCGGTCGCCCGTGCCCGCGCCGCCGGCAAGGCGGTGGTCGCGTTCAAGGTCGGGCGCTCGGAGCAGGGCGCGCGCTCGGCGGTGTTGCACACCGGCGCGCTCGCGGGATCCGACGCCGCCTACGGCGCACTGTTCAGGCAGTGCGGCGTGATCCGCGCCGAGCGCTATTCGGATTTGATCGACATTCCGCTGGCGCTCGCGGCCGGCCGCGCGCTCGAGGGCAGGCGCATCGCCATCGTCACGTCAACCGGCGGTGCCGCGAGCCTCTTGGCCGACGCGGCCGGCATGGCCGGCTTCGAGACGCCGCCGCCGGACGCGGCGACCACGGCAAGGCTGAAGGCGCTCGCCATCGACGGCGCGGCACTCGACAGCAATCCGATCGATGTGACACTTGCCGGGGTGAAGACGGAGACGTTCCGCACCGTTCTTGGCGCGGTGGCGGCGAGCCCGGTCTACGACGCGGTCGCCGTCGTGCTCGGGTCGTCGGCGCTGCGTGAGCCGGAGACGGCGGGCGCGCCGTTGCGCGATTGCGCGGCGCGCAGCGGCAAGCCGGTTATCGCCTTCGCCAGTCCCGACGCGCCGGCGCTGGTGCGCGCGCTCAACCTCGCCGGCGTGCCGACGTTTGCCGCGCCGGAAAGCGTCGCTGTTGCGCTCTCGGCAATGCGCCGCGCGGGGGAGGCACGGGAGATTGCGCCGTGGCCCGCGCCAATCGCCGTTCCGAAGGGCGTGAATGCGCTGCTGAAGCCCGGCCCGCTCAACGAGGCCGAGAGCAAGCGCCTGTTCGCGCAGTTCGGCATGCCCAGCGTGCGCGAGATCGTCGTGGCGACCCCTGACGAAGCCGCCGCCGCCGCGAAAACCTTCGGCGGCAATGTCGTGGTCAAGATCCTGTCGCGCGCGGTGCTGCACAAATCCGAGATCGGCGGCGTCGCAGTGAACGTCGCGCCGGGCGATGTCGCGCGCACCTGCGCGGCGATGGCCGCGCGTTTCGCGCAGGCAACGCGGGCGCAGCCGGAAGGCTTCCTGGTGCAGGAACTCGTCGAGGACGGCGTCGAACTGATCCTCGGCTTCCACCGCGACGACCAGCTCGGCCCGGCGATCCTGCTCGGCATGGGCGGTGTTGCCGCCGAGCTTTATCGCGACACCGTGCTCAGGCTCGCGCCCCTGACGCGCCGCGACGCGGATGAGATGATCGGCGAATTGCAATCGGCGCCGCTGCTCACCGGGTTCCGCGGCCGGCCGCACGCCGACACCGCCGCGCTCGCCGGGACAATCCTCGCCTTCGCGCAGATGATCGGCGCCATCGGCGATCGTCTGGCCGAAGCCGAGATCAACCCGCTGTTCGTGCGGCCGCGCGGGCAGGGCGTCGTCGCCGGCGATGGCGTCGTGGTCGTCAAAGGCGGCTGAGCACCCATCCCGCATTCGATATGGACGCGCCGCGGCACGCTCGATACGCTCGCGGCGGGCTGGAATTCAAATCGAATGCCTCTCTCCTCCGCCGACCGCCGCGGCATCGTCTGCCTTGTCGCCGGCGGTATCGGGTTCAGTTCCTCCGACGCGCTGACCAAGCTGAGCATGCTTTCGCTGCCATTCGGCGAAACACTCGCCGTGCGCGGCCTGTTCTCCAGCGTCCTGTTCCTGATGCTTTTGGCGGCGCGCGGCCAGCTCGCGGACTTGAAAGTCGCCGCCAATCCCGCCGTCGCCGGGCGGACCCTGTTCGATTTCACCGGCACGGTCACCTTCGTGCTGGCGATCAGCAACGCCCGCCTCGGCGATTCGACCGCGGTCGTGCTGTCGTCGCCGATCTTCATGACGCTGCTCGCGGTCATCATGTACGGCGAGAAGGTGCGCTGGCATCGCTGGTCGGCGATCGTGCTCGGCATCGCCGGCGTGGCGCTGATCACCAAGCCGGAGCCGTCGAGCTTCAGCTACTGGACGCTGCTCGCGGCGGCGGCGGCGATCTGTTCGGCCGGGCGCGACCTCGTCACGCGCTCGATCGGCACGCACGTCAATTCGCTGGCGGTGGCGTTCTGCGCCACAGCGCTGATCGCGGTGTTCGGCGCGGGCCTCTCGACCGTGCGCGGCGACTGGATGGCGATCGGCAAGCCGCTCGTCCTGGTGCTGGCGGCGACCGGCGCCTGCTACGCGCTCGGCATGACGCTCAACGTGCAGGCGTTCCGCGGCGCGGTGACGGTGTCGCTGGTGTCGCCGTTCCGCTACGTGATGCTGGTGTGGTCCATGCTGTTCGGCTTCTTTTTGTTCGGTGAGACGCCGGACGTCTTCACCATCGCCGGTTCGGCGATCGTCATCGCCTCGGGCCTCTACATGCTGCGGCGGGAGATGATCGTCGGCCGCGCGCTGACCGCGATAGCGCCGGAGAGGTGAGGGCTCACGGCAATTCCCGTTTGAACCGCCCGGTACGTTCAATCGACAAAAGGCGGGTACGACAGGAGCCCCGTGCAATCCTGTGATTGCGGTATCCCGTGCGGCACTGGCTTGGATGCTCGCAATAGGCGAGAATACGAGATATTTTAACTTCAGGCGATCCAAAGGAGTTGGCAATGACGCTGTCGAACAAGATCGTCGCGACCCTTGTTATCGCAATTTTTGCACTGATCGTCGGAGCGCAACACGAGTCCGCGCAGGCCAGAACCACGACGAGTGTCATCAAGACGTCGGGTGCCAAATCGTTATGCGGCAAAGAGTGGGACGGCTCGGGATGCGCGGTCTGCGCCGATAACGGCTGCAGTGTCGTCGACTGCAAAAAGAACGGAAAATGCACGCATACTTTCACGACCTACGCGAAGTCCCGAGCGAACGGCAGGCCAACCAGACAGGTCGGCCATAAGCCGATTTCGACTGTGACCACCTTTCACAATGAACCCGCGTCGAGCCACGAGCGAAGTTCTGGCCATCGGCGATAGGTCGTGTTGCGCGAGCGATGCGTCTTCGTGCACGGCCATGAATGCAGGAAGCCCGGACGCGCGGGGGCGACTCGGGTCCGCTCCTGTCCCTGAATTACCGCCAGCTAAGCGCAGCTCGACGTTTTGAGTTGCGGCTGGGAGAGGAGCGCCATTGGAAGGCCGATGGTGCTGCCGGAGTGGATTGAACACTCGACCTCCCCCTTACCAAGGGGGTGCTCTACCACTGAGCTACGGCAGCTTGAGACAGGCGCGGCCCGGATCGCGGGGCTGCGAATGCGGGCGGATAACTGCCACAGACCCCCCGGCGGTGCAAGGCAATGCACGTCTTGCGGGGCTACCGCCGCAGTGGCTAGGACGGCCGCATGACGCAGGACAAGGACGGTAAACCGCCGGCCCGCAAGGGCGGCCGCGACGAGCGGCTGAAGGCCGCCTTGCGGGACAATCTGCGCCGGCGCAAGGCGCAGGCGCGCGGCCGCGACGAAAATCAGCCCCCGGACCGCCCGCCGCGGGAACCGGATACGGGGTCCAGGCGATAAAGGGGTCCGGACTCTCGCCGTATTCGGCCGGCGAAGCTCATGGCTAACTGTGCAACAATAATTGGCTTTGCAGGCGGGTTTGCGGGGTCCATAGACCTCGGGACGGCCGACAGGGCGGCAAAGCGGGCGGGGCGAGAATGGATCGGATTCGCATTGTCGGCGGCCAGCGCCTGAACGGGTCGATCCCGATCTCGGGCGCCAAGAACGCCACGCTGCCGTTGATGATCGCGAGCCTGCTCACCGACGAGCCGCTGATCCTCGAGAACGTGCCGCGGCTCGCCGACGTCATCCAGCTCCAGCGCATCCTCGGCAATCACGGCGTCGACGTGATGATCAGCGGCAAGCGCCCGGGCGACGACCCGAATGCCGGCCGTACCATCACGCTCTCCGCCAAGACCATCGTCGACACCACCGCGCCCTACGAGCTCGTCTCGCGCATGCGTGCCAGCTTCTGGGTCGTGGCGCCGCTGGTGGCGCGCATGGGCGAGGCGAAGGTGTCGCTGCCCGGCGGCTGCGCCATCGGCACGCGGCCGGTCGACCTTCTCATCATGGCGCTGGAAAAGCTCGGCGCCGAGATCGAGATCGACGGCGGCTATGTCGTCGCCCGCGCGAAGAATGGATTGCGCGGCGGCGAGATTAATTTTCCCAAGGTCACCGTCGGCGGCACGCACACCGCGATCATGGGCGCGGTGTTGGCGCGCGGCACGACCGTGATCGAGAACGCGGCGCGCGAGCCCGAGGTTGGCGATCTCGCCGACTGCCTCAACAAGATGGGCGCGAGGATCACCGGCGCTGGCACCGCGCGCATCGTCGTCGAGGGCGTGGCGCGGCTTTCCGGCGCTCGGCACGCGGTGCTGCCCGACCGCATCGAAACCGGCACCTATGCGATGGCCGTAGCGATGACCGGCGGCGACGTGCTGTTGCAGAACGCGCGGCCGGAATTGTTGCAGGCCGCGCTCGACGTGCTGGCCCAGACCGGCACCACCGTGACGCCGACCAACGAGGGCATCCGCATCACACGCAATGGCGCGGGGCTCATGCCGGTCGACGTCTCGACCGCGCCGTTCCCCGGCTTCCCGACCGATCTTCAGGCGCAGCTCATGGCGCTGATGACGCGCGCCAAGGGCACCTCGCGCATCACCGAGACGATCTTCGAGAACCGCTTCATGCACGTGCAGGAGCTGGCGCGGCTCGGCGCGCACATCCGCCTCGACGGCGACAGCGCGACCATCGAGGGCGTCGAGAAGCTCAAAGGAGCGCCGGTGATGGCGACCGATTTGCGCGCCTCGGTGTCGCTGGTCATCGCCGGTCTCGCCGCCGAGGGTGAGACGATCGTCAACCGCGTCTATCACCTCGACCGCGGCTTCGAGAAGCTCGAGGACAAGCTCGGCGCCTGCGGCGCTGCCATCGCGCGGATTAGCGATTAAGGGCTTCATCCCTCCCCTGAAAGGGGAGGGTCCGGTGCGCGAAGCGCGCCGGGGGTGGGGTCGCCTTTCCGCTTGTCCCCACCCGTCCGCTCGCTACGCTCGCGGCCACCCTCCCCGAAGACGGGGAGGGATAAGGAAGAGCGGGGAACGCAATGCCCACCATCAAGGTGATGAGCGCCGGCGCGGTGAAGACAATGGTCGCGGCGCTCGCGCCCGAATTCGAACGCGCAAGCGGCATGACGGTCGACCTCAATTTCGGCACCGCCGGCGCGCTGCGCGAGCGCGTCAAGGGCGGCGAGACCTCCGACCTCGTGGTGCTGTCGGAATCGGCGATCGCCGAGCTCTCGAAGCTCGGCCTGGTCGTGCCGGCGACCATCACCGATCTCGGCCGCACCGTCACCGGCGTCATCGTGCGCGAGGGCTCAGCCCGGCCCGACATCTCGACGCCGGACGCGTTCATCAAGGCGCTGCGCGACGCCCGCAGCGTCGCCTATACCGATCCGAAGGCCGGCGGCTCCGGCGGCATCATGTTCGCCGCGCTCATCGAGAAGCTCGGCATCGCCGACGTGGTCAACGCCAAGGCGGTGCTCGGCAAAGGCGGCGCCGACGTGTCGCAGATCGTCGCGGACGGCCGCGCCGAGATCGGCACCACCTTCATCAGCGAGGCGCTGCCGGTGAAGGGGCTGACGGTGGTCGGCCCGCTGCCCGGCGACCTCTACAACGCCAATACCTATACCGCCGCGGCCCACACCAGGGCCGCGAACGGCGCTGGCGCCGAGGCCTTCCTGCGCACGCTGACGGCGCCGGCGACCCGCGCCCGCTGGGCCGCCGCCGGACTGGAGCCTGCGTTCGCGGGCTGACCGGCTCTTGCGCGCCCGAAACCGCTTTCCTAACTACCCGGGAACGGGAGCGCGACGGCCATGGACCAGCTCAAATTCGTCGTCCTCGATGGCGAGGACCTCGCAGTCGTCTCGGCGCATCTGCAGGACGCGGTGCTTAAGGTCTCCGACGTCCTCTGGCGCCCGCAGGAGAAGCGCCTCATCCTGGCGCTCAACCGCTTCGACTGGGAATCGGCGCAAGCCGACCGTCCCGAATACCGCCGCCGCCGCGCCGCCTTGCGGTTCGAGCGGGTCCTGTCCTGCAAGTGCAAGCACGTTCAGCAGCAGGGCAAGGACGCAGTGCTCAACCTGCTCGCCGTCGAATTCGCGCCCGGCGAGGCGCCGTCGGGGGTTGTCACCCTGACCTTCTCCGGCGACGCCGCGCTGCGCCTCGAGGTCGAATGCCTGGAGGCGGAGCTCGCCGACCTGGGGCCGGCCTGGACCACCACCTGCTGCCCGGCCCACATCGACGCCGAATCGGCGGCCCGGCCCGAGCCCCCGGCCGCCCGCCCTTAGGGGCATAAATACCGGTTCAAAAGTTCCCCGGCGGCTGCGGTAAAGGTTCCCACCGCTTGCCAGCGGCGCGGAGTAATGGCGTAGTTCCCGCTGCGTCACAAACAGGGGGTCCCCATGCGGAAGTATGTCATTGCGGCGGCGCTGCTGCTCGCCGGCGGCCTGATCGCCGGTTCACCGGCCAAGGCGGAAGTGGGCTGCCTCTGTGCGACGGCGACCAATGCGCCGGTCTGCACGGACACGATTCTGACCTGCAACACCAAGATGGCCGGCGCCTGCGTCGCCATGTGCGACTACCAGAAGCCGAAGATGTCGAAGCGCATGAGCAAGAAGAAGAAAAAGAGCATGTAATCCGGTCTTGCCTGGCCGCACATCGCGGCCGGCCTGATCCCAAGGCTCCGCCTCGCGCGGAGCCTTTTGTTTTTGACCCGGCCGGACCGTCGAGGGTTGACGCGCGCACGTGCATCACCCATTCACATGCACGACGCCGGGCGGTCCCGGCAGGGCCCGATAATGCCGCTCCGTCTCGACGCTCAAGCTCCTGATTTTGCTGACCGTTTTCGCGCCTTCCTGGACGTGAAGCGGGAGGCCGCGCAGGACGTCGAAGACACGGTGCGCGCCATCATCGCCGATGTCGCCGCACGCGGCGATGCGGCGCTTATCGACTACACGCGCAAGTTCGACCGCATCGATCTCGCCAAGGCCGGGCTGCGCGTCAGCGCGGCCGAGATCGACGCGGCCGAGAAGGCCTGCGACCCGCAGGCGCTCGCCGCGCTGGCGCTCGCGCGCGACCGCATCGAGGCCTATCACCGCCGCCAGTTGCCGAAGGACGATCGCTTCACCGACGCGCTCGGGGTCGAGCTCGGCGCGCGCTGGACCGCCGTCGAGGCGGCCGGGCTCTACGTGCCCGGCGGCACGGCCGCCTATCCGTCCTCGGTGCTGATGAACGCCGTGCCGGCCAAGGTCGCCGGCTGCCCGCGGCTCGTGATGGTGGTGCCGTCGCCCGACGGCAGACTGGTGCCGCTGGTGCTGGCAGCGGCGAAGCTCGCCGGCGTCGACGAGGTCTACCGCGTCGGCGGCGCGCAGGCGGTGGCTGCGCTCGCCTACGGCACGGAGACGATCAAGCCGGTCGCCAAGATCGTCGGCCCGGGCAATGCCTGGGTGGCGGCGGCCAAGCGCCTCGTCTTCGGCAAGGTCGGCATCGACATGATCGCCGGCCCGTCCGAGGTGCTGATCCTCGCCGACAAGACCGGCAATCCCGACTGGATCGCCGCCGATCTCCTGGCGCAGGCAGAGCACGACGTCAGCGCGCAGTCGATCCTTATCACCGACGAAGCCGCGCTCGCGGGCGCGGTCGAGAAGGCCGTCGCGGCGCAACTCAAGAGCCTGCCGCGCGCCGATGTCGCCTCTGCCTCGTGGCGCGACTTCGGCGCCATCGTCATGGTCAAGCAACTCGCCGACGCGATCCCGCTGGTCGACCGCCTCGCGCCCGAGCATCTCGAGATCGCCTCAGCCGACGCCGACGCGCTCGCCGCGCAGATCCGCAATGCCGGCGCCATCTTCATCGGCGCGCACACGCCAGAAGCCATCGGCGATTACGTCGCCGGCTCGAACCACGTGCTGCCGACGGCGCGCTCGGCGCGCTTCTCCTCCGGCCTCGGCGTGCTCGATTTCATGAAGCGCACGTCGCTCCTGAAATGCGGGCCGCAGCAGCTGCGCGCGCTCGGCCCGGCGGCGGTCGCACTGGCCGAAGCCGAAGGCCTCGGCGCGCATGCCCGGTCGGTTTCGATCCGCCTCAATCTCTGATGAGCACGCCGAAGACATCCGCGGCCATGAAGCACCGCCTCGTCAGTGTCGAACTCGACGAGGAATCGATCGGCCGCTCCAATCCGGATGTCGAGCACGAGCGCAAGATCGCGATCTACGACCTGCTGGAGCAGAACTCGTTCGCGCCGATCGGCCATGACGACGAGGGGCCGTTCGCGCTGCGCCTGTCCGTCACGGGCAGCCGTTTGGTCTTCGACATCCGCCGCGAGGGCGGCGATCCGGTCGTCGCGCATCTGTTCTCGCTGACGCCGCTGCGCCGCATCGTCAAGGACTACTATTTGATCTGCGACAGCTATTACCAGGCGATCCGCACCGCGACGCCGGACAAGATCGAGGCGATCGACATGGGCCGGCGCGGCGTCCACAACGAGGGCTCGCGCGTCCTGATGGATCGCCTCAAGGGCAAGGTGAAGGTCGACCTCGACACGGCGCGCCGCCTGTTCACGTTGATCTGCGTGCTACACTGGAAAGGCTAGGCGCGCGATGGAGGCGCCAGCGCGGTCGACGCGCCCCCAGGCGGTGCTGTTCAGTTGCGGCCAGAACGCGGTGCGCTCGCCGATGGCGGCGGGCCTGTTCCGCGAACTGTTCGGCAAGCGCCTCTACGTCGCGTCCGCCGGGGTGCAGAAGGGCGAGCTCGATCCCTTCGTCGTGGCGGTGATGAATGAGATCGGCATCGACGTCTCGCGCCACAAGCCGATCACCTTCGAGGAGCTGGACGAGCTCGAGGGGCTGAACTTCGACCTCATCGTCACGCTGTCGCCGCCGGCGCACCACAAGGCGCTGGAATTGACACGCACAATCGCCGCCGACGTCGAGTATTGGCCGACGCCCGACCCGACCGCCATCGAAGGCAGCCGCGAGCAGCGGCTCGACGCCTACCGCGCCGTGCGCGACGAGCTTCTGCGGCACATCCGCGAGCGGTTCGGGAGTGGAGGTGGGGGGAATGAGTAGTCTTCTTACCCTCCCCCTTGTGGGCAGGGTCGCGAGCGACGCGAGCGGGGTGGGGGTCGCAGTGTTGCCGAACTGGACCCCCACCCCGACCGCCTTCGCACCGCTCAGGCGGTCGACCCTCCCCACAAGGGGAGGGTGAAGGAAGAAGGAGGCGGGGAGGCGCGCCGGATGTTGTGATAACAATCCACCTCCGCTACGGTCCGCGCCGTTCGCACCCGTTCCCGCTTCGCCCGATTGGTTAACGCAGCCCCCATGATCGGCCGCCCCAAATTTGTGCTCGCCTCCGGCTCGCCGCGCCGGCTGTCGCTCATCAACCAGGCCGGCATCGAGCCGGATGCGTTGAAGCCCGCCGACATCGACGAGACGCCGCGGCGCGGCGAGATCCCGCGCGCCTATGCCACGCGGCTGGCGCGCGAGAAGGCCGAGGCCGCGCTCGCCAACGTCAAGCTCGACGACGAATTGCAGGGCGCCTTCATCCTCTCCGCCGACACCGTGGTCGCGGTCGGCCGCCGCATCCTGCCGAAGGCGGAATTGCTCGACGAGGCCGGCCAGTGCCTGCGGCTTCTGTCGGGGCGCAATCACCGCGTCTACACCTCGATCTGCCTGGTGACGCCGCGCGAGGCGTTCCGCCAGCGGCTGGTCGAGACGCGCGTGCGCTTCAAGCGTCTCACCGGTGAGGACATCGAGGCCTATCTCGCCTCGGGCGAATGGCGCGGCAAGGCCGGCGGCTACGCCGCGCAGGGCATCGCCGGCACATTCATCGTCAAGCTGGTCGGCTCCTATTCCAACGTCGTCGGCCTGCCGCTCTACGAGACCATGCAGCTCCTGTCCGGCGAGGGCTATCCGATCCGCTTCGGCTGGCTGAACGCGGTGTGATTGCCTTATCCTGTCAATCCGGGTTCACGTCTTTCGGCGCGACCCGGAATGACCAATAATTGACGCATGAACCTCGCCCTCTGGCTCTCCCGCGCCGGCACCAGCCATCCGACCCTGCCCGCCGCCGCCACTGGCACGCGCGTCGTCGCGACCTACGCGCAACTGGCGGAACGCGCCGCGCGGCTGGCCGGCGCGCTGCGCAGCCGGCTGAAGCTCGCGCCGGGCGACCGCGTCGCCATCGCCGCGAAGAACTCGACCGCCTATCTCGAACTACTTTACGGTATCTGGCACGCCGGGCTCGCCGCGGTGCCGGCCAACGCCAAGCTGCACGGCGCCGAACTCGGCTACATCCTCGAGCAGTCCGGTGCGCGCGCCTGCTTCACCTCCGCGGGGCTCGACGCCGAGATCGCGCCCCATGCCCCACGCTCGCTGGAGCACATGATCGTCATCGGCGGCCGCGACTACGAGGCGCTGTTCTCGGCCGACGCCATCGATCCGGTGCCGCGCGATGGAAACGACCTCGCCTGGCTGTTCTACACCTCCGGCACGACCGGCCGGCCGAAGGGCGCGATGCTCACGCACCGCAACCTCAACTGGGCGAGCCACGCCTACGCCGCCGAGGTCGACGCCGTCGCGCCCGGCGACACCATGCTGCACGCGGCGCCGATGAGCCACGGCTCCGGCATCTACATCATGCAGCATGTTGCGCGCCTCGGCGTGCAGGTGATCCCCGAATCCGGCGGCTTCGAGCCGGAGGAAATCTTCGCGCTGTTCGGCGCCTGGAAGCGCGTGTCGATGTTCGCCGCGCCGACCATGATCAAGCGGCTGGTCGGCTGCCCCGCGGAAGCGAATGCACATAATGTGCGCACGCTCATCTGGGGCGGCGCGCCGATGTATGTCGAGGACGCGCTGGCCGCGCTCGACCGCTTCGGGCCGCGGCTGGCGCAGATCTACGGCCAGGGCGAGTCGCCGATGACGATCTCGACACTGTCGAAGGAGGACATTGCTGACCGCGAGCATCCGCGCTGGCGCGAGCGCCTCGGCTCCGCCGGCAAGCCCTATGCCTGCGTCGAGGTGGCGGTGACCGATGGCGACGACCGCCCGGTGCCGCGGGGCGAGCCGGGCGAAATCCTGGTGCGCGGCGATGTGGTGATGACCGGCTACTGGCAGAACCCGGAGGCGAGCGCCGCGGCCTTGCGCGGCGGCTTTCTGCACACCGGCGACGTCGGCGTCTTCGACGAGGAAGGCTACCTGCACCTGAAGGACCGCTCCAAGGACCTGATCATCTCCGGCGGCTCCAACATCTATCCGCGCGAGGTCGAGGAGGTGCTGCTGACGCACCCGGCCGTGCGCGAGGTGTCGGTCATCGGCCGGCCCGACCGCGAATGGGGCGAGGTGGTGGTCGCCTATGTCGTCGGCGAGACCGAGCGCGCGGCGCTCGACGCGTTGTGCCTTGCCCGCATCGCGCGCTTCAAAAGACCGAAGGATTATGTTTTCGTGCCCGCGCTGCCGAAAAACAATTACGGCAAGATCCTGAAGACGGAACTGCGCGCGCTCGACAAGGCGCGCATGGTGTGAGCGCGGAATGAGCGACGACAAGACGAAGGCGGGGACGTGCCCGATCTGCAAGCGGCCGGTCGATCCGGCCTTCTCGCCGTTCTGCTCCAAGCGCTGCGCCGACATCGATCT
>Ga0134125_10001523_pt1 | contig 28332 bp, 30 predicted proteins | sample KB31751_FD_96464 | JGI IMG/M metagenome (GOLD analysis project Ga0134125, IMG submission 96464) | Terrestrial soil microbial communities with excess Nitrogen fertilizer from Kellogg Biological Station, Michigan, USA - KB3-175-1 | ecosystem: Environmental > Terrestrial > Soil > Unclassified ... | reverse complement strand
TTGGCACCGGAAAACATCGAGATCACCGCAGAGGGCCTCTTTGATGCCCGCCGCACGCTAGCACGCGGGAGCACTCCTAATGAAGAAAGCATTGCCGACCGGAATGCTTGCTGACGCCGATCAGGCCCGCTTGAGCCTCGTTCGAAATTGGGTACTTGATCAGCACGTTACAGAGATCGAAATGACGGAGCGGCAATTCTGGATATTTGCACAGCTTCAGCCGGCCGCAGAAAAGCCCTGGACCACCTTCATGGGGCGGCCCCTGCGAGTGCCCGAAATGCCAGATAACGCGCAGATTTGCCTCGGCATCTCCGACAAGACCAGCGTTGGCGCGATCTAAGCAGTTCCGAAAGCGAGATAAAAATTAAATCGAGTGACAGACTGATTTTAGGCGCCCTCGTCTGCTGGTGGTCAGCCGGCGCGGTGACCATACTTGGTACGATTTACATTATAATGACCCTGCTCGACCGTCTGTAACAATACGACAAGACGGCCAAGAAGACGACGCGCTTCGCGCTATCCTAACGGTCACGGGGCGTGATCCCAAGCCGTAGCTTGCGGTTCGGATCTCAACAGGCGCTAAAACGCATCTTCATTCGCCCGGCGGCTTGGCCGCACGTTCGGCCAATTCCACAGGCGCGAAGCTCCGTTCGACAGCGTCGTAGATCTGAACCCGCACAACGGGGTATTTCTCTTTGAGCGTCATGCCCGCGGCCATCGCGTCCTCCGCGGTCTGGAACTGCGTCTTGAATTTTCCGTCTACCAGCAGGACGTGGCCCTCGATGGGCCGGGCGTTCGCCGGCGCTTTGCGAGCTATTCCTGCATCGATATTCATGGCTTCGTCATCGCGTTTGATCTTTTGCATTCGCTATCCGTTGTTTGGCTGTCGCATTCTAAAAATCGGCAGCGACAAGATTGTAAGCGCGCCTGCGGCCACGGGCGTAGACCTTGGCCGCGGTGCGGAAGATGAGCTCACGATGGTGATCGAACGCGCGAAGCACGCTCGCTTCGTCTGCCTGTAGATCGGGCTCTATGCGTCGCAACGCGTCGGACGTGACCAGGAAGGCGTTTTCCATCGAGCGGTCGTAGCCCCAGAACCGCACGGCACGGAGCGTCTGGTCGTAGCTTCGCGATTGGTTCGGAAATGCCACGCGGCCATTGGTCGCGTTCGCGGGCTGGCGCCAGGGCCACATCATCGTCGCGGTTGTCCTGCGTCAGCCACGGTTTTTACCTTTGGCGCCTGATCGATCGGGTCCGGTTGCCGCACCAACGCTGCGGCGAGTGTCGCGCTGCAAATAGGTGGATCGTCTGTATATGGGGTGCGCGGCCGTGTTAGCGAGATAATTCGCTTAAACGCCGACAAATAAGAGCAAGCGCGCGGCCGTATTTGCTCGACTTGTACCGTGAATAGGCGCACGCTGCCTCCACAAGCGCACAAGAAAACTCCTTCGTCCCCGCGGGCGCCAAGCGGCCCCGCTGGTCGCGGCATGCTGCAAGGAGGCACGATGGCTGCCAACCCGATCATCCCGCCCAACGATGCTCGCTTGCTTGGCCCCGCAGACCGCGTGCGCATCAAGGTCGATGCACCCGCCGAAATGCGGCATTGGGTCCGCGAATTGGGCGCGCCCGCGGCGCAGCTCAAGGCGGCCGTGCAAGTCGTCGGCCCGCTGGTTGCGGACGTGCGCGGCTATTTGCAGAGGCGCCCATTGTACGGGCCGGCGCGATGACCCGCACCAAGCGCCGCACTCTGACCTTCAAACGGCCCTTCACGCTCAAGGGCGTGGAGCGCCAGCTTCCGCCCGGCGACTATGAACTCGTCACCGACGAGGAACTGATCGAAGAGCTGTCATTCCCCGTCTATCGCCGCGTGGCGAGCTGGATCATGGCGCCCGCACAGAGCGCCGCCACGGCGACAGAAATGATCCCGATCGACCCCGCGGACGTCGCCGTCGTGCATGAGCGCGACCGGGCCTTCGAGACGTAGCATTCTCTCCCCGGTGCAGCGGAACGGTCGATCCCTTTCTCGGCTGAGCGCGATTGACCGGCCGCGTGCGCCAGTCGCGCTGCCGACAACCGCCGATCGACCGCGCCCGAGCGCACCGTCCCATCGACTTTGCCAGGAAAGGCGCGCAAGGTGGCGAAAGCCGAAACGCCAGCGCAAGGCGGCCGGCCCCTCATCCCAACTGTCGACCGGACCCCATCCGGGTGTTCGTAGCCACCGTTCCGAACGCAGTTCGGGCGAAAGGACACCATGAATTTGCCTCCCATCCTCAAGGGCGATTCACTAACACGGCTGATGCAGGGCGCCGCAGGCGGCGCTGTGGTCGCGATGATCGTCGGCTTCACGTGGGGCGGCTGGACGCTCCAGAGCAAGGCGCAGAAGCTTGCCAACGAGAAGGCGGAGACGGCCGTAGTCGCGGCGCTGACGCCCATTTGCGTGGACAAGTTCGAGCAGGCGGCCGATGCCAAGACGACCCTGGCGGCCCTAAAGGCAGAGGACACCTGGAAACGGGATACCTTCATCAGCAAGGGCGGCTGGGCGACCTTCCCGGGTAACGCACCCAATCGCGACGTTGCGGAAGCCTGCGCCAAGATTCTCGACGAGACGAAATAGGACCGACCGTCTCGTGCTCCACGGCTATTGCGTGGCTGACGGCTGCATCCCCGCGCGTGCTCCGCGTGCAAAGACGAAAGCCGACAGCGAAGCGCGCCGGCAGCCAACGTCTTTCGTTTAGCGAGCGCCTATGTCCGCCTTGGGCCATTTCCGGACATCGTAGTCGTTTATGGCATTTTGCTTACCGAGTGCACAGCAAATTGGCGTGGTGCGGGCGAGCGCCTCGCGACGCGGCATTTCCGCAACCCCCGCAAGCAAGCCGCTAACGCGGTGCCGCGCCGACCGCCATGCGCGGATTGGCGACGCAGCCCAGATTGCTGTTACCCGCCGCCTTCTTGCACGAGGCCATCGTCCGATACTTGCAGCGCAAGCTGGTCGGCGTCAGCTGTGCGCAATAGTGCGAACGGCCGACGATGCGGGCCGGCGCGCCGCGCGCCGCCTGCTGGCTTTCCGAGCCCGATCGCTCACCGGGGACGTTCTTTCCCGCATGGTTGATGTTGTTCGGCGCCGTTTCGCCGCTTGTCGTCGGCTGGTTTTGCGCAAAAGCCGCCGGCATAATCGCGAAGGCCAGCGCCGCGCCATAGATGAGTGGCTTCATTTTCTGTCTCCTTGCGTTGCCGAAATCCTCGCCCCCTGACTGTCACGATTTGCGAGATCCGTTCTCTGCTTGCCGACATCGCCGGCGGACACCGCCGGCGCGGCGCCGCCCCAGCTGTTGCGGATGTAGGTCAGCACCGCGGCCACCTGCGCGTCGTTGAGCTGCCAGCCGAACGACGGCATCGCCGGCGCGCTCGGCTCCTTGTCGGTCGCGACGCTGCGCACGCCGCTCAGCACGACACGGATGCCGGAGGTCGCATCGGGCGCATGGGCCTGCGGCGCCTTGGCCAACGACGGGAAGAGGTGCGGCACGCCCTTGCCATCGAGGCCGTGGCAGGCCGCGCACGTGTCGCGGTAGATCGCCTGCCCCGCCTGCATTTGCGGATCCGATTGCGCCACCGGCGCCTGCGGCTTGTCGCCGCCGCCCGGCACGGTCTGAAGATAGGTTGCGATCGACTTGAGATCGTCGTCGCTGAAATGCGAACTCGAATCAGCAACCTCCTCGCCCATCGGGCCGGCGACCGAGGTGACCGAATTGTGCCCGGTCTTCAGCAGCGCGACGATCTCCTCGACCGACATCGCGCCGACGCCGCGGGTCTTGTCGCCGGTGATGTTCGGCGCGAACCAGCCCTGTACCGGGCTGCCTTGCAGCGCGCTCGACGTCTTGTCGGCGCCGAGAAAGTTCTTCGGCGTGTGGCAGGCGCCGCAATGTCCCGGCCCGGTGACGAGGAAGGCGCCCCTGTTCCACGCGGCCGACTTTGCCGGATCGGGCTTGAACTCGCCCGGCGTGAAGAACAGCCAGTCCCATGCATGCATCGACCAGCGGATGCTGAACGGGAACGGCAACTGGTTCGGCTCGACGGCATTGCGCACCGGCGCGACGGTCGCGAGATAGGCGCGGATCGCCTTGACGTCGTCGCGCGACATCTTCGTATAGTAGGCATATGGCATCGCGGGATAGAGCCGCGCGCCGTCGCGGCGCACGCCATGCCGCACGGCATTGTCGAACTCCGCGTCGCTCCAGCGACCGATGCCGGTCTCGGCATCCGGCGTGATGTTGGGCGACACGATCGTGCCGAACGGCGTCTCTATCGGCCGCCCGCCGGCGAACGGCTTGCCGCCGTCGTTGCGTGTGTGACAGGCGACGCAATCGGCCGACGTGGCGAGCTTGCGGCCGCGCTCGATCTGCGCGAAGTCCTGCAAATCGCTGTCGCGCGCGAGACTGCGCCCGAGCGGATAGAGCGCGATCAATGCGACGCCGGCCACGCCGGCCGCCAATATGGTTCGCAGCCTAGGCATCGACCAGCGGCCCCGGGTTCTTGAGATATTGCTCGCGAATAGCCTTGGCCGCCCAGAAGGCAAGCGCGCCCACCGTCCCGGTCGGGTTGTAGCCGGCGTTCTGCGGAAAGGCCGACGCGCCCATCACGAACAGGTTCGAGACGTCCCAGCTCTGGAGATAGCGGTTGAGCGCGCTGGTCTTGCGATCGGCGCCCATGACGGCGCCGCCGTTGAGATGCGTCGTCTGGTACGTCCTGATGTCGTAGGGCCCCTTGCGCGGGCTCTTCTGTACGATCTTGGCGCCCATCGCCTTGACGATCTCGGCGTATTTGTCGGTCATGAAGGCGGCGGCCTTCAATTCGTTGTCGTGGAAATCGATCGTCATCCGCATCAGCGGACGCCCGAACCGGTCCTTGTAGGTCGGATCGAGGTCGAGATAGACGTCGCGGTAGCTGTACATGCTGCCGTGGATCGAGCCGCCCTTGAGATTGCTCAGGTAATAGTCGGCGACGTTCTTCTTCCACTCCGCGCCCCATTTCGGCGTGCCCTTCGGCACCGGCGCGGTTTGAATCGGCCGGCCATTGGTCTGCGCCTGGGCGAGATAGCCGCCGCCGACGAAACCATGCGGGCCGTGGTCGAAATTGTCGCCATTGAAGTCGTCGATGCACATGCCGATGGCGCCTGAGGCGATGAACGGATTGAAGTTGAACTTCGCCTTGTCGAAGTAACCGTCGACGCTCGACATCGCCTGATGGGTGAAGTTGCGGCCGACGACGCCGGTGTTCGCGGCCGGATCGTACGGCTCGCCGATGCCGGACAGCAGCAGGAGCTGCACGTTGAACATCGCATAGGCGCAGAGGATGACGAGATCGGCCGGTTGTTCCCACTCGTTGCCGCTGGTGTCGACGAAGGTAACGCCGGTCGCGCGCTTGCCCGATGCGTCGCGGTCGATGCGCGTCACCTCGCTGTTGTCGCGTACCGAGAAATTCGACTTGCGGACCAGCACCGGCAGGATCGTCGTCTGCGGGCTTGCCTTGGAGTAGTTGCCGCAGCCGAACCATTCGCAATAGCCGCAGAACGTGCACGGCCCCTGCCGCACGCCGAGCGGATTGACGTAAGGCCGCGACATGTTGCCGGACGGCTGAGGAAACGGCTTGTAGCCGAGCTCGGCCGCGGCCTTCGCCCACAGCATATGGCCGAAGCCCTGCTTCTGCGGCGGATTGGGATAAGGCCGCGAGCGCGCGCCCTCGAACGGATTGCCGCCGTCTTGAATCTTGCCGTTGAGATTGCCGGCCGTGCCGCAGGTGCCACAGAGATACTCGAACTGATCGTAGTGCGGCTCGAGGTCCTCGTAGGTGACGCCCCAATCCTGGATCGTCGTGTCCTGCGGCAGGAAGTCCGCGCCGTAGCGCTGCGTCAGATGCGTCTTGAGTGTGAAGTCGCTCGGCAGGAAGCGCCAGGTCTCAGCGTTCCAGTGCACGCCGCCGCCGCCGACGCCGTTCGGCGGCATGAATGCACCCCACTTCCGGATCGGCAACGCGGTCTGGTCCATCTTGTTGCGGAAAGTGAACGTCGTCTGGTCCGGGCGCAGGAACAGCTCGTGGCGGATGTGGTATCGCAGCTCGTCCTGCGCGTAGTTCGGCGGATAGTCGGTCGCCATCTCGCGCCACGGCCCGCGCTCGATGGCGATGACGTCGAGGCCGGCGTCGGTCAGTTCGTGCGCGAGGATCGATCCGGTCCAGCCGAGGCCGATGATGACGACGTCTTTTTTCGGAAGTCTTGTCGCCATCGCCGTCATCCTTCCTTCGGAGTCCATTCGCCGCGCCCAGCAAGGCTGACGGGCGGCAGCGGGAAGCGTTCGTTGTGACGGTCGATCCAGTCGAGATAATTGTATCGCGTGCCCGGGAAACCGATCATCTTCCACGCCGCCATGTCGCGATTGCCGCCGTAGATCGGATCGGCGAAGAAGCCCATCTGCATGTCCTCGACGAGCTGCTTCATGAATTTCTTGCCGTCGGCGCCGGCAAGCTTCGCCTTTCCGTCCTCGAGGCCCTTGAGCAGCGCGTCCTTGTCGGCGTCGTTGAGCTCGGCGAAATGCTTGTTGCCGTGATGCGCGGCGCAATAGGTGTCGAGCGCGGCGAGCCAGTCGCGATATTGTTTGGCCGGTCCGTTTGCCGACTGGCCGCCCTGATTGGGCAGACCGGGCATGAACGGACCCTTGTTGTAGTGGCCTTCGGCCCGGCCATAAGGCCCGGCAAGCTGACGATCGAGGAAGACGGCGCAGCCGCAGTCCTTGCCGCCCGGCGTCTTCGGATCAGACGGGATGATGCGGTCGGCGAGCGCCTCAATCGCGCGCGCCTCGTCAGCGGTGAAATATTGCCAAGGTCCCGGCCGGAACTGCCGGGGCGGTGTGCCGGCATCAGGATGCCACGGCAGGCCGCCACCAATCACGGCTGCGCGGGCGGCGATGGTGCCGGCCGCGAAATAGGCGGCGGTCGCAAGCAACTGTCGACGGCTGATCGCCATGGAAAAACACGTGAAGTAGCCGCCCGCTTGGATAAGCGGGTGCGCTCGTGCGGCGTTCCATCGCGCCGGTAGATATTCTGTCGCCTTCCCAGCTGCGGTCGTACGATATATGTCGCGCTATCACCGAACGTGTGGATATCTGAAATGCCGGGGGCATACACGCTCTGCCCACCTCCTAAAGGGGCTTCGGGTCAAAGCGGGCTCAATGCGGCAGCATTAGCGAGCCTTGTCGCGTTCGAGACCCGCGCCGCAAGGCCCGGAACTCGTTAAGCAACCGCGCTTCGGCCTCATGCAACTCGGTCGTTAAAGCTACGGGTTTTGTCATGCTCTAATCCTCCTCTATGCGCGATATTGCCGCATGTTTCTTACAGCGGCCGAAATCAAATCGCGCAACCATGCGTGATCTGGCTCGCGCTCATGGCGCGGATGCAATAGGATGAACTACGACAATATCCTGCACTGCACCGAAGACTAGCTTTTCCAAGCCTCCGCGACCGAGCGCCGGTGCGATCGAGAGTTAGCTACGCGGAGCTTAAGTCGAGTTTGCGAGGACAAGCTGAGGCAAAAGCGCGACCTTCACCCACCACCGAGCCGCGAAAAGGGGCGGCGCCGTGCCGTCACCAGAACAAGCGATTGCCCGCCGTGATCCGCGCGAACAATCAGCATGAGCCGGTCCCCGCGATTCCTGCCGCTCGCTGTGGCCGCAAAATATTTACCGCGTCACCTGACGCCGAGCCTATAAGGGCCTATGTACATCATCGAATATTTTCGGGATTCCATTAGGACCGCCAGAACCCCCTGGGCCGCTCGGCTGGACAAAACCGTTCAGGTGGCCAGCCGCGGTTTGGTCGGCACCGAGCCGATAGCTTTCGGATCATAGATGACGAGACTGGCGACGAGGTCGATTCGGGAACTCTCGACGCATAAGTATTCCAGCCTGCATGTTCCATCCCGCGCCAAGGGGCCTTGTAATGGATGGAACGGCTGGACTGTTAGCGCTGTGTGAGAAATATCGTGAGAGCAAGTATGGCTGCTTCGGCCAGAAGCGACCATAGCTTTACATTTGATGTGCGCCGCGCGGCAAGCACTCACAGCATCACCGGGTCTCCAGATTTGCTCCAGACCAACTTGGTTGTGTCAACAAGGCCTCGGTTCCTACAGCCAAACGCGCTGGCTGGACCTTTGTTGATCAAAATACATTGACCGAGTCAGCGATTCCCTCCGGCCCGGCATTTTTCAAGTACGACTGGCCGTAGAGTGCTATGCTTTCCCAATGCGCCTGCTGTCACAATTGCTTCGCCGTTTCATCCAACAGGGCACCCTGCGCGTTCGCGATGCGGACGGCAAAGAACATGTATTTGGCAATCGATTGCCGGGGCCCGATGTCGCCATTCATCTGCGCGACCGCAAGCTCCACACCAAGCTTTTTCTGAATCCGGAGTTATACGCCGCCGAAGCCTACATGGACGGCCGACTGACGCTCGAAGGCGGCGCGGCGATCCATGACTTCCTGCTGCTGTTCTCTGTCAACCGCGCGAGCCTCTACTCGTACAGTTCGCAGAGGCTCATGCGGCGCATTTGGCGCGGCCTCCGACGATGGCACCAAGCCAATCCGATCGGGCTTGCCGCCGCCCATGCCCGCCACCATTACGACATCTCAACTGACTTCTATCGCTTGTTTCTAGACGATGAATTGCAATATTCCTGTGCATACTTTCGCGACCCACTCCACGACACGCTCGAAACGGCGCAGCGCAACAAGCTGATCCACGCCACCAGCAAGCTGCAACTAAAGCCCGGCATGATGGTCGCTGAGATCGGCTCCGGTTGGGGCGGCCTCGCAATTCATCTGGCGCGTGAAAGAGGTGTCAGAGTTACAGCAGTCAATGTCTCGCCCGAGCAGATCAAGATAGCGCGCGCAAGGGCCGAGGCAGCTGGCGTAGCCGACCGGGTCGAATTTCGCGAACTGGACTATCGCCAATTGACGGGTCAATTCGACCGCGTGGTCTCAGTCGGCATGATGGAGCATGTCGGCATCGGACATTTCGACGAATATTTCCTCAAAATACGCGAGCTCCTCACGCCGGACGGCTATGCCTTCATTCATTGTATCGGCCGGATGTCGCAGCCCGGGACCACCGGCCCGTTCTTCCGCAAGTACATCTTTCCAGGCGGCTACGCGCCGGCGCTCTCCGAGACTTTCGCAGCCACGGAGCGCTGCGGGCTATGGTGCAACGATGTGGAAGTACTGCGGCTGCATTATCACTACACCGTCAAACATTGGCGGAACCGGTTCTCCAAAAATCGGGGTCGTGCTGTAGCGCTCTACGATGAGCGTTTCTGCCGAATGTGGGAGTTCTATCTCGCCGCTGTCGAGCTCGAATTTCTTCATGGGTCGCACATGGTGTTTCAACTGTTGCTGTCAAGCCGGCGCGATGCAGTTCCCATCACGCGCGATTTCATGTTCAACGCCGAGCGGGCAACCTGCGCGAAGGAAGCCGGCTGAAGCACGGGGCGGGCGCCCGCGCGGCCACGCTTCGAAGATTCGTCGACTATCTACGCTGCTGATGTCCCAATCATCCGCATGGGTCAGGAGCGGAATAGCGAGCCCCCCCGTTCAGCTCAGCTCCAAGTCGGCAGCCGACGTACCCCCCTTCTCGCCGAGGTCCGCCTCGGGTCAGCAGCCGATCCAAACTACCCTGCCCGCTTGGGTCGGCTTGGGGTCAGGAGCGGACCTAACGCACCCTGCCCGTCTACGTCCGGTTAGGGCCAGTAGCGGTCGTAAGCGGTGCAATAGCGGCAGTTCTACCATTAGAGACAATGGCCAAGCCGACGGACGCCACGCTTGATGCCGTCGCCGAGATACCCGAAGACGCGGCAGATGCCCCATTCCGACATGCGCTTCCAGAAAAAGTCGGAGACGTTCATGGCTTCACCTGTGCCCGGTTCTTGGACGGATTGTCGCGGTGGGATGCTGCTTGTGCGCTTTGTCGGATAACCGGCGGCTGTCCTTCGCGTTCCGCACACGGCGGCGCGGGAACTTTGTATGCGGAGGTGGAGTTCAATCGCGGGGCGTTCATGGAATTGACGCGGGGCGCGAAGGCCGATGGCGCAGATCTTCCGGCCATACGCCGACACAGTCCTGCGCGTCGCACTGCTGGCGATCCTCATCGTGCCGGTGGCGGCGATCGCCGGCGCCTATGCGGTGATGTGGTCGCCGTACATCACCGGGCAGAACCTCGTGCTCCAGCAGCCGGTCCCGTTCAGTCACCAGCACCACGTCGGTGGGCTGGGACTCGACTGCCGCTACTGCCACGCCGGCGTCGAGCGCTCGGCCTACGCGACCGTGCCGCCGACGCACACCTGCATGACCTGCCACTCGCAACTCTACACCAACGCCGCGATGCTTACGCCGGTGCGCAAGAGCCTCGCGAGCGGCACGCCGATCCGCTGGAATCGCGTGCATCGCTTGCCGGATTACGTCTATTTCGACCACTCGGTGCACATCGCCAATGGCGTCGGCTGCACGACCTGCCACGGCCAGGTCGACGAGATGCCGCTGATGCAGCAGGCGGCGCCGCTGACCATGTCGTGGTGCCTGTCGTGCCATCGCGATCCGGCGCCGCATTTGCGGCCGCAGTCCGAGATCTTCAGCACGACGTGGCGGCCGGCGAAGGAAGCCGAGAAGGCCGGCCGCGCGCTGATGGCCATCTATCACATCAACACGAAGCATCTCACCGACTGCACGGTGTGCCACCGATGACCCTACGCAACCACACCAAGTTCGAACTCGATCGCCGCCGCGCGCTGACTCTGCTCGCCGGCGGCATGGCGTTCGCGTTGTCGTCGTGCGGGCCGCCGCACGAGGAAATCGTGCCCTACGTCACGATGCCGGAGGGCATGACGCCGGGGTTGCCGCAGATCTATGCGACCGCAGTGGCGCTGTCGGGATACGCGCATGGCGTACTGGCGACCTCGCATGAAGGACGGCCGACACGGCTCGACGGCAATCCGCGCCATCCGGCGAGCCTCGGCGCGATCGACGTCTTCGCCCAGGCCGAGATCATGGCGCTCTATTCGCCGGACCGTTTGCAGGCGGTGCAGCACGGCGACGACCTCGCCGCCTGGAGCGCCTTCGAGGCTGTATTGCAGGCGCAGCTTGAAAAAGAAAGGCCGCGGCGCGGCGCCGGCCTGCGCATTGTCACCGGGCGTATCACCTCGCCGACCCTGATCCGCCAGCTCAAGGCGCTCGCCGGCATTTTTCCAGAGGCGCGTTGGCTGCGCTATGAGCCGGTCGACGACGATGCGGCCCGCGCGGGCGCCGCACTTGCCTTCGGGCGGCCGCTCACGACGCTGTCGCATCTCGACCGCGCGAAGGTGGTGCTCACGCTCGACGCCGATCCGCTGGGGCCCGGGCCGCAGCAGGTGCGCAATGCCGCGGCCTTCGCCAAGGTGCGACAGTCGAAACTCCAGCTTGAAGCCTTTCTGCGTCTCTATGCCGTCGAGTCGCAATGGCGTCTGACCGGCGCCAATGCCGACGAGCGGCTGGCGCTTCACCCGGCGCTGATGCGCAACGTGGCGCTCGCGGTGGCGCGCGCGCTGGGCGCACCGGTCGAGACCGGCGACCTGCCGGAACGGGCGCGCGCTTTCGCCGCGGCGGCGGCCAAAGACCTTGCCGCAAACAACGGCCGCGCGCTCGTGCTCGCCGGGGATACGCAGCCGCCGGAGGTGCACGCGTTCTGTCACTGGATCAATGCGCAGTTGGCCGCGCCGCTCGACTATCTGCCGCCCGTGGACGTCAACGATAAAAGTCACGCGCAGTCGCTGCGGGAGCTCGCGGACGACATGGCCGCGGGCCGCGTGTCGACACTCATTATGATGGGCAGCAATCCGGCCTATGCGGCGCCGGGGGCGCTGAAGCTCGGCGACCTGATCGAGAAGGTACCCTTCACGGCCTGCCTGAGCCTCGGCGACAACGAGACGGCGCGACGCTGCCAATGGCGGCTGCCGATGTCGCATGCGCTCGAAGCCTGGAGTGATCTGCGCGCGATCGACGGCACGGCCAGCATCGTGCAGCCGCTGATCCGCCCGCTCTACGACACGCGCACGGCGCATCACCTGGTCGGCCTCCTCGCCGGGACCCTCTCCGCCGATCCGTACGGACTCGTGCGCGAGACGTGGCAATCGCACGCGGCCGGCGATTTCGAGACCAATTGGCGGCAATGGCTGCATGACGGCGTCATATCCGACACAACGGTCAAGTCAGTGACGCCGCCTCCGCCGAAGCTGCCGGACCTGCCGCCGGCGAAGGGTGCGCCCGCGCTCACACTCGTACTCGCGCCCGACCCGTCGCTGTGGGACGGCCGCTTCGCCGCCAACGCGTGGCTACAGGAGTGCCCGCGCCCGCTCTCGCACGAGGTCTGGGGCAACTCGCTGAAAGTCGCGCCGCGCGACGCCGCCGCGCATGGCTTGCAGGACGGCGATGTGGTGCGGCTCACGCGGCAGGGCGCGGCGGTCGAGGCGCCGATCAAGATCGATCCCGGCCAGCCCGCGGGCGTCGTCGCCGCAGCGCTCGGCGGCGGCCGCGCGCATGCCGGCGCGATCGGCAGCGGCGTCGGCTTCGATATCTATCCGCTGCGCAGCGTCACATCGCCGTGGCAGGTCGAAGGTGTCGGCCTCGAGAAGACCGGCGCGCGGCAGCCGCTCTTGACCACGCAGCACCATTTCAAGCTCGACGCCGACGACAAGGACATCCTGCGCACGCTGCCGGTCGAGGACCTGCGGCGGGGCACGGCGAGCTCGCAGGACCGTGGCGAGGACCTGCCGTCCCTGCTGCCGCAACAGAACATGGATAGCCATCAATGGGCGATGGTGATCGACACGTCGGTGTGCATCGGCTGCAACGCCTGCGTCGTCGCCTGCCAGTCCGAGAATAACGTGCCCGTCGTCGGCCCCGAGGAGGTCGCGGTGGGTCGCATCATGCAATGGCTGCGCGTCGACACGTATTTCGTGCGCGCGCCGGATCAGCCGCCCGGCTTCCAGCCGGTGCCGTGCATGCACTGCGAGCACGCGCCCTGCGAGCCGGTGTGCCCGGTCGCGGCTTCGGTGCACGACGGCGAAGGGCTCAACGCGCAGGTCTACAACCGCTGCATCGGCACTCGCTTCTGCCAATCGAACTGCCCCTACAAGGTGCGCCGCTTCAACTGGTTCGCCTATGCGCACGACCAGGCCTATGCCGATCTCGGCGCGGAGAGCGTCGAGGCGCAGTTCAATCCCGACGTCACCGTGCGCGGCCGCGGCGTGATGGAGAAATGCACCTACTGCGTGCAGCGCATCAGCCGCGCGCGGCGTGACTCCGAAAAGTCCGACTCGCCGATCCCGGACGGCGGGGTCGTCACCGCCTGCCAGGCCGCCTGCCCGACGCGAGCGATCACATTCGGCGATCTCAACGTGACGGAGAGTAAGGTCAACGCGCAGCGGCACGAGCCGCACCACTACGCCATGCTCGGTCATCTCGGCACGCGGCCGCGCACCACCTATCTGGCGCGGCTCACCAATCCCAATCCCGACGCGAAGGGCGAGAGCGCATGAACGCCGCCGCCGGCATCCCGCGCGAGGCCGAACGCTGGACGGAAGCCGGCGCGCGCTCGATCGACGCCATCAACGATATTGTCTCGGCTCCGCTGATCGCACGCGGGCGCTGGACGTGGCACGCCTGGTGGATCGCCTTCGCCATCAGCCTCGCGCTGACGATGGTAATGGCGGTCACCGTCGTCTGGCTCTTCGCGACGGGCATCGGCGTCTTCGGCGTCAATACCACGGTGGTCTGGGGCTTTCCCATCGCCAACTACGTGTGGTGGATCGGCATCGGCAACGCCGGCACGCTGATCTCCTCGATGCTGGTCCTGATGCGGCAGCACTGGCGCGCCTCGATCAACCGCTTCGCCGAGGCGATGACTTTGTTCGCGGCCGCCATCGCCGGCCTGTTTCCGATCCTGCATCTGGGGCGGCCGCTCTATTTCTACTGGCTGGTTCCGTACCCGAACACGATGGCGCTGTGGCCGCAATGGCGCAGCGCGCTGATCTGGGATTTCTGGGCAATCTCCAGCTATCTCCTGTTCTCGATCTTGTTCTGGTATGTCGGCCTAATCCCCGATCTCGCGACATTGCGCGACCGCGCCAGAGCGCCGCTGGTGCGCACGCTGTTCGGCATCTTCGCGCTCGGCTGGCGCGGCTCGGCGCGCCACTGGCACACGCTGCAGGTCTACCACACGACGATGGCCTGCCTCGGCGTACCGCTTGTCATCTCGCTGCACAGCGTCGTCGGCCTCGACTTCGCCGCCAGCCTGATGCCCGGTTGGTCGGAAACGATCTTTCCGCCCTACTTCGTCGTCGGCGCGATGTATTCCGGCTTCACTATGGTGATCGTGCTCGCCGCCGCGGTGCGCTGGGGCCTGCGCATGCAGGCGCTGATCACGGTGGAGCATTTCGAGGTGATGGCGAAGATCCTGCTCGCCGCGTCGGTCGTCATGACGCTCTCCTACGCCGCCGAGTGGTTCAGCGCCTGGTATGGCGGTGAAGTGGCCGAGCGGCGGCTGGTCGCGTTCGAGTTCACCGGCGACTATCGCCTGCTCTACTGGTTCATGCTGCTGTTCAACTGCGCCATCGCGCACGCCTTCTGGTTCCGCGCGGCGCGGCGCAGCATCGCCGCCGTCGTCGTCATCGCCATTTTCATCAACGTCGGCATGTGGCTCGAGCGCCTGCTGATCGTGCTCAATACGCTGTCGCACGGCTACGCCGTCGGCATGTGGCGGCTGTTCGCGCCGACCACCTGGGATTTTCTGCTGCTGTTCGGCTCGCTCGGCTTCTTCGCGCTGCTGTACCTGATCTTCTGCCGCGTCATCCCCGTCGTTTCGATGCACGAGACCCGGCGCCTTCTATCGGCGGAGGCGCAGCAATGACCGCCATGCTGGTCGCCGATTTCCGCGAAGCCGGCGCGCTCACCCGGGCCGCACAATGGGCGAAAGCGGCCGGCTATCCGCTCGCCGACGCCTTCTCGCCGTTCCCGCTCGACGGCATGCCGGCAATCCTCGGCGACACTTCGACGCGGCTGCGGGCATGGATGTTCATCGGCGGCTTCGCCGTCGCGGCACTCGCCTACGCAATCGAGTTCTGGAGCGCTGTCTACGATTACCCGATCGACTCCGGCGGCCGGCCACTGCACTCCTGGCCGGCCTTCGTGCTGTTTCCCTTCGCGATCGGCATCTTCGCCGCGGCGCTCACCGGGTTCATCGGCCTGCTCGCCAAGTGCGGCCTGCCGCGCCTGCATTATCCGCTGTTCGACATCGAAGGCTTCGAGCGCGCCACGCAGGACCGGTTCATGCTGGCGCTGCACGCACCCGTGCGCGACGCCGACAAGCGCAGCGCGGTCGCCTGGCTCAAGCAGGCCGGGGCGGAGAACGTGTGGGAGCTCGAATGGTGAGAGTCGCCCCCCTCATCACGCTTGTTCTTGCACTCGCACTCGGCGGCTGCGACTTCGACATGCGCGTGCAGCCGAAGTTCAAGGCCGATGCACCCTCGACGCTGTGGGCGGACGGCGCGGCGGCGCGGCCGCTGCCCGAGGGTGTCGTGGCGCAGAATGCGCAGGCGAGCGACGAGGCCGCCGCGCATCCGCCGCCGGTCACTGACACGCTGATCGCGCGCGGCCGCGAGCGCTACAATATCTATTGCGCGCCTTGCCACGGCCTCTCCGGCGACTCCGACGGCGTCATCGTGCACCACGGTTTCCCGAAACCACCGTCCTACCACGAGGAAACGCTGCTCAAGGCCCCGGCCTCGACTTTCTACGACGCCATCACCAAGGGCTACGGCGTAATGTACTCCTATGCGGCGCGCGTCGAACCCCGCGACCGCTGGGCGATCGTCGCCTATATCCGCGCGCTGCAGCTCTCGCGCCGCGCCAAGCTCGCCGATGTTCCCGACGCGAAGGGGCATCTCAAATGAGCGCGCGGCGAACCCTGAGGCGGTTCTGGCGCCGGCCGGCCGCGCCGCTCGTGGTCGCGATCGCTGCGCTGATCGGCATGGGCGTGTTCCTCGCCCTTGCGCCGAAAGCGGCGGCGGGCGGCTGGCTCGCCGTCTTCCTGTTGTGGAGCGGCATCCCGCTCGGCAGCCTGCTGACGCTGATGATCCACGCGCTGACCGGCGGCCGCTGGGGTGTGCGCTTCGCGCCGCAATTCGTCACCGCCGCCGTCGCGATCCCGCTGATGGCGCTGCTCGTGGTACCGGTCCTCGCGGCATTGCCCGGCTTCTATCCGTGGGTGTTCGGGCACGGCCGCGCGCACACCGACGTCGCCGCCTGGTATCTCAACGCGCCGTTCTTCATCGCCCGCACGGCCGTCGCCTTTGCCGGCTGGACCGCACTCGCCTTCCTGCTGCCGTGGCTCTCCGGCACCCCGGCGGCGGTCACAGCCGGCCTCGGCCTCATCTTTTACGGCGTGATGATCTCCCTCGTCGGGTATGACTGGGTGCTGTCGCTCGAACCTAATTTTACCTCGACTTCGTTCGGCGCGACGCTCGCCTTCGCGCAGCTAGCATCGGCACTGGCCTGGGCCGCAATCACGGCCCGCGACGACGGCGATCCTGCGTTCGGCGACATCGGCGGCCTGCTGCTCGCGACTTTGCTCGGCCTCGTCTATATCAATTTCATGGCCGTGCTCATCACCTGGTATGGCGACGTGCCCGAACGCACCTTCTGGTTTGTCCAGCGCACGCACGGGCCATGGCCGCTGATCGCCTGGCTCGCGTTTCTCTTCGGCGCGGTGGTGCCGATCTTCGCGCTTTTACTTGGCCGCCTGCGGCGCGATCCAGCGGCGCTGCGCGGCATCGGGGCCGTCACGCTCCTCGGCCTCGCGCTCTACGACATCTATCTCGTCGGCCCGGCCTTCGGCGCAGCCGCTATCGGCGCCGCGGCGGTGGCGCTGATCGCCATCGGCGCGCTGCTCGCCGCATTTGTTGCAATGCCCTGGGCGCAGGCGCCGCTGCGGCAGTGGAGGATGCGCCATGGTCGCTGACCGCATCTTCCCCGACCGGCTCGAGCCGGACTCGACGAATTGGAAGCGGCTCCTCGCGATCGCCGGCGCGGTGCTGCTGCTGCTCGTCGTCGCCTTCGGTATGGTCCTATGGTTCTACAAGGCCGAGGTGCCGGAGCGCCCGGCGCTGGTGCCGCAGCACTTCCCCTCGCCGCAATTGATCCAGGACGAAACGGAGGAACTGCGCCGCGTGAACGCGGAGCAGCGCGCGCGACTGCAAGGCTATCGCTGGGTCGACCGCGGCAAGGGCCTGATCGCGGTCCCGATCGGCGAAGCCATGCGAATGATCGCCGCGAAAGGCGCGGACGGCTATGCGCCGATCGCCACGGCGCCGAAGGAGAGCGGGCAATGAGGCGCGCGCTCCTCGCCTTGCTGATGCTGCTCGGCGGGCTCATTGCGGCCCGCGCCGATGTCAGCCGCGCCACGCTCGATGCCATCGCCGCCGCACCGCAGCCCGACGCGCGGGTGCCGCTCGACATTCCATTTACCGACGCGAACGGCGCACCACGCACCTTGCGCGAGGCGCTCGGCGGCAGGCCGGCGGTGCTCGTCTTCGCTGATTACACCTGCCGCACGCTGTGCGGACCGATCCTCGCCTTCGCCGCCGCCGGTCTCGACAAGAGCGGCCTTGAGCCGGGCCGCGACTTCCACCTCGTCGTCGTCGGCATCGACCCGAAGGACAGGCTTGCCGACGCGGGCCGCTTCAAGGGCAGGCATCTCGGGAAGGACACGCCGCTCGCCGGCGCGACGGTCATGCTCAGCGGCACAAGTGACGCCGTGAGCGCCGTGACCGGCGCGGCAGGTTATCGCTTTACTTACGACCGCGCGCACGACCAGTTCGCGCATCCGGCGGCAGCTTACGTCGTCACCGGCGACGGCCGCGTGGCGCGCGTACTCTCCGGCCTCGGCCTCAGCGGCCCGGACCTGCGTCTTGCGCTGGTCGACGCCGGCAACGGCAGGATCGGCAATCTCGCCGACCAGATCCACCTGCTTTGCTACGGCTTCGATCCGGCGCGCGGCCTCTACACGGCCTCCATCACGAGGCTTCTCAACATAGGCGGTGTGATCACCGTGCTGGCGATCCTTTCCGGCATCGCGGGCCTCACGCTTGCCAGACGGCGCGGCAGGGCGGCATGAGCGGCGCCTTCCCCGCAACGGCGTCCGCCTATGCCGGCGAATGGGACCGGTTCTTCCTCGTACTCGTGGCCGTGTCCGGGATCGTCGTCGCGGCGATCGCCATCGTCATCGTCGGCTTCTCGATCCGCTACCGCCGCGGCTCGAAAGCCAAGCGCGGCCTCCTGCCCGATGCGATCACCAACGAACTCGAGCTGACCTGGACCTCGGTGACGGCGATTGTCTTCATCTTCCTGTTCTGGTGGGCAGCTATCGCGCATCTAAAGAACGTCATCCCGCCGCACGGTGCGCTCGAGATCCATGTGCTGGCTAAACAATGGATGTGGAAGGCGCAGCAGCCGAACGGCGTGCGCGAGATCGACGAGTTGCACGCGCCCGTCGGCCGCCCGGTCGAGCTCATCATGACGTCGCAAGACGTGATCCACAGCCTGTTCCTGCCGGCGCTGCGGCTGAAGCAGGACGTGCTGCCCGGCCGCTACACCTATCTCTGGTTCACCGCCGACAAACCGGGCGTCTATCACCTGTTCTGCAGCGAGCTCTGCGGCACCGAGCATTCGCGCATGACCGGACGGCTGGTGCTGATGACGCCGGCTGACTACGCGCGCTGGAACGCGGCGCAACCCGGCGTCGAGGATCTCGCCGCGGAAGGAGAGAAACTGTTCCGCTCGCTCGGTTGCTCCGGCTGCCATGCTCCGGCCTCGAGCGTGCACGCGCCCGATTTGAACGGGGTCTACGGCCGCCAGGTGCAGCTCGCCGATGGCCGCACGGTCACCGCCGACGAGGCGTATCTGCGCGATTCCATCCTGCTGCCGCGCAAGGACGTGGTCGCCGGCTTCCAGCCGATCATGCCGAGCTTCCGCGGCGTCGTCGGCGACGGCGACATGGTCAAGCTGATGGCCTACCTGAAGTCGCTTGCGAACAAGGGGGAACGGCAATGAGCGACACGGCCCTCATCTATGTCCGCCACCAGGACAAGGAGCAGAATTATCTGCAAGCCGGGCACACACTGATGTCGTGGCTCGCCTCGACGGACCACAAGCGCATCGGCATCCTCTACGCCCTCGCCATCACGTTCTTCTTCTTCATCGGCGGGCTCGCTATCGGCCTCGTGCGCATCGAGCTGATGTCGCCGAACGGCGATTTCCTCACCGACGACGCCTACAACCGGCTGTTCACGCTGCACGGCATCGTCATGGTCTGGTTCTTCCTGGTGCCGTCGATTCCGGCGACGCTCGGCAATTTCCTGCTGCCGATGATGATCGGCGCCAAGGACGTCGCGTTCCCGCGCCTCAACCTCTTGTCCTGGTATATCTTTATCGTCGGCGCCTGCTTCGCCATCGCCAGCATCGTCGCCGGCGGTGTCGACACCGGCTGGACCTTCTACACGCCGTTCTCGACGATGTTCTCCAACGGCGACGTCATCGCCGCCGCCGCGGGCGTATTCATCGCCGGCTTCTCCTCGATCGCCACGGGCGTTAATTTCATTACCACCGTGCACATGCTGCGTGCGCCGGGCATGACATGGTTCCGCCTGCCGCTGTTCGTGTGGGCGATCTACGCCACCAGCATCGTCATGGTGCTGGCGACGCCGGTGCTGGCTATGTCGCTTTTGCTCATCATTGTCGAGCGCTGGCTCGGCATGCCGATCTTCAACCCAGCGAACGGCGGCGACCCGATCCTGTTCCAGCATCTGTTCTGGTTTTACAGCCATCCGGCCGTCTACATCATGGTGCTGCCGGCGATGGGCGTCGTCTCGGAAGTGTTTGCCTGCTTCGCACGGCGGCGCGTATTCGGCTACGCCATGATGGTCTACGCGATGATGGCGATCGCGGTGATCGGCTTCTTCGTCTGGGGCCACCACATGTTCGTCGCCGGCCAGTCGCAATACGCCAACTTCGTCTTCTCGTTCCTGTCCTTCATCGTCGCGGTGCCGTCCGCCATCAAGGTGTTCAACTGGACCGCGACCCTGTTCCGCGGCCAGATCACCTTCGAGGCGCCGATGCTCTACGCGCTCGGCTTCCTCGGCCTGTTCACCGTTGGCGGACTGACCGGCCTGTTCCTCGCCTCGGTGCCGATCGACGTGCACGTCACCGACACGTATTTCGTGGTCGCGCATTTCCACTACATCATGGTCGGCGGGAGCGTGTCGGCCTTCTTCGCGGGCCTCCATTTCTGGTGGCCGAAGATCACCGGGCGGCTCTACTCGGAAGCCTGGGCGCGCTTCGCGGCGATCGTCATGTTCCTCGGCTTCAACACCACCTTCATGCCGCAGTTCATTATGGGCTATGGCGGCATGCCGCGCCGCTACCACGTCTATCCGCCGGAGTTTCAGATCTGGCACGTGATGTCATCGGTCGGCGCGGTCGTGCTGTTCATCGCCTATACCTTGCCGCTTATCTATCTCGGCTGGTCGCTCATCTACGGGAGGAAGGCCGGATCGAACCCCTTCGCCGCGACCGGACTCGAATGGCAGACGGCGTCGCCGCCGCCCAAGCACAATTTCACCGAACTGCCGCGCGTCACCGCGCCGCCCTACCACTATCACCCGGAACGCCAGGCACCCGAGCCGCATGACCGACAGCCTGAGACCGCACAGGGAGAAGTGGGATGAGCGAGGTCTCCCCCACCATCTTGCACGAGCCGTGGCCAAGCTTCGAGCGGCAGCAGATGGCCGTGTCATTCAGCATGTGGGTGTTCATCGCCAGCGAGGTGCTGTTCTTCGGTGGCCTGTTCCTCGCCTACACGGTGTACCGCCATCTCGACGCCGAGGCATTCAAGATTGCGTCGCGCGAGACGGACGTCTTCTATGGCGCGACCAACACCGCGATCCTGCTCACCAGCAGCCTCACGATGGCGATGTCGGTGCACGCGTCCGAGCACGGCTTGCGGCGGCTGACGATCCGCTGCCTGACCGCAACGATTATGTTCGGCCTCGCCTTCCTAGTGATAAAGGGCTTCGAATACCATTCCGATCTGGACAAGGGCCTATGGCCGGGGCCCGATTTCCCGCTGCATCCGGCGACGACGCAGCTGTTCTGGGCCTTCTACTGGATCGCGACCGGCGTCCACGCCATCCATCTCTCGGTCGGCATCGGCATCGTCACGACGATCACTATTCGTCTCGCGCGCGGCACCCTGCTGGTGAAAGCGAGCACTTTTGAAGGCGCCGCGCTCTATTGGCACCTCGTCGACACGATCTGGATCATCCTTTTGCCCATGCTCTATCTGGTGGGACGCACATGAGTGGGGTGAACGAAAGCACGTGGCGTCTGTGGCTCCGGCCTTCGCTGGTCTGGCTGGCGCTGCTGGTGCTGCTCGGCATCACCGTGGGTTCCGCCTACATCCCGCTCGGCGCCGGCAACGGCATCATCAATTACGGCATCGCGGCGGCGAAGGTCGCGCTCGTCCTCATCTTCTTCATGCATCTCGACCGCTCGCGCGCGCTGATCCGGCTTGCCGCGCTGTCCGGCGTGTTCTGGGTGCTGTTCATGTTCTCGCTGTCCTTCGGCGATTATTTGACCCGCGACTGGAACGGCAGCGCCACCACGCTCGAGCCGACTCAATCCCAAATGGGCGCCCGCGAGCGCGGCACCTATCCGCGGGAGCGGCTGCCGCTCGTGCCGAGGTTCGGCCACCGCGACTGAATTGCGACGCAGGCCGGAGTTCCGCCGTCTAGCAGGCATTCGAAATTTCATGTCGTTCTCAGGAACCCGCATGCCGGACGCGACTTGCTTCCGGTAGCGACAGCACGCGCCGCGCATCATGCGCGCGCGCCGACAGCCAGGGGGTCCGATGTCCGATTCGTCATCAGCCCGCGCCAGGGGCGGTTTCAGCCGCCGGAACTTCCTCTCCACGACGATGGCTTCCACCATGACGCTTTCCGTTCTCAACAAGGCGCGCGGCGAGACCGCGCGCGTCGCACCGCGCCAGCCGTTAGCGCTCACGCTGACCGTCAACGGCCAGGACCGCCGCCTTGCGCTCGACGGGCGCACCAGCCTGCTCGACGCGCTGCGCGAGCACATCGGGTTGACCGGCACCAAGAAAGGCTGCGATCACGGCCAGTGCGGCGCCTGCACCGTGCTAATGGACGGCAAGCGCGTGCTCTCCTGCCTGACATTGGCTGCGATGGCGCAGGGCCGCGAGATCACGACCATCGAGGGCCTCGCCGGCGGCGGCGGCGCGCTGCATCCGATGCAGCAGGCCTTCATCGATCACGATGCCTTCCAATGCGGCTACTGCACGCCGGGTCAGATCATGTCGGCGGTCGCCTGCGTCAGCGAGGGCCACGCCGGGAGCGACGCAGAGATCCGCGAATACATGAGCGGCAATCTGTGCCGCTGCGCTTGCTATCCCAACATCGTCGACGCCATCAACGACGCCAAGCCTAAGATGAAGGAGATCTGACGCCATGCGGCCCTTCGTCTATGCCCGCGTCACCTCGGCGCAAGGCGCGTTCGAGACACACCAACTCGCGGACGCCCGTTCCGGCGCGCCATCGGTGCGCGCCCGCAGCCAATATCTCGCCGGCGGCACGACGCTCGTCGACCTCATGCGGCTCGACGTGATGCAGCCCGAACTCGTCACCGACATCAACGCGCTCGACCGCACGCCATCGGGTGAGATCGACTACAGCCCGCGCGGCCTCTGGCTCGGCGCACTCGTCAGGATGGCGGAGGCGGCCGAACACCCCGACGTGCTCGCCCATTTCCCGGTCATCGCGCAGTCGCTGCAGCTTGCCGCCAGCCCGCAGCTGCGCAACATGGCGAGCCTCGGCGGCAACGTGCTGCAGCGGACGCGCTGCACCTATTTCCGCGATATGTCCTATGCCGCCTGCAACAGGCGCTCGCCCGGCTCCGGCTGCGCCGCGATGGACGGCGTCAACCGACAGCACGCGGTGCTCGGCACATCCGACCGCTGCATCGCCACTTATCCGGGCGACTTCGCGCAGGCGCTGATCGCGCTCGACGCCATTGTCGACATCGCCGGCCCGTCCGGCTCGCGCACCATTCCTTTCGCCGACCTGCACCGCAGGCCGGGCGACTCGCCGCATATCGAGACCAACTTGCGGCCGGGCGACCTGATCACCGCCTTCGTCGTGCCACCATCGCCGTGGGCACGCCGGTCGAAGTTTGTCAAGGTGCGCGACCGCGAGTCCTATGAGTTCGCGCTCGCCTCCGCCGCCGTGGCGCTCGACCTCGCGGACAACACGGTGCGGCAGGTGCGCATCGCGCTCGGCGGACTTGCCACCGTGCCGTGGCGCGCACGCGAAGCCGAAGCCGAGCTGCGCGGCCAGCCGCTCAACGAAGAGACTCTTGATGCCGCGGCCGAGAAGGCCTTCGCGGGCACCGTACCGCGCGGCAAGAACGCCTTCAAGGTCGCGCTCGGCAAGAGCACGCTCAAGCGCGCGCTCGTCGAAACCGCCGACATGACAATCTGAACGGAGCGCAACCATGAACCGCGCCGCCCCCGCCCCGCTCGACAACATGGGCCGCCCCGAGCCGCGTCTCGACGGCCGCGCCAAGGTCACCGGCGAAGCCCGCTACGGCTCGGACTTCGCGGTCAGCGATCCGGCCTACGCCTTCCTCGTGACCAGCTTGATCGCCAAGGGCCACATCAACAGCATTGACGTGCGCGCCGCCAAGGCGGTGCCCGGCGTGCTGGAGGTGTTCACGCACGAGAACACAAAGAGCCTCAAGGAAGTGCCATTCGGCGCCGGAGGCGGCGGGCCGACCCAATCGATGCAGGACATGGGGCCGCAGATCTTCCACGACGGGCAAATCGTCGCCATGGCGGTGGCCGACAGCTACGAGGCGGCGCAGGAGGCGGCTTCGCTGGTCAAGGTCGACTACCAGGTCGAGAAGCCGAGCGCGACGTTCGGCTCGGAGGGCGTGAGCCAGGAAGATGCGAGCAAGGCGAATGCGCGCGCCAAGGACCTGCCGCAGGCGGGCGATGCCGAGGCCGCGCTCGCCGCCGCCGAAGTGAAATTCGACGGCGAGTACGGCACGCCGACGCAGCATCACAACCCGATCGAGCTCTTCACCACCACCGCCGAATGGCGCGGCGACGAATTGACGATCTACGAGCCGAGCCAGTTTGTGTACGGCCAGAAGGCGAACGTCGCGCGGAAGCTCGGCATCGCCGAAGACAAGGTCCGCATCCTCAGTCCTTATATCGGCGGCGCCTTCGGCTCCAAGGCGCAGTTCTCGCCGCGCACCGGCTTCGTCGCCTATGCGGCGAAGGTGCTCAACCGCCCGGTCAAGCTCGTCGCCACGCGCGACCAGGGCTTCACCATCCAGACCTATCGCGCCGAGACCCACCACCGTATTCGCTTCGGCGCCGACCGCGACGGCACGATCAAGGCGTTCAGTCACGAAGGCTTCGAGATCACCTCGCGTCCCGACCCCTACGCCGTCGCCGGCGTCGAGGATTCCGGCCGCGTCTACAATTACGGCACGCTGAAGACACACGTGACGCTGGTGCACGCCGACCGCAACACGCCGGGCTTCATGCGCTCGCCGCCGGTCGTGCCCTACATCTACGCGCTGGAAAGCGCAATGGACGAGCTCGCCGTCTCGCTCGGCATGGATCCGGTCGAGCTGCGGCGCAAGAACGATTCGATGCGCGACACGACCGGCAAGGAGTGGTCGTCGCGCTCCCTGATGACCTGCTACGATGAGGCCGGCGAGAAGTTCGGCTGGTCCGAACGTGAGGCTAAGCCCGGCGCGATGCGCGACGGCGACTGGTTGGTCGGCTGGGGCTGCGCCACCGCGATCTATCCGACACATGTCGGAGCCTCGGCCGCGCGCGTGCGCCTCGAGTCGGACGGCCACGTGCGCGTGCAGGTCGCCGCGCACGACCTCGGCACCGGCGCGTACACCGTCATCGGCCAGATGGCGGCGGATGAGCTGGGCGTGCCCATGTCACATGTCACGGTCGAGCTCGGCGACACGCGCTTTCCAGCAGCGCCCGTCGCCGGCGGCTCCAACACCACCGCGAGCTGCTGCAACGCCGTGAAGAAGGCTTGCGACGCGATCCTGGCCAAGCTCGCCCCGCCCGTCGCCACCACCGGCAGCAATACCGGCACCAGCCGCGATCTTAACGACGCGTTCAAACGGCTCGGCGCCGGCGCGATCGAGGAATATGCCGAATTCCTGCCGCCCGGCGCGAAGCCCGAGGCGATGGCGCAGCTCTACCACGGCAAGCCGACGCTCACCGGCGGCTCCAAGGGCGAGAAGCTGATGTACGCGCTCGGCGCCGAGTTCGTCGAGGTGCGCGCGCACCGTCTGACGCGCGAGATCCGCGTGCCGCGCATCGTCGGCGCCTTCGCCGCCGGCCGCATCATGAACACGCGCACCGCCCGTAGCCAGCTCATGGGCGGCATGATCTGGGGCATCTCCTCGGCCCTGCACGAGGCAACCGAGATCGACGGGCGCAACGCCCGCTACGTCAACGACAACCTCGCCGACTACCTGATCCCGGTGAACGCCGACATCCGCGAGCTCGAGGTCATCCTCGTCCCCGAGCGCGACACGACGGTCAATCCGGCCGGCATCAAGGGCCTGGGCGAACTGGGCAATGTCGGCACGGCTGCGGCCGTCGCCAACGCCGTCTACCACGCTACCGGCATCCGCATCCGGCAGTTGCCGATCCGGCTCGAGAACCTGATGGCCTAGAGGAACGATCCACTTCGATACTTGGCCTGCAAAACTGGCGACACACAATCTATTTCTTGGCCTTGATCACGGAAAGCTCGCCGCTGCGCTCAAGTACGGCCTCTTTCACATCTTTTGGATCGGCAATCCCTTTTCGGCGCAGATCTTCGAGCAGGTCGTCATCAGACATATGCGCATCCAGAAGCGCTGCCTGATTGACCTCACCATCGTGGACGATCCGAGTCGGCCTTCCTTTGATCCAATCACTGATGGTCGAATGATCGCGTGTAGTGAGCGATATCACCCAGTGCATTCCAATCAGAGTAACGACTGCAATTAGCGTATTCAACAGCGATGCATTGCCCGTAATCCCGCGGCTCGCTAACGATCCCACCGTGATGACCACCACGACGTCCAATGGAGTCGCTCTGCCGAGCGCGCGCTTCTTGCCAACTCTCAGAACTGCGATCAGACCAAGATAGACCAAGAACGCCCGCGGTATAATTTGCCAGAAATGGATGTCTTCTGCTTTCAGCGAAGACCCAACGACTTCGGAAAACATGCGCACTGGGTCCAATGCCTCGCTCCTTCGGTGCATCGCGTAATTGCAATGAGAACTGTCGCGCGCTCCAAGTAGTTCAGTTGCCGGCACGGGAACCATAGCACCGACTAGACACTTTTCCGGTTTTGAAGGCACAAATGGCACGAGCAGCCTGGAAAGGCATGGATCTCCGATCGGTAAGAAAGACCCTCGGAAAGCCAATGCGAAATATAAGCGCCGCAGCGGCGAACCGTGCTCTGCGCAAGAAATGCGCGAGCTCCGCTCACTGTCTAACGGGAACACCCCGACGGGCGAGATCAGCCTGAAGCTTCAGCACCCGTCGGCCGCGATCCGGAGCAAGGTGCAACGGGAGGGATTCTCTAAAGTCGGCGAACAGGCCTCCCTATAACCGATGCAAGAGATGACGCTGATGGCAGAGCCACGAAATCGGCAAGACCGCATTCGCGAAGAGGCGTTCCTACTCTGGAATGCAGACGGGCGGTCAGAGGGAAAGGCCGACGAATACTGGTTCCGAGCCGAAAAAACGATCGACGGCCTGGACCGGCTGTCGCACGAAGGAAGAGGCGCCGCGACCCTATAGTCCGGCCAACTGAAGACTAAGAAGCGCCCACTGCCATAAGCCGACCTCTGCGACATCTAAGCCCACTTTGAGCCAGAATCGGGCCTAAAGCCGGTCTTCGATCCGCTTCGTCGATCCCAAGCCCTAGCCTGCTTGGTCTAAAGGCGACGGTGTACTCTGATGAGCCGCAGATCATGCCACTCGACGCGGCCGTTCCGAAACGACTTCCTCGCGAGCGCCGCGATCGATGATGCCAACCCGGTGCCGGTACACCATCTCCCAGCCCATCCAGCCGGTGAACAAAAGGGTCCCCACGGTGATGAACGACAGCACAATGCCCCACGGCAGTATTGCGGCATCGGCACCTTGGGAATAACGCAGCGCGAAATTACCAATTGCGAATACGACTGCGCAGAGATTCCCGATCATGTGAAACCAAGCCGCATTGAGGCCGCGGATGCGCTCTTCGCCAAAGAAGTCAGTGAACCCGGCGAGCGCAGCCACAAGCGCCATCACGACACCCGCTCCGATGAGCCAGATCGATGCTTCACTCCACAACCCGTTCCGAGTGCTCCAGAACACCAGATCGCAGGCAAACGCTCCAACCAAAAAGGCGATCGGAAACGGAATCAGCATCGGATGCAGCGGGTGGCCGCCGATGGCGGCCGTGCTCTTGGGATTGTCGGCCATGACCGGCCTCCTACTCGAATGCGCAACTCGGAGCAGCCTCCTGCGTATGACCAACCCGAGCTCCCAGGCAGCGTTTCCCTAAATCGGAACTCCGCTCTGCAATCTCGATCACAAGGTGTTGTATCGCCAAGACTGCTGTTCGCAGCGCCCAGTCGGCAGCGGCGTTCCACACCCAATGCCTGCATCGGAAGGGCCATCCCCGCCCGACCCGATCGTCATGCGCGTGGCCTGCAAACTACCGTCCGAGCCGCTACCCGAAGTCGGGATAAGAGCTTCTGTACCTGGCTTTAGCTCATCTCATCGCGGAGGCGAGAAAACCAACGCGATCGGGCCTTCGACAAAGATCGTGACCTTGGCAGCGGGCAAAACGCCGATCTCGCGGACCACGACTCGGCTTTCGGCAAGATCATCACCTGCTGGGACGACCAATCATCGGCGTTTTACGAGGGAGCTCTTGCGGGTTTCACACCACCAACGCGGCAGCGGTGTGTCGGGCCAGTCAACGCAGCCCAATCGATTTCGATTGTTCATCAACCGTTCATTTTCAACTAGCAAATTCGCCTTAGTCTCGACCTGACTCCCTGGCAATTCTAGTTGCGGGGCCGATTGCACGAGCTGAGGCGGCCATGGCG
>Ga0134125_10001522_pt1 | contig 28340 bp, 13 predicted proteins | sample KB31751_FD_96464 | JGI IMG/M metagenome (GOLD analysis project Ga0134125, IMG submission 96464) | Terrestrial soil microbial communities with excess Nitrogen fertilizer from Kellogg Biological Station, Michigan, USA - KB3-175-1 | ecosystem: Environmental > Terrestrial > Soil > Unclassified ... | reverse complement strand
TGCCCGGAGACACCCGCCGCACCGCCCAGGAAAAGGCAACCCGCAACCCATATGTCTTTAAGTCTCCTCATTTTTTTAGTAACGACAGTTACCTGTTTTTGGTTGTCTTTTTACGGCCCGTTAACGTATCAAAGTTATATCTCCCTTTTTTGTCACATGCCTGCCGTTCGAAAAATCGGCCTCCAGGGTATAGGCGTACACGTCCATCGGCTGCAACTGTCCCTGGAAGTAGCCATCCCACCCGATATTCGGGTCGGTCGACTGGAAAACGACCTTGCCCCACCGGTTGTAGATCCGCCACTCCATGTGCGTGATTCCGAAGCCCATAACGCGAATGACCGAATTGCCGCCGAACCGGCCGGGCGTAAAGGCATTGGGCACATCCAGCAGGGGGTTGATCAGGGCGGCAAGGGGGTGACAGGCGGTATCCGGACAGCCCGCGGAGTTGAACGCTACGAGGCAGACGTTAAACGTATCCGTTTGATTATAAAGATGTTCCACAGTATCCATTGTTGTCCGGAAAGCGGAATCCCCGTCCCCGAACAGCCATTTGTAGGATACGGCCCCCACCGAGCCGTTGATAAAGACAAATGGCGTATTGGCCACCGGGGTCTCCGGTGTATAGGTGAACCCGGCAGCAGGTTTGCCGCTGATCACGATGGTCATCTGGGTGGAATCGCGCTGGTTGCAGGTCGTGGAATCGATTTCCAGCAGGTGAACCGTATAAGTCCCCGGGTTCGTGTACACGTGGATCGGGTTGGCGTCGGTATCGGTCCCGGTGCTGTCCCCGAAATCCCACGTGAAGGACAGCCCGCCGAGCGAGGTATTGTTGAATACCGCCGAATCGGGCGCACAGCCCGTCGCCGGCGTGACGAACTGCGCTTTGGCCACCGGCGAAACGCGCAACGTTTTGGTGGCCGTGTCCGGGTAATTGCAGTACGAGGTGTCATCCATGATCAGGTTGACGATATAGGTGCCCGTGGCCTGATAGCTGTGCTGCTGCGGCCCGGTCCCGGTCTGGACGTGCGGGGTGCCGTCGCCAAAATCCCAGATAAAGGAGCTCGCGCCGAACGGCTTGCCCGGCGGAGCCGTGGAAAGGTTCGTAAAGTCGTAACTCAGCGAGGTGCAGGGCAGGTTCGGGTCCTTGACATAGGCAAAATCCACCGGCGCCTTATCGGTCCGCGCCAGCACATGCCGGTATACGGTGTCTGCTACGTTGCAACTGTTGGAGTCGATGGCCACCATCATGATCGTGTAAGGCCCGGGCGTGGCATAAGTATGCTGCACTTCATAACCGGTGGTAGCGGTGTCGGCCCCTCCGTCCCCGAAATTCCAGATGTATCGCTTCGCATTCCGGATCGTATCCTGCAGGTCGGCGGTCAGCGGCGTGCATCCCGAAGTATCCCAGTGCCGGCCGTTGGCACTGACCTGCAACCCGCCTGCCACTCCCGCAAAATTGAATGCGATCTTCAATGCAGCCTCATTGCAGCCATTCGCGGCTCCGTTTTGCGTCGCCCACACGCCCACCGTCGTGGGGAAAGGACTGCTCGCGCCGCCGTTGCAGTTGGCGCAGATGCCCTGGTAGATGACGCCGTTCTGATCGTAGCGACTTGTCCCGCCGTCTACATGCTCGCTGATGCTCTTGTTGTTGTCGTTCTGACCGTAAAAAGTCCCGTACAGCAGGGCCGACGCATTTTTCTGAATGACGATAAAGTAAAAATCCCGGTTATCGCTCACGGGTTTGATCGCGTCCTTCGTCACCGGCATTCCGGACGTCCCCGCCAGCCCATAGGGATCGGACTCTCCGCCGATGATCCATCCCCCCCATCCGCTGACATAGATGTTCTGGCAGCGATCGACCAGGAAGGCGACCGGCGAAATATTCGGGAGCCCGGTAGGCGAGCCGGACGGCGTGCCAAACGTCGTCGAGTACACATATCCGCTCAGATCCGGCTTCAGCTTGCTGACGAACTGCCGCGCACCGGTCACCGAATAGGCGGCATTGATCACCGGCCAGGTCCCATTGGTGGTCCCCATCACATAGGGAAAGCCCTGCTTGTCGAACTGGATGCCGTAGATCGCGTCGTTCGAGGATGTCCCCAGGTAGGTCGATCGTTTCAGCGTCGATCCGTCGGCCGAGATCTCGGCGACGAACCCGTCGCAGCTTCCCCCGCCGAATCCCGGTTGGATCACCCCGGTCTTATCCCCGGGCAGATCCGTACTCGCCGTCGCACCGGCCACATAGATATCGGAAGTCAGCGGATTCTCGCGCAACACAAATGCCGCGTCGGACCCCGATCCGCCCAGGAAACTGCTCCAGATCAGGTTGGAGCAATTCGGATCTATCTTCATGACCACGGCGTCCTGATCCCCGCCGCCGAAATTCGGCTGGAACGCCGGCCCTACGATCGGGAAGCCGTCGCCGCTCGCCGCCGAGCCGCTGGATTGGGAGCTTGCCGCGACAAGGATATTGTTGCCGCCGTCGACGATCACCTCGCTCCGGGAGTCGTCCCCGTAATTCCGGATCAGGCTTGTCGCATGTTCGTCATGCTTCCGGAGCTGGTCTTCCACGTTCACCCCGTCATCCGCCGTGCCGCCCACGCGCAGACAGCCGATCAGCGCCGTACCCGCTGCATTGAGTTTGGCGACGAAAATATCGGCGCCCCCGCCCTTGCCGGCCGTGGTGATGAACGGAAAATCGGGCGAATAGGTCCTGCCGATCACGACCAGGTTGCCCTGGGGATCGCACACCATGCTGTGCGGCGTCTCGGAGTTGTTGCCGCCGAGATAGGTCGCATATAATTTATTGGCGCCGTTGGCCGAGAATTTGATGATGCCGACGTCGAAGGGATCGCCGCCGTAGACGGGCTGCAGTTGTCCGGTAGTATACGGGAACGCGCTCCCGAATACGATTCCTCCGGCGAAGAAACTTCCGTCCGGTCCCGGAGTCGCGGTGAAGCCCCAATTGCTGGCTTTGCTCCCGGTAAATGTGCAGAAAACGACCGTGGGATCGATGATCAGCGTCGCCGCGGGATCGTGGTCCTGCACGGAGAAGCTTACCGTATTGCTGTCCCGGATCACGTACCGGCACCTGATGTCGGACCTTCCTTTCCGTGCGTCGAAGGTGTAACTGTACGGCTCCAGCTGCGTCACATCCCCTACCGAGGTTGCTGCGATCAGCTGCTCCTTTTTCCTGGTCAGCTTGTCGACGCCCTCATACCGCATCCGGATCTGGCGCACGTCGGCGCCGGGATGCACGATCAGGTCGTACTTGAGCTGGCCGGCATTGGTGTAATACCGGATATCGATCCCGGGGTAGAGGTTGTGATAGGTCACCCCCTGGTAGACCTTGCAGCCCGTCGCCCATTTCGACCGGTCCCGGCCGATAAAATAGTTGTTGTAGCCCGGAAGCGGTTTATCGGGGACGATGGTCACCTGGTCGCTGGCGCCCAGGAAACGCACCCGGTAGGAATGTGCGCGCAGGGAATCGCTCCCGTCGCCGGCCTCCGCTTTTTGCGCGCCCGCATCGCTACCCGCCTTGCCATCCGCCTTGGCGCCCGCCTTGCCGCCCGCAGCCGCAGGACCCCGGGGATGAGCGAGTGCTACCCCAAGCCCGTGATGCTCGGAGGTAAGCCGCGCCAGGTCATCGGGGTGATATAACATCGTCGTATAACCGCCTTTCTCGAGATACAGGCTGCCGACGCTGATCTCGCCCTTGAATTTGACACGGCTGTCCCACTGCCCCTTGTTCTCCACGAACTCGATATTCGACCCGATCTGCTGGGCGGCTCCCCGCAGGCAGCAGAGGAGCAGTAACAGGGTGATATGGTGACTTCTGGTCAAGTGGATGTGCTTTTCATTGTGATCCGTTACCGGATCAGCGTAATATCTCCTTTTTTGGTCGCATGCGTCCCGTCATAGAATTCAACTTCCAGCGAATAGGCATATACATCCATCGGCTCGGGCTGCCCGCGATAATAGCCATCCCAGCCGATATTGGGATCGTCGCTCTGAAATACCACCTGTCCCCACCGGTTGTATATCCGCCAGGTCATGTGCACGATCCCGAACCCGACGACCCGGATGATCGAATTGGTCCCGAACCTGCCCGGCGTAAACGCATTCGGCACGTCCAGCAGGGGATTCACGATCGCCTGCACGGGATGGCAGACGGTGTCCGTACAGCCCGCCGCATTGGTCACCAGCAGACAGACCTGGAAGGTATCCGACCGGATATACTGGTGGATGGCGCTGTCCGGCGCCGGCTTTACCTCGGAGGTCCCGTCCCCGAACAGCCACTGGTACCTGACGGCCGGCGATGAGGTCGGAAAAAAGACCGTGGGTGTATTCGGTTCGGAGGGCTGGGGCTGATAGGTGAAGTCGGCGGTCGGCTTGCTATATAACGTAATTGTCGCCGTGGCCGTATCCCTGAGATTGCAGGTGTTGGGGTTGTAGGCGATCATAGTGATCGTATAGGGCCCGGGATTGAGATAGAAATGGACGGGCGAGACATCGGCGGAGTCGACCGGGCTCCGGTCCCCGAAAAACCAGTAATAGGTCTCGCCGCCGATCGTCGTATTATTGAAGAAGGCGGAATCCGGCGCGCAGCCGGTCGGCGGGATCTCGAACTGCGCCTTGACATTCTGGGCCACATTGACCAGTTTCGTCGTGTCGAGCGGATAATTACAGTAATTGGTGTCCAGCAGCGTCAGGGTGACCGGGTAGGACCCGGGTGATAAAAAGGAGTGTGTGGCCTGGGAAAGGCCGCCGATGGCAGGCACGCTGCCGTCTCCGAAATTCCACTGGAACGACGAGTCCCCGAATGGCAGCCCGGGCGGGGCCGTGGACAGGTTGTTGAAGACATAGCTCAGCGAAGTGCAGGGCGGCACCTTGGCGAAGTCGAAATCGACCGACGCGGGATTATTGCGGACCACGATCTCCCGGTACGCCGTATCCGCCACGTTGCAACTGTTGGAGTCGATCGCGACCATCATTACCCGGTAGGTGCCGACGGATGTATACGAGTGGTTCTCCGCGTAGTTGGTCGTCTGAAGCGGCGCCGTGCCATCCCCGAAATCCCAGATATAGGTCCTGGCATTGCGGATCGTATCCGAAAAGCTGACATTCAACGGCACGCAACCTACGCTGTCTCCACGGCCATGCGTAACGGTCTTGAGACCCGCGGCCACCCCGGCGAAATTGAAAGCGATCTTTACGCCGGCTTCGTTGCAACCGACCGTCGTCCTCCCGTTGTAGGTCCCGTTGCCAGGTGCAAACACCCCGACTGTCGTGGGGAAAGTGGCGCCTCCATAGCAATTCGCGCAGATCGCTTCATAGATGACCCCCTGCGCGTCATACCGGCTCGTCCCGCCGTCCACATGGTCGCCGTAGGTTCCTCCGACCTGGCCGAAGAAGCTGCCGTACAGCTGGCTCGCGGCATTCTTCTGAAGCACGAAAAAATAAAAATCGCTGTTATCGGTAGTCCCGCGGAGCGCATTGGCCGTCGCCGTCAACCCGCTTGTCCCCACGCCGCTGGTACCGTCGTCTCCGGTGTACTTTTCGTAGATATTCGGTCCCCCGCCCCAGCCGGACACGTAGACGTTCTCGCAGCGGTCGACCAGCAGCGCGGTGGGCGAGATGTTCGGATAAGACTGCCCGCCCGGACCGAAATTCGCGGAATACACGATGCCCGACAGATCGGGCCGGAATTTTGTAATGAACTGTTTCCCCGTCGCCTGGTTGCCGCCGCCGTTAAAAGGCGAATTGACGACCGGCATCAGCCCGCTCGTCGTTCCCATGACATAGGGGTCTCCTTCTTTATCGAAGGCGATGCCATACAACATATCGGTCAGCGGGCCGCCATAATAAGAGGCCTTCATCAGGGTCCTGCCGTCGTTGCTCACCTGCGCCACGAAGCCGTCGATGCCGCCTGCGCTGGCCGGCTGCACCACCGGTGCGTTCCTTGTCCCGGGGAATTGCGTGCTCAGCGTCCCGCCGGCGACCCAGATCGAGTTATCGACGGGGCTCAGCGCGAGTACGGTCGCCACGTCGAGGTCTTCGCCCCCGAGATAGCTGCTGAACATCACATTGCTGAGATCGGGGCTGAGCTTGAGCAGGACGCCGTCCTGTCCCCCTCCCCCTGCCGCCGGTTCGAAAACGCCCGCAGTCGTTGGGAAATCCGTGGACTGGGTGGAGGCCGCGAGGTATACGTTGCCCGCGGCATCGAGAATGATTTCGCTGCGGCCGTCGTCCCCGTAATTCAACCGCAGGTCATGCGCGCCTTCGGTCACATATTTGGGCGCATAGTTGACGCCGTCGTTCCCCGATCCGCCGATCCTGCGGCTGCCGATCAGCCCCGTTCCGTCCGGCGTGAACTTCGTAATGAAAATATCGAAGCCTCCGCCCTTTCCGTACAGCGTGGGCGTGCCGCCGGCCGTCACGTTCAAGGGAAAATTGCCCGAGCTCGTCCTGCCGGTGACGATCAGGTCGCCGCTGTTGTCGACGATCATGCTGTGCGGCTGTTCGTCTCCGTTACCCCCGAGATAAGTGGCGTAGACGCGTTTGGCGCCATTGGAACTGAGCTTGATGATCCCGACGTCATACTGGTACCCTTCGGTATTCGGAGGCCCCTCGCTGGCGTTGCCGCCCTGGAAGCTGGTCTGGAACGCGCCCGGGCTGACCAGGAAGCCGTTGCCGTCGGTACTGCCGAAATCCGACTCATCCAGCACGATCCCGCCGAGGTACAGGTTGCCGCCGCCGTCATAGGTCGCCGAGTAGCCCCAGTTGTCGGAATGGCTCCCGGTGAAACTGCAGAAGACCTCGGTCGGATCGATCACGAGGGTCGCGTCAGGCGCGTAGTTTCCGATCCGGAACCTTATCTGGTTGCCGCCGACCAGCTCGTACCGGCAAGCCACCTCCGAGCGGCCCTGAGGACCTACCTGGTACGCCCTTGGCTCCAGCTCCTGCACCGTGCCCACCGAGGTCTGTATAAAGACCTTGTTCCTGCGAACGCTAAGCTTCGTCTGTCCGTCATATTGCAGCAGGACCTTCCCCGGATCTGCGCCGGGGTGAACGACCAGGTCGTATTTCAGCGTCCCGGCATCCGTGTAATAGTGAACGTCGATGCCCGGATACAGGTCCCTGTACAGGATCCCCTGGTAGATCCTGCAATGGGTGGCCCAGTTCCTTTGGTCGCCGATAAAATAATTGTTGTAGGAATTCACCGCCTTGTCCGGCAGTATCGCCACTGCATCGCTCGCCCCCACGAAGCTGACCCGGTAACTGTGGAGGTGCAGCAAGAACGGGTCCGCCGCGCCTTGCCCGCCGGCTGAGCCGCGACCTCCCGGACCACCGCCACCGCCGGAGCCGCCCCCACCGCCTGAGCCACCCGAGCCGGAGCCATCCCTACCGCCGCCTCTACCCGGCTGCGCGTATCTATAACCGGGAACCGTTACCGCCGTCGGCGCGGTCGCCGCGCCGTTCACCCCTGACTTCGCCCCGGCTCCCGCTGCCGTCACTCCAGCCGCACCCCCTTTTACCCCCCCGGGTAGCGCCCAGCCCCCGGTAGATTTGCTTGGAAAAGAAGGCGAAGCCACGCCCGCGCGGGCGAAGTCACCGTGCAGCAACTCACCGATCCGGCCGAGATCGCTCGTGTCTTCCACCAGGATGGTGAAGCCCTTGCGCTGCATGAAGATACTTCCGGCCGACATCCTGGCCTGGAACCGGACGGAACTGTCCCACTGACCCTTATTCTCAACGAATTCTAGATAGGAATAGCCTCCGGATTGAGCTGAGACATCGAGGACAATACACGTGAACCAGGTAAAAAGTAGGCCAATTCTCCCCATCTTTTCCAAATTACGAAATTTTACTCCAGGTCGTCTTTCCTTTCCGGGACTGCAGAAACTCCCGAAGGACCTTGTTTTCTCCCGACGCCAGTTCGGCATCTTCCTCCAGCAACCGCTCCACGGCCGACCGGGCCAATTCCAGCCATTCCCGGTCCTCGACGATATTGGCCAGCTTGAAGTTCAGCAGGCCGCTTTGACGGGTCCCTTCTATATCGCCGGGGCCCCGCATTTCCAGGTCCTTTTCAGCAATTTTAAAGCCATTGTCGGTCTCGCAGAGGATATTCATCCGCTCCCTTGCTTCCCGCCCCAGTTTCGGGCTTGTTAATAAAATGCAAAAGCTCTTTTCCGCACCGCGGCCCACCCGTCCTCTCAACTGGTGAAGCTGCGACAACCCGAATTTCTCGGCGCTTTCGATCACCATGACGCTGGCATTCGGCACGTTGACGCCCACCTCGATCACCGTCGTGGCCACCATGATCTGTGTATCCCTGCGGACAAACCGCTGCATGTTGGTGTCGCGCTCCTGGTTGGACTGGCGGCCGTGCACCATGCTGATCCAATACCGCGGCTCCGGGAACCATGCCTTTACGTGCTCATACCCCTTCATAAGATTTTCATAATCAAGCTTCTCTGATTCTTCGATCAAGGGGAAGATAATATAGGCCTGCCGTCCCTTCGCAAGTTCATGCCGAAGGAAATCCATAACCTGCGGCCTCCTGTCTTCGTAACGATGCACCGTCGATATTGGTTGCCTTCCGGGCGGCAATTCGTCCATGACGCTATAGTCGAGGTCGCCGTAGGCGGTCATGGCGAGCGTGCGCGGGATGGGCGTCGCGGTCATCACGAGTACATGCGGCGGGATCGCGGCCTTTTCCCATAGCCGGGCCCGCTGGGCAACTCCGAACCGGTGCTGCTCGTCGACGATGGCCAGGCCGAGCCGCTGGAATTGTACGGCCTGCTCCAGCACGGCATGCGTCCCGATAAGGATATGCAACTTTCCCTCCCTCGCAAGCTCCAATACCTCCTTCCGTTCGCGTGAACGCGACGAGCCCGTGAGCAGCCTGACCTCCACCGGCAACCCGGCAAGCAGTCCCGAAATTCCCTCGAAATGCTGCCTGGAAAGGATCTCCGTGGGTGCCATCAGGCAGGCCTGGTATCCGTTGTCCAGCGCCAGCAGCATGGCCAGCAATGCCACGATCGTCTTTCCGCTGCCGACATCACCCTGCAACAGGCGGTTCATTTGTCTTCCGGCGCCCGTATCACGCCGGATCTCCTTCAATACCCGCTTCTGCGCCCCCGTCAGCTCGAAGGGCAAATGCCGGCTATAGAACGCGTTGAACAGTTCCCCCACCTTCCCGAACACGACGCCCTTCGACGACCGGTGCCGCTTCGACTTGATCATTCCCAACCGCAACTGCGCCAGGAAAAGCTCTTCGAACTTCAGCCGGAATACCGCCTGCCGGTACAGCTCGGCCTGCGTGGGAAAATGGATCTGCCGGAACGCGTCGAACCGCGACAGCCACCGCGCTGGCCGTCCCGTTACAGGGTCGGGATAGACAAAGACGGACTCGGGCAGATTTTCGGGCAGGTCTTTTTCTCTCAGGAGATTGATCAGCACACGGGTCAGCTTGGCGATCTGTCGTCCTCCGAGACCCCGCGCCTTCAGCTTTTCCGTACTGGGATAAACGGGCTCGAGATAGTCGGGCCGTTCGACCGGCGCTCCGGTCACCTGCTCCAGCTCGGGGTGCGTCAGCTGCGCAACACCCTGGAAATACCCGACCTTGCCAAAGACCAGAAATTCTCCGCCAACCTGCACCAACTTTTGAATACCCGTGACGCCCTGGAACCAGACGAGCTGCAAGGCACCGGACGCGTCGCGGATCTCCGCCACAAGCCGTCTGGATCTCCGGTCCCCGATAAGGTCCACCTGCGTGATCCTTCCCTTCACCTGCACGAAGTCCGTGTCCGGCCGGATGTCGCTGATCGGGTTGATCCGCGTCTTATCCACATGCCGGTACGGATAGAGTTCAAGCAGGTCCTGAAAGGTGAAAAGGCCGAGCTCTTTTTTCAAAAGCTCCGCCCGTTGCGGCCCGACGCCTTTCAAATATTCGATGGGACTTGACAATAAATTATCGGACATCTTGGCTGTTGACATTAGCGTCGCCCGTTGACATACACCTCGATCGTACCCCTCGTCTCGAGCCCGCGCCGCGGGGCCATCATGGAATCCACCAGTTGGTAGTGAACCAGCAACGAATCGCGCACCCTGAAAGGATAGAAGTTATTTAGCGTCGGCAAATACTCGAATAGCACCAGGTCGTAATAGTGATCGCGGATCCGCGTTTCCAGGCTATCGGCCTGCCTGTTGAACATCCCCACGCCGAGGTGATACCAGAGCGGCAGCCGCCCGTTGCGTTCCGGTTTGTACGGGATCGCCTCCGCGAGCGGAGTAAGCTCGGACATATTTAACACCTTCAGATCGCCATTGTTGTGCGCGATCATGTCCATTCGCATCAGCCGGCGGATCCCGTCGGCAGTGGCCTGTGGCATCCTGATCCGGTGAAAGACCGGCAGCCCGCACTCTACCCATTGATCGGTCGGCACATCCTTCACCGTATCCCTGCTCAGCTCGTAATTGTCCTTGCCGACCACGTTTTCGCCCGTGGGGGATACCGCAAATCCCGTGACCGCGTGCGCTCCCGTGAAGCGTTCGGTATATTTCCACCACACGCCGCTCCACCACAATAACACTCCGGCGGTCAGCAACCCCATCAGTCGCGGCCGTTCCAGGTTGACCGGCAACAGCGGCGCCAACAGCGACAACACGCACGGAAATGCAAAACTGTGGAAAAAGATATTGTTATCGGGGGGCGTATAACTCGTCACCTGCAGGATCGCCGCTTCGCCGAGAATGCCTATCGTCAACGCGAACAAGAGGATCCCGCGCGGATCGGCCCTGAGCATGCCGGCGCTCCGGTACCGCACGACGGCAAGGAAAACGAGCAAAAAGAAATACCACTTTATCCACTGCGAGGACCCGAAGAATTCGGCCGCGATGTCGAAACCGGACACCCGCGAAGAATGCGGCGCCTGGCCATGGTTGAACCAATAAGCGAAACCATACTGAAGGAACGGCAGGACGATCAGCACGAACAAGCCCACGAAAAATGCGCCATAGATCAGCAAGGGCTTCCACCGCCCGGACAGCCATCCGTGCACGGCCAGCACCCAAAGTACCACTGCCAGCGCCAGACCGCCGCCATCCTGCTTGGTCAGCACCGAAAAAACGGTAAAGAGCGCCGCTGCGGCCAGCCGGACCCAACGGTATTTCCCGCTCCTTCTCACGACTCCCTCCGCCGGATCGGGGCACAGATATTGCAGTAGGAAGGCCAGCGCGACCAGTTCATAAACAATCACCGAATGGTTGTACCACGGCCAGAAATTGAAAAACGAATACGACAGACAGAACAAAACGACCGAAGCCAGGCGAATCCCCTTATTGACGGAAAGACTCTTGAGGATGGACCGGAAGGCCAGACCGGAAATGATGTTGATGAGCGCCTGTGCCTTCACCAGCGTGAACATCGCCGGGCCGAACAATTTGAAAAAAATAGCGGGGATCACCCAGTACATCCCCCCTAACGGTATACCGAAATCGCGAAAGGGCAATTGCCCGTGGCTCATACGATACGCACCTTCCCAAGACAAGAAAATATTTACCCGGTAGGGGAGATGGACGAACAATGGAACACAGGCCAGCAGCAGGATGATCAACACTTCGGCCCGGGAGGTCAGGTATCGGGGCATGGTGCAAATTATCTATTATTATTTAAACGCAATATTATTCATTTTGTGTTTTTGTTTGTATTTTGTCGCGGAATAATCTGAATGTTTTGGAATACTTAAAGCTGTTAAGACCAAAGGATTGGGCAAAAAATCTCTTCTTATTCCTGCCGCTGTTCTTCGGACGGAAATTCACCGATACCCACGCGCTGATCATGGTTGCGCTTGGATTCGTCGCCTTCTCTTTTATCGCCAGCAGCATTTATATCATCAATGACTACCGGGACCGCGAAGACGACCGGAAACACCCGGTAAAATGTAAACGGCCGCTGGCCTCGGGCGCGGTTTCGCCTTCGTCGGCACTCGTCATCTGCGCCGTCCTCATCGTCGCCGGATTCGGGATGTCATTCTGGATCCGCGAAAAATTCACCATCGTCCTGGCGATCTATTTCCTGATCAATCTCGGTTATTCGCTCGGGCTCAAGGCCGTGCCCATCCTGGACCTGATCCTGCTTGCCGCCGGCTTCGTCCTCCGGATCAAGGGCGGCTCGGTGATCTCTTATGTCCCGCTGTCCGAATGGATCGTCATCATGGTCTTCCTCCTCGCCATCTTCATGGCGATCGGCAAAAGAAGGGACGACGTGCTGCTCAAACTGAGTACGGGCGCCGATATGCGCAAATCGATCAAAGGATATAACCTGGAATTGCTCAATACCCTGCTGGCCCTCGTTTCCGCCATCATCATCGTGGCCTATCTGATGTATTGCATGGACCCGCGCACCATCACCAACATGGGCACCTACCGGTTGTACTATACCGGCGTTTTTGTAATGGCCGGAATTATGCGATATTTGCAGATCATTTACGTGGCCGCGGATTCCGGGTCGCCGACTAAGATCCTTTATAAAGACCGCTTCATCCAGGTTACACTGCTTCTTTGGATGGTCAGCTTTTTTATGATCCTGTATCTGAAGAACGAACACCTCTTCAAATAACCCGTCTGTTCAAACATGCCAACGCTACTGATACTGGGAGCCACATCGGATATGGCGACCGCCATCGCAAGGAAATTCGCCGCAGCCGGTTACGACATTCAGCTGGCGGCCCGGAACGCCGGCCGGCTGCGGCCGCTGCAATCCGACCTGGAGATCCGTTATTCCGTGACCTGCACGCTGCATGAATTCGACGCCGCCGGCCTCGCCGGCCATGCGGCCTTCCTGGCGGGACTTCCGGCTTTGCCCGACGTAAGCATTTGCGTATTCGGCTACCTCGGCGACCAGCAAAAGGCCGAGACCGACTGGAAGGAATGCGAACGGATCCTGACGGTCAATTACGTGGGCGCGGTCTCGATCCTCAATCTCATCGCGGCCGAATATGCGGCGCGGCACGGGGGCATCATCGTCGGCATCAGCTCGGTAGCCGGCGAACGGGGCCGCCAAAGCAATTATTTTTACGGCAGCGCAAAAGCGGGATTTACCGCCTACCTGTCCGGGCTCCGCAACCGGCTCTATCATCAGCAGGTTCATGTGCTGACCGTTCAGCCCGGATTCGTGTATACAAAAATGACCGAAGGCATGCCATTGCCGCGGCCGCTGACCGCCACGCCGGAGATCGTGGGCGCGGCAGTCTATCACGCGGTCAGCAAAAAGAAGAATGTGATATATGTCAAATGGATGTGGCGCTGGATCATGCTGGTGATCCGAAGCATCCCCGAGCCCCTGTTCAAAAAATTAAAACTGTGACGGGAAAGATCGCCTTTCTGGATTTCGACGGTACAGTGACGACAAAGGATACCCTGCTGGAATTCATCAAATACTGCAAGGGAACCACGCGATTTTACCTGGGCTTTGTCCTGAACGGCCCCTGGATGCTGGCCTATAAGATAAAGCTGATCTCCAATCAGCGGGCGAAAGAGCGGATCCTGCGGCACTTTTTCCGCCGCACTCCCCTCGACCGCTTCCAGCAGATCTGTGATGCCTTTTCACGCGACAGGCTCGCCGGTCTGTTACGTCCCAAGGCCCTCGGGGAGATCGCCCGCCTGAAGGAAGCAGGCGTGGAGGTCGTGATCGTTTCCGCCTCGCCGGAGAACTGGATCCGCGGCTGGACGGCCGGGATCGGGGCGGAATTGCTGGCCACGCGGCTCGAAACGATGCCTGGCAGGGAGAATACCGATCCGCCCCTGCTCACCGGCCGGATCCAATGCGCCAACTGCCACGGCGAAGAAAAGGTCCGCCGGATAAAGGAAGCCTATGACCTCGGGAACTACCGGCAGGTCTATGCCTATGGCGACAGTCCCGGGGACCGCCCGATGCTCGGGCTGGCCACCGCCGCTTTCTACAAACCGTTTCGTTAGCTAACACATGGAAAACACCACCGACATCGTCATCATCGGACTCTCACCCTGGTATATCGACATCGGCAGCAATTGCAAAAGCATCGCCCGCGAATTGAGCCGCAACCACCGCGTGTTGTATATCAACATGCCCCTCGACCACAAAACGGTCCTGCAGCAAAAGGACCATCCCGAGATCCGCAAACACCTCGATATCGTAAAAGGGAAACTGCCCGCGCTCTACGAGATCCAGCCCAACCTTTGGAACTATTACCCCACGGGCATTCTCCGGTCGATCAACTGGATTCCTTCCACCCCGCTGTTCTCGTTTTTCAACAGGCGCAACAACCGCCGGTTCGCCGCCGATATCCGAAAGGCGACCGGGCAACTGGGCTTTACGGACTATATCCTCTTCAACGACAACGACATTTTCCGCTCTTTTTATCTGAAGGAATTGCTGCGGCCGCGCGCCTATATCTACTACAGCCGGGACAACCTGCTCGGTGTCGACTACTGGAAACGGCATGGCAGCACGATCGAACCCCTGCACATCGCCAAGGCCGACATCGCCGTTGCCAATTCACATTATCTCACGGATTATCTGCGGCGCCACAATCCCAACAGCTATTATATCGGTCAGGGTTGCGACACCACGCTCTTCGACGCGGACCGCGATTATCCGATGCCCGCCGACCTGCGCGATATCCCTCGTCCGATCATCGGTTATATCGGTGCCATCAATTCCCTGCGGCTCGACGAAAGGGTCCTCCGGACCATCGCGGACAGCCGGCCCGGTTACAGCCTCGTGTTGGTGGGGCCGGAAGACGCCTTCTTCAGCGGCAGCGACCTCCACCGATATCCCAACGTCCATTTTCTCGGCAAAAAGCCCCTTGCGGAATTGCCGCGGTATTCCTCCCGGTTCGACGTATGCATCAACCCGCAGCTGGTCAACGACGTCACCATCGGGAACTACCCGCTCAAGATCGACGAATACCTGTCGATGGGCAAGCCGACGGTGGCCACGGGAACCCGCGCATTGGAAATTTTCGGGGACAATGTCTATATTGCAGCCGGACCCGGGCAATACCCCGCGCTGCTGGATGCTGCCATCGCGAACGACAACCCCGCCGCAAGAAAAGAGCGGATCGCCCTGGCCCATACCCATACCTGGGAAAATTCGGTAAAGGAATTGTATACCGCCATCGATAAAACCCTTGGCCATTGAGCCTGACGCAAAAGATACAGTCGAATCCGAAGCTGAAGGACTTCCTGCTGTCTTCGCTGACCAGCGGGCATCGCCCGCGCTGGTGGGTGCGGCTGTTCGTCAACCCGTTTGTACATCGGCGCGGCCGCCATTCTATCATTCGCCGCCGCACCCGACTCGATGTGGTGCCCTTTCGAAAATTCAGCCTCGGCGACGGTGCGATCATCGAAGATTTCTCCACCATCAATAACGGGATGGGCGACGTGACGATCGGCAGCCGCTCGATCATCGGCATCGGCAACGTCGTCATCGGACCCGCGGAGATCGGCAACAATGTGATTTTCGCGCAGCATGTCGGCATCCTCGCGATGAATCACGGCTATGCGGATATCCACGTTCCCATTCGCGACCAGAAGTGCACGGCCGCGCTCATTCGCATCGAAGATAATTGCTGGATCGGTTCGAATGCGATCGTCATATCCGGCGTGACGATCGGAAAACATTCGGTGGTCGCCGCAGGAAGCGTCGTCACCCGGGATATCCCGCCTTATTGCGTGGCTGCGGGCAACCCCGCCCGCATCATCCGGCGGTATAACGAATCGACCGGCGCCTGGGACCGCGTCGCGCCCCAAACATAACGGATCGCCCCCGCCGGCGCCTCAATTCTTCTCAAAAACGAACATGGGATATTCGCCCTTCAACCCGCAGACCTCCGGCTCGCGCTCCTCCCTGGCGTACAACCGCTCGAGCAGTTTCCGCCCCCCCAACCAGGAATGCACATAAACCTTCATCCAGGGCACACTCACCGACCGCCACACCTTCAGTTGGAACGGTGGCAGGTGCTGCTTCATATATTCATACGTATGCGCGTAGAAGTACAACATTTTCCCATCCTGCTTCGAACCCGCCAGCTTGCGGAAAGCCCTTGCCACGCGGTTGCGGATAAAGACCGCCCCGCGGAAAGGGAGCAGGCCGGCATTCATCCACGGCGAATGCTTGTACCAGTCATAGACCACGACGCCCTTTCCACCGGACTTCAGGACGCGGTACAGCTCTTTGATGGCCGTCGCCTGCTCGTCCTTCGGGATATGATAGATGGTATTGAGCGAAACGAACCCACCCATTACGCCGTCCCTGAACGGCATATTTGTCATATCGCATAGGATGCATAGCGCTTTGGCGCCCAGTTTTCTTTTTACCTCGCTCAGCGCCTGGAAGGACAGGTCGACACAGACGCGGTACCTGTATTGCTCGGAGTATTGCAGGTAGTCCTTGAATTGCAGGGCCCCCGAGGCGGCATCCAGCAAATAGTCCCCGCTCGGACGCAGGAACCTCGACACGCGGTCATGACATTTTTTGAGGTAGTCCCTGCTCACGGGCCGTAGGTCTTCGAAGATGACCGCGTCCTCGTAATCTCCCGCGGCATTGGCATGCCAGCCCCGCTGATCGTAAAAATTCTTCACGAGCTTCTTGTCCTCGCTCATCAGGTCTTCGAGTACTTTCCCCCGGGAACCTATAAGCGCCAGATCTTTCAGCAACAGCACGATCTCATTGATGATCGGGTAGATATACCCGTCGTCCACCGAGACCAGGCCCTTCTCCAACTGCCCGGTGAACGGCTTTCCGTCCGTCTGGCGGACCTCGCTCCGGGCGATCTTTCCATTCCATGCGGCAATTTCATCCGGCCGAAGTTCCCTGAGATCCAGCCCTGTGATCGGGCAGCGTAGAATTGAAATCCATTCCATGAAAGGCGGGGTTTATTGATCCGGCAATATAGCGCACAATGCCGACATATGCAATATACCCCGCCTTTGCGTGTCTCGTTTGAGCGGCCTGTTGAGTCTTCCGTTCCCGCTCCTATTGCCGGACGAACTTTCGCGCTGTCCGCCGGCCGTCTCCGGTGATTATTTCGAGGATATATAACCCCGCCGGTAAGCGGCCGACATCGATGGCGCTCTCTATCATGGGCGACTGTTTATCCAGTTCAAGATCGCGGACCCGCTCGCCCTTCATGTTCAGGACGGCCAGGCTCAGTTTGCCGGTGGACCCGTTGGTCAGCCGGATATTCAGCAGGTCGCGTACCGGGTCCGGGTACAACTCCGTGCCGGTTCCGGGTGAGGTTGCCGGGGGATTGGTCATGGCCAATGAATCGTCGGCGACGGTCGTCGCGCCGTTCGCGATCGCCGTCGTCGAAGCTCCCGGAAGAATGGTTACCGTCATGGACCCGTTACCGGTCTGACCCTTGTTGTCCGTACCGGTGAGTTTGAAGATATAACTCCCCGCCACCGTCATGCCCGTGATGCTGGTGCTCAGGCTATAGGGCGACCCGATGGTCGCCGTGACGGGCCCCGTCTCCTGCTTCCAGTTCAGCGCGACCAGGTAGGCGCCGCCATTGCCCGTCGCCGTTCCGTTCACTATGACGGAGGTCGAAGGCAATGAGATCGTTTGGCCTTTTCCGGCCGATACGGTGGGGGCCTGCGTGGCGACCCCGATGGTGACGGTCATCGAACCGTTGCCGGTCTGACCCCTGGAATCCGTGGCGGTGAGTTTGAAGACATAACTCCCTGTCACCGTCATGCCCGTGATGCTGGTGTTCAGGCTATAGGGTGACCCGATGGTCGCCGTGACAGGCCCGGTCTCCTGCTTCCAGTTCAGCGCGGCGATAGTCGCACCGCCATTGCCGGTCGCGGTCCCTGTCACAGAAACGGAAGACGCGGGCAGGTTGATCGTCTGACCTTTGCCGGCTGAAACGGTCGGCGGTGCAACGAGCGTGAAGATCTTTGTACCCGACTCGCCAGCTGGCATCGTTGTATCGCCCTGGCGCAACAGCCATTGCCAGACATTCATCGGCAACTGCGCGCCGAATACCTGGGAAATATTGGCGTTGGATGCGGTCGTCCAGGTAACGGACGGTTGATATTCCGTATTCCAGCAACAATGCGCGCCGCCGCCATAAGTGACCATGAAATACGACGCGGACCCGGGCACGGAGTCCGCCATATTTTGCGCCCCGGCAAGCATATCCCGCCAGTCGTTGCTGCCTTCCACCCACAATTCACGACCGCCGCAAGCCCTGGCCCAGTGCCCCATCTTGCGCGGATATGACTCGGACGCATAGCCGCCGGTGCTGTCTGCCGGCTCGACGCCCTCGAGGTTGACGATCGCCTTCACCAACCTGCCATAGGAGTTATCCCCCGGCGTTGGCTGATAGGCCACGAACTCGTTCGCCTGCCAGCCGCCGCAACTGAGGCCCGTCAAATAAAAACTGTTCCGTTTGATCCGGTACCTGGACAGGATGGCCTGGATCTTCGGCAACACCGCGGTGGCGGAGTAACCCGAGGACGGAGGCTGCAGGGAAATAATAAAAGGATGATGCAAGCCGTTGCCTAATGTTACGCTGCCGTCCCAAAGTCCGTTGTTGATGAGATAGTGCGGCCCGTTTACGCTCAGATCGCTGAGTTTGGTGGTCATCTGACCGATCCCCGGGAAAAAGACGATGCCGGCCGCCGAATCGGTCCCCTGCAAAGCAACGTCTTCCGTAACGATCGCATTCCAGCCGCCAAACGTGGTGTCATAGGTGACCATTTGTTGCGCGCGGGAGGTCATGGCAAAACAACCGGTGGCGACAAGGGACAGGAATAGCCCTCTCGCACCTCTTGGGTACAAATTTCTCATAATATTGCTTTAATAGTGAATTGGACGTTATTACTTACCGGGGTGATCGCATAGGACTATACGATACCCTCACAGGACAGTTTCGTGGAAAAACTTACACAATGATTAGTGAAATCCGAAAGTACCGGATCGCTGCAATTACTATGCCGCGAACCCGCCGCAGGCTGCCCCGGGAGGGTAAAAGTATGCCGTGATTTTTTCGTGTACGCATGTCCGGGATCATAGACGAAAAAGGCCGCCGGATCTGGGATCCGGCGGCCGATGTATTTTCAAAAGGGATATTGCTACTGCTTGATGAATTTCTCGCTGGCCGGAAGTCCGCCGGTGCTGCTCACGATCTCGACGATATACACGCCGGCAGCCAGTTTGCTCACGTCTACAGAGGACTGTAGGTTCCACGACTCCTTGGTCAGCTCCTGCGTCTGCAGCCGGCTTCCGTTCATCCCGAAGATAGCCACGACGATCCTGCCTTTCATGTCGTTCCTGATGTTGAGGTTCAGCAGATCGTGTACGGGGTTCGGGTAGATCACCAGCCCGCTCACGCCGTTGATCGAATCGGCAGCCGACGGGTCGGTCATCGCAGCATCGCCGATCACCGCGCTGTTACCTGTCACGGTCTTCGCAGGCTTCGGATTGACCACCACGGTCACCGTTGCCGTACCCGTTTCGGTATTATTGTCGCTCGCTTCGAATTCGAACACATAGGTCCCGGCAACCAATCCGCCCACTGTCGTGGCAGGCGCCCATTCATTGCCGAACGACACCCATCCCGGTCCGCTGATCAGGCGCCAGAAATAGCTGTCGACCACGGCGCCGTTGCGACCGCTCGCCGAGCCGGTCAGGGTCACCGAATTCGTCGGCAGGGTGATCGTCTGATTGCCCCCCGCGCTCACCGCCGGCGGTTCTTTGGTTGAAGGAGTGGTTGCGGCGCTGCCGGATGCGATCGTTACGGTCACCGATCCGTTGGCCGACTCGCCCTTGCTATCGGTAGCGGTCAGTGTGAACACATAGTTCCCCGCCGCCGTCATCCCGCTCACTGCCGTACTGATGCTGGCTGGGGAACCGATCTTCGCGGCCACCGGACCCGAACTTTGTTTCCAGGTAAGCGCCTTGATGGTCGCGCCGCCGTTGCCGGTAGCCTTACCCGTTAGGGTCGCCTGGGTTGCCGGCAAGCTTATTCTCTGGCCCTGTCCGGCGCTTACTGTGGGTGCGGGCGAGTTCGTCACCGCCGGCGCCGGGTTCACCATCACGGTCGTAACGGCCGCTGCCTGCTTTCCGTTCTGGTCGGTAACGGTCAGCCGGAACACATAGCCGCCCGCGGCTGTCAAACCCGTAACCGATGTGCTGAGACTGGAGGTCGAAGCGAATTTCACTTTGGCCGGGCCCTGCGATTGCTGCCAGACCACTCCGGTGATCTTTGTGCCATTGCCGCCGGTAGCCGTACCCTTCAACCCGACGCTCGACGCGGGCAGTGCAATGGTCTGATTACCTCCTGCGTTGACTGTCGGCGATGCGGCCGGTGTCACTGGTTTGGCGGCGACCGGCGGAGTCGCGGTCGCTGCATTGATCACGACGGTCATGGAGCCCGAGGCTTGCTTTCCCTTGCTATCGGTCGCCGTTAATGTGAATATATAGCTTCCGGTCTTTGTCATTCCGCTCACCACTGTCGAAAGGCTGGTGGGAGAACTGATCCTGGCCGTCACGGGTCCCGAACCTTGTTTCCAGGTCAGCGCCGTGATCGTGGCACCTCCCGTACCGGTGGCCGTACCCTGCAACGTCACCTGGCTGGCAGGCTGGGCGATCGTCTGGCCCTTGCCCGCACTCACCGCTGGCGGCGGGGTGTTCGCAACCGCCGGCGCCGGCTTGACCGTCACGTTGACCACCGCGGCAGCCTGTTTCCCGTTCTGGTCGGTTACCGTTATCCGGAACTGGTAAGCCCCCGCGGCGGTAAGCCCCGATATCCCGGTCGAAAGACTCCCGGGCGATGCGATCTTTGTCTTCGCCGGTCCGCTGGACTGCTGCCAGGACACTCCCGTGATCTTTGCGCCGTTGGCACCCGCGGCCGATCCGTTCAGGGTCGTCGAGGTGGTCGGCAAGGTGACCGTCGGGCCGCTGCCGGCGCTAACGTTGGGCTTCGCAGCCGGTGGCGGGGGCGCCGACGGTGTTGCGGGCGTCGCCGGTGTCGTGGGCTTGGCGGCTACGGGCGGCGCGTTGTTGACAACGACGGTTACCGACGCAGACGCTTGCTGGCCCTTGCTGTCGGTCGCCGTCAGCGTATATACATAACTCCCCGCTTTGGTCAAACCGGAGATGTTGGTGGAAATGCTGGTCGGAGAAGCGATCTTCGACGATGCGGGACCCTGGGTCTGTTTCCAGCTGAGGCTCTTGATCGCCGCGCCGCTGCCCGCGGTTGCCGATCCCTTCAGACCGGCGGAACTGGCGGGCAAGGTGATTGTCTGGCCGCTTCCGGCGTTGACAGCCGGCGCCGGGGTGACCGGCGCCGCGGGCGCCCCTCCGGGCATCGTGGTATCCCCCTGCCGCAACAGCCACTGCCAAACGTTCATCGGGATTTCCTTGCCGTCAACCTGCGTAATATTGGAGTTGGACTTCTTTGTCCACGTCACACCCGGTTCGTATTCGGTATTCCAGCAGCAGTGCGCACCGCCGCCATACTTGACCTGAAAATAAGTGGCCGATCCGGCAACCGCGGCATTCATATTGTCCGCGCCTGCCTGCATGTCGCGCCAGTCATTGGAACCTTCCACCCAAAGCTCCCGGCCTCCGCATGCTTTCGCCCAGTCGCCCATTTTATTGGGATAGGCGAGAGAGACGTAGACTCCGGTATTATCCGCCGGCTCGACGCCTTCGAGATTGACGATGGCCCGTACCATGCGACCGTAAGTATGGTCTCCGGATGTCGGCTGGTAGGCGATGAATTCGTTTGCCTGCCATGCCCCAAGGCTCAGCCCGGTGAAATACAGGCTGTTCCGCTTGATCCTGTATCGGCGGAGGATCGCGTCGATCTTGGGCTTCACCACCGTGGCCGGGAAGCTTGGCGCCGAGGGTTGTAATGAAATGATAAAAGGATGGTGCACACCGTTGCCGAGCGTCACGCTGCCATCCCACATTTTATTGTTGATCAGGTAGTGCGGGCCATTCACCGACAGGTCCTTGATGTTCTTTGTTTGCTGGTCGATCCCGGGGAAGAAGATGATCCCGGGCGCAGAGTCGTTCCCATGCAGGCTAAGGTCTTCCGTGACGATCGCATTCCAACCATCGAATGTTGTGTCATACGTACGGATTTGCGCGTGGGCAAAGGAAACGAAAAGAAAGGTAAAGAGCAGGGCAAGACATAGCTTTCCCAGGAAAGAAGGGTAGATTTTCTTCATACACGAATCTTAACAGATAAAGGAATCTATTTTTCTACACGATCACAGGACAAGGCCGTCGGATAAACGAAAGAATTGATGCTTCATTTATGGACTGCTCTAAAAAAAGGATGAATTGTATTATTTTTTCTCCGCTTTGGGGAGAAACTTGCCCAAAAGCAAGCTGGCATTTGGTTAGACGACGGTTCAGTTACAACAACTATGCCGGATAGTAAATTCCGAAATGAAATTCCTGTTCTATAGTTTAATAAACCTTGAAGTGTTAATACTGTTGCTCTCCAGGATCATTACCTGCAGCGTATATGCGCCGGCAGCAAGCCGGCTCACGTCCACGGATGTCTGTAACATGAGATTGTCTTTCTCCGCTTGCACCGCCAGCACCCGGTTGCCCATCTGATCATAGATAACGATCAATACTTTCCCCGAGCCGGCGGTATTCAGCCGGATGTTGAGCAGATCATGGACAGGATTCGGGAAGATCGCCAGGGGCTTGTTATCGATCGAATCGGAAAGGATCGATGTTGAGCCGGAGACCAGCGCAGGCTGCGTCGCGGTACTGCCCGCGGGCTTCACCACGACATCGACGAGCGAACTGGAACTCTTTCCGTGATTGTCGGTGGCGGTCAACTGGAACACGTAGGTCCCCGCAACCATCCCGCTGACGGTATTTGTCAGCGAATACTCGTTGCTGAATTTGACCCAGCCCGGTCCGCTGACCAGTTCCCAGAATACGCTGGTGATCGTCGCGCCGTTGGTGCCGGAAGCGGACCCCTTCAGGGTGATCGAATTGGTTGGCAACGTGATCGTCGGATCTGCGCCCGCGCTCACCGTGGGCGTCGTTTGCACGCCCGGGTTCACCGTGATCGTCATCGACCCGTTGGCCGTTTCGCCATTGTTATCGGTCGCCGTCAGCGTGAAGATATAATTCCCGGCGGTCGTCAACCCGGTGATCGCCGTGTTCACGCTGTTCGGCGACCCGATCTTTGCCGTAACGGGGCCGCTGCCCTGCTTCCAGCTTACATTGGTGATGGTCGCTCCGCCATTACCCGTAGCGGTGCCGGCGAGGTTCGCCGAAGTCGTGGGCAGCGTGATCGCCTGGCCTTTACCCGCGCTCACCGTAGGCGGCGTCAGTGTCACCCGGGTGACGGTGGTGGATCCGTTCGGGTTGGGATTGACCGTCACCGTCATCGACCCGTTGGCGGACTTCCCGTTATTGTCGACAGCCGTCAGCGTAAAGATATAACTGCCCGCGGTCGTCATCCCGCTCACCGTCGTGGTAAGACTGGTTGGCGAACTGATGGTCGCCGTCAGAGGCCCTGCGCCCTGCTTCCAGCTGACGCTCCTGATCGTTGCACCACCGTTGCCCGTAGCCGTTCCGGCCAGGTTCGCGCTGCTCGTCGGAAGGGAGATCGCCTGCCCTTTGCCCGCGCTCACCGTCGGCGGCGTGAGCGTCGTGGAACCGCCCGGATTGGGGTTAACCGTAACGGTCATCGACCCGTTGGCGGACTTTCCGTTATTGTCGATAGCCGTCAGCGTAAATATATAACTGCCCGCGGTCGTCATCCCGCTCACCGTGGTGGCCAGGCTGGTTGGGGAACTGATGGTCGCCGTCACCGGTCCGGCGCCCTGCTTCCAGCTTACGCTCCTGATCGTGGCTCCGCCATTGCCCGTAGCCGTACCCGCCAGGTTCGCGCTGCTCGTCGGCAGGGCGATCGCCTGGCCCTTGCCCGCGCTCACCGTCGGGGGGGCCGCTACCGTCGCGGCATTTACCGTGATCGTAACCGAGCCGCTGGCCGTGAGGCTGTTATTTTCCGTGGCCGTCAGCGTAAAGACATAGCTGCCGGCAACCGTCAGACCCGAGACCGTCGTGCTGGCGTTGCCCGGCGCGCTGATCGTGGCCGTCGCCGGTCCCGAGGTTTCTTTCCAGGCCACGCCCTGGATCGTAGCACCGCCATTGGCGGTCGCCTTACCCGTCAGGGTCGCGGAACTGGTCGGCAGCGTGATCGAGGATCCGCTCCCGGCGCTCACGGTCGGTGCTACCGCCGTGACGGCCGGGTTTACGGTAACGGTTACGGAGCTGCTGGTCGTGAGACTATTATTATCTGTGGCCGTCAGCGTGAAGACATAATTGCCCGCCACCGTCAGACCGGATATCCCGGTGCTGGCGCTGGTCGCCGAACTGATCGTCGCAGTAGCGGGACCCGAAGTCTCCTTCCAGCTCAGCGAGCTGATCGTGGCTCCGCCATTCCCCGCCGCGGTACCCGTCAGTGTGGAACTGCTTGTAGGCAGCGTGATCGTCTTCGCACTCCCGGCGCTGACCGTCGGTGCGACCTTCCCGCCCGTTGAAACCGTCACCGTGACGTTTGCCGTATTGGTGGCCCATCCGTTGTCGGTAACGGTCAGGCTGTATACATAGGTTCCCGGCTTGAGCCCCGACAAACGGGTCTGTGAATACGTGGAATCCAGCACGGTGCCCGCCGTCGGTCCCGAGACCTGCCGCCATTTGTAATACACAACTATACCATCGGGGTCATGCGAACCGGAACCGTCCAGCACCGCCGTCGTCGCCGTAGTCGAAAGCGTTTGATTCGGCCCGGGGACCGATACCGGGGCGCCGTCGGCCGGGATCTTGTATTCACTGCAGGGATAGCTGCCCGGATTCAGGAGGCAGTACGGGCAGGTGGAGGCATAGACCTTCGTCAGTGTAAATGGATTCACAGCCGTGGCCGTCGGTTGTTCCCAGCCGTCGGGATAGCTTGCCTGTTCGTCGGAAGTGGCGCCCAGCACGCCATTCGCGAGGACCATGGACTTGTTCCTTCCCCAGGAATACAGTTGCCCGTCCGAGGTCTCGGCATAATTGTAAAAACAGGCGGATGTGCCCGCGAACATCGCGATAAAATTATGATGCAGCGGCAGGACCTGTACCGGTTTGTGCTGCAACACCTCCGATGCGCCCCAGTCCCACTGGTACAGCGTCGGATACGTGCCGAAATTGATATCGATGCCATTGCCGACGCCCCCTTGCGTGTTGTCGCCCCAGCCCCACAAGGTGCTGTCCGTCAGGATAACGTGCGTACACACGGTGTTGCACATGATCTGCGCGACCGGGTGCGGCAGGTTCAGCTGGCTCGTCAGGTCCACGGGCAAAGGCTGGAAGGTGTTGCTTGCCAGGTAAGTGCCGGTGCCGATCCCGAGATAGGCCCCGTAGATCCCCCAGCCATACAGCGTTCCGTCGGTGGCGAGCGCATAGGCGAACATATCCGCGCCCGCAATATCTTTCGCTGGCTTGGGAAGCGGTACTTTCCGCGCATTCGTATAATCGGAATTGTTGGTGCCGAGCAGATCCGTGCGGCCGTTGCCGCCCCAGGTGTAGACATTCCCGGCGTTGTCGAGCGCCATGCAGATCTCGCCTGCCAGCACCTTGACTATATGCGGATTGCCCGGAATATTCACCTGCACGGGCTTATAATTCTCTCCCCCGTACTGGCCATTCCCGCGCATCCCGCCGATCGTATTTCCCCAGACCCATACCGTCCCGTCGTTCTTGACCGCGAGACAGCCGGTTGAATTCGTTTCGTTCCACCAGCAGGAGACCTGGGCTACATTATTAAAGGCGTTACCCGAACTGTCCTTCGCCACCTGGACCGGAACAAAGGATCCCGGGCCGTCCACGGTGCCGTCACCGCGCATCCCGCCGTCGTTGTTGCCCCAGAACCAGACATTTCCGTTCATGTCCACGCCGATCCCGTTGTGCAACGGCGAAGACACCGATCTCATCTGCGTTCCGGCGGGGAACTGCACTTTGATCGCCGTTCCCAACGTCTGCGTGGGATTGGTCCCAATTCCCTGGGTACCAACGGCTCCGCCAACAGAATATAAAATTCTATCTGAACTATGCCAAAAAAAGACCTGGTATTCTCCCGGCGCCACGAGGACGGGCGGAGTGGATTGAGATTGTGCGTGGATACAGAAGCCTACACTTACAAGCAGCAACAGCAGCGCGTTTCGCATTACTTAACAGATATCGGAATGAATGAATAGATCCGGACGAAAATCTAGTTTTTCATGTTCTCTAAGGTAGCAAGACAAACCCCGGAAATTAACGTTTGCCTGTAAACAAAATGTGTACCAAATTGGACACGAATTCCACAAAGTGTGGAGTCGCGCGATGTTTGGCGGCCTTGAGTACACCGGATTCCCGGGGGAGCATTGTCGACAATATTGGCGGCCAATTGCGCAAAATTTTATCTGCGTGTGCTTCTATACATAAAAGAAAAGAGCGATCCGTGAAGGACCGCTCTGGATAAGTGCTGTATAATTTTTTATTGCTTAACAATTAACTGGCTCGTCTGCGCGGACCCGACGATCACCTGAAGGTTGTACACGCCCTTCGCCAGCTTCGACACATTGAAATTTATCGATTCGGCGCCGTTGACTTCGGCTTGCTGATGCATGACCTGCACCCCGCGCATATCGATGACCCTGATCAGGATCCTTCCTTTTGTACTGGGGTCTGTAAACTTCGCGGTCAGCATGCTCGGAACAGGGTTGGGGTACACCAGTACTTCCGCATTTCCGGAATCCGGGATAACGGTCCGCTGGTTGTCCACGACCCGCACCTGTACGGTCGCCGCGGCACTGAGGCCCGATGTATTGGTCACCTGCAACTGGAACACATACAGCCCGGCCTTCAAACCGTCGGCCGTCGTCGACACGCCTGTCGGCGACCCGAGGGAGGCGGTCGAAGGACCGCTGAGCTGGGTCCACTGGTAAGTCAGCGTTTTCCCCGCAGGGTCTTTCGATCCGGTACCGTCGAGCACGGTACTGCTGTCCGGCAACGCGATGGTCGTGTCCGCTCCTGCGTCCGCCACGGGTGCCTGCAGGCTGGCAGCATTTACGACGATGGTCACCGTGGCCGACGACGAAGCGCCGAAGTTGTCGGTGACCGTCAGCTGGAAGACATAGGTGCCGGCAGTCAAACCATTGATCGAAGGCTGGATCCCGCTCGAACCGGAAATGGTCACCCCTCCGTTCCCTGACACCTGTACCCAGCTGTAACCGGTAATGGTACCGTCCTCGTCGTATGAGCCGGAACCGTCGAGACTGATCGACGCAAAGGGAAGGGTTACGTTCTGGTCGGGCCCGGCATTCGCGACCGGCGGTACGTGCGGCGGCGGCGGCGCGCTGGCCGTGGCAACGGTGATCGTCACTTCGGCCATGGCATTGAGCCCGTGGTTATCCGTCGCTTCCAGTTGAAATACATAGGTGCCGGCCACGGTCAGCCCGGTTACGCCGGTAGACAGTGCGGCGGCATTCGCAAAGCCGGCCGTCGCGGGCCCGCTGACCTCCGTCCAGGCGGTGGCGCTGATCGTCGCTCCGCCGTTGCCCTTCGCCGTACCCGTCAGGGTAACCGCGCTGGTGGGCAACTGGATGGTCTGATTGCTGCCCGCCGTAACGGTGGGCGGCACATTCGGCGACGGCGCCGGTTGCACGGTGATCGTGACGGTCGCGGTGCCGGTCTGTCCATTATTGTCCGTCGCCAGCAGTTGGAAAACATATGTTCCCGCCACGGTCATCCCCGTCACCCCGGTGGATAAGGCAGCCGCGCTGGCGATGGTCGCCGCGGCCGGGCCGCTGAGCTCGGTCCATGCGGTGCTGCTGATCGTAGCGCCGCCGTTCCCGGTGGCCGTCCCGGTGAGCGTCACCGAGCTGACAGGCAATTCGATGGTCGCGTTGCTGCCCGCGCTCACGGTGGGCGGTACCTGGCCTGAAGCATTCGATACGACCACGGTCATCGTCGCCCCCGCGGTATCCCAGGCATTGTCGGTCACGGTAAGCCTGTACACATAGGTGCCGGCCACCAGCCCCGCGATGCGCGTTTGCGGATAGGTGGAGTCCAGCACGGTATTGGCCGAAGGTCCCGAGACCTGACGCCACTTATAATAATATATGGTGCCGTCCGGATCGTGCGACCCGGTACCGTCCAGGATCGTCGTACTCGTCGGCAGGGAAATGGTCTGGTTCGGTCCCGGCACCGGCACCGGCTTTGCATTGGCCGGCATCGGATATTCGCTGCAGGGCGACGTGCCCGCGTTGAGTTTGCAATAAGG
>Ga0134125_10001521_pt1 | contig 28351 bp, 14 predicted proteins | sample KB31751_FD_96464 | JGI IMG/M metagenome (GOLD analysis project Ga0134125, IMG submission 96464) | Terrestrial soil microbial communities with excess Nitrogen fertilizer from Kellogg Biological Station, Michigan, USA - KB3-175-1 | ecosystem: Environmental > Terrestrial > Soil > Unclassified ... | reverse complement strand
CCATCGTATCCCCTACCTCGAAATAGACCTTATTCGGCCCTTCGAACAGGTCGTGGTAGACCTGATCGACCTTCCCCTCGATCGCAGCCTGGCTGTATCCTGCCGCCTGGAGCAGATTTCGGGACTGAGCGGCCGATGACAGGCTGCAAAGGGAAAGGAACGACACTAAAATTGTCTCAACAGCGCCTCTGACCATGACACAATGTACGACGGATTTGAAAAAAGGGGGGACTGGACAATCCCCCCATGGACTGCTTGTTATACTTACACGATTGAAACCTTTAATACCCCGGATTCTGATAGGCCGCCTTTGCCTCGGGCGAAATATCCATCGCGTCAATTTGCCCTTGCGGAATAGGCTGCAGATAAAGCTGCGGCGTTATCGTGCGCGTATTCGTTACAGGCGTATGATTACCATAGGCTATACCACCGATGGTGTACGTCGCGTAGTTATAGCCCTCCTGGTTATCCATGCCGAATCGTTGGGTGCGGACCAGATCATAGAACCGGTAACCTTCGCCATAGTATTCCCGCGAACGCTCCGCCAGAATGTAGCCGACGGTTATCGTAGCGGGCGTAGCGGCCACCATTTGTGCGCTGAAATCGGCGACATAGGCCTCGTTCTGCGCATTGCTGAATCTCCATTTGCCTGCGCGGGCGCGAATGACATTGATCAGGCCGGCGGCTGTTCCGTCATTGGCATAAGTTCCCGTTACCGGCGCGGTCACGGCTCCTTTCACGGCTGCTTCGGCCGCGATGAAGAACAGCTCGGAGAACTTCGCGGCGGTATAAGGGCGGGTGCTGCCGGCATTGGGATTGCCCAGGCCGCCGTTATTGTCCGTGCGGTGAGGACCGAGCTTCCAGAGACCAGGGTAAACGATGCGGTTGATGGCGCTGGGTTCGATGACATAATCGGCACGGCCCGGCAGCACGCCGGCGCCAATGTTGCTTTTGTAAACGGAATTCGAATAGTCGACGCCCGTGGTGTCATTGCTGAGGAAGGTCAGCACGGCACTGTCCTCGCTGATCGGCATGTCGTTGGCATTGTACAATTGGGCATAATTCAAACCGGCCTCCTTCATATTACACCGGTAAACGGTCGTAAAGGTCCCATCGTAGCGCGAATCGTCCGTCTTGTCTGCAAAAGTGTTCGTGAACACCTCGATGGGCGGCGCGTTACGCACCCACGGCCGGCCGCCCCATTGTACAGACTCCCGTTGGACGGAATTGACGCCTTTCCAGGAACTTGAGGAACTGGAGCTGGTTATGGTGGGGTAAGACCAGGTCTGGAACCAGCCCGACCAATTGTCCGGCGTACCGCCGCTGCCATACGTCAGGCTGCTCACGTTGTACTGCGTGTTCAGCTGGGTATGGTCGGAGTACAACATACACTCGTTGTTGTAATCGTTTGTGGCCACATTCACATCATAGAAGGTCGGCTGCAAGCCAAAGGGTCCCGGATTCTCGATCGCATTGACCGCGATATTGTATGCCTGCTGGAAATACCAGGTGGGATCATGCCCGTCCGGGTCCGTCCTTGGACTCCCCGTCTCAACCGGGTAGGAGGGAATATTATTCGGATTCTGCAGCCACCAGCCGTACGTCAGGTACGCCTTGGCGAGGAACAATTGAGCGGTTTGTTTCGTGACTGCCCCGATCACGCGCTGGGTCGACGGCAGATCGGCAACCGCCGTATCGAGGTCGGGGAAGATACATTTGGTATATACGATGGATACCGAGTCCCGCACGGAACCGCGGGCAGTAGAGGTATTGAACTTCAGTCTGCCCGACCCCAGGTCCAGCGGAACGCCGCCAAACGTCTGCACCAGCAAAAAATAGTCGTGCGCCCGGAAAAAATGAGCCTCCGCGAGAAGCGCGGGCGAAACGCCAGCCGCCAGTCCGTATTGAATAACGCCGCTGGCCGTATTGATGTAGGGAAACGTATTCCCCCAAAGCTGCCCGGCGTCGCTCAATGTCGGGATGGGATGCACCCCCGGCACGGAGTAATCCTGCGCCTGAAAATTGCTGCCGCTCCCCCCGCTCTGCCCCCAGGTGGTCTCGTCCGTCCCGCATTGGCACATATTCCAGTAATAAGCATTCCCGTAAATGTTCCGCAGGTGGGCGTACAAAGCCGTGAGCCCGCCGACGACACCGTTCTGGGTCTGAAAGTATTGGGGTGTGAATGTAGCGCGGGGCGTCTCTTTCAGGACCTTGGTGCATCCGCTCATAACCAGCAAGCCCAGCGACCCGGCGCCCATACATATATTGATCAGTATTCGCTTCATTTGATTTTTTTTAGAATGTTACGTTTAAGCCAAGGATATAATTGCGCGTGGAAGGCGTATTTGTGCCGATGGTAAGGATGCGGTGCAACGCGCCGGGCAATGGCACGGCAGCGTTCTGATCCCCGTAAGAGTTGGTCTCTGGATCCATATGCGAGAATTTTTCATACGGCGAGAAGAATACGAACGGATTCTCCAACGTGCAGTAAATGCGCATGGCGCCGATACCGGTGCGCTTCAGCCATTTCTGATCGAAGTTGTAGCCCAGCGTCATCGTCCGGATCTTCAGGTACGAGGCGCTGAAATAGCCCAGGGTACTGCCGTAAGCGGGGTTGTCGCCACCTACACCTCCGGGCCTCGGACCGAATGTATTAAAGTCGTTGGCGTGGTTATTCGTAGGGGTCCAGTAGGGGATGTTTACATTATTCCCCGACCTTGTATTCAGGTTGTCGAGATAGCCGGCGGAGCCGTAGAGCGTGCTGACCAACGTACCTCCGCTGGTGAAGACGCCGGTGATCATCAGGTCGAACGATTTGTAGCCCACACGCGTGTTGAATCCGCCTTCGAAATTGGGCTCCATATTGTAAATCTGACGGTCGTCATTGGTAAGCGCGGTCCCCGCCTGATTTTTCCGGCTGGGTACACCGTTCACAAAGTGCAGCGCCGTGTCGTTCTTATTGTAGGCAACCTTGATCATCCCCACGTTGCCGCCGGGGTATGCAGCCTGCAAATAGCCGCTTGCGCTGTCCGCATAGCTCATCAGCCCTATACGCTTATAGTCGTACATGACATTGATGGGATGGCCGGGGAACCATTGGTTGTATTTGTCATACGGATCCCCCGAGTAAAGCCGCACGAGTTTATTCCTGTTGCTGTAGACATTGACGCCGACATCCCAGCTCCAACCATCGTGATTGTCCACGATGGTGCCGTTCAGGGACAATTCCACGCCCTTGTTTTCCGTGGCGCCGATATTGGCTGTATAGCTGCTGACACCCGAGGTAGTCGGGAGCCCGACGCTCAGCAATACGTTGCTGGTGTTGACGGTGTAGTATTCAGCCGTACCGCTGAGTCGGTTGCCAAACAAAGTAAAGTCGACACCGTAGTTCCAGGTCTTGGAAAATTCCCAACCGAGCGCCGGATTCGGGAGTTGCGTAACATAGTAACCCATAGCGTATCCCGATGGGCCAAAATTATCCGGGCTGGTCGTCAGTGCTCCCAATGTCTGGTAAGGATTGATGGCCTGGTTAGAGGTTTCACCATACCCCACCCGCAGTTTGAGTTGATCCACGAACGACACGTTGGTCATGAAGTCCTCGTTCTTTATGTTCCAACCCACGGAAAGGGCAGGATAGGAGTGCCATTGGTGACCGGGTGCGAGCACGGAGGAGGCGTCGTCGCGCCAGGCGGCGCTCAGGATATACCGGTCATTGTACGTGTAGATCAGGCGGCCCATATACGACAACAGCCCGTATTGTGCGTAGGTCCCGTTACCAACGACGGAAGCACCGCCCTGGTCCGCCAGTACATACGACAGGTTGTAGAACTGGAAGGCGTCGGACGGCAAATGAGTCGCCGATTCGCCCGATCCCCATCTCGTATTCTGCTCGACCGAATACAGGCCCACGAAACTGATCTTGTGTTTGCTCGCAAAAGTGCGGTCATAGGTCAGAAGGTTCTCGAGCGTATAGTCGATCTGTTTCGTATTGGAAATGTTAGCGCCGGACGGAGAAGTCGGAGTTCCGCTAAAGACACCCTCACCGGTATAGGAACCATAGTCGTCCTGGTGGAAGTAAAGACCCAGGTTCGCGCGATATTTCAAACCCTTTACGCCCGGGATATTGATCTCGCCGAATACAGAGTTATTGGTGGTGAAGCCGCGGTCGAGGTCGATGTAGGAATCGCCGAGCCCTTTCAACGCATGCGCCGTATATGCCCACTGCGGGCCCGACGTATTGAGGGTGACGATGGACTTCCACGTGCCGTCCGGGTTACGGGGACTGATGATCGGGCTGAGGTTCAGCGTCGAATACGGCGACAGGTTCATATCATGCGCATTCGTATAAAAGCTGTTCGTGGTCAGTCCGATCCGGAACAGGCTGCCCAGCCGCTGTTCAAGCGCAGTGCGCAGACTGTAGCGCTCGTAGTACTGCAGCGGGATCACACCCTGGTCTTTAAAGTAGTTGAAGCCAATGCTGTAATTGCCCCTTTCGGTGCCGCCCGAGACGCCAAGGTCCTGGTTCGTCACATAGCCGTTTTGAAACAGGAGCTTTTGCCAGTCGGTATTGACGCTGTCATTCTCGTCGAGCGTATTGAGGTGGATCGACGCGCCGGGCGTAGCATTGTTCGCCTTCCGCAGCGCAACGAATTCGGGTCCGTTCATCATCGGATATTCTCCCCAGATCTTTTCGAGACCGGCGTAACCGTTGTAGGTCAGCCGGGGTTTTTGACCGGCAGTCCCTTTATTGGTGGTGATGAGGATGACGCCATTGGCGCCGCGCGAACCATAGATGGCTGTAGAGGAAGCATCTTTTAAGATATCGACGCTTTTGATCTCGGCAGGACTGATATCGCTGAGGTTGCCGATATAGGGGATACCGTCGAGGACGATCAGGGGGTCGTTGGTGGCGTTGAGCGACCGCGTACCCCGGATACGGATTTGCATCCCGGCGCCCGGCTTCGAGGAGGTTTGTGACATTTGAACGCCGGCGATGCGCCCCTGGAGGGCCCGGGAGATATCCACCGCGGGCACCTCATTTATCTTTGCGCCGCTGACCGTTGCTACCGAGCCCGTCACATCCTTCCGCTGTTGGGTCCCGTAGCCGATGACAACCACCTGGTCCATATCGTCGTTACTCGGTTGCAGGATGATGTCGATCTCACCGGTCCACGCCTTCAGCTGTTTTGGCGCAAACCCCACATGGGAGATCACTAAAGTCGATTGCGGGGGAACCGATATCGAAAAATTGCCATTGGCATCAGCCGTCACGCCATGCCTTGCGTTCCTTACGATCACGGAGGCGCCCGCGACCGGAACATTCTTTTCGTCGACAATGTGCCCTTTGACAGTCACAGTATTTTGTGCCAAAAGGGCAGTGCACAACAACGAAAGCGGCATCATGATCAGGCCTGCCTTCGTCCGTCGGACGACATTTTTCACGATGGTTGCAATCCTCATAAGCGGTAGTTTTTGATTTGTCTTCGCAAATCTATTTGCAACCGATTACGAACCATTGCAGCAATTTGCCAAATGATAGCACAAATTCGTCAAGCGAGCTATACCGCTCGGAATGACCGTGCTAATAATCAACTAGTTGATCTTCGAAGAATCAGTTCCCTCCGCAATATGATCGTGCTGATGGCGTTTCCGGCGGCAGTTCCCTGCAGCCGGTGCATGAGATGATTGATGGCGGTCTCTCCCATTCGCTGACCGGGATAACCCATGGTCGTCAGGTTCGGTTCTGACAACATCGAAACGGGATCGTTTCCGGACCCGGCAACGGCGATTTCCTCCGGGATCCGGACGCCGCGCATTTTCAGGGCTGTCATACAGCCGATAGCGCAATGATCGCTGGGCGCAATGATCGCATCCGGCTTTTCCGGCCAGCGCAATACCATCTCAGCGGCGGTTATCCCGTCCTGACGGCTAAGCCCGCACGCCATTATATATTGTTCCCTGACCGGCAGGCCGGCTTCCGCATACGCCTGCCGGTAGCCATCGCAGCCGCCGGTGACCGTTCTTCCCTTGCTTTGCCCGGAAAGATGCAGGATTCGCCGCCGGCCCAGCGACAGCAAGTGCCGGGTCAGGTCATAGCCCGCCCTGGCGTCATCTATGACGATATTCACAAAGCCCTGATCGCTGCAGGCGGGGTCGAGCAGGACGACCGGAATATCTTTCCTGATAAAGCGGCGGAGGTGCCCAAGATCTGTCTTTTCGCCGGAAAGGGAAACGACCACGCCCTCTACCCGCTTCGTGAACAGCATGTCGGCGCACTCGACTTCCGTTTCGTAGATTCCGTTCGACTGCATGACGATCAGGCTGTATTCCTGGCGGCGGGTTGCGCTCTCGATGCCCGAAACGACGGCCGACATCCATTGACAATCCAGGCGGGGAACGATGCAACCAATAATGCCGCTTTGACCATTCCGCAATTTTTTTGCATGGTCGTTTACCCGGTACCCAACCCGTTCGACCAACTCGGAGACCCGTTTTTTGGTTTGAGGTCTGACGTTGTCGTCATCGTTCAGCGCGCGGCTGACCGTGGCCACCGATAGGTTAAGCATGGCTGCGAGGTCGCGAATGGTCCATTCCTTTTGATTGTCAAGCATTTATTAGCAGCATGTCGTGATAAACCGATTTCACGGGTCGCATTTCGGTCACTAAAATTCTGCTTGGATGGCCTTTTGGCCTGCTATTTTTCGGCAAATCCCTGTCACATATCTTTCAATCTATGAGGAACGGTGGGACTGCCGGCCGGAAGTTGGGCCAATATGCAGGGTTTCCGGAACTTATCCGATGCGCCGCCGCTTGAGCGATGCATACTCAGAGGGAGAAAGGTTGAATTTTGCTTTAAACGCCCGCGTAAAATAATTTGGAGTAGTGAAACCGGCCGCATAACCGATTTCAGCAATTTTCATATTGCTCCTTTCCAGCAGGTCGGCTGCCTTGTTCAGCTTGACGGACCGGATGAATTCCACCGGAGTCTCGCCGGTCAGGTCGACGATCTTTCTGTACAGTGAGGCGTGGCTCATATAGACATGCTTGCACAGTTCTTCCACCGACAATTGTGCATTGTCGAGATTCGCCTCGATGAACTGAGTGACGTTGAGGACCAGTTTCTCGTCATCCGACTCGACCTGCGCCGGCGGGGTTTCGATATTCAAACGCCTGCTATACGTCTCCTTCAGCCGCTGGTTCAGCAAGACCAGGTTTCGGATCTTGATGTTCAGGATTTCGAAATGGAAAGGCTTGGTCAGATAGTCGCTCGCGCCGGTCTCCAGGCCCTTCAACTGGTAAGCACCTTCCGTGAGCGCGGTCAGCAGGATGATGGGTATATGGCTCACCCGCTTGTCCGATTTCAACTTGCGGCTCAGTTCGATCCCATCCATGTTGGGCATACTGATATCGCTGACGATGACATCCGGGTGGCTCGAGAGCGCCTTTTGCCATCCCTCTGCGCCATCGGTCGCTTCAACGATCTTATACAGCGATTGCAGGCTTTCCTTGAGGTAATACCGGAATTCATCATTGTCCTCCACCAACAGCACTGTCAGCATTTCCATTGGCGAAACCGCTGCGACTTGCGCGCGGACGGCGAGGGCTGCCTTTGCCGCGGGCATATCCGCACTCCGGGATTCCATCCCTTTACAACCGATGCGCTCCAACGGCAGGCAGACGGTGAAAACACTGCCGGCGCCTGGCTTGCTTTCCGCCGTGATGGTCCCGCCGTGCAACCGTACGAATTCTTTGGTGATCGACAGTCCGATCCCGCTGCCCTGATTCATTACACCCGCGGGCGAGCTGCCCTGGAAAAACCGGTCAAAGACGCGTTCCTTATCGGCCGGCAACATGCCTATTCCGGTGTCGGAAACGGCAAACCACACGTCATTCCCCGACGGTTTCCCGCCGATGCGGAGGCTGACCGTGCCGTCCTTGCCGGTGAACTTGAAGGCATTACCCAGGAGGTTAAACAGGATCCGTTCGATCTTATCCCGGTCAAAGACCGTATAGTACCGGCCGATCTCGGATTCGCACACGAACCGGATTTGTTTTCGTTCAGCAATGTCCCTGAATGATTCCGCGGCTTCCGTCAGGAAAGACACAAGGTCGCCCTGTGTGCAGTTCAGTTTTGTCTCGTGATCTTCCAGTTTGCGGAAATCCAGCAATTGGTTCACCAGGTTCAGCAGTCTCCTGGCATTACGCTTCAACATGCCGAGTTGTACCTGCTTGTCCTGATCCGGCTCTCTTTCCTGTAGCTTGTCGATCGGCGCCATGATGAGGGAGATCGGCGTCCTCAACTCGTGGCTAAGGTTGGTGAGGAATTTTATTTTCAGCTGGTCGAATTCGTGCAGCCGCTCCGCCTCCATTCGTTCCCGCTCGACCACCTGCTTCATTTGCAACCGCTCCTGCTCCAAAGCAAATTTGTTTTTCAGTTTCCGGATCCCCCGTTGGCGGATTCCCCAGAGCAGCATCCCGGCCAGCAGGATATAGGCCGCATAAGCGTAACCGGTTAACCAAAACGGAGGCCGGACTGTTATTAAAATCCTCGCCGGCGCCGTGATCCATGCATTGTTGCTATTCCTGGCCCGCACCTCCAGCGTGTAGCGTCCGGGGTAAAGATTGGTAAGCGCCGCCGTACGAGATGCCCCCAGCTCGTTCCAGGATTTATCGAGGCCGTCCAGCCGGTACAGGTAACGGTTCTCGGCGGGCGTCGTATAGTCCAGCGCCGCAAACTCCACCGAAAAATTCTGTTTGTAATCTACACGTATCTCCCTGGCGACACCGATATTTTCCCGGATGGCCGCGTCCTTCCCGGGAATGACGCTGTGTCCTGCCACCTTCAGGCCCGTAAATACGACGATCGGCACATTCCTGTTGTCGGGGAGCGCATCCGGCCTGAAATAATTGAACCCTTCCGTTCCGCCGAAATAGAATTCCCCGCTCTTTGTCTTTAGTCCCGCTCCGAGGTTAAAGGAACTCACCTGCAGACCGTTCTCGGTTGTATAATTCTTAAAAGTACCGTTTCCCGGCTCAAAACAGCTGATCCCTTTGTTGGTACTGACCCACAGGTCGCCAGCCCTGTCCTCCAGGATCTTGTAGATAACGGCATTGGCCAGCCCCTGCTCCTGGGAGTAGTTCGCAAACTTTCTGCGGCGGCAGTCGAGGCGACACAAGCCGGCGCTCGGCGTCCCCGCCCAGATCACCCCTGATGAATCGATATGTAGTGCGATCGCTTCATCCAGCGGCAGGCCGGTATTGGTCCGGTTGAATATCCGGCCCGTCAATCGGACAGGGTCGAAGACGACGATCCCCGACCCGACCGTTCCGACGACCATATTCCCGGCATCATCTTCTTCAATTGCCCGGATGAATCCGTCTGACAGCAATTTGCTTGTTTTGCCATCGAGGGTAACCGGTCCAAAATGGCGGAACGCATCCGTTTTCTGATCGTACATCAGGATGCCCTTCCCGTTAGTACCCAGCCACACGTTGCCGCTTCTGTCGGCCCGGATACAAAATATCTCATCGTTAGGCAAATCATGGGGGCCGGTGCCCTTCCTGAAATGCCGGATATGCCCATCCTTTGTGTTCAACACGTACACGCCCTGCTGGAAGGTTCCGATCCACAGTTGATCGTTCCTCTTTTCCAGGGCCAGAATGGACAGTCCGCAACCCTTGTCGTTGCCGCCCAGGGGGACATGCTGGAAAAGGCCCGTGGCGCGGTGAAAAAGGTTCAGGCCCCCGCCGTCAGTGCCCACATAGATGTCCCCGTCGCCGGCTTCTGCAAAAGAAGTCACCTTTGGCGAACTGAGCCCCAAGGGGTCAAACGGATTGTACTGGACCAGGTTGAAGAAACTCAGGTTCCTGTCGAACTTGCTGACGCCGCCCTGGTAAGCCCCAACCCAATAGATCCCAAGCTTGTCGACATATATGGCCCGAACCGCACGGCCTTTAAGACTGTATTTGTTACGGATGTCGGTGGGAACCCGCTGAACTTTTCCCGTCCGTGTATCAAATATATTAAGGCCCCCTTCAGTACCCACCCACAAGGCGGTCCCGGTATCCGGTGCGATCGTATAGATCCGGTTGCTGCTGAGCGAATGCACGTCCGACTTGTCGGCCACAAAACGATAAAACCGACTCCCGTCCGCCTGTAGCTTATTCATCCCTCCGTTGATCGTTCCGAACCAAAGTCCGCCTTCCCTGTCCTCGGCAATGGTTCGGACCACGTTGTCGCTGATAGACCAGGGGTCGGACGGCGAGTTGACAAACCGCCTGAAGTCGTCCCTGCGGGGTTGATAAAGGTAGAGCCCGGCATTGGTCCCCACCCACAATCGGTGGTGGCTGTCCCTGAATACGCAAATAACGGTGTTCGACAACAGACTTCCCGGCTTTATGGAATCCGTTGTGTAATATTTTGCCGCCAGAGTTGCCGGGTCGAAACGGATTAATCCGGCATAGCTTCCGATCCACAGTGATCCGGAGTCGCCCGGGCAGATCGAGCGGATAGCGGTTCCGTTTGCAATATTATAATTGTGGAAGCAGTCCCGCTTGCGATCGTACAGCGAAAGCGTCCGGTTCGTGCCCACCCAAAGGTTTCCTTTAGCATCCTCGTAGATGGTCTGTATCTGGTTGGTCCCGATACTATTCGTGTCCAGGACATTGTGGTTGTACAAGGTGAAGTTGGTACCGTCAAACCTGTTCAGACCGTCCTCCGTGGCGAACCACATGTAGCCTGACCTGTCTTTCAGGATCGCATTCACGTTATTGGATGAAAGTCCGTTATTACTGCTGAAATTGGTGAAATTGAGTTCCTGCTGACCCATTGCCGGCAGAAAGATCTGGAAAAAGAAAAATATCAGGATGGAATGTCGCACAATCGTTAGTTGATGCTCCGGTAATCCACCCGAAAATACGATAAAATTTCGTTATGTAATCGATTGCAGCGAAATCCATCATTCTGCCTTGTTACCCCTCCCAAAGGTATGTCTGTTTCCGATCCACCGGCTGCCCGAAATTCGCCATCTTTGACGACAATGGCCCTCTACAAATTCCTCAACTTATTCTTCTTTGCCTTCCACAGCCTGCTCATGTTGTTCAACATATTCGGGTGGGCTGTCCCCCGGCTTCGCAAATGGAACCTGGCGACGCTGTTACTCACAGCCTGCTCCTGGTTCGTGCTGGGAATCTGGTTTGGCTGGGGCTACTGCGTGTGCACGGATTGGCACTGGCAGGTGAGGCGGCATCTCGGTTATACGAATGATCCCAACTCGTATGTCCAGTTGCTGCTGCAGAATATTTTAGGTCTTCACTTGCCTGCACGTCTCGTGGACACCGGGACCGCGGTCGTATTCTTTGCAAGTTTGGCGATCAGTATCTGGCTGAACGTGAGGGATTGGCGGAGGAGGTGAGCTCGCCTTGATCCCGCTTCCTTTCGCGGCCCCGGTCCCACGCGTTGGACGGCTTCGCCGCCCCTCTCCATTTACTGTTTGCTCGCTTTGCTCGCTAAGCTTGCTCACTCCGCTCGCAAGCTTCCCGCAGGATTCGCCCTGGCCGCCCTGAACGCCTGCATCCCGATCGTAGCCGCAGCAATCCCGATCACCAGCAACCCGGCGAGCGCAAAGATGGTCCAGCCGAGCGTGATCCGGTAGACATAATCCCGCAGCCACCACTTCATTCCCCAATAGGCCACCGGCGTCGCGATGACGATCGAGATGGCGACCAGCAGAAGGAACTCTCTGGTGAGCAAGCCCGTTACCTGCGCAACCGTCGCGCCGAGCACTTTGCGAATCCCCACTTCCTTGCGCCGCCGTTCCGCCATAAAGGCCGACAACGCGAACAGACCCAGACAGGCGATCACGACGGCGAGCACGGAAAGGCTTGTGAACATGTTCCGCGTGCGCTCCACATCCGCATACTGTTTCGCATAGGTCTCATCCATGAACGTATACCGGAAAGGTTGGTCCGGCGCATATTTTTTCCAGACATCCCCTATTTCGCCGATCACCCCCTTCATATCTCCCGCTTTCACTTTCACAGCCACGATCGAGGCCCAGTCACCGCGATGGATCACCACCGGCGAAACCTTGTCCTTGACCGACCAGAAATTGAAATCCTTCACGACGCCAACGATATGCATTTTGAAAGCTCCCCCATAGTCGATCTCCTTTCCCAGCGGATCCGGCCAGCCGAGCTTTCCGGCCATGTTCTCATTGATGACGACCGCGGCAGAATCGCCCGCAATATCGTACGAGAAGTCCCGCCCTTTGACGAACGGGATACCCATGGTCTTGAAATAGTCCGGGTCGTCCCACCAATCCTGTCCGCTGATGCGCGGGTCCTGTTTGGAACGACCCGCCTTCCAGAAAGAATTCCCGTTGCGTTTGCCGCCATTCACCGGCAGGAAATCGCTGATCGAGACGCTGCGGACGGCGGACAGCGCGAGCAGGTCGCGTTTGAAGGCCTGGAAACGCAGATGCGGGTAGTTTCCCTTGTCTACGGTCCCTGCCCCCTGGATCAGCATCACCTGGTCTTTGTTGTACCCCAGGTCCTGGTCGAGGATCAGCCGAAGTTGTTTATACACGACGATCGTCGCGATAATGAGGATCACCGAGGTCGTGAATTGGAACACCACGAGCGTGCTCCGCAAAGCCGACCGCCGCGAACCGACACTCACCATGGACTTCAGCACTTCCACCGGCCGGAACCGCGACAGATAGACGGCCGGATACCAGCCCGCCAGCAACCCGACACCCACCGCCGCGACAACGATCGACGGCAGCCACCACGCCGACAGCCAGGGGATCTCGATCACGGTATCGGTCATGCGCCGGAACATCCCCATGAAGCCCCAGGCCAGCCCGAGCGCCGCCAGGAAGGAGATGCCGCTCAGCAGGAGCGACTCGGTGAGGAACTGCTGCATCAATCCGACCCGCGACGACCCCACTACCTTGCGCAACCCCACTTCCTTTGCCCGGCCCGCGCTCCGGGCCGTCGACAGGTTGACAAAATTCACCACCGCCAGCAACAGGATAAATACTCCCACGGCGCCAAACAACCAGACCATGTGGATATCCCCGTGGACGAGGACATCGTCGATACCGGCCGAATACAAATGGATATCGCGCACCGGCTGCAACTCGTAGGTAATGCGTTTGAGCGCCGTTTCCGGATCTGTCAATCCCCGTTCCCGCATCTGCGGCAGTTGATATTTCTTCAACAGCTCGACCAGCTTGTGCTGCAGTTTCACGGGATCGGTCCCGGGCTTGAGCAGCGCGTAGGTGTGATAGTTTTCCGCCATCCAGGTATTCTGCTCCCCCGGCCAGAGCTCATGCCCCGCGAGCGAGATCAGGAAGTCGAACTGCAAATGCGATGTGGGCGCCGGATCGGCCATCACGCCGCCGATGGTCAGCGGGGTTTTATTGTCGCCATTCAGATAGAGCAACTTGCCGACCGGGTTCCCGCCCGGAAAATATTTATCCGCCTTTCTCTTCGAGATCACGATCGACCACGGGCGTTCCAGTGCATGCGCCCGGTCACCGTAAACCATCGGCGTCCGGAACATATCCAGCACGGACTGATCGCAATACGTAAACCCCTCCTCGTAGATCTCTTCGGTCTTTCCCTCCGGCCGGACTTCGTTGCTGCCAGCGCCATAGAAGAGCGGCGCGGGCATGAGCCGGCCGGTCTCCTGCACCTCAGGAAATTCGGCCTTCATCGCCCTGGCAAACCCTGGTTCCTCCCAGACACCACGCCCGACGCTGCCGTCGTCACGCACATAATCATTGATGACCCGGTAGAGGCGGTCGCCGTTTGGATAGTCCCGGTCATAGCTCAGCTCGTGCCGGATGTACAGCGTGATGAGCAGACAGGTGGCGATCCCCAGCGCAAAACCGCCTATCTTGATAAGGGCATACAGCTTTTGTTTCCCCAGTTGGCGGAACGCGATCTTCCAGTAATTGCGGAACATGGGAAATGGTTTTGGTACATGGGGAAGGACGGGCCCGGGCCCCGAAATGTTGCATATCTTTGGCCACCATGACCATCGAAAAACTATATGGGATCTATCTTGCGCATCCCTCGATCCAAACGGATACCCGGCAACTCAAAAAGGGAGACCTCTTTTTCGCCCTGAAGGGACCCAATTTCAATGGCAATGCCTTTGCCGCCAGGGCGCTCGAACTGGGCGCCGCCTACGTCATCCTCGACGAGCAACCGGCAGACCCCGATACCCTTCCGCCCTATACCTCGGACCGTCTCATCGTCGTGGAGGACGTGCTGACCACGCTCCAGCAGCTGGCCCTGCATCACCGCAGGCAGTTCCGGATCCCCTTCCTCGCAATTACAGGCAGCAATGGCAAGACGACGACCAAGGAACTGGTCCACGCCGTCCTGTCGGCTAAATACCGTACTTATACCACCCGCGGCAACCTCAACAACCATATCGGGATACCCCTAACGATCTTGTCCGTCGCCCCCGACGCAGAGCTGGCCGTCATCGAAATGGGCGCCAATCACCAGAAAGAGATCGAAGGCTATTGCCGCTATACGCTCCCGACCCACGGCATCATCACCAATATCGGGAAGGCGCATCTCGAGGGGTTCGGCGGTCCCGGGGGAGTAAAAAAAGGCAAGGGCGAGCTGTATGATTTTCTCCGGGCCAACGACGGGACGGCCTTTGTGCTCACCGACAGCCCCGACCTGCCGGGGATGAGCAAGGGCATACCCCATATCTTCACCTATGGCACGCATGACGCGGATATAACCGGCAGTGCCCTGGCCAACTCCGGCTCCTTCCTCCATGTCGCCATCACCCGCGGCGCCTCGACCGGCCCCATCCGCACCCGGCTCGTCGGCGACTACAACCTTCCGAACGTACTCGTAGCCGTTGCCGTGGGCAGGTTCTTCAACGTCCCGGACGACCTGATCCGCCAATCCATCGAAGCGTACACGCCCGGCAACAGCCGCTCGCAGCTCATCGAAAAGGATGGCCTCCATATCATTCTCGACGCCTACAACGCCAACCCCTCGAGCATGCGCGCCGCGATCGACAACTTTGCAAAGCTTCCCGTCGCAGGCCCCGGCCATCCGCTCCCGACCGCGCAATCGCTCGACCGCAAAGTCCTTGTCCTCGGCGCCATGGCCGAGTTGGGCCCGGAGAGCCTCGCGGAACACGCCGCCATCGTCGAGCTCATCGCGAAATATGGCGGCTGGCGGGACGTCGTCCTGGTTGGCGGGGATTTTCAGAAGATCGGCCACCCGTATATAGGGTTTGAGAACAGTAAGGAGGCTGCAGCCTGGCTGCGGGAAGCCGGTTTGCGCGATGCCTACCTGCTCGTCAAGGGATCCCGGAGTCAGAAGATGGAAGAAGTTTTGGGCTAATAACCGCCAAATAACGCCATATGTCCGCAGGTATGACCCCGTCCGGCAACGCCTCCCACGACCAGCTCAGACGCGTGCTCGGTCTGCCCACCGCCGTCCTGTTGGTGGCGGGGATCATGATCGGTTCCGGGGTCTTCAAGAAGATCGTGCCGATGGCGCAGGCCCTCCCGAGCGAGTCACTGCTGATCGCTGCCTGGATCGCCGCCGGGATCATCACCATGTTCGGCGCCTTCACTTATGCCGGACCGGCGACGATGACAACCGAAAGCGGCGGCGTGTATGAATATCTCCGGTTGATCTACGGCGACTTTATTTCCTACCTGTTCGGCTGGTCTACCTTCATGATCTTTGGCTGCGGGGCGCTGGCCGCGCTGGCCTTCGTCTTCGCCCAGTCGGTCAACACCCTGACCCCGCTTCCGCTGGCGGGTTGGGGCATCAAAATCCTTGCCGTGCTGACGATTGCCGCGCTGACGGGGTTCAACTGCCGGGGGATAAAAAAAGGCGGCGTTCTGAACAACATCGTGACCACCGCCAAGATTTGCGGCATCCTGCTGCTCATCATCGCCGCGCTGATCTATTCCGGCAGCCCCGTCCCCCTGCCTCAACCCGCGCCGATCGCTTTGCCTCCCTCTCCGGGCATCCCGCTGCCATCCCCCTCGGCCCCTTTGCCTCCCTCCCCGTCGATCCCGCTGCATGACGCCGGACTGCTGAGCGGCTTTATCGGCGCCATGCTCAGCGCCCTTTGGGCGTACGACGGCTGGGCCAACATCACGTTCATCACGGGCGAGATCAGGAACCCCAAGCGCAACGTGGCCTACGCCATTTTTGGCGGCGTAGGCATTGCCATGACGCTCTACGTCCTCCTGAATTACGGCTATATGCGCGTGCTGTCGCTGGACCGGCTCGCCGGGCTGGGACAGGACAAGATCGCCGCGGCGGAGGTGGCCGGCGCCCTGATGGGGAAGGCCGGGACCGTGACGATCTCGGTGCTGATCATGGCCTGTACGTTCAGCGCGCTGAACGGCTGTATCATTTCCTATCCGCGTGTCTATTTCCGCATGGCACGCGAGAACGTCTTTTTCCGGGCGGCGGGAAAGGTCCATCCCGTCACCCGGACGCCCAACGTTTCCCTGATCCTTTCCGCCGGCTGGAGCGCCGTCCTCATCTGCACCGGAACCTTCGACCAGATCACCAACCTCATCGTATTTGCCTCATACGGCTACTTCGGACTGGCGGCGTTTGGCGTCGTGCGGATGAAAAAAAAAGGCAGGATAACCGCGAGGGTCATTGGCTACCCGGTCATCCCGTGGGTGATCATCCTCTTTTGCGCGACCCTGATGATCAATACGATCCTGACGCAACCCCGCGACTCCTTCATCGGACTGCTCCTCATATTCAGCGGGGTGCCTCTCTATTTATATTTCAAGCGGCACGCTTCCCCAACGCCATGAGCCGGCCGTCAGCACCGGTCAGCCGCCGCCGCCGCCGCCGCCCCCGCCGCGCAACTCCCGCGGCCGGGAAAGTCCGCCGGATTTCTTATATTAGCCTAAACTCCTAACGATGCTCAGGAAACACATCTTCCTTATCGGGATTGTGGTCGGCCTGGTCCTCATCGCAATCGCCACCACCGTCTATCCCGGCGGCTCCGCCTTCAATCCCGCTTCCGTCGGTTTCAGTTGGAAATATAATTACATGTGCAACCTTTTCGGCGGAACAGCCGTGAACGGCGCCGTCAACAACGCCCGGAGCTGGGCCATCTGCGGCTGGTTCGTGATGTGCTTCACGAACGCCATTTTCTTTGTCAGGTTCGCGACGCGGATCAGCGCCATCGGCGCGTCCAGGATCGTGTGTTATTGCGGGGTCCTCGGCGCGATTTCCGCGTTTCTGGCGGTCACGCCCCTGCACGATATCGCGATCACCTGTACGCTGGTCTTTCTGATGACCGCGGTACTCTATATACTGATATTTGTTTTTAAATCGAAACGGGCTTATCTGAAAGTGCTGGGACTGCTGACGATGGTGGTCACCTATCTCTCCGCTTATGTTTATTATACCGGCACCTTCCTTCAGAGCCTGGCGACCCTGCAGAAGGCAAGCCTCTTTTGTATCCTGACCTGGTTCCTGTGTCTGAATTATTTCACGACGAAAGATGACTTCCGGGTGGCGAGGGCGTGACGCCGTTCTGCCGCTCACCAATCCCAATCCCCTTCGCCGATCGGCGCTCCCGGCGGCATTTCCAGCGCGGGGTGGATGACGAACTTATCGGGCGCCTGCGTAAAGGCTCCGATCTCCTCCAGACCCAGCAGCAGCGCGCCCCGCCATTTACCCTTCGCCACGGGCAGTTGTTGCTGCATCCAGGTCCGCAGCGCGTCCAGCGTCACTAACGTCTCCGCGCGCACGTTATCCGCATATCGGGTGTCCGCCGCGAGCGAAAGCAGTCGTTTCATCGCGATGTCGTCCACCAGCAGTTGCAGCTCCCCGTTATATCCTTCCGCCAGCGGCGCCTTCCAGGTCCTCGAGACCAGGCTGTCCTGTACGGCAAGCAAGCCGGGCTGGCGAGGGTCTCTCGCCTGGTATTCTATCAACCTGGCCGCCCGCTCCCCGTCAAGCAGGTAGGATAACGTGTTGTCCGCCGCGGCTTCCGCAACAGCAATGGGATCGAAGGTGGGTCCCGTACGACCCCGGAATATATCCACGGTCGCCGGGTAGCCCGTTGGCCGCGGCGGGATCTTGCTGATGAGCGCATCCGGCAGGGCCAGCGCCGCCGGCGTGATCGTATTGACCAGCGCATCGAAGGCCCGCCACTGTTCCGCCGGGTCGACCATCTTCGTCGGCTCCTCTCCGTCATTTTTCACCGCATGCGTGAAATACAGACCCCCCAGCGACTTCGCCGCGGCTTCGACCTGGTACCGGTGCAGCAGGTAGATGGGCGTCAATACCTCCTCCAGCGTCGCCATGGGCGCCCCCTGCGGAATGGCCCGTTCTGAAAAATTGTCGAGGACATGCCGCCGGATCGTCATCAATTTATTGAGCTGATCGATCGGGTTGACACCGTCATCCCATTGATTGGACAACGGATGCGCCATGCCGCCTACGTCCGGGATGTATTTGTAGCCCTCCTTCAGCGTCTCGCGCATAATGTCGTCCAGCGCGGCATCTTCGTCGACGCCCGGAGCGAAATCCGAGTAGCCCCAGATGATCGCGCGCTTGTCCCAACCCCCGATGCCCGTCGCATACGCCTGGCTAAGGTCCAGCGACCCGTCCGGCCGGACGATCATCCGCGGGAACGGATAGTCCATTACCGACGCGCGGTCCCTGACACTCGCCTCGAAATTGTGCTCCAGGCCCAGCGTATGACCTATCTCGTGAGCCGACAGCTGCCTGATCCGCGCAAGTGCCATCTCCTCCATCCGCGGGTCCACGGGCTTCCCGTCGCGTCCGCCGCCACCCTGGCCTTCACGTCCGCCACTCGTCATCCCGTCGCGCCCGCCGCCGCCCTGGCTGCCCCGTCCATCCCGTCCGCCGTTACTGTCCCCGGGCCCATAAGGCTGCAGCAGCCCCTCCGCGATCAAATAGTCTTCGCGGTGCCGGTCCGACCCCAATGTGACCACACCTTTGATGATCTCACCCGTCCGCGGATCGATATAACCCGCGCCGTAGGAAAAAGCGCGCTGCGGCGAGCCGCTGCGATCCAGCCAGTTCACGATATTATAGCGGATATCCATGGGGTCCGCTCCCTCGGGAAGTTCCTTTACGATAAAGGCATTCCTGTAACCGGCCGCCTCGAACGCCTGGGACCACCATGACCCTCCCTCGATAAGCGCTTTGCGGATCAGCGGAGGCGCGCCCCGGTCGATATAGTAGACGATCGGCTCCACCGGCTGGCTCACCGCCGCGCTCGGGTCCTTTTTCTTCAACCGGTGCCGGATGATGAACCGTTTCTCCAGCGGCTCGTCCATCGGCGCCGAAAAGTCATAATAACTAAACGGAATGAACCCCGATCGGGCATCAAACCTTCTCCCCCTGTATCCCCCGTCCGGCAACTCGACAAAGGCCTGATGCACCCGCACCGTCACCGCCGTCGGATCCGGCGCAACCGCCGCCCGCCGCGTCACCGCCCCACTCGCCACAAAGGTCACCAGCGCCTCGAACTCCGTATTTTTCGGAAAATTCTTCGTGTTATCCGGGTAGACCGCGGACCGCGTCTCGTCAAAGCGATAGCCGCCAGCACCCCCATCCCGGTTGCTCGCAGCCGCTGCAAACGCGCTTCCCGGGTTCCCGCGTGCCGAGCCGATATTCTCGCCGATATGCATGGCGTCCCGCACGACAAAAGGCGTCAGGTCCACGAGCGCCTTGTCGCCATCCCAGGCCACCGGCGCAAACCCGAACAGGACCGATTGCGAAAAGGCGTCCGCGACATCTTTTTTCTCGTCCGCGCTGCCGTTGACCGACCGGTGCTCCAGGTCCGGCTGCAACAAAAAGACCTTCGGCCCCATCCGGACGAATTTCGCCACCACCCCCGACGCCTGGCCCCGCTCCGCGCCCCCGTTGCCGATGCCCTCCGGGAGACTGCTGAAATACAGGAATTCCGTGTCCCAGCGACCGATCTCGAGCAAGACCTTGCCCGACTTCACGTCGTAATAAAAGGGAAAGAAACCATCGGATCTTTTCATGTTCTCCGTGACCGATGCGATCGACGCGGCGGGGTGCTGGCCGGACGAGGCGCTGCCCCAACCCATGAGGAAGAAAAGAATGATGCGCTTCATGTGCAGTGCGGGTTTAGTGTAATTGAATATATGGAAAACCGGACAATCCCGACAAAATATTGTATTTTGACCGGCAATCACCATCAATCTCATCGTATGAACCGACACCTTGTTCTGGCCGGCCTTATCCTGCTCTGCGCCTGTAAGAAGCACAACCCGGGAACTTCCGGTAACAATGGGAACAATTCGAAGGTCCCGCTCTACTTCAAAGACATCAGGATCAACGAAACCAACGTGGACGGCAGCGTCGCACCGTTCCAGCATGCGATCGGCTACTTTCAGTTGAAGTCGGACCCCAACACCCAGATCATGGTGGCCAGCCGCGGCACCCAGGAATTGAACGACGCGCGAGGCTTTCGCATCGCCTCCGTCAACAAGACCACCGGCACCGTCAACTGGGTGAAATCCTTCGACCTGCCCGATAGTTTCATGATCCAACTCGTGACGAGCGCCACCATCGACAACTCGGATAATGTGTGGGTCGCGGGCCATAGTTTTGCCTCGACCGGCGTCGCCGGGATCCTGTTCCTTACCGAACTCGACAAGACCGGAAATATCCTTTGGAGCGGCAGCCTGAGCAATTACCAGGGATTGCGGGCCTACTCGGTGCTCGTGCTGCAAAACGGGGACGTCGCACTTTTCGCGAAAGGAATCGGCGGCCTCTCGATCCTGCGGCTAAGCCCCGGACGGCAGTTGGTTTGGTCGACCATGATCCAGTATAACAACACACCCATCGACGACGATTTTTACGGGAACAATAACAATACCCTTAGCCCCGAGAACCACGCCATGGTCGAGACCGCCGACGGGAGCATATATGTCGCGACGACCAGCAATTCGGGTGTCACCGGCGCTCCCGGATCGGACCGCCTCTACCGGCTGGACGCCAACGGCAACCTGCAGTTTGCGAAAGTCTACACCGCGGCGGGGGTCGGCGTTGTCCACCCCGTCCAATTGCTCAATGCGGGAGCCGGAAATTTGCTGATGGCCGACCAGGCGGTAACCTCCGGTAATGTTTTCGCATTCCCGTATTTTATCAAGTTGTCGCTGGACGGTTCCATCGTGGCTTCCCGCGGGGTCCCGGTCAGTATGGCCAGCCCGGCCCGCGACCAGATCAACGAGGTGATCTCGTACCAGGGCAATTTCTCCCTGTCGACCTGCGGCAACCTTCAGTTCAACACCTATATCCTCGACCCCAATCTCAACCTCAAAACTTCCATCGAGACGATTGCAGCGGAGGATATCGGAACCGACCGGGGAGGCATCTCGCTCTTCGACACCGCCACAAACTCCCTGTATTATTTGTGCAATTTCGCCGGTAACTTCGGCGAGAGCAACGGCTTTGAGGTGACCCGTAACGGGCCCGACGGGAAACCCTGCATCACCACCTACGTCAATCCCCCCGACGCGCTCCTGCTTCAGGATATCCAGGTCACCGTCATCGCCGATTCCGCCGCCAAAACCGTCACCGCCGGTCCCGTGCCGGTCTTTACGCCGCTCAACTGGCAGCCGCACAACGTAGTCGTCGCAAGCACGGTGGTGGTGTGCGGGCAATAGTGTCCGAGGCACTACCGCATTTCGCGATTTAGCAGTATATTGGCTAATGCCATTTACCACGACCCCATTGGCTTGCCTGGCGGCCCTGACCCTCTTGGTTAATTATATCGATTTCGACTCAATTAACGGCAACGCCTGCCCGCCCCCCCTTGCAGCACCCACAGCCCAACGACCCGCCCGAGGCGCCACTTCGGCATCCGCTCCCGGCGACTCTCTCTTCAAGGGCTGGTATTTTACACCCGGTGGCGTGTTTGGACGCCTGCCGCTGCGACGGCCCAGGTCGCGCTCATACATCCGGCTTTCCCATCCGGCAGCAGGCCTCGCGGAAATCGAGACCATCAACCCCGCCGGCGTGACTGTCAACACGACGCGTATCTACTTCCGTAACGGCCTCATCTCCCTTGCGACCGAGACCGACCGATGGGGCGACACCTTTGACTCGACCTGGTTTCAGCCGGAGGGCGCGGGCAAATTCCTCGTCACCCGGAGAACGCGCGGCGTCAACCCCTACCTGCCCAGCAAATTCAAGGAATTCACGTTCAAAGACGATCTGCTCACCGATATCGTCGGGTATGTCGATTCCCTTCGAGCCGCGCCAGACCAGAAGGGCGTCGAACACTATTCGTTTGAGCGATACTCAGACCCCATTCGGCGCGGCCTCATCCGGTCGGAATCCTACTTCGGCGAGCTCGACGTACCCATAACTTCCCGCGGCGCCGGCTGTCATAAGATCGTCAATGACTATGATGAAAAGGGCAACCTCGCAGCCGTGAGCATCTATGACGAAGACGACAAGCCCATCGTCGATCGCAACGGCGTCTTCCTCATCAAATACAAATACGACGGGGATGACAACGAGACGGAAGCACAGTACTTCAACACCTCGGGGAAGCCCACCGTTACCACCTCCGGATACGCATATCGGATATACGAATACCGGCACGGCTTTCTCACCGAAGAGTCCTATCTCAGCTCAAGCCTGCAGCATGTGATTGCCGGCAAGATCGGCAACAACGTCTTCTTTGTAGACCACAGTTATGACCGCCAGGGGAACCAGACCGAAACCAGCTATTATGACGCCGATCATTACCCCGTCGCAGCGGGGAACAACCTAAAACGGATCGCCAATACCTATTCCCCCAACGGCATGCTCATCCGGACCGATTTCGTCCGCCTCCTGCGACCCGAGACCGAACAGACCTTTCTGTCGGTAAAATACGATCGGGATGAGAAAGGCCGGATCGTTACCCGGCATTATGAAATGCCTAACGCCTTTATCGTCACGGATCCCGAGGATGGCGCCTATTTTACCAAACTCACGTATGATGAACGTGGTCGCATCCATTCGAGCAGTTGCTGGGCGAACGACTCGACGCGCATGAGTTGCAGCCTTGGTTACCACGAGATCATTTACCATTATGACGAAGACGGCCAACTGGCGGAGCGGGACTTTTTCGACGAATACGGGCGGCCCTCGGGCGGTAGGATCGGTTACTCACGCGAGCTGTTGCGGCGCAACGCCTTGGGTCTGCCGGCGGAGCGCAGCTATTTCCTCGGTGACCGGCCCGCTTTGATGCAGGATAGCAGGGCATCGGTGTCCAACTTTCATCGCCTGCGCTATGACTACGACCAGCTCAACCGGCTAAGGTCGGTCGGCTTTTTCGACCGGAAGGGCCGGCCCGTCGATGCGATGCTGCGTACGGATTCTGGAAAAACCTACAAAGTTCGCGAGGTCAGCCTGGACTACAACGGCGATGCCCTGTCGGCGGAGACCCTGAAAGATTCCGGCGAGACCCGCGAACCCCTGGCGTTGGATTGCAGCAAGGGCGAGTGCATTGCCATCGCCGCTTTAGAGAACCTCACCAGCGTCTCGCCAAGGCCGTCCGCTTTACCATTGCGACAGTATCACGGTCGTTTCAGTCCGGACTCCATCTTCGCCAACCAACTGGGCTTCCTCGGGCGCGACAGCGTCCTCGTATTTGTCACTTTGGATTGGGGGGCCCAAACCGATTTTGGCTGCGGTGTATACTACCGGGTCGCGCCTGTCAACAAGTACTACCAGTTGGATGGCCGCGTCGCGGACTATTACATGGAAAACGATTCCCTCGCGGCAACCTTCTCCTATGTCAAGGGACTACTCGAGGGCCCGGTTTATCTTTTTTACCCAAACGGCCGGATCAGGGAGCGGGGGATTTATCGCAATAACCTCCCTTACGGTAATTGGGATTATTACTATGACAACGGCCAGAAACAGCGGACCCTCGTGTACCAGGGAGAACATGTCTTTGTACAGGATTGCTATGCGCGGAACGGCGATGTCCTGGCACAGAACGGCAACGGCAGTTTCGAAGGACTCGTCGGCCTGGCAAACTCGCAGAGCATCCAGCAAGTGATGGCAAAAGGCAAGATCAGGGATGGCGCACCCGACGCGGAATGGAACCTTTACCTGCCTGGGCTGACACGGCCCTGGGCTACGGAATACTTCAACGCCGGCAAATTCCGATACGGTATCTCTTATTCTGCACTGGGCAACTCGAGATATACGGATGTCTGGCATACGACCGTGGAAGCCGCCCATGGTTTCGAACTCCTCGACCATTACCGGCAGGACCGCTTCTGCCGCGTGCGCGGTGTCCTTCCGCTGGCCAGCGAAAACTACACCGAGATCAGGAAAGGCGTAGTCGAAATGCTCAAAACCAATAAATACAAGAGCTATAGCGGTTGGATCGCGCTGGACCTCCTGGTCGACACCACCGGTCGCGTTGCCTCCACGCGTGTGCACCTGTATGAACCCAACGCCGACCTGGAGCGCGACCTTCGGACTATCGCAGCGGGACTGCGGTATTCCCCCCTTTTTAGCACCCAGCGGTTCCACGCGCCGTTCGAGAAATTGTATATCATTTTGATTTCCGGCAATGACATGGTCGTCCCCGAGGAACTCCTCGATAATCAACGCCGCCGCCCCTAGTCCGCCTTTAGACTATCGACCGGATTCGCTGTCGCCGCCCTGATCGCCTGGTAACTCACGGTCAGCAGGGCGATCCCGATCGCTGCAACCCCTGCAATCGCATAGATCCACCAGGAGATCGACACCCGGTAGGCAAAGTCCTGAAGCCAGCGGTGCATGAACCACCAGGCCACGGGCGAGGCGATGAGGATGGCCAGGCCCACCAGCCAGATAAAATCCCGGGACAACATGCTGACGATATCCGGAACCGAAGCGCCCAGCACTTTCCGGATCCCGATCTCCTTCGTCCGCTGCCCGGCGATGAAGGCAGCCAGTCCGAATAGCCCCAGACACGAGATAAAGATGGCGATGCTCATGGCGATATTCATGATCCGCGCGGTCTTTGTCTCCGTATCATAGAGCCTGGCGATAGACTCGTCAAAGAATTCGTACCGGAACCCCCTGTCCCCGTACACCGTCCTCCACGCCTTTCTAATCCCCCCGAGCGCCGCCGCCAGTTGATCCGCCGTCTGCCCTTTCGTCGCCAGTTTTACGCTCAGGTCCCGCGACGGGCTGCTGGAAGTGGTTAAAAAGAAGGGTGTGATCGGGTCGTGCAGCGACCTGGAGTGAAAATCCTTCAGAACGCCCACGATAACGCCGTTCCCGCGGGTCATCCCCGTCGTGATGGTTTGCCCGAGCGCATCGGCCGGGTGGCGGAATCCCAATTGCAGCGCGCAGCTCTGGTTGATGAGGAACTCGTGCGATGAATCCGAAGAAAAAAGGTTTCTGCCGGCAAGAAGATGCATGCCGTACAATTTGATATAGTTCGTATCGACAAGATCGCAGGACGCCATCGTCTTGTGGTCACCCGAGCCCCTGTATTCGATGATCGTTCCGGGATGGCCCATTGCCGTCGGCGTCTCGATGTGCGAAGACACCATCTGCACCGCGGGGATCTCGCGGATCAGGTTGGCCAGCGCGGTGCGGCGATGCTCCGGGCCGTCCTGTTGCATCCGGATGACGACGATCGCATCCTTGTCAAACCCCAGGTCGGTGGTGAGGACGTAATGGATCTGCCGCCCGATGATCAGCGTGCCGATGATGAACACAAGCGAGATCGTAAACTGGAAAACGATCAGCGCCTTGCGCAGATAACTCTTGCCGTTCAGCTGTTGCATTCCCTGCCCTTTGAGACTGATCACGGGCCGGTAGGACGACAGGACACGAGCAGGGATGAATCCCGCGAGCAGGCTGGTCACCACGACGGTGACGGCGAGAAATAACCCTGCCGGCCATTCGAAGACCGTCAGGTGCACACCCCTTGGTAAAAGCGATCCGAAGACGTCCAGTATCGGGTTGGCGATGGCCAGCGCCAGCAATGCTGCGATGATGACGAGCAGCAGGGTTTCGGAGAGAAATTGGATGACCAGCGCGCCGCGCCGGCCGCCCAGCACCTTCCGGACACCGATCTCGCGGGCGCGCCGTACAGACTGCGCCGTCGACAGGTTGATGAAATTGATGGCCGCGATCACAAGGATGAAAAAAGCGATCGCCGCGAGCCCGTACAGGGTGGGCAAGCTGGCCTTCCGTGAAAAGTCGTCAGGGTACTTCTCGTTGAAGTGAATGTCGGTCAGCGGCTGGAGGGAAAGGGTCATGCTTCCGCCTCCCCTGTTGGAGTTGCGATGGCGCTTGAGAAAGGCCGGAAATTGTTGTTCCACCTGCGCCGGTTTGACGCCAGGCGCCAACCTGACGAGCGCCTGCGCATCGTAATCCCACATGTTCCAGTTGGACGGGTCATAGTCATCCTTCAGGAAGCTATGCGTGATCGTCGCATACGAGATGAAATCCCCGAAGGCGAAATCGGTGTTGTGGGTCCAGTCCGCTACGATCCCCGCGACCGTAACCCGCAACGAATCCTGGTAGATCAGTTGGCGCCCGAGATAATCGTCCGGTTTTGGCCGGGGTCCGAAATATTTTTCCGCCTCCTTTGCCGACAACACCACCCGGTACGGCTCGTCGAGCGCGGTCGTCTCATTGCCTGCGAGCCATTGGTACCGGAAAATTTGAAAATACTGCGGCTGGGCGATGATAATGGGGGAAGGGCCTTCATCGCGTTTGGGCGCCTCGAAGACCTTGTCGCCCTGACCCGGCCGCGGTACTGTCACCGACGTGAACATGTTATCGAATGCGGCCACAAGGTCCGGACCGCTGATCTCCGCCCGCAGGGCGTTCGGCACCGCCATGGTCACAAAGCCGAAGTCGCGTTCGCCGTCCATTCCCGCCGCTTTCACTACGACCCGGTAGATGCGGTCCCCGCCGGGGTGAAAACGATCGTAACTCAATTCGAACCGAACCAGGAGGAAAATGATGAGGCAAACAGTGATCCCGAGCGCAAGACCCGCGATATTGATGACGGCCGTGATCTTGTTCCGGCGCAGGCCACGCCAGGCGGTTTTGAAGATGTTTCGGATCATGATGGCAGAAGGTTGGATAAAGAAACGTACGAAAACTATGCCTAACTATTAACGAGTTGATTATTAGTGTGGTAGTAATTTTTTGGATGCCGCGACTGTCCTTTTTTGATACACGTACTGTCCGCTTCCCTCATATCTTAATTCCGTAATTTTGTCCACCATGCCACGCCATTGCCGTCACCAGATCCTACTCTACACCTTGCTGCTGGCAGCGCTCGTTAGCTTTTCGCAACAACAGCGCGCGGATACGCTTATCCTTCATTTTCCGTTCAACAGTTATCGCGTCCAACCCGCGGACAGCGCCGCACTGAGCCAGGCGCTGGCCAATCACCGGGTCGATTCCATATTCATTGACGGATACACCGACAAGACGGGATCGGACAGGTATAACCACGCACTATCCCGGCGGCGCGCGGTGGCGACCAGTCAATTGATCTCGAGGGAGACAATCGATGCGTCGAGGTGGCATGTCGCCGGTCATGGCGTCGCTCGTACGACCGATCGTTCCGACAGCGAGAACCGCCGCGTGGAAGTCGTATACTATTACGCTGTTACCCCCTCCACCGCAGGAACCGACACCTCCACCGCCCGCCCGGCCCTTCCCGTGCAGGACACCCCCCTTGACGCCCGGAGCCGGAATATCCTCCCCGATGCGCGCGCCGGCGACAGCATCGAAGTCATCCGGCGTGACGCGGACACAGCCATCATCGCGCTGCGCCACATCAATTTTATCGTCGACACGCCGATCCCGACCGACTCCACCCGCCGCATCCTGCCCGACTATGTAGACCAGCTGCGACAATACAAAGACCACCGCCTCGAGATCGATGGTTACGTCAATTCCATCGTTCCCCTGCGGGGCGAAAAGGACCCGTTGTATATCCTGTCGGTGAAACGCGCCAAATACGTTTACGATTACCTGATCAGGGCGGGTTTCGATCCCGCCAAACTCACCTACCGGGGGATGGGCAACGCCTCCCCGGTCAATCCCAATCCGGTCAGCCGCGAGGAAATGAACGCCAATATGCGCGTCGAGATAAAAGTTTATTGATAAGTCGCTTCCCGCCGTCACCGCCCCGCTGTCTTCGAAAAAAATTCCGTAATTTACTCTTCCCCAAAACACCCACCACCCATGACCGCCCGGCAAATCATGGCGGAGCTGGAATCCCTTGGCTCCCCCGCCATCAAGAATATTCTCCTGAAGCATGGCGTGCGCGAACCTT
>Ga0134125_10001520_pt1 | contig 28354 bp, 35 predicted proteins | sample KB31751_FD_96464 | JGI IMG/M metagenome (GOLD analysis project Ga0134125, IMG submission 96464) | Terrestrial soil microbial communities with excess Nitrogen fertilizer from Kellogg Biological Station, Michigan, USA - KB3-175-1 | ecosystem: Environmental > Terrestrial > Soil > Unclassified ... | reverse complement strand
GTACGCGTCGACGACCCACTGGAGGCCGTTCAGGTCGGTGTTCAGGTCGCGGGAGATGTCCGGCAGCGCGGTGTTCACCACGGCGATGTCGAGCATGAGCATCGCGGTGGCGAGGCATACGACGCCCAGGGTGACGCGGCGGGTCAGTTGCATTGAGTGGAGTCCTTGGTCGTGGGGTTCACGGTCGGTGTCCGCAGGATTACGGACCGTTGACCCCGCAACCATGCGGCAGCCTGGCGTTCTCGCCGTGGGGGTATCCGAACGGCTCAGTTCGCGTTTGCGCCGAGCCGAACGAGCCCCCGAACCTCTTCGTGGCCCTCTCGAGCGTGCTGTTCTACGGCCGCAGCCGAGACGCCGCGCGCAGTCCGCTTCGCAGCGCCCCCTCCATCAGGCCGTGCCAGTCGCCCGCGGTGTGCTCACCGGCGAACGACAGGCAGCCGAGGGGGCGCTGCAGCTCCTCGTCGTCCATCGGGGATCGGATCGAGCGCGCGGAGTAGCCGCCGCGCGCCCAGGGGTCGTCGTGCCAGGTCACGTGGAGGCTGTCGCCGTCAAGCTCCAGGTCCGGCCGCAGCTCGGCGAGGGCCGTCCTCCAGCATTCGGGCGGCAGGTTCTCGATCGCCCGCAGCGTGCCGGCGAAGCTGCCGAGCACGGGCGACGACCGCCCGTCGGGGCCGAGCTGCGTGTAACACCAGAAGCGGCCGGGCACGTTCATCGTCGCGCTCGGAGGCGCCGGCGTTCGCAGCGGCACGAACAGCTTCGCCACCTGGCCGTAGACCACCGACTCGAGCGCCCTGCGCTTGGCGTCGGGCAGCGGCGGATCGAACGCGATGTCGGTGGTCGGGCCGGCGGGAACCGCCAGGACCACCGCGTCGGCGTCCGCGTCGTTCACGCGCGCGCCGGTGTCGGACCACTCGATGCGGCGCACGGGCTCGTTCAGACGCACGTCGAGGCCGTCGGCGAGCGCGGTGGCGATCCGCTGGTTCCCGCCCGCCACCGTGTGGCAGTCGAAGTCGCCGAACGAGGCGCCGCTCTCGGCGAGGCCCGTCCCCTCGATGTCGGTCGCCGGGTGGCCCGCGCTCACGTCGATGCGCGCGACCAGCGCCTCGTACACGCCGGGGCTCGCATCGAGGTCGCGCAGGCGCTCCGCGATGCTGCCTTCGCCGCTCGGGTCGAGCTCGCGGATGCGCGCGGCCGCGGCGAGCATCTCCTCCCGCGTGACCGGATCTCCCCCGCGCGGCTCGCGGTCGCCGTACTTCGCGCCCTTCACCCACAGCTCCAGCCCGAGGCGGGAAGTGGTTTCGGCCACCGTTGTGTTGCCGGGCAGAATCCATTCCGCCCCACGCTCGACGGTCGCGCCGGCGAACTCCACGGAGTGCACGCGGCCGCCCACGCGATCGCGCGCCTCGAGCACCAGAACCTCGTTCCTGGCGCGTGCGAGCTCATCGGCTGCTGCCAGCCCCGCGAACCCGGCTCCGATTACCACGACCCTCACCGCCCCTATTGTCCAGGGCAGTGATCGAATCGAGCGGCCTGACCAAGCGCTACGGCGGGAGGGCGGTGGTGCAGGACGTGTCCTTCCGCTGCGATCCGGGCACCGTCACCGGCTTCCTCGGGCCCAACGGCGCGGGGAAGACCACCACGATGAAGATGGTCTGCGGCCTGGCCGCGCCCGACGACGGGCACGCCACCGTGCTCGGCACGCGCTACCAGGACATCGCCAACCCCGGACACCGCGTGGGGATCCTGCTGGACGCCTCGGCGCAGCATCCGGGCCGCCGCGGCCGCGAGGCGCTCACGATCGGGGCGCAGACGATCGGCGTGGACGACGGCCGCGTCGACGAGCTGCTCGAGCGCGTGGGGCTCGACCGCTCGGCCGCCCGCAAGCGCGTGCGCCAGTACTCGCTGGGCATGCGCCAGCGGCTCGGCATCGCGCACGCGCTGCTCGGCGATCCCGAGGTGCTGATCCTCGACGAGCCCGCCAACGGCCTCGACCCGGAGGGCATGCGCTGGATGCGCGCGCTGCTGCGCGACTTCGCCGCCAAGGGCGGCACGGTCTTCCTCTCGTCGCACCTGCTCTACGAGGTGGACGCGATCGCCGACCAGCTCCTGATCATCCGGGACGGGAAGCTGGTGGCGCAGGGCACGCGCGCCGAGCTGCTGGCCGCGGCGGGAACGCTGGTGCGCGCCCCGGACAACGACGCGCTCGTGCGGGCGCTCGCGTCGGCGGGGCTGAGCGCGAGCCCGGCCGGCGACGGAGGCCTCATCGTGGACGCCGATCCCGAGGCGGTGGGCCGGGCCGCGCTGTCGGGCGGTGTGGCGCTGAGCCACCTGGCGCCCTCTGAGCACGCGGGCCTCGAGAAGCTCTTCTTCGACCTCACCGCCGACGAGGAGGAAGAGGCGTGAGCGCCGCCCCTGCGACCCGCCCGCCCCTCTCCCGGCTGACGCTGGTCGAGCTGCGCAAGATGACGGACACCAAGGCCGGCTTCTGGCTCCAGCTCTCGGTGCTCGCGCTCGCCGTGCTCGTGGTGGTGGTGAACGCGCTTGCGGGCCACGTGCAGGACCACCAGTTCATGGACTACTTCTCGGGCACGAGCCAGGGACTCTCGGCGCTCCTGCCGGTGCTCGGCATCCTGCTCGTCACGTCCGAGTGGTCGCAGCGGACGGCGATGATCACGTTCTCGCTCGTGCCGCAGCGCACGCGGGTGATGGCCGCGAAGACGCTGGCCGCCGTCGTGCTCGCGCTGATCGCCCTCGCGATCGCGCTGCTGCTGTCGGTGATCGGCACGGCGATCACCGACCCCGGCGTCCCGGGCACGTGGAGGCTCCCGCCCGGCGCCGTCGGGCAGGTGGCGCTCTACCTCACCGCCACGATGCTGATCGGCGTGGCGTTCGGCGCCGTGCTGCTCAACTCGGCGCCCGCCATCGTCATCTACTACCTGGCGCCGATCGGCTTCGGCGCGCTTGGCGCGATCCACGTGCTCGACCACCCGATGCTGTGGGTCGACCAGAGCCGCGCGATGGAGCACATCAACGACCGCTTCCTGAGCTCGACGGAGTGGGCACACGTGGGCACGTCGCTGGCGGTGTGGATCCTGCTGCCTCTCGCCATCGGGATGGAGCGGATCCAGCACAGCGAGATCCGCTAGACGATCGTCCTATCGCGGGCCCCGCGGATCCGGGCTAACGTGCACGGTGACGTTACCCGCCGAGGCATGGAAGCTCGACGGCATCTCGCCGCGCGCCTACCAGCACCCCGCAGACCGCGCGGCCACCGCCGCCCTCCAGAAGGTCCCCTATCTCGACGAGGTCGTCCGCAGGCTCATCTCGCATCGCGTGGCGGACGCGTTCGGGGCCGCCGGCTCGTCGATCTCAGAGGTCGGCCAGCAGCTCGGCGACTGGCTCGCGAAGAACCGCAGCGGCGACGACGAGTAGTCAGGCCAGCGACACCGCGCCCGCGACGTACCAGACGCCGAACGCGAGGGTGAGCACGCCGAGTCCCGGCGCGAGGGCGAGCACGCGGCGGAACACGGGTCCGCGCGTGAGTGCGTAGCCGAGACCCGACGAGAGCGTGGTCATCGACACGGCCGCCGCCGCGGCGAAGAGCAGGAGCGCGCCGACGGCCTCGGCGTGGTCGGGGATCCCGGCGAGCAGGAGCACGCCCACGCCGGCGGAGCCGCCGGTGCCGTGCGCCATGCCGATCGCGTACGCCTGCCGCGGCGAGCGGCCGAGCTGCGACTCGGTCGCGTGCGTGTGCGCGTGGCGCGGGCCGTGCCCGTGCGGGTGCAGGTGGCGATGCCGCACGCCGTCGTGGCTGTGCGGGTGCGCGTGGAAGCGGCCGCGGCGCCAGCGGATCAAGAGCCGCAGGGCCAGCGCGATGATCACGAGGCCCACGAGCAGCTCGGCACCGTGCTGCACCAGCTCGGGCAGATACGCGCCCGCGATCACGATCGGCACGCCGAAGATCACGAGCGTCGTGCCGTGGCCGAGGCCCCAGGCGAGGCCGAGGCGGCCGGCGCGGCGGGTGCCGTCCTCGGGGCGCGAGGCGATCAGCGTGGACACTGCCGCAAGGTGATCGGGGTCGGTGGCGTGTCTTAGGCCGAGCAGCAGCGCGACCGCAAGAACGACGAGCAGCGTGCTGCCGTGTGAGAGGTTCGCGATGGACTGGTCGAGGTTGCTCATCGTCGGATTGTCGCGCGGAGCGGGACGTTCTGCCCCGGCCCATGCCGCTGCGCGCGGCTAGACTGAGTCCGTCTTCGGGGCGTGGCGCAGCCTGGTAGCGCGCACCGTTCGGGTCGGTGAGGTCCCCGGTTCAAATCCGGGCGCCCCGATTACAAGGAACCCTTGCGAGAGCGGTCCGTTCAGAGATACTGGGCCGGAGATGAGCAAGGAGTTGACGCCGCCCGATCTGGCTGAGCTTGTGCGCAAGCAGGTCGAGGCTCTGGATCGCGGTGATTTCGACGGGGTGATGAGCAGCGTCACCGAGGATGCGGTCTTGGACGGGCGCGCGGACCTCATCGAGGGCCGAGCGGCGATACGTGGCTTCCTCGAGGAGTGGTTCGGAGCCTACGAGGAATTGGACTTCGAGCTCGAGGAGGTCAGTCACCTCGGTGGTGGGGTCGTGTTTGCAGTGGTGATCCAGCACGGGCGTCTGGTTGGCAGCGACGGCCATGTGCGTCAACGCGAGGGTTGGGTCTACCTCTGTGTGGGAGGCTCGATCGCTCGCCTTACGACATCCGATGTCGACCAGGGCCGCGCAGCCGCCGAACGCCTGGTGGGGCTGTGTTCGCAGTGGTGATTCACGCCGCAGCGGCCGGCTCCCGGCTCGTCGAGGGCTCCTCCATGCGGCGCGGCATCAGCACCTCGCGCGCGATTACGAGGCGCTGGATCTGGGACGTGCCCTCGTAGAGCTGCATGATCTTCGCGTCACGCATGAGCTTCTCCACGGGGTACTCCTTGATGAAGCCATAGCCGCCGTAGACCTGCACGGCGTCGACGGTGATCTCCATGGCGGAGTCGGCCGCGAAGCGCTTGGCGTGCGAGGAGACGAGCGTGTTGCGGCGGCCCTGGTCGAGCAGCACAGCCGACTTCCAGGTGAGCAGCCGTGCGGCCTCGATCTTGGTGGCCATGTCGGCGATCATGAACTGGATCGCCTGGTGCATCGCGATCGGCACGCCGAACTGCACGCGCTCCTTTGAGTACTCGCTCGCGAACTCGAACGCGGCACGGGCAATCCCCGTGGCCAGGGAGGCGACCCCGGGACGCGTGCGGTCGAGCGTCATCATCGCGAGCTTGAAGCCGTGGTTCTCCTCGCCGAGGAGGTTGGCGGCCGGAACCTCGGTCTCGTTGAACGAAATCGTGGCCGTGTTGGAAGCCCTGAGGCCCATCTTGTCCTCGTGCTTGTCGACGCTGACCGTGTCGTCCTTGGGCACGACGAAGGCGGAGATGCCGCGGTGGCCGGCGTCCCCGTCGGTCTTGGCGTAGACCGTGTACCAATCGGCGTGCCCGCCGTTGGTGATGAAGCACTTGGCGCCGTTGATGACGTACTTGTCGCCCATCTTCACGGCGGTCGTGCGCATGCTCGACACGTCAGAGCCCGCGTCCGGCTCGGTTAGGCAGAACGACGCCAGCTTCGGCTCTTCGGTCAAGCGCCCGAGGAAGGTTTCCTTGATCTCGTCCGAGCCGCCCAGCACTACCGGGGCCGCAGCCAGGTCGTTGGCGCCGAGCGTGGTCGCGATGGCGGCGCAGCCCCAAGCAAGCTCCTCGCCGATGACACATCCATCGAGGTAGGTGGCGTCCACGCCGCCGTATCGCTCCGGGAGATGGGTGTTCATCAGCCCGAGCTCCCAGGCCTTGTTGATGATGTCCTGGGGCCAGGTGCCGTCCTTGTCGTACTCCCACGCGACTGGGCGGATCTCCTTTTCCGCGAAGTCGTGCGCCATCTCGCGGATGCTCTCCTGCTGCTCTGTGAGGGTGAGATCGACCATCGCGTGCCTCGGTTCGTTGTTCGGTCTTGCCGAGCGGTGGCGCCGCTGATCCCGCGGCGGTAAATGCAATGTTCACAGCCGCGTGAGCGCCCGCCCATGGGGCCGTGGCCGCATATCCCGCTCCTGGATGGCTCATGCCGGCAATCGCGGCCCGGCCGACGGTAAGACCGGCGGCGTGGGCGACGCTGGAGCCACAGGCAGCACCCATGGCGAGCCGCTCGATGTAGCGGCGCGCGTGGCAAACGCGGCGGAAGGAGCGACCGTGAACAAGAATTCGAACGCAGAGACGCGCGGAGTGGTGATCGTGGGAGTCGACGGCTCCGCGGGCGCGCGCGCCGCACTTGGCTGGGCAATGGCAGAGGCGCGCCTGAGGAAGACCTCGCTGCGAGTCGTCCACGCCTGGACGTTCAGCTATCCAGGCGGAGCGGGCTACGGCTATCTGGGCACGACGCTCGAGGGTTTCCCCGGCGGCGGCCTGAGCAACCTGCATCGTGCGTCCGAGGACATGATCGACCACGCGATCGCCGAGTCGGCGGCCGACGCCGAGGGACTCGAGATCGAGCGCGAGATCGTCGAGGGTAGCGCCGCCGATGTGCTGGTCGGCGCCGCCACCGAGCGCGATCTCCTGGTCGTGGGATCGCGCGGGCACGGCGAATTTGCCGGGCTTCTGCTCGGCTCCGTCAGCCGGCAATGCGCCCATCACGCGCGCTGCCCCGTGGTGATCGTGCCTGCCCCGAGGCGAGCGGCAGGCGGCTCGAAGCCCGCCGACGCCGAGCCGGCAAGCGGTCGGGCGGCGGCATGAGCTCGGCGCGCGACACCCAGGTTCATCGGCGAACGGCCGGGCACAGGGCGGCCGCTTCGGGTGGGACGACACGAGCGCCGCGCGCGCCCACCCGTCGCCGCGAGCATCACTCGCCGGTGACGCCGCTCGTGCCGGCGCCGCGTCCGGCACAGGACCAGCGGCCGATGGATGGCCTCGGCCCGCTGTGGACCTTTCTCGTGGCCGCGCTGGTGATAGTCGGAGCGGTGGTCCTCGCCGGCGCGGTCGACCGCTGGTGGATCCTGGTGCCGGTCATGTGCGTCTTCTTCAGTTGCGCCTTCGGCGTGCTGGCCAGCATCATGCGGCTGCTACGCGACAGCGGCGATTCACTCTGATCGCGGCTGCGGCGGGTCAGGTCGCCAGGGAGATGAATCCGCCCACGAGCGTTCCGTAGCCGATGTGGGCGGCGAGGCTGACGAGCGGCGTCTGCGCCCCGTAGTTGAGCATCAGGAACCCGGGCGGCTCGAGCAGGGCGACCGATGGGGCCGCCGTCGACCGTGTGCCCATGCGCGGATGAACGAGCGGAAGCAGGGTATCCACGAGAGCGGTGCCGGAGAACAGGCCATGCGCGAGGCCGAAGATCGCTCCGAGCCACCAGCCGCTGTGCCCGATCGCGACGAAGATCGCGTAGTAGATCAGCGCGAACGCCAGCCCCACCAGGAAGTGGAGGACGTACCCGAGCGCCTTGGCCCGAGTTCGGTCGTCGGTGAAGGCGGTGCCGAGCAGGAACGGCAGGTCCATGCGCGTCAGGTTGAGCTCGTTCGCCGCTCGCAGCGCGGTGGTGAGCACCAGCGTGCCGGCGAACCCGCCTGCGATCGCGCCCCAGATGCTCACGCCGCCCTCGTCTCAGCGACCGCGAGCGCGGCACTGATCAACGCCAGGTGGCTGAGGCCCTGCGGGAGGTTCCCGAGAAACGCACCCGTGGCCGGCTCGATCTCCTCCGAGTACAGCCCCACGTCGTTGCCCAGCCCGACGAGCTGATCCATGAGCTCCACGGCGTCCTCAACCCGGCCGCTGCGTGCGAGTGCCTCAACGAGCCAGAACGAACAGGTTAGGAACGCGCCCTCCGATCCCTCGACGCCGTCCTCCCCGGTGTAACGGTGTACAAACGGCCCATTCCCAAGCTCGCGGCGCACCGCTTGGATCGTCCCGGCCCAGCGCTCCGACCTCGGGTCTCCGTAGGAGAAGAGCACCCCGAGCAGCAGGCTCGCATCGAGCTCGTCGGAGTCCGGGTGGCGCACGTAGCTCCGCTTCACCTGGGAGAAGCAGCGCGTCTCGACGAAGTCCTGGATCGTCTGCGCCTCTCGAGCCCAGCGCGGCGCGTGGCGGTCGGGTATCAGGCCCCGCCGGGCGAGGTCACCCGCGCGGTCGAGGGCAACCCAGCACATCATCTTCGACTGGGTGAAGTGTCTCGGCTGGCTTCGCACCTCCCAGATCCCAGCGTCTGGATGCCGCCAGATCCGGCAGACGAAATCGGCCATCTGGGCCAGCCGCCGAGCGATGTCCGCGTCGATCCTGTGCCCACTCGTCGCGTACAGCCACGCCGTCTGAAGCAGCTCGCCGTAGGTGTCGAGCTGGAGCTGCATGGCCGCGGCATTGCCGATCCTCACAGGCCGTGACGCGCGGTAGCCGTTCAGCGGCAGCGTCCGCTCCCGCGCATTGGCCCCGCCATCGAGGCGATAGAGGACCCGCAGGCGCGGCTTGGTGAGTTGGGAGGCGTGCATGAGCCACCAGAAGTAGGCGCGCGCGTCCTCCGCGTAGCCCAGCCCGAGGAACGCCCCGACGGTGAACGCCGAGTCCCGCACCCAGGAGAAGCGATAGTCCCAGTTGCGCTCTCCGCCGATGTCCTCGGGCAGCGAGGTGGTCGACGCGGCGGCAACCGCCCCCGACGGGGCATGGACGAGCAGCTTCAGGGCGAGTGCGCTGCGTATGACCGCGTCGCCCCACGGGCCGTCATGGTCGCGGGCCGCCGACCACTCTTCCCACGCGCGACCGGTCGCGTCCATACGCGCCTCCACCTGCTCGCGCGACGAGAACACCAGCGGCTCCTGGTCAGAAGCGCTCAACGCGATCAGTGCGGACTCGCCTGCCCGGACGTCGACGCTCCCCCCGATTGAGAGCCGGTCGGTGGCCGACTCGTCCGCATTCCAGCACTGGACCGCGACCGCCCTGGCGCCGGCTGTTGCCACCGGGATGCCGAGCCGCCGCCCGATGCGAGTGGTCGCTTGCGCGTAGCCGAACCGCGGCTCGACGCGCCATCTGAGGGAAACGTCGCCGGCGATGCCCTCGACTCGCCGAGCGAGCTCGCGAAACGGCGCGAGGCCCGGCCCAGCGGTGGTCATCGCGTCGACCACCCGCACGACACCACCCTGGGCGTGAAAGGTCGTCTCGAGCACGTTCGTCCCCGGCCGATAGCGCCGCTCGACTCGGTACGGCACGCTCGGGCACAACTCGAAGCTGCCGCCCTGCTCGGCGTCGAGCAGCGCGCCGAAGACACTCGACGAGTCGAGGTCCGGGAGACAGAGCCAATCGATGGCCCCGTCACGAGCGACCATGGCCACAGCGCGGCCGTCCCCTATCGCCGCGTAGTCTCGGATCGGCGCGTACCCGGCCGCCCGCGGGCGCGGTTCGGCCTCAGCCGCCGTCGAATTCCTCATGCACCTGATCCAGCGTCGCCTCGAACAACGTTCTTACTCGGGTCCGCCGCGTAAGACAACCGCCGATCAGGACGCTGGAGAGACATGGACCAGCCAGACCATCGACGTCATCGGCCCTTTCGCGCGCGCCCGCGCGCGGGCGGGGCTGAGCGTTCTGAGCGGAGCGAGAATGCAATGAGCGAACAGACTTTCATCATCGTCGGCGCGAGCCTCACGGGCGCCAAGGCGGCCGAAGAGCTGCGCGAGCGGGGTTTCGACGGGCGGGTGGTCCTGCTCGGCTCCGAGGCCGAGCGCCCGTACGAGCGCCCGCCGCTGACCAAGGACTATCTGCGCGGGGAGTCTCCGCGCGAGAAGGCCTACGTGCACGAGGACGGCTTCTACGCCGAGCATGACATCGAGCTCGAGACCGGTACCACCGTGGCGAGTGTCGACCCCGACGCATCGCGGGTGATCCTCGACGACGGCCGCGTGCTCCGTTTCGACCGGCTGCTGCTTGCGACCGGTGCGGAGCCGCGGCGAATCCCGGTCGCCGGCGCCGATCTCGACGGCATCCACTACCTGCGGACCCTCGCGGACTGCGACGTCCTGCGCGAGCGTCTCGACGCGGGCGGCCGGGTCGTGGTCGTGGGGGCGGGCTGGATCGGCAGCGAATTCGCCGCTTCCGCGCGGCAGCGCGGCCTCGACGTCACGATCGTCGATCCCCTCACGCTGCCGAACGAACGTATCTTCGGCACCGAGATCGGCGCGTTCTACCGCGACCTGCACGCCGGCCACGGGGTCGAACTGGCGCTCGGCGAAGGGGTCGAATCCTTCGAGGGCAACGGCGCGGTCGCGGGCGTCCGCACCAGCGCCGGCCGGGCGATCGAGTGCGACTTCGCGGTCGTCGGCATCGGGGTCGTGCCGCGCGTCGAGCTGGCCCAGGACGCCGGCCTGACGATCGACAACGGCGTCATCGTCAACGAGAGGCTGCAGACGTCGGCTCCGAACGTGTTCGCCGCGGGCGATGTGGCTCGTGCATGGCATCCCTTCTACGGAGAGCGGATCCGCGTCGAGCATTGGGCCAACGCACTCAACCAGGGCCCGGTCGCAGCTCAGGCGATGCTCGGCGAGCCGGCCAGCTACGGCCGCATTCCCTACTTCTACTCCGACCAGTACGACGCCGGCATGGAGTACTCCGGCCATGCCCCAGAATGGGACGAGGTCGTCTTCCGCGGCGACCGCGGGGCGGGCGAGTTCGTCGCCTTCTGGCTGAGGGGCGGACGCGTGGTTGCCGGGATGAACGTCAACGTCTGGGACGTCAATGAACAGGTGCAGGCACTCATCCGCACAGGCCGGCCCGTCGACGTGGGCGCGCTCAGCGACCCCGACACGCCGCTCGAGTCGCTGGTCGGCGAGCTCACCATCCCTAGCTGAAAGGACGACAGTGTCATCGAATCCCAACCTGCGCCGGCTGCACGAGGCCGGCGTCTCGATCTGGCTCGACACGATCTCGCGCCAGCTGCTCGCGAGCGGCGACTTTGCCGCACTGATCCGCGACTTCAGCGTGACGGGCGCAACCTCGAACCCGACGATCTTCGCGAAGGCGATCACCGGCTCTGACCTCTACGACGAGCAGCTGCGCGGTCTGGCGTCCGGTGGCCACCTCGAGACACAGGAGCTGTTCTTCACGCTGGCGCTCGACGACGTGCGCGCTGCGGCCCGCGAGCTGCGGCCCGCCTACGACCGGAGCGGCGGTCGCGACGGCTTCATGTCGTTCGAGTGCACCCCCGATCTCGCGGATGACACCGAGGCGACGATCGCGCAGGCGTGTGACCTCTGGCAGCGCCTGGATGAGCCCAACGTGATGATCAAGGTCCCCGGCACGCGGGCCGGGCTGCCCGCGATCGAGGAGCTGACTCGCCGCGGCGTCAACGTCAACGTCACCTTGTTGTTCGCGATCGAGCGTTACGAGGAGGTCATCGACGCCTATCTGCGCGGCCTGACCGCGCGCGCCCAGGCGGGTGAGCCCATTGGGCAGGTCGCCTCCGTCGCCTCGTTCTTCCTCTCGCGCATCGACACCAAGGTCGATGCCCAGCTCGACGAGGACTCCCGGCTCCGGGGTCGCACCGCAATCGCCAGCGCGCGCGTGGCCTACCAGCGCTACCGGGCCAAGTTCGCCGGGCCGGAATGGGAGCGCCTCGTGGCTCTGGGAGCCAAGCCGCAACTGCCCCTGTGGGCAAGCACCGGCACCAAGAACCCCGCCTACTCCGATGTGCTCTACGTCGCGGAGCTGATCGGGCCCGACGTGATCAACACGATGCCCGAGCAGACGCTGCAGGCGTTCGGCGAGCACGGCGAGGTCGCTCGCACCGTCGACGCCGACCCGGCCGCGGCCGCGCAGGTGCTCGCGGATGCCACGGCGGCCGGAATCCAGCTCCCAAGCATCACCGCCGCGCTGGAGCGGGAAGGAGTTACGGCCTTCTGCGACTCCTACCGCGAGCTGCTCGACTGCATCGAGCACAAGCTCGAGGCGCTGGCGAGCGTCGGCCGCTGAGCCGGCGCTTCACAGCTGTACCCGGGTAAGAGCGGCTCGTTCGTCGGCGAGCGTTCCGGCCAGGCGGGCGAGCCGGCGGCCGCGGTAACGAGCGGCGGTGAGCCGCGCATCCGGCTCGCCGGCGTGGGGCAGCTCGAAGTCGCGTGGCCCGACGACGATGGCTCCCCAGTGATAGAGCGCGGAGTAGATCGGGAAGATGACGGCGTCCGCGGCAGGTATCTGGGGACGATCTGTGAACACCGTGACGACCTTGTCGTGAAGCCTCCCGCTCGCCCACAGCCGTTCGGTCAGCTCCAGTAGGCGCATCACCTCCGCGGCGGGCGCTCCGGCATCTCCCGGCGTGCCCAACGCGACTCCGTCGCACAGTTCGAGCTCTCGGAGAGCGGCCTTTCCGTCATCTCGAAGGAGGACGTCCAACTCGGCGATCCGCACCTCCCTGCTGTGCGGCGCAGCTCCCTCGGCCAGCGCCTCCGCGACCTCGCTCAGCTCTCCGCAATACGCGATCAGGATGCGCGCGCTCATGAGGCCGCGGGCGCTCTTGGGACCGACACGCGAGGGAGGGGCCACTTCTTGCTCATCTATCCCCCAGCGTCGCGACGCTCGAAGGTCTTACGCCGACGAGCCGATCGCTGATCGCTTCAGGCCCCGGCAAGGCCGGCCTCGAGCTTGCGGCGAGCGTCGTGGAGGTTCTTGTAGAGGGCCCCGGTGGATGTGTCGAGGCGCTTCGCGAGCTCCGCGGTCGGCTCACCATCGATGGTCAGCGCGACGAGGACCTCACGCTGGCGCGTCGTGAGCTCGTCGGCGATCAGGCGAGCCAGCTCTTGGGCCGACTCCTTCGCGACAGTCAGCTCGTGGGGTGAGTTGGCATGGACGGGCCACATGTGCGCGTTCTCGAAGTCGCCATCGGTGGGGAACTCGCGAGCCGGCCCCAGGCGCCGACGGATCTTCGCGGGCGCTTCCCGCTGCACAAACCGGCGTGCCCAGGTGGTGAAGAGGCTGTCGCCGCGGAACTGATCGAGCTTGGCCAGGATCGCGACCACTGCGTCATTGGCCGACTGCTCGGCAAGGTCGTCCAGATCTCGGCCGGACGGATGAGTCAAGAAGGCCGTTCGCCGCCCGATCTCAAACCGCGCCTCGCGGACCAGGAGCGCATGGAGGCGCTCGATGGCCTCGTCGCGGCGCGCGTCACACGAGCGGAGCTCGTCGAGCCAGGCTTGTGACTTTCGATCGAAGCGCGGCGCCTCGATTGCGTCGCGGGCGAGCACGGGCTCGTCGCGAGCCTCGGCCACCTCGGCCGGCGATCCTCGGCGCCTGGTGGGGTCGCCGACCGGCCGATCGCGCCGGGCGGACCGCCGTCGGCGGCGAGGTATCGCCGAGGCTGTGTGGTTGCCGATCTGGGCGGCAGGGGCGGCCATCGCTCTGTGCTCCTTCGTTCGCTGGACAGGCGACGCTGCGGTTGGCGGCGTCTGATCCGAGACTCACAGCTGGGCACGGCCGCGCCAATGGGGCCTGCGCTCCATTTACGCACGGCGGATGGCCGATTCGCGGCGAGCTGCCGCCGCACGCCAGTCCACGCGATCTCGGATGGGCGCCGCGACGCGCGCCGCGTCAGCCGGCTCGGATCAGCTCCGCGAGCACGACGGCGTTGTTGTGCTCGGTGTCGCGGGCGGCGTAGACGATCGTGAGCGGGCTCTTTTCCGCCCGCCGGCGGAGCTGCTCGACGTGCTCGGCCCGCGCCGCGAGCTCCTTGCGATAGCGGGAGCGAAAGTCGCCGAAGCGCTCGGGCACGTGGTCGAACCATTTGCGCAGCTCGTCGCTGGGCGCCAGGTCACGCGCCCACTCGTCCAGCCGAGCGCGCTCGCGGGAGACGCCGCGGGGCCAGACGTGGTCGATGAGGACCCGGTAGCCGTCGCCGGTGTTGGCCTCCTCGTAAACCCGCTTGGCGCGCACGTCGATGGCCATGGCCTACTCCCCTGGGTACGTGACGGCGCGTCCCCAGAGGATCTCGGTGCCCCAGATGCCGTGGCACCTTGTCATGGGCCGAGCCCGCATGGCTAGAGCCCCCCGGCCGACCGGCGTCGCGCCAGCCAGTCCGCGAGCACTGACGCGACGTCCTCGAGCTGATAGCGCTCACACAGTGCGCGGAGCGCGAGCGCGCCCGCCTCGGGGCTCGAACCGCGAACTTCTTCGAGCGCCTTCAGCGCGTGTTCGGAATCTTCGAGCGTGAGGGACGGGGCGTGCCCCGCGAGCCGTGCGTGCCAGGCCACGGCCCCGGCGTCGAAGCGCGGATCTCCGCGCCATCCGAGCAGGATCTCCAGGGCCTCGTGCAGCGCGATGCGCGGCAGCTGCTGTCGCAGCCGGCGGGCAGCCCAGCCGTTCGGGCCCGGCGAACGGCGAGAACGGCGAAACTCGCGTCTGACGGCATCCACTGCGCCTGGCGGCACGGCACCGGGGAGCCGGCCGGAACCGCCCATGCCGGCCGAGGCGGTCACTCTCTGCTCCGCGAGCGGCTCGCGAACGCGCGGTCGGGGGTCTCGCGAAACGGCGATTCGCCGGGATGCCTGCCGATCTCGGACAGGATCGCGGCCGCCACCGTCGCCTCGGGGCGCTCGTGGTGGTTGCTCCACAGCCCCCGCTCGACCATGCGGCGATAGATCGCGTCAGCGTGGAGCGGCTCCGGTGAATCGTCGAGCACGATGCGCGCGGCCGTCAGAACGCTCATGTGAGCTCCCGCGGAGTTGAGAGATCGCCCGCTCCTACGGCGGTTTGCGCGATCGCCGGATATACGACCTCGGTCACGATGTCCCAGGCATCCTCCGGCGCAATTCTGCCGCGCAGGTGGATCAGCTGGGGGTCGTACGGATCCGGGACGGCCAGGAATCGCTGGGCGCGGCGCGGCGGATTCTCCTCGCGGCCCCAGCCCAGGAGGTCGGTCACACCCTGCTCCACCCGAAGCAGGAGCGCCCGACGGAAGCGGACCGACACTGGGCCCTCGAGGCGAACATCGATCGTGATGCGCCCGTCCCGGGGACGGGCAAGCGGAGCGATCGTCACCTGGTCGATGGCGACGGATTCGGACGCGGTCGAGATTTGAGTCATCAATCCCCCAGCGTCGTGTCGGGCCGGATCCTTACCGGGCAGGGTCGACCGACGGCGGCCGGCCTCACCGGTCGATCGCCCGGATGAGGTCTACGCGACTCGTCAATACGGCCGGCTTCCCATTGTCGACCTGTCCTCGGCGCGCGAGCCTGAGATTGAACGCGACCCGAGCAGCACTTCCCACGGAGGATCCAATGCCAGAACGCATTCTTGTCCTGACCAATGAGCACCTGGCCGACGCCAACGCGGTCCCCGAAGCGCTTCTTCCGTTCATCGACGAGGCACAGGAGATCTACGTCGTCGCCCCGACCCTGACGACCTGGCTGCAATCGCTGGCCGGCGACATCGACCGAGCGCGCGTGTCGGCGGACGAGCGTCTGCACAAGGTCTTCGACCACATGCACGCGAGCGGTCTGGAGGCCGACGGAACGGTCGGAGACGAGGACCAGATCGCGGCGATTGCCGATGCGCTGGCGGATTTCGATGCCGATCTGATCGTGCTCAGGCTCCACGTCCCTGGCAGCCCGGAGGAGAACTGGCGCGAGCACCGTGTCGCCAAACGGGTGCGCTCGCACTTCGGCGTGCCGACCATCGTGTTCTACTTCGATGACCGGGGGCACGTCGTCAGGCGCGACGACGCGACAGAGGCGAAGCCTGGGGCCGCCGTTCGAGGCGGTCCGTCATGAGCGCAGGGTCACCCGCCGACCGCGAGCTCGTCGCCGCCAATCACCAATGACGCGCAGGATCGCGTCACATGCCGCGGCGCTCGGTGAAGGGCTCACGGCCCGGGCGCAGAGCGCGCCAGGCCAGCGGCACCAGCTCCCTGCCGAGCGCGGCCATCACGACGATTAGGGCGACCGTCGCCGGGCGGGTGAATTCGCCCAGTCCCCCGCCATGCGAGAGCGCGAGAGCGGCGACCGCGAGCGCGGCGGCGGCGCTCAGCGCGCGGTCGCGTTGCGGCCGCGGCGCCGGCATCGCCAGCGCGAAGCGGCGAACGCGTCCCACCACCGCGAACAGGTGGAGCAGCGCTCCCGTCACCGTCAGGCCAATCCAGCCGGCGATGAGAAGGCTGGCGAGGGCAGCTCGCGCATTTCCTACGAAGGCGGCTCCGAAGCCGTCGCGCAGCGTTGCCGCAAACGCGAGCACGAGCCCCGCCACGAGAAAGCACTGTGCGAGCGCGATGAGCCGCGCCGGCAGGGTCAGGGCGGCATCCGCGCTGCGCAGCGACGCGATCAGGTTGATGCTGAGGCAGGACGCCGCAGACGTCAGCCCCAGCCAGCCGAGCGCGACCACCGCCTGGCTGCCGGCGGCGGCCCCGACGGCCAGTAGGGCGACGCCGAGCAGCCAGAGCCAGAAGGTGGGCACCTGAAGCCAGGGGTGGCGCAGGCGCGTCTGCGTGAGTGAGGGAAAGAACGTGTGGAGCGTGCCCACGATGGCCGTGCCGAGCCAGCCGCCGATGTTCAGTGCCAGGTGAGTGCCGAGCAGGCTCCCGTGCGACCACGGGGTGCCGCGAGCAAGCAGCGCTCCCACCAGAGCCCCGAACGCGAGGCAGGCCGCGCAGGTCATGTACCAGCGCACCGCCCACGGCGCCCGCTGGAGCGATTTCCGCTGCATGCTCCGCAGCGCGTACAGGAAGAGCGCGAGGCCGGCGCAGACGAGAGCGACGCCCGCGTCCGCCAGGCCGCTGACTCCGGTGGGCACCGCGACCGCCACCAGCACCGTTCCCGCGTTCCATGTCACAAGCTGGGCTCGAACCAGCCGCCGCGAAGGTGGATCGGTGGCGAGGAACGCGCAGACGAAGAACTGGGCAGCGCCGAGTATCAGCTGTGACACGCCCCCGAGTAGCGCGAGGTGCAGGGCAAGCCAGTGCAGCCACGAACGTCCTGTGAGCGCGTTGGCCACCCCGGCCAGGGCGGCGGCGATCAGCATCAGCAGGGCGACGGTGAAGAAGACGATCACGAGCCGGCTGGGCCGCTGGGAGCCCGGCGCGATCGCTCGTCTGCGGCAGCGGGTGGCGCTCACTCGCCTGTGGCGGCGGGCGCCAGTCCGGCCAGCTCGATCAGGCAGCCCGCCTCGTATGGGTCGCGCGGCTCAAAGGCGGTGAGCTTGGCCTGCGGCTCGAGCACGTCGAGAAGGCCGCGCGTGAGACCGCGATGGAGCGCGCAGATCACCTCCTGGTTCTCGCGCACGGCATCGCGATAGGGGCAGTTACCGAGGCAAAAGGTCACGGCCCCGCTGCCATCGGCTTGCCGCCGGGGCTGGAAGCCGAGTGCCGCGAGCGTCGTCTCGAAGGCGTCGCCGGCCGGCTCCCGGCGTGCGGCGCAAGCTCTCGGCCGATTGCGCGGCCGGTGACCTCGACCTCGCGGAGGCGGCGCGGGAGCGATGGAATGGCTCGGGCGAGCCAGCGTCCGAGGTGCGCGTACGCGCTCGGGGAGTGGCCGCCCGGCCGCGCGCCCGGAGCGATCGTCCAGGCGTCGGGCGGCCTGCCCCGCGCTTGGCGGACGCGTGCGCGCTGCACGAGGCCCGCGTGTTCGAGGCGCTCGAGATGCACGCGTACGCCGTTGGGGTGCAGGCCAAGCTGCTCGGCCAGCTCCACGGTGCCGGCGGGTCGCTTGAGCTCGGACAGCAGGGCGAAGAGGTGGGCCCGCGTGGGCTGCGCCAGGACGTCGTCCGGGCCGACAGGAAAAGGCAGGTCCACGGCCGACAAGTTTTGCACAGTGGCATTATGAAAACCAAGGGTCTCCGGCACGAAGGTGCGCGGTATGGGCGCGCCGAGGGGGCGGAACGATCGTCACGGGCGAGGTGGAGTTCCGCAGCACGGCGGCGGACACGCGGCCGATGGCGCCGCGAGCACGGCGGTTCGCCGCCGCGCCGAGGACGATCTCGTCGGCGTCGTATCGCTGCGCCGCTTCCAGCAGCGCCTTCGACGCCGGCCCCACGACCACCCGCGTCTCATACGACGGACCGTCGGGGCCCGAAGGGTCGACGCTGTCGAGCAACGAGGAGACAAGCCCCACGTAGCCCCCATCACGCTCGAGGTCTTCGGGCGACGCTCCGAGCGGCAGCGCGTGGACGATGATCACGTAGCCGCCCGGGCCGGCGCGGCGCGCGGCATCCCGGACGACCGCCATTCCCGCCGGCGAGCCGTCGTGCCCGACCACAACCGTCAGCCCCCTCGCGGGCGCCACGCTTCGGCGGCGATGCGACATCCGTTCGACAGTCAGTGAAGCCATGAATGAGACCGTACGGCGACTGGCCGCATGCGCCCATGGGGTGTGCCCCCAGTATTTGCGCGCGGGACCCAGTACGTCGCGGCGACCCACGGCAGCAGCAGCCAATCGATGGGGTCGAGACCGCGCCGGACTACGCAGCAGACCCCATGGTTGTGCGCACGCCCGTGCTGTTGTCTTGGCGATGGGCAACCCGCCCCTGCGCCCCGGAGAGGACGAACCATGCTCGCCGAAACCACCGACCAGATGTCCAAGCCGGAAGGTCCGGGCGGGGGCGCGTGACCATGAGCGGAACGATCCTGTGCGGCGTGAACGATTCTCGGAGCGCCCGCGACGCCTTACAGCTCGCGGCCGCCCTGAGCGAGCGACTCCGGGTACGGCTCGTGGTCGTCCACGTCGCCTGTGGGGAGTCGATCGAACAGGCCCGCCGCCTGGTGTCTCGCCTGATGCTCGATGCGGCGCCGCAAGCGCGGGCCGATGTCCGCGTCGCCGCCGGGGAGCAGGCAGTTCGTCTCGCTCAGATCGCCGCCGAAGAGGCAGCAGACCTGATCATCATCGGATCCGGCCGGAACGGCAGGCTGCGCCTGTTACCCGGGTCGAACTTCGCGAGCGAGCTCGAGAGCGCGACCACATGCCCTGTGTTGATCGCCCCGCCGCAGACCAGGCCGCGGTCGCAGCTGCGGTTGGCCCGCGCAGAGCGGGAAACGGCCAGCTAAAACTACCGCGGCAAGTGCATGCACCATCCGGGGCTCTCAATCTTCTGGCGTGCCTTCGCCGTCACCGCAGCGGCGCTGATCCTCGCCACGGTGCTTCTCATCGTCACGCCGGTGAAGATCAGTCCCCGCGTCGCGCTGGTCGAGGTGGCGGTGCTGGTGGGAGGGATGGCTGTGATCCTGCTGCTCGACTTCCTGCTGCTGCGGGGCGCCTTCCGGCCGCTGGAGCGGCTCGCGCAGCGGATGGAGACGGTGGACCTGCTGCATCCCGGGCAGCGGCTGCCAGAGCGGTATGGGGGCACGATCGGCCGGCTGGTGAGAGCCTTCAACGACATGCTTGACCGCCTGGAGACCGAGCGTCGAGAGAGCGGTGGTCGCGCCCTCGCCGCGCAGGAGGCCGAGCGGGCGCGGATCGCGCGCGGGCTCCACGACGAGGTCGGACAGGTGCTCACCGGAGTGCTGCTCGAGCTCGACGCGCTCGGGCCCTCGCTCCCCACCGAACGTCAGGCCGATCTCGTGGATACGAAGGGATCGGTCCGCCAGGCGCTCGAGGAGGTGCGGCGGATCTCGCGCGAGCTGCGACCGGAGATGCTGGAGCACCTGGGTCTGATCAGCGCCCTCACCGAGCTGTCGAGCGTGCTGAGCCGGAGGGCGGGAATCCGCATCGATCGCGACTTCCCCGACGCGCTGCCGCCACTGGCGGAGGAGGTGGAGCTCGCGGTTTACCGCGTCGCACAGGAGAGCCTCACCAATGTCATCCGCCATGCGAACGCAAGCCACGTGAGCATCAGGCTCGAGCAGGGCTCGGGCAGCGTCGTCCTCACTGTCTCCGACGACGGCCGCGGCTTCCCCAACGGCCGCGCTCCCGGAGAGCACGGGGGTATCAGGGGGATGCGGGAGCGGTCCCTGCTCGTCGGCGGGGCGCTCGCCGTCAAGCCCGGTCCGAACGGCGGCGTGGAGGTTCGCCTCGAGGTGCCGACCGCGAACGAGCCGGCAGTGGAGCGTTGATGGCGATCCCGCTCGTCACCCGGATCCTGATCGCCGACGATCACCCGATCGTGCGCTCCGGCCTGCGCCGCGTGCTCGACGCGCAGCCGGACCTGCGGGTCGTGGCCGAGGCGACCGATGGGGCCGAGGCGGTGGAGAAGGCGCTCGCCGAGGACGTGGACCTCGCGATCCTCGACGTCTCGATGCCGCGCATGACCGGTATCCAGGCCGCCACCGAACTCTCGCGGCGAGCGCCCGAGATCCGGCTGCTCATGCTCTCGATGTTCGACAGTGAGCAGTACCTGTTCGAATCGCTCAAGGCGGGCGCCTCCGGCTATGTGCTCAAATCGGGCGCCGACGAGGACATCGTCGAGGCCTGCCGGGCGACCATGCGTGGGGAGTCGTTCCTCTACCCGTCTGCGGTCAACACGCTGGTGCGTGACTACATCGACCGGGGTGAGGACGAGCAGCCCGACATCCTCACCCCGCGTGAGCTCGAGGTGCTCAAGCTGATCGCGGAGGCCCAGACCAGCAAGCAGATCGCCGAGCAGCTCGTGATCAGCGTGAAGACCGTCGAGCGCCACCGGCAGAACATCCTCGACAAACTCGGCCTGCGCGACCGCGTGGAGCTCACGCGCTACGCCATCCGGCGCGGGCTGATTCAGGCGTAAGCGCGCTCCAGGGCTCGGCGGGCGCGTCCGATTCCGCCGGCGTGCCGGCCGATGCTGCTCCACGGGTCGCCGAGCTCGGCCAGCCGGTCGCCGATGGTGGTAACGGTCCAGCCCTGGGGATCGAGGCGGCGATCGCTCAGCTCCTCCCAGTGCAGCGGTGTGGCCACCGGCGCGCCCGGAAGCGCACGCACCGAATAGGGCGCAATCGAATGCTGCCCGTAGACGTTTCGCCCCACGTCCACGTAGATCCGCTCGCCCCGCCGCTTGCGGCGGAACTCAACGGTGAGCCTCGCCGGATCCTGCTTCGCCAGCAGCTTCGCCAGCTCGCGGACGAACGGGCGAACGGTGTCGAAGTCCGTCGTGCGGCGCACGGGGGCGACCACGTGCAGGCCGCGCGAGCCCGTGGTCATCGCGAACGGCGTGAGCCCGATGTCGCGCAGCAGGTCGCCCAGCGCGCGAGCCGCCGCCCGCACCTCGGCAAAGCGGTGAGTTGAGGGATCGAGGTCGAAGACGAGGCGGTCCGGGCGCTCGAGCCGGTCCGCCCGGCTGGGCCACACGTGCAGGGCGATCGAGTTCTGGCCGGCGAGGTAGACGAGGGTCGCGGCATTACGCGCGACCACCTGCCGGATCGCTCCGCCCTCGCGCTTGGGCACGAGGGCGGTGGCGATCCACTTCGGGAAGTGGCGCGGCACGTCCTTGACGAAGTAGCCGTCCTTCTCGATCCCCGCGGGGAAGCTGTGCAGGGTCAGCGGCCGCTCGCGCACGTGCGGGAGCATCGCGTCGGCGACGCCCGCATAGTGGCGGGCGAGATCCAGCTTGGTGAGCCCCACGTCCGGAATCAGCACGCGGTCCGCGCTGCTGATCCGTACCCGCCGGCGGCCGGCGGCCAGCTCCACGCTCATGCCGCTTCAGCGTACGGAACCGCGGCGTCTTCGACGGCGACGACCTCGAACCTGATCGCTCCGCCCGGAGCGTCGACCTCGACGGTCTCGCCGGCCACGCGGCCGAGCAGCGCGCCCCCGATCGGGGACTCCACCGAGAGCATGCCGCGGGACGGGTCTCCCTCCACTGAGCTCACCAGCTCGTACTCGATCTGGGGAGCCGCGGCGTCCACGCGCCGGAGCCGCACGCGGGCGCCGAGGGCAGCGCGCCCCTGGGCGTCAACGCCACCGGACACCACCTCGGCGCGCGCCAGACGCGACTCGAGCTCCGCGATGCGCCGCTCCAGGCGCATCTGTTCCTCGAGCGCGTCCATCAGCTCGGGATTGTCGGCGGGGCTGTCGCCGTCGCCGCGGGCATCGCGCAGGCGCGCCGTCGCCTCGGCGCGCCCCGGGCCGGTGAGCTCGTCGAGCAGCTCGCGCATGAGGCGGTGCCCCTCGTGGGTGACGGGGACTGACTGCCGGCTGAGTGCGCCCGAGGCGTACATCGCGGTTGCTCCTTCTTGGTCGAAAGTTCGACGCCGCGTCTGACGCGGCGTCCTGCCATTCAGGTTCACAACGCCGGCGCCATCCGGACATGGGGCCGCGTCCTCATCTTCCGGGCGGGCGCGCCCCATGAAGATGGAGCGGGCAAGTCGGCTGACTGCCGCTCACCCGGTACTGCACCTGCGCAGATTGGAGATGGGGTCTCTCCCGGCAGCGAATGGTCAACCAGGCCGATTGGCCGGGCGCCCCTCGTCGGCGAGCATTAGACGCAGGCCCAGCAACCAAGGAGGAGCAGATGTCGGCCAGCCGCCAGAGCCGCGCCCCCAGCAGAGACCCGGACAGGCTCCCGATCTTCTCGCGCGTAGGACAGCGCCGCCGCCGGTTCTCGGGGATCGCGATTCTCGCGCTCACCTCGGCCGCTCTGATGGCGCTCGCGGTCGTGCTCGCCGGCGCTCTGTAGTGATGGCGACCACGCTGGAGCCGCGGCCTACTACGCTGCCGGCCGTGCTGCTCGACGAGAAGATCGAGCCGCTCTACGCGGACGTTGTGCGGCGGAACCCGGGCGAGGTGGAGTTTCACCAGGCCGTGCACGGGATGCTGGAGTCGCTCGGCCCGGTGCTCGTGAAGCACCCCGAGTTCGCCCGCCACAACGTGATCGCGCGGCTCTGCGAGCCGGAACGGCAGATCATCTTCCGGGTCCCGTGGCAGGACGACCACGGCGAGGTGCAGATCAACCGCGGCTTCAGGGTCGAGTTCTCGAGCGTGCTCGGCCCCTACAAGGGCGGGCTGCGCTTCCACCCGGCGGTGCACCTCGGCACGATCAAGTTCCTCGGCTTCCAGCAGGTGTTCAAGAACGCGCTCAGCGGCATGCCGCTCGGCGGTGCCAAGGGCGGCGCCGACTTCGATCCGCGCGGGCGTTCCGATGACGAGGTGATGCGCTTCTGCCAGAGCTACATGACTGAGCTCTATCGCCACCTTGGCGAGCACACCGACGTTCCCGCCGGTGACACCGGCGTCGGCACACGCGAGCTCGGCTTCCTCTTCGGTCAGTACAAGCGAATCACCAACCGCTATGAGTCGACGGTGCTCACCGGCAAGGGGCTCGAATGGGGCGGCGCGCGCGTTCGAACCGAGGCCACGGGCTACGGCCTCGTCTACTTCCTCGAGGAGATGCTCGCCACCCGCGGCTCGTCGCTGGATGGCCGTACGTGTGTGGTGTCCGGCTCGGGCAACGTAGCGATACACGCGATGGAGAAGGCCCAAGCGCTCGGCGCGCGCGTTGTGGCGTGCTCCGACTCGGACGGGGTCGTCCACGAGCCCCAGGGCATCGACGTGCCGCTGCTCAAGCAGCTGAAGCTGGAGGAACGTGCCCGCGTGGAGGCCTATGCCGCGCAGCGCCCCGGCGTCCGCTACCTCCCCGGGGGCAACATCTGGCACCTTCCCTGCGAGGTGGCGCTGCCATGTGCAACTCAGAACGAGCTCACGGCACAGGACGCGGCGCATCTGCTTTCGAACGGTTGCCTGGCGGTGGCGGAGGGGGCCAACATGCCCACCACCCCGGACGCCGTGCGGCTGCTGCTCGACGCCGGCCTGGCCTTTGCGCCCGGCCAGGCAGCCAACTCCGGCGGCGTCGCCACCTCGGCACTCGAGATGCAGCAGAACGCGAGCCGCGACTCCTGGACCTTCGACTACACGGAGAGGCGCCTGGCCGAGATCATGCGCGACGTCCATCGCCGCTGCCTCGAGACCGCTGAGGAATACGCCGCTCCCGGTAACTACGTGGTGGGTGCCCATATCGCCGGCTTCGTCAAGGTGGCTGGCGCGACGCTCGCGCTGGGGCTGATTTGATGGTCCATCGGCCGACACTCGCCGCGGCGTCCGGTTCATGACGGGCGCCGACACGGGCACGGTGATCGTCGGCGTCGATGGCTCCGACCAGTCTGCCGATGCACTCGCGCTCGCCGTGACGCTCGCGGGGCTGCTGGACGCCCACCTGTCCCCGGTGTTCGTCCACCCCTACGGTCCGTTCTCCGGGACGCTTTCGGAGTCGAAGTACGAGGAGCTCGTCACCGAGCTGGCGGACTCTGTGCACGCGCAGATGCGCGCGCTCAGCCTGCCGGTGGCGGACCGCAGGCTGCGCATCGTGACCGCCCGCTCCGCATCCGCGGGGCTCCAGAGAACCGCCGAGAGCGAACGCGCCGTGGTGATCGTCGTGGGCGGGTCCCATCGCTCCAGACTCGGCCGCGTTCTCCCGGGAGGGACAGCGGAACGTCTGCTCGCCGGCGCCCCCTGCCCGGTCGCGATCGCCCCGAGCGGCTACGCGCGTGACCGCCAGCCGCCCATCTTTGTCGGGAGCGCCTACGACGGCTCCGCCGAGGCGCAGGCCGCGCTGAGCTGGGCCACCGATCTGGCACGCTCGGCCGATCTCCGCCTCAGGCTGCTCAGCGTCCACGAACGCCTGCCTCCCGTCACGGTGCAGGCGGCGGCGGAGTTGCCACTGGCCGCCGTGGACGACACGCTTCGTGACGAGCTGCGCCGCCGGCTGAGCGAGGCCGAAGCCACTGCTCGTGAGGGTGGGCTGGAGGTGACCGGCGCTTTGCTCGAAGGAGATCCGGCCCATGCATTGGCGGACGCCTCCGTGCACCTCGACCTGCTCGTCCTCGGCTCCCGCGGTTACGGCCCGGTCGGAGCGGTGCTGCTGGGGAGCGTCTCGAGCGCCCTCGTGCGGACCGCGAGGTGTGCCGTCGTTGTCGTGCCGCGCTCAGCCGGCGTGTGATCCGTGGATCAGTCCGGGCGACCGGACACGCCGAGGACGCTGCGGGCCTCGCGGATCATCTGGTGTGTGAAGCCCCATTCGTTGTCGTACCAGGCCATCACCTTGACGAGCGTGCCGTCCACCACCCTGGTCAGGTCGAGGTCGATTACGGCGGCCCGCGGGTCGCCGACGATGTCGGCCGACACCAGCGGGTCCCGCGAGACGCCGAGGATGCCCGCGTAGCGGGCACTGGCGGACTCTTGGATGAACGCCTCGTTGACCTCGGCGGCCTCGGTCGGCCGGCCGGCGACGAAGACGATGTCCGCGATCGAGCCGACCGGAATGGGCGCGCGCACCGCTACCCCGTCAAAGCGGCCCGCGAGCTCCGGCACCGCGCGAGTGGTGGCTTTCGCCGCGCCTGTCGAGGTGGGCACCAGGTTGGCGGCCCCGGCCCGGCCACGCCGGAAGCTCTTGCTCGGCCCGTCCACCAGCCGCTGGCCCCCGGTGTAGGCGTGGACGGTGGTCATCAGCGCGCGCTCCACTCCGAACCACCGGTTGGCAACCTCGATCACAGGCGTGATGCAGTTCGTCGTGCAGCTGGCGCACGAGATCAGTCGCGGTCGGCCGTCCGGGCGGTTCACGCCGTGCACCACCGTGGGGACTGCCTCCGAGCTCGTGGGCGCGGACAGAATCACGTACGACGCCCCAGCCTGAACATGCTTCTCCAGCTCTTCGGTGGCCTTGAAGACCCCGGTGCACTCCAGCACCAGCTCCACACCCAGGTCGGCCCATGGCAGCTCGGCGGGATCACGCTCGGAGAAAGCCGGGATCCGCTTGCCGTCGACCACGAGCGCCCCCTCCTCCGCCTTGACGTCGCGGTGGTAGCGCCCGTAGACCGTGTCGTACCTGAGCAGGTACGCGAGGTTGTCCGTATCGGCGATGTCATTGACCGCGACAACGTCGAGCCCCTCGGCGTCCAGCAGGACCTTCAGCGCGGCCCGGCCGATTCTGCCGAGACCGTTGATGGCCACAGTCGACATCTCACTCACCACCTCGCGTCGTCAGGGCCGCCTGGGGAGCGCTCCGGACTTGCGGGCGGGGACGACCGCGAGCGCGAGGCGGGCGAAGGTCAGCGCGGCGAGCATCAACCCGAAGTCGCGCAGTGCGATGTCGTAGTACTGGGGCGCGTTCTTCGTCAACAGGTTGATCACGATTCCGAACAGCCAGCCCGCGACGACGAACGCGCCGATCCTCGGCGCCACCGCCACCAGCAGACCGGCAGCGATCTCGATCCCGCCGACCACGTACATCATGTCCTGACCGCTGCCGGGCACGATGCTGTTGATCCAGCCGGCGAGGTAGTCCGGCCAGTGAACACTCCAGTTGAAGAACTTGTCGGCGCCGAACAGGATCGGCGCGACCGTGAACGTGATCCGCAGCAGCCAGAACGCCTGGTGTGCCGCGGCGCTGACCTCTCGCGACTCGCCCCTGGCAAGAACGGCTCCGTTTGATGGTGCCGTCGTCCTGGGGCGGTCTGGGATGTCGACAGTGCGATGGGCCATTTGAACTTCCTCCTTCCACCGTCGCGACCACAGCTCATGCGGGCGACGCGGAGTTCGAGCCTTTGGTCCCCAGCGTCGTCTGCGCCGCTCGTCTTACCGTTTTGCCGCACGGACGGTTCGCGGTTCGAACCCGGCCGGCCCGAATTCGCCCGGCCGGCTACGTCACCCGGCCGCCGGATGTGGAGGTTGCTGGCGCGCTCGCCGATTCTTCCGTGGGTCCCACAACGGCACCGTTGCCGTCTTCTCGTACGCCATCCCGTGCGGGTAGCTGATCAGCTCGATGAAGACGCGGAAGGGCGTCTTGAAGTAGTTGATCGTCTGGCCGGCCGCGGGGCCGTCCGTGATCGGGAAGGGGCCCAGCAGTTTCTCCACGCCCTTCGACTTCATGTAGGCGACCGCCCTGTCGATGTCGCGGACGTAGAAGGCGATGTGGTGGCCCGCCCAGTCCGAGTTCTTCGCGAAGCGGCGGCTCTGGTCGGGAGCCTCGTACTGGAAGAGCTCGACGTTGGGGCCGGCGCCGCCGCCGGCCACCCGGATCTGGTCGATCACCGCCCGAGGGTCGACGTCGACGAGGTCGTGCATCAGCGTCCCGGTCGGGTCGCTGATCGGCCCGAACGTCAGCGGGTTCTTGAAGCCCAGCACGTCCTCGAACCAGGCCGCGGCCTTGCGGACGTTCGGCACGGTGATGCCGATGTGATCGATGCCGAGCAGTCCCGGAACCGTCGTCACCTCGGAGTCCGAGCCGTTGACCTTCGGCGACCACAGCGGCTTGACCCCGGGGCTCTTCTCGTAAGCCATGCCCTGCGGATAGGTGATGAACTCGATGTAGGTGCCGAACGGCGTCTTGAAGTAGTTGATCGACTGGCCGGCGGCGGGACCGTCGGTGATCGGGAACGGCCCCATGAACTTCTCCACGCCCTTGCCCTCCATGTAGGCGACCGCCGCGTCGATGTCGTTCACATAGAAGGCGATGTGGTGGCCCGCCCAGTCCGAGTTCTTGGCCGGCGTGTGGTTCTGGTGGGGCGCCTGGTACTGGAAGAGCTCGATGTTCGCGCTGTGCCCGATGCGCAGCACGGTGATCTGATCGATGACAGCGCGGCGGTCGACGCCCACCAGGTCGTGCATGAGCGTCCCCTTGGGGTCGCTGATCGGGCCGAACGTCAGCGGGTCGGTCGCCCCCATGACGTCCTTGAACCAGGCGATCGCCTCCTTGATGTCCGGCACCGTCAGTCCCACGTGGTCCGTGCCCACCAGCCCGAGCCGCCCGCGGCGGCGATGGCCGCTCGCCGCCAGCGCCGGGGCGGCACCCATCAGCGGCACCGAGGCGGCGAGCAGCGCGCCTTTCGAGAGGACGTCACGCCGGCTGTAACTCGTCGGCAGAGCACGGTCGTCCATGTACTTCTCCCCTCCGCGTTGGTTCGTTAGCATACATTTGATCAGATATCGAAGAGGAGGCCGGGCATGCTGAAGAACCGTCCGTCGGGGTCTGATATCGGTGAGCGCGAGTCCGTGCCCTTCCGGGTCCGGACCGCCGCCGGCGAGGAGCTCGATCTGCGCTACTCCTCCCCGCGGCCCGCGGCCGAGCACGACGAGCAGGCGGTGCTCGACGAGCTGCCCTGGTTCGACGCCGGCAAGCCGCTCCACAACTGGATGCTTCACGAGACCGACTTCTACGACGAGGTCGAGCAGATCTGGGGCGCCCGCTGGGGCGCGGAGGGCATCGGGACGCTGCGCGAGGTGCTCGTCTCGCGGCCGACGGAGAACGAGACGCGCGAGGAGTACGCCAAGGAGTGGCAGTACTACTACTCGACCGCCGCGGGCAACGCCGACCTCGGCCGGCTGCAGGCCCAGTTCGACGAGTACTACGACGTGCTCGAGTCGAACGGCGTGAAGGTCAACTACATCGAGCCGCCGGTGCC